>Ga0335081_10000178_pt1 | contig 123753 bp, 121 predicted proteins | sample Lox_Sample_35_FD_206713 | JGI IMG/M metagenome (GOLD analysis project Ga0335081, IMG submission 206713) | Soil microbial communities from Loxahatchee National Wildlife Refuge, Florida, United States - Lox_Sample_3.5 | ecosystem: Environmental > Terrestrial > Soil > Wetlands | place: USA...
TATTCTTCCCATAACGGCTCCTTTCCTGGTGACTGTTTTTGTCGGCAAACAAAACGTTACCATTTTAGGAGCCGCTACTTAAAATTTCAACTAACTATAGCACTCAATCGTCTCGGCCTTCTTGCCCTCAGTTATGTTTATAAAGGCAGAGATAAGATATGCGCTACCTTGAATTATTATTTTCTCGCCAAAGTAACGAAACAGCATCACTTCCCCGATCTTTGAACACATTCTTACTTCAATATCCCGGGCTGTGCCTTCGCGGAGAATGATTTGGACAACATCTGTCCTGTCTTTGATGTCAACCCATAGGCCAATTTGTTCCGACGTGCGGCCAATTACTTCCTCTCTCGTGAAGCCGAATATCCGCAAATATTCGTCATTCACCTCGAAAAGCTGGCCATCGTCTAACCTGCTCAATGAAATAGCCGCCGGATTCGACATAAAGACCTTGGAATATTTTTCTTCAGACTCTTTAAGGGCAATATTCGCTCGCTGTATCGCGGTAATATCCCTGAACGCGGAAAGCACGCAAATCTGCCCATCAACATCTATCATATCGGCATAATATTGTATTGTTTTGATTTCACCATTTTTAATTCTAACCTGAAACTCAGCATCTCGCAGACTGCCATTAGTTTTTACCTGTTGCACAACAAATTCACGGTCTTTATGATCTACCCACATATTAAACTCTATTGCTGTGTGACCTAAAACTTCTTCGCGACTATAACCAAACACCCTGATATGCTCTTCGTTCACATCGAAGATCAGTCCGTCTTCCAATCTGGAGACCGCCATTGCAGTGGGAGCAGACATGAAAACCTTGGAAAACTTTTCCTCGGATTTTCTAAACCTCTCTTCGGCGCGCTTGCGTTCCATGATTTCTTTTTTTAACAATTCTGACTTGTCTATTGGCAAGGACTCTATATCGGCCACATTCCCCATGGGATTACATCGCATTACAATCAAGGCTGGTGTGTCCTCAGATTTCTGGTGAATGCAATAACTACTACAGTGAGCTTCAAGAATGGTTCCAGAAGCCGTATTCCAGTGTAAACCACCAAGGACGGACTTGCCGGCTTCTTGACAAGATAAAAGATGACGGGTTATTTGCCCATCGTGTTCAAGAACCATATCTCTGATATGTTTACCAATGAGAGCTTTTTGTTTATAACCAAGCATTGCGCGTGCGATTGGATTGGTATTTACTATTTCGCCAGTCCCTGCCATGATAATGTAGGCCTCAGGCAGCAGCTCAATTAACTTTTGGATTTCATCGGCCATAACTTACCTCCAACCTCGGTCTGTTTTAATGCATTTTGAATCCAACACGAAAACCAACATTTTTTACACCTTGTATGCCGAATATTATACAACTATTATAAATTTATATATCTACTTAAGATGCGAAAAACGAGAATATTAAGATTGGTCCTTGAGGTGTTCATGTACAGGTTTCACTTGGTATTCTGCAACAATTTATTTCACTCACCGGCGCAAGATTGTAGGTGTTAATCGGATCGTCGAGGCCGGTAAAGATGCGGTTAATACCATTTGAATTATGCATGCAAAGATCTTTTCCGAAAGTGTGAATCGCTGGGACCTTTGCGTAAAACAGGCTCGTTGCGCTTGATTGAATATAGGTTTGCATATTTGCAAAGCGATTTGAGAGACGGAATTGTCATGCACGCGGCGACAAATCATTAGAGGTGACGTCCACGCTGGTTATTTTTTCCGTATACAAGTTTGAACCCCTATTCTTCATAGATTTATTGTCAACATGGGTGCAAGATTGTAGGTGGAGATCAGATCTCCACGATCAGCGAAGACGTGTAAAATTCCCGTTGAAGCTTATATTCAAGAAAACATCCTGTACTGTGCTAATGTTGTATAAATTAGAAAAATCCGTTTCACCTAATGGTGACCTATGCGCTGTAGACCCATTTCACTTGAAGACTTTCGTGTAATCTGCTACAAATATGGGTAGTGATTATCTTTGTAATTATTGATATGATGAGTGAACGAATAATCTCTAATTAAAGGAGTTATCCATGAGAAGCGGCGACCCGTGCAAAATATTGGATACCGGAGATTCTTTTCCGCAGATAGAGTTTCGTGTAGTACGTGGTGCAACGGTCTATCTTCCAATAGATTTCAATGGACACTGGAACGTATTCCTTATCTATCGAGGTCACTGGTGACCGTATTGCCGCCAGCAGTTGCTGGATTTCCAAAGAAACATAGACGAGTTTGGAAAAAAGAACATCAGGATAATTGCAGCATCGTCCGACACCGAAGAGGACGCGGGCAAGACAGTTGATAGATACGGCTTGTCCTTTTCCGTAGGATTCGGCCTTATCCCATCCGAGGTATCAGCAATCACCGGAGCCTTCTTTAATCTTGAAAAAAACCACCTTCATGCGACTGGGTTTATCGTTAGCCCCGAAGGCAAGATTGAAAACGCAGTGTACAGCAGCAGCGCCATCGGGAGGCTGACAGCCAGCGATTGTCTATCTTTTATTAAATATATGATGAGTCTGTGAACGATATGCCACCAATTACAAGCAAATTATTCTTAAAGAAGCATTATTCAACCTGGGCAGATCATACTCAAATCAATAATTCGGTGTAAGCATGCACGAACTTTTAGCAACACGAAAAGGAACATTATTTGATGATTAACGCAGAACGTCGCCAGGACTGAGACCATCGCAATTAACTCGGGAGGAATCTTATGAAAACGGTCGTCATCGGTGAGTCGTCGGGCGCCGGTAGGGAGGCGATTATGGCGGTCTATCCACGCCACAAGGAGATTGTGGATAAATTCGTGGCGCGCGGTGTCGTCGTGGGTATAGGGCCATTTGCGGATGGGGGAAACATGACCATTTTCAAGACGCGTGCGGAGGCGGAAGCCTTTACCAGGGAGGACCCGTTCATCCTTGAGGGGTTAGTGAAATCGTTCGTGATCAAGGATTGGAGCGACTCGATGTTGCCGGAGTGACACGGTAGTCATGCGAAACGGTCCAATCATCAATCCAGCACATAAATCCGCAGTCTCCGGACTGGGGCTCGCGTTGCTCGTTTCGGCCGGTGACCGCGAGCGTTCACATGTAAGTTATAACCGGTATTCTGCATAGACGTTTAGTCAACACGACTGCAAGATTGTAGATGAAGTCGAGTTTCGTATAGTATTAGCGAAGGTGCAACATTCATCTTGTATCATAGCATTCTGTGGTAAAGGTTTCCGTCAGCATCTCCTTCCTGAATTATTACTTCAAAGGCAATGATACTAATTGTACTATGGCATTGAGTTCACTTCAAAAACTAATCCCGCGCGATAATACCTAAAAGGTGCGAACAAATGACAAAGAAGGAAATCACGGATAGAAATATCAGTGTGGCGTTCAATCTTGTTAGATAAATTATCACGGAACCGCCTATTACAGCATTGGTGACTGATGGCGCGAAAAAAAGGCTGATCTCATTTGAAATCAGCCTTAAGTCAATCACAACTTATTATTCGTAGAAACCCACAAAAACACTAAAAAGACTTTATTTTTCAATAACTTAAATGGTGGAGGCGGTGGCCATCAAATAGCTTGTCCAACCGCTTGATATTCCACGATTATTTTTTAGGTATATTACGACATACCCCAAAAAGATACCCCCAAAATGCTGGATGCCAGAAGACGTCGTTGGACTAATATGTTCACATCAAGCGGACTAAAAGACAAGACGTGCATTGCACGCCACACTGTATGCGCTTGATCAGAGCAGTGTTCAATCCAGTGTGTATCCGATATCCCGAAAGCCTCGCAAGCGTTTTTTGTACATCCGAAAGAGCTTGGGCACATTGGCATCAACGTAATCGTAAACGCGAACTTCCTGTTTGCCCGGATGAACTCGATGGAGCCTGCCCGCATACTGCACTATCGTTCCTTTCCAGGAAAACGGCATGGCAAGAATGAGCGTGTCTAGCCGAGGATCATCAAATCCCTCGCCAAGATAGCGGCCTGTCGCTGCGATCAGCCTCACCTCGCCCTCGGGAATCGCTGATAACTTTGCCATTGTTTCACGCCGCTCTTTAGCTGAAAGTCTGCCGCTTAAAACAATAAGGTGCTTCACATCATCTCGCAAGCCATCCGCGAGGATGTCCAAATGCTCTTTCCGTTCAGTCAGGAGCACCGGAGATCTTCCTTCCTTGAGCACCTGTTTTACATCGGCAAAGATAAGAGCGTTTCGCTGTTTATCGTTAACGACGTTCGCAAAAATTTCCTGAATCGCGGCATTAGGATTTTCCATGGTAAATTCAGTTGTTCTGCAGATCAGTTGATGCTTGAACTGCATTCTTGCATCCTGGCTTTTCGGATGAACGGAAAAACGGACAGGTCCGCACTGCATATGAATAATCGGCTGGTGCCCGTCCCGCCGATATGGCGTCGCCGTCAAACCGACAACGTATCGCGCTTTTACCTCGTTCAAGACCCGCTCAAAGGAAACAGCCGGGAGATGATGGCATTCATCCACTATCACCTGGCCATAGTTGTCCACTAGATCGCTGACTTCGTCTTTGCGGACAAGGCTTTGGATCATTGCCACATCCAACTTCCCATTCGGCTTGTTCTTGCCTGAACCGATCTTGCCGATATCTTTCGGATCGAGTCCAAGAAAGAGTGAAAGCCTCGCGATCCACTGATCCAAAAGTTCTTTTCGATGCACCAGCACAAGCGTACTGCAACCAAGCTTTGCAATGAGATTCGCGCCGATAACAGTCTTGCCGAATCCCGGGGGCGCTGATAGGACGCCGTTGTCGTACTTTAAGATTGCTTTGACAGCCTCATGCTGTGCTTCTCTCAACGTGCCCTGGAATGAATATAATGGTACGCTAGAATCAATGCGCTTATCCTCCAGTAAAAGCTTAACACCATGCTCCGAAAATAGCTCACGGACATTGTCAATGCAACCTCGTGGGACGGCAATGTGTACAGGATGTTCTTCATAGCATGTAATCACACGAGGTATCCGGGCCGTCGAGAGACGCAAGTTCTGTTTCTCGTAAAACATCGGGTTTTGGAACGAAGCTAACTGCTTGATGCGGGTCAAAAAAGGCGACGGCAAATCCTTTTTCTCGATAAAGATACGCTGAGAAATAACACCCTGAGTTTCAGATGGAAATATCCCGCTGATTTTCTTCTTCGATATTTTCTTGGACGCTGGCCGGTTCCAAGGAGTAGAATCGTCCCCGTCTTCGGCAGAATCTCGTGGTACCCCGAGCACATCGCCCTGCTGTATCGCTTCATTGGCGATCCGCTGGATGAAATCCAATGACAGCCTTCCGATTGACGCAAGAAACGCCCATTGATCTTCATAGGGCGTGAAGCTTTCATCGAGAAACACCGTATTACCTTTTTTTCGCGGTTCCTGTTGAAATGGCAGCGCGATCAGATTCCCAAAGCCGCCCCTGGTCAGTGTATCTTGGCTGGGGAACAACCGATCGTAAGATTCCATGCTGAGCTGATGACGTCGGTTCATGGTTTCGGTGATCAGGTAACATCCAATCGTCCGCGCTGTAGCTGCAGGCACCGGTTCAGAAAAGAAAAACCATACGTGCCCTCCATTTCCCGAACGTGAACGCTCGACGACCATGGGGATGCTCATACTATTGCAGGTTTCACGAAAAGCCCGGACATCATCCATCCATGTTTCTTTATCGAAGTCAGCGGCAAGGAACCAGCAGGTATCGTCGGGCAGCATTGGGTAAACACCGATTACATGACGCCCCTGGAGATGATCCATGATGACCTGGTCGGTTACTGGAAGGAATTTGCGATTGGAGCATTCGCTGCATTTCACAGGCGGCTTGTGTGTCTTTCCGCACGTGCCGGATATCCAATCATTCGAACAGGCGGGAGAATAACCTCTCTTGCCGGAACGGTTAGTCCATAATTTCGGGAAGATATCCTCCCTCCCCCGGAAAAGCGAGCGGAACAATGACACTTTTTCCCGCGGTGTTCTGGTCGCGTAGGTTATCGACGGCTCGGCGCATGCTGCGTCCAGCACGGCAAGTTGATGTTTGTAGGCATTGAGCCTTGATAGCGCCTGTCCGCGTTCACTATCCAGCCTGGAAAGCAGGGCTTCTTCTTTTGCTATGGCTTGGAGAAGTGCCTTCGTGTCAGACATTGATTCTCTATATCAAGGAATGGCGAAGGCATCACGAACAGGTTGAGGGGGAAGCGTCGCGGAGAGCGTCGAGAAGAGGATATATGATAAACGGCGAGTCGCTCTTCCTTGTCGTACAGGAGCAAAAAATTCATGCAGGAAGCCGCGACTTACCGATGCTTCTTCTCGAACAGAGCTGCCTCTTTATAAAGATCGGCGACTCGTTTGCCTTTTACGGCACACTTCCTGATTTTTGTGTAATCTCCGTGCCCGGTTTCAACTGCATAATAAATCGCGTTGCATTGATTAGACCGAGATTGTTTATCAATGCCGCCCACCAGCCTGCGTCTCTCAGCGCATGGCCGCTCAGGTTTTTCTGCTGTATTTTAAGCATTTTTGAACACCTCCTCTATTAAAAATTCAAGGGGACTACATAACGACAATAAAACCATATTCTGCTCTTTCCTGGCTTTTCTGATGATAGTATCGTCACAGGTGATAAAGTATTCCGCGCCTCCGGATTCAGCACAGGCAATATGCATTGCATCAAGAGAATCAAAACCTAGCCCCTTTTTCTTCAGTTTGGGGGCTGATACCTAATAAACGCCTAACGTTTTCCGGCGAGCTGCCGGGCAACTCCGTAAACCCTAACGCCCTGCTGAGTTTCGAAGCAGGCTAAAACAGGATTATCCGCAGGCAACATCGAATGCTGTCACTCAGATTTATACAAAATCCGTATTAAGAGGAACAAGAGATTGTCCTCGAATGTATTTTAATGAAACCAGAGTTGTAACTTTCCGTTTCCTGGTGGAATAACCAAGACGGCTTGGTTATTCAACCAACTTCCATCAAATGGATATTATTCGTCTGTGCAGAACAACTCGCGATATTACGTTTCTTCCGCAAAGTAAACTTTTGGCATAAGTCTTGCCTCTAGTGTAGCTAGAGAAAAGCGATACTTGATCATAGGGTCGCATGAAATAAATTAAGCTGTACTCTCCCAGAAGTCCTTCATGCATTCTTTTATCAAGTGTGATTTAGATCGCAGATGAAATTTTGTGATCTATCATTATGAGGATGCACATGGAACTGCCAAACCCATCAATTCAAATTGTCCATCCTCAACATATGTACAGATTATCTGATTTTTTACGATCGTCTCATATCAATCTCAGTAAAGTATTCCTTATGCTTCCTTTCCAGATGTTGTTCTGTTGCCAGTCCATCCTGCAACTGCTTGATTAATGAGTCGGTTGAGACAGGAGCATAACTTTGATCTTGTGTCCAGGGTACCGTTTGCGGTACAATGGGCGGTATTATCTATCCTTTGTTTTCGTGATCCGGAGATAAAAGATTGTTTTAAGAATGAGTTTCCCCGCGAACGTCAAAAGAACGTCAAAGAAGAAATGTTCAGCGTATTAAGCATTATAACTTCGGTTCGATTCACAGTATTAGCTAGTGAATATACGGAGGGCCGCATGAAGAAAACTTGGCATTATCTGTTGACGGTGCCAATCATAATCGGGCTTGCAATATTCTTAAGCGCTTGCAGTGGTGGCGGAGGGGGTGGTGGAACTTCTTCTACATCCGGGGGCGGTGGACATCCTGCAACTGTCATATCCGGGCGTGTTGTCGATGGGTTCGTTGCGGGAGCCACGGTAACTGCCTATCAAGTGAATGCCGACGGAACCCCGGGGGCGCAAATCGGAGCACCCGTTACGACTGATCAACTTGGAAACTATTCCCTTAATCTGGGTACTTACACCGGGCCTGTCTATTTGACCAGCCAGGGAGGAACCTATATTGACGCGGCGACGGGAAATACGATCAATTTAACCAATTCTTCGCTGATGTTATCTGCGATCGTGCCGAATGCCTCGGGGAATGTGACTGCCGAGATCAATCCTTTGACCACCATGGCAGCTAATGTGGCATTGACCCTGACCAGCCAGGGGAGTGACGTGGCGACCGCGGCGGCCGGTGCAAACGCGACGATTTCGAATTCGTTCGGACTTTTGAACGGGATTCTATCTACGGCATTACTGGACCTGACCAAGGCTAATTGCATGCAAGGAGCCAGTCAACAAAGCGCGGATGTCAGCGCAATTCTCGCCGGGATCTCGCAATTGGCAAAGAACTACGGAGTGAGCCCGCCTGACCTCATTGCCGCCCTGATCCAGGATGTGTCGTCTGATGGAGTGTTCGATGGGTTGGCCAGCGGTGCAACCATTTCCGTGGTCTCATCCGGGACCGGTCAGATACCCTTATCCACGATCGAAGGGCCTCCGCCTGGGCTCACGGGATTGGCAAACGCAATTACCACCTTCATGACCACAACTTCCTCCAACGTTTGCGGAGCGACGGTGGACCCGGGCGTTATTTCCGCTCTATCGACAACTGTGAACATATTTACACCCCCGCCTGCGCCGACAGGAGTTCAGGCCACATCGACATATGGAGCCGCCATAGTCAGTTGGAATACCGTGACGCTTGCGACATCCTACAATCTTTACATGGCAACATCGACCGGGGTCACGCCAACTTCGACCCAACTGCCGGGGTTCATGAGCATCCAGAATGTGACCAGTCCGTCCGTTATTTCAGAGGGTCTGGCGAGCGCGACTTATTATTTCGTAGTGACAGCGGTCAACGGGACATCACCATTTGCAGGATACGAAAGTGCACCTTCAGCCGAAGCATCGACGACCATCACCGCCAACACGCAGTGGGCTCGAACCGTGGTGGCGGGAAGTAATGTGTCATCATTCAGTAGCGTAGCAGCGGCATCAGACGGCTCCGTGTATGCCGTAGGAAGTATCAGTACCGGAACCTATGACTTCGGCAACGGCAAAACGGCCACGGGAACGTACGGTGGTTATAACAGTGCACTGGTGAAATACAACAGCGCCGGCGTTGCCCAATGGGCTCAAACCGTGACGGCAGGTAATCAGTCATCATTCAATAGCGTAGCAGCGTCACCAAACGGCTCGGCGGTGTACGCCGCTGGATATATCACTGGAACAGACACTTATAATTTCGGCAACAACGTAACCGTCACAGGTGCGTTCATAGGGCCGGACAATAGCGATAACCTTGTACTGGTGAAATATGACAGCGCCGGTAACGCGCTGTGGGCTCAAACCGTGACAGGGACGGGAATTAATTACTCGGCATTCCAAAGCGTAGCCGTTGCATTGGATGGTTCAGTGTACGCCGCGGGATATATCGGATCCGGCACCTATAGCTTCGGAAACAACGTAACCGTCACAGGGATGGACAATGGCTATAATATTGTGCTGGTCAAATATGACAGCTCCGGCAACGCGCTGTGGGCAACAACCGTGACGGCGGGAAATAGTTACTCGTACTTCTTCAGCGTAGCCGCGGCATCGGACGGCTCCGTGTACGCCGCGGGATCTATCGCTGGGTCCGGCCTCTATGGATTCGGTAACAGCATTACCACACAAGGGGCATCCAGCCTCTCCGATAACGTCGTTCTGGTGAAATATGACAGCTCCGGCAATGCGCAGTGGGCTCAATCCGTGACGGCGGGAAATAGTTACTCGTACTTCTACAGCGTAGCCGCAGCATCGGACGGATCGGTGTACGCCGCGGGATCTATCACTGGAACGGGTACCTACAATTTCGGAAACAGCACAGCCGTTACTGGAGCGTTCACTGGCGATAATCTTGTGCTGGTGAAATATGACAGCACTGGCAACGCGCAGTGGGCTCAAACCGTGACAAGGGGAAGCAGCGACTCATACTTCTACGGAGTATCCGCGGCACCGGACGGTTCGGTGTACGCCGCCGGATATATCTCTGAAACCGGCACCTATAACTTTGGCAACGGCGTGATCGCGGAAGGCACATCTTTATATTCCCTTGTCCTGGTGAAATATGACAGCACCGGTCTTGCGCAGTGGGGTCAGACCGTGGTGGGAGGAAATGACGGCTCGATCCTCTCTGGTGTATCCGTGGCAACGGACAACACGGTGTACGCCGCTGGATCTATCTTTGGAACCGGCACCTATAACTTCGGCAACAATGTAACCGCCGCCGGGACGTGCCTGAACGACAACATTGCGCTGGTGAAATACAACGGCTTCGGGTCTATATCATTGTCCTGGTGAAATATTCTAATAAGGTGGGTCGCTAGGGTGGTATATGCTCCAACCATGCAAGAACGTCACGGTGCAATCTGTGGCTGAAATTTTACCTTAGTACTACTTAAAGAAGGGGGATACACCATGTATAATCAAAAATCACCTGTCTTTGCTTCACTCTGTCTCTTGGCAATGTGTATTGTAGTAACGAGCTTTTTCTCAGCCTGCTCGGGTTCGGGCGGTGATGCGCAAAATTCCGGCACAGGCGGCATCTCATTCAAACTCGTCATGCAGCCCTCGTCCGGTTCAGGAGCACATATACTGACGCCCGCGTTCAACTCCTGCGTTGATTATGGGATCGGCACCATCGCCGCAACCGTCTCCAGCGGAACCACAACCGTCACCAGCAACTCCTTTCCATGTGCCGCGCACCAAGGAGTCATTCTCGGGGTCCCGGCCGGATCGAATTACACTCTGCAGGTCGAAGGGTTATCGTCTGGAATGGCGACCATATGGAGAGGTCTGATCTCGTCGATCACCGTTACCACAGGCCAGACAACCAATGCCGGAACTATCACCATGAGTTATGTCGGCGGAAACACGGCCAGCCCAACAGTGACTCTCATCGGCCCGAATTCAAACCCTACAAGTACAACGAACGTTCCGATCACCGATCGTATTAACATCGCCTTCAGCCAACCAATGGCAATTTCAACGATCACTTCGACCAACATTACACTCAATAATGGCAGTGCCGTTCCGGGAACCGTGAGCTATAATAGCGCGAGTAACACCGCCGCGTTTATTCCCTCCTCACCCCTTTCGTACAACACTCAGTATGCCCTGCAGGTCATGTCCTGCGTTACGGGATCCTGCATTGAAGACATCGCGGGCATCCAGCTTATGAATAGCAGCTACGCGAACACCTTTACGACCGAGTCCGCGCCCACCGGGACAGCTAACGCGCCGACGGCTTTGACGGCCACGCCGGGCGACGGTCAGGTAACGCTGGACTGGCTCGCGGTGAACGGCGCCACATCGTACAACGTTTATTACAGTACGTCACCCGGTGTCACGACAACGAACGGCACACAGATCCTTGGTGTTGGAGCCCCCGCTGTACACCTGGGTCTTACCAACGGTACGACCTATTATTACATCGTCACCGCCGTCAACAGCTTCGGAGAGTCTCTGGCCTCCGCTCAATCAAGCACGACCCCCGCCTTCCCCTCTGGGAATCCGTTGCCGCCCGCGAGCCTCGCGGTTAACTTTAACAACGGCGTCAGTCCCTATACGGTAACCTGGCCCACCGTGAGCGGCATGTCGTACAATCTTTACTGGTCTACGAGGCCCATTTACCCAGACCATACCGCGGCGGACAACGTGATCCGCTATGTCACCCCTGGAGACTATATTCATACGGGCGTTACGAGCGGGCTGACCTATTGCTATATTGTGACGGCTATGAATTCTGCCGGCGAAAGCGCCGATTCAATGCAGGTTTGCGGCCCCGGCGGTGGCTTCATTCAGATTGTTTGGTAATGGGACGGGACTATGCTTGATAACCCGAAGGTCGTCGGTTCAAATCCGGCCTCCGCTGCCGACTAATTCAAGGGGTTACAGCATTCGCTGTAACCCTATTTTTTTGGTATGCCAGGCATGACGCACTGTACTTTTAGTATGCCGGCAATCGGAGCACTTGCCTTTTGGTTTCGAGCAAAGCCCTTGCTGCCATTCATTAAGACAACAGGGTGAATAACCAGAAGTCCCTTTCTTCTTGTTTTCCCATCGTCTAGCGAAAACGTCATCCCGCCCCTTGAACAGCGACATGAACAGCCTGATCTTGTCGCTGACGTCCGACCTATTGTTTGAGACCCAATCGTTTGTGCAGGCCGGAGAGTAGCCCTTTTTACCAGCACGGTTTATCCAAAGTTTTGGGAAGATATCCTCTCTCCCCCGAAATAGAGAGCGGAACAGCGCCACTTTCTCCTGAGGTGTTTTTGGTGCGCATGCTATCGGCGACTCAGCATTTGCCTTTTCCAGATTGGTAAGTTGCTGCTTGAGAACATTAAGCCTTGCGATCACCTTTTCGCGCTCGCTATCCAACCTTGAAAGCAAAGTTTCTTCTTTCGATAAAGCCTCGAGAAGTGCGTTTTTGCTATACATTATGTCTCCAAATTCACGAGCGGCCAAGGCGCCATGAACGTACGTAAGGGCAATTTATGAATAGCATGGGGAAGGGTCTCAACTCAGGCTAACGGCAACTGTCAATACAATAAACTCTCTTAGGACCAAATTATTTGTTGCGGTCCCCCCGATCTACTCTCATGATTCACCAAAATGCACTCCAACAAAGTATACGCCTCGAATACCAGGTCGATATTAAACCATGTCGGACAATTTTTGATGATCGGCTTAAATTATCGCCGGAGCACTCAAGCTGCACTCAGGGGCTGGATGCGCTTTATTTTTTTTTTCTGGAGCTTGTTGGCTTCCCAAAGATCAACGTTGCGTTGAGCATTAAGCCAAAACTCCGGTGAGTTGCCAAAAAGGCGAGAGAGCATCAACGCCATAGCCGGGGAAATCGCTCGGCGCTCACGCAATATCTCATTTACAGTCTGGCGCGAAACTCCGAGCGCCTCAGCAAGGCTCGCGGCTTTCAGCCCATAATCGGGCATAAAATCTTCGCGTAGTATTTCCCCTGGATGGATTGGCTTCACTGTTCGAACTTCCCTATTTGCTATAGTCATAAGTATCCTCTCAATGATAATCAGTTATTTCAACGTCATAAGCATCGCCGTCCTTAAAACGAAAGCAGATACGCCATTGATCATTGATCGAAATTGAGTGTTGCCCCTCTCTATCATCTTTCAATGCATGCAGTCGATTACTGGGTGGCACCTTCAAATCCTCAAGATTCGATGCCAGATTGATGAACTCAAGCCGTCGTAAGGCACGCCTCATCAAATCAGCAGGCAATCGTTTAGATTTTCCGGTAACGTAGAACTCGTATGTATGTTTATCGGCAAACGTCTTTATCACGCCAACAAGCATAACGCGTCACGTGACAGTTGTCAAGTAAATAGAATCAGCGGTTGTGTCTTAATAAAAAAATGTGGAAAAGCGCTCCATTTAATAGTTTGTCCAATTGCTTGAATTTCTGTCATAATCTGAGACTTCAACTATTTATAAATACCCCGAATAAATACCCCGGAGATGCTGGATGTCATAGAATTGCTCCGGACGAAGTCGGTCTTCCTTTCACGTTGATTATCATTCCTGCTATACGCTAGAATTGGCGGTATGAATTTCGAGGTTGCCATTAGCTCCATGAATAATATTCTGGAAGAAAGACGGCCTCAGTCATTTGACCGTGCATGGGTGCGCGTAAACGCCCCTTGTGTATATCGCTTTGTCCAGAAAGAAATCCGGATCGAGAGCGGAGGCATAGACTGGGACCGAATTACTCGGGCCTTGGACTGGAAGTTCCAAAAGCGATGGACCGGGTCCCTACGCAGACGAACTAGATCTTATCGGGATCAGTCTGAAGTCGACACCATTCTTCGGCAATACAGCGATAAGCTCTACACGTTCGTCTCCTCACAGGGCAAAGATGACGAACATGTACGGGACAGGATCAGCATCGCACTCGTAAGGATCGCGCAAAAGGGGAACATATTCGCCAAGCAGGAAATCATCAAGCTGTTTAGCTTCACCATAGAAGACTGGATCGAAAAAAATCCGAACCTATCCTGCTGGCGTGGATATGATCCATTGATCCAAAGCCGGCTCGAGTGCTGTATACGACGCTATCGCTACTCGGGCTCATTCATGCGCTACGTCTTCAAAACCCTTGAATACTCCGCGAGAGGCTTAAAGCCGTTGATCGCTTATTCTTTGAATGATTCTACCTATCGATAAGCGTGATTCGAGGGTTGAAAAGGGATATGGGCTGCTTGATTTTATCTGCCGATTTTTCGGATTGCATCCTTTGCTGCCGGCAGGCGGGATTTGATGGTAGTCCAGACCAGCTGATAATCCACACCAAAATAGGCATGAATCAACCTGTCCCGCATTCCTGCCATTTCCTTCCAGGGAACTTCAGGATGTTGAAGCCGAACCGCCTCGGGAACGTTTCGGCATGCCTCGCCAATGATTTCGAACTTCCGTATCACCGCGCTGGCGGTCTTGTCATCTGCTTGAAACTCCTTCAAGCTCATCGTCCCGACAAAGCGTTCAATGCTTTCCATAGCAGCCAGAATGTCAGAAACATAGAGTTTGTAGTCTCTCATGCAGGCACAACCTCACGAAGCACCGCATCTCGTATCTCTTCCCTCAACGTCTTTCGCGGCACAATGTCGACCTTCCTGCCAAGACGTTCCTCAAGGAACAGACCGAGACCCACCAGATCCAGCAAATCAGCGTCTTCCTGAAAATCTACGAGGACATCAATATCGCTTTCTTTGTTCTGCTCGCCTCGCACTACAGACCCGAAGACGCCGATCTCCCTGACCTTGTACTTAATCAGATGGCCATGAAGAGACTTGATGGTATTTACTATTTCGTCCCTGGTATCCATAGATTGCTCCGAACTATAATTTCTGTCACAACGACTGAACCGATTTTACAAGAATCACTAGATAAAATCAATGACTGTAAGCTAAAAGGTAGTTTAAATAAATATGAAAGGAAGATTGTACTTCATTGGACGCTAATTTAATTTCCAAACCCGGAACCAAATAGTTTGTCCAATTACTTGAATTTCTGTCATAATCTGAGACTTCAACTATTTATAAATACCCCGAAAAGTACCCCGTTTTGTGAATGCTAGAAAATAAAAAAAGAGCTAATTCCTTCAAGGGATTAGCTCTCGATCACTCCCAAATTCAATGGAGAATTTGAATAAAATTTAAAATATCACTGTAAATTCTGATAGTTATGGTGGAGGCGGTGGGAATCGAACCCACGTCCGAAAATCTTCAGCCAGAAGCTCATACATGCTTATCCCCGCCTTTTAAGCTCTCACCTCATCCACCGCCTTGGGGAAAGCTTTGGAATCGGCCAGCCCGGTTTGTCTTATCTTTCCGCCCCGGACGAAGTCGGAAAGACCAGCCTGGTTTTTGACGTCCCATCGGCTGTTCAGGCGCCGGCCGCGAGACGCGCTAGCCTAAATTAGGCAGCGAGTGCCAGTTCGTTATTGGCAGTTGTTATTTACCATGTGTTTTACGAGCCCCATGGCACCTCGGCATGCAACTCCTGACCTCTCGATCCCCGTCGAAACCTGTCGCCCCCCTTTCAGACATAGTTCTGAGTTCAAATTTCTGAATTCTAAGGTAAAATGATATAGTTACACCTACTCATACTGCACTACTATATTTTACCCGATTCCTTCTTGACATTCAATAAGATAACCACATCCTCACGGCTCATTCCGCTGATCTTGATGACTTTCTCTCTTCCCGTATGGCCGGAAACGATCTCCACCCTTGATTTTGCGATAGAGAGACGTTCGGCGAGAAACTTGGCCAGTGCTTCGTTCGCGGCTCCGTCTACAGGCGGGGCTGTCAGCCGGATCTTAAGCCCACCGTTCTGCATCAAAACAATTTCGTTTTTCGATGCCCGCGGCTGGATCCGGATCGGAAGCAAGGCGGTCGCCGGCGCTGCCTCATTCCTGGGGGAGCTCTTCTTTAGCATCAGCGCCGGACTCCTCGAAATTGATCATTTCCTGATGCATCTGGATCACCTTTTTCAGATCCTCAAAAAAGTGATGCTTGCGTCGGATGAGTTCCTGTATTTCCGCATCCAACCGTGCCTTTTCCTCATGTGCGCTTCCCACGATCTGGTGAGTGCGGATCTCGGCATCCTTGATGATGAGTGCCGCTTCCCTGCGCGCGTTGTCCTTCTGGTCCTCCATGAGTTTCTGAGTCATGAACATGGTTTTTTTGACAACTTCCTCTTTTTCATTCAATTCGTGAAGACGCTGATCGTAAGACTGTTTGAACTCGCGCAGATCTGTTAGTTCGCGAATCAGAGATTCCATCTCGTCCCGTATGAGGTCGAGAAACATTTCCACTTCGGTGCGTTCATAACCGCGAAACCCGATATGAAACCGCTTCTGCTGTATGTCGATCGGGGTCACTTTGATGCCTTCAGCCATGACATTGCCTCCTTTAGCGTGCGGCGAAGTCCCTTTTTATCCCATCGAGTAACCAATGCGCTTGAGCGTATCGACGACGGCGTACTGCAGGAAAATGATGGTGAGAATAGCAATGAGCGGTGACAGATCAATGCCGATTTTATAGGGCGGGACCAGTTTTCTGATTGGCCTAAGTGCCGGCTCGGTCACGCGCGTCAGGAACTGTACGATCGGGTTATAGGGGTCCGGGTTTACCCACGAGATGAGCGCACGGATGATAATGACCCACATGTAGATATTCAACACTATACCGAGCACCTTGGCAATTCCTAGAATAACATTTCCGAATACGAACATGGTTCCTCCCTGCATTGTGGTCTTGCGACGACCCCACTTTGATGGTTTTTATTCATTTCCCTAACTCCTTGCTTCGCGCTGTTGCCGCTTCCACGGCATTCATAAGCGTGGCCCGCAGCTTTCCTTTTTCGAGCGCATGCAATCCCTCGATCGTGGTCCCGCCGGGAGACGTTACCATGTCCCGCAGCCTGCCGGGATGCTCCTTTGTTTCCAGGACCATCTTGGCGGAGCCGTACACGGTCTGCGCAGCAAGCTCAAGAGCAAGCGGCCGGGGCAGCCCGGCCTTCACGCCAGCGTCGGAGAGCGCGTCGATGATCATGAAAACGTAAGCTGGGCCGCTTCCAGAGAGGCCAGTTACCGCGTCCATGAGCTTTTCATCAACCACCACTGCCCTGCCTACGGAGTTGAAAATACTCTGCGCAAGAACGAGATCGTCGTTCGTGACATTCTTTCCCGCAGACAGCGCGGCCGCTCCCGCGAGCACAAGGGCGGGCGTATTCGGCATGACGCGGATGACATGGCATGTTTCTCCCAGGGATTTTTCGATCTTTGCAAGGACGATCCCCGCTGCTATGGAAATGACCAGCTTCTTATCATCCACAACTGGAGATATTTCCATCAGGACTCTTTCGATAACCTGAGGTTTGACGCTCAGGATGATGACCCCAACCTCGCGCACGGCCTCAGCGTTCGATTTCGCGGCGCTAATTCCGTACGCTTTCATGAGATGGGCAAGGCGGTCGGCCGAAACATCCGTTGCCATGATCTGATCCGCCTTTGCGGTTCCCGCTGCGACCAGCCCCTTAATGAGCGCCTCAGCCATGTTCCCGCCGCCGAGGAATGCGATTTTCCCCTTGATTGCCATGTTGCCTCCAGTTCCTGGTCGGGATTACCTGTTGATAACGGGGAACTCACGAAGTCGCCCGAATCTTCTCTTTTCCCCCGGCATCTGTGGTGAAATGATCCTAGCTTCTCCCCCCGAATATTGCCGTGCCCACCCTGACCATGGTAGCGCCTTCTTCCACGGCAACCTCGAAATCGCCGCTCATGCCCATAGATAATTCTCCCATGGATACCCGGGAAATCTTTTCGCTCCCGATTCGCACCGACAAATCGCGCAATTTTTTAAAATACGGCCTTGCCTCTTCTGCATTGTCAAAAAAAGGGGGTATGGTCATAAGCCCTTTAATCGAAAGATTCTTCAGAACCGCCGCTTTCTCGATGAGGTTGGCGGCATCAACAGCCGTGATCCCGGCCTTGCTCGCCTCGCCGGAAATATTCACCTCGACGAGAACATCCTGGATCTTTCCGACCTTTGCCGCCTGTTTGTCGACCTCCTGCGCCACCTCAAAACTGTCGATGGAGTGAATGAGATCAAAGAGCTTCACCGCGTATTTTGCCTTGTTCGACTGAAGATGCCCGATCAGGTGCCAGCTCGCGAGGGGGCCAAGCTGCTCGATCTTTTCCTTTGCCTCCTGGACTCGGTTCTCGCCAAGAACCCCAGTACCCGCTGCTACAGCCTCACGGATCCTCTCGATATCAACGGTCTTGGTGACCGCAATCAGCTTGATTGATGCCGGGTCGCGGCCAGCGCGCCGCGCCGCCGAAGCAATCCTGTCCATGACCTTCTTAAGATTGTCTGAAATCGACATAAAAAAACGTATCTCGCGCAAAGGAAATCTAAAAATTGGATCTTAATTAATTGAGAAATTTTCTTCGCGATTATTGCGGCTTTTCAGTTGTAACCATCTTTAGGGTTTAATCATCACGACTGATAGCATCCGCCCGGTCCGGCCCTCAGCCCGAAAGGAATAGAACAGGTCCCTTCTGCAGGCGGTACATATGCCCAGTGAATGGATGTTCCTTTCCTCCACCCCGGCCTGCAGTAGCTCCATCCTGTTTGCCTTAACCAGATCCAGGCTCCATTTCTCCTGTCCGCGCGGCGACGCCACATCCTTCCAGAAGGGAAAAGCTTCCCGCACCGGCCCCATGACCGGCTCGTCCACTTCGTAGCATTCCGGCCCGATGGCTGGACCGAAAGCCGCAATCAGCTGCGTTGGGTCGGAGCCGAGTCTGTCATGCATCAATTTCACGGTCTTCCGGACGATGTTCTTCACCGTGCTCCGCCACCCTGCGTGGACAGCCGCAACAGCGGGGATTGTCGGATCAATCAGCAGGGCGGGGACGCAGTCCGCGGTTTCGACGCCGATGGCGATGCCCGGCGTGCTCGTAATCATGGCATCTGCCTCTGTGGTATGCATTAGCCGGTAGCTGTGGTCGTCCACGATCACGACGACGTCGCCATGAGCCTGGTTTGCGGTAACAACGCGATCGGCAGTAATATTGAAGAGATCGGCAACAACATCCCAGTCAGAAGGCGATTTGATCCCCCTGTTCCGCGCGCCGAGACTGTTGTTCCTCGTCGTAAAAACATGGACGATTCGCTGCAGGTTGTCCAGCGTTGGGATTGTTAAATAGGGGCCGCTTGCGGATCGGGGCAGATCCCTCTTTTCCCTGTTGGCGATTTCGCCTTCAACACGCTGCATGTGTTGATCTCTCTTTCAGTTTGCCAATTTCGCGAGAGCGGACTTCCTGCCACGAACTTCCGACAGGGTTTATCCGCGGAAGGCTGATTCTCTATTTGCACACTCCGCAGGTCTTGCAGAAACCGACCCTGCAGGGCGGCGTAAACTTGCCCTCGAGCGCTCGCTCGTACTCATTTCTAAGATATTCTTTTCTCACACCGATGTCAATAAAATCCCAGGGCAGGACTTCGTCAAAGCCGCGTCTGCGGCGTACATAAACGTCCGTATCGATGCCTGTCGCTTTCGACGCCTTTTTCCAGTCCCCTCCCTTTTCATGGGCGGCCGCGATAAGTTTCCCGAGCTTACGGTCACCGCGCGAAAGAAATGCCTGTACGTATTCCCACTTCGGGAGGTCGTGGATCATGTTCATGTTGCCGATTTTTTTTATCGCCTTGTCGAGAGCTCGGATTTTTTTGTTCAGGCTTTCGACGGACTCCATGGGCTCCCACTGGAACGGCGTAAAAGGCTTGGGGACAAAGGAATTAACGCTCAATGTTATTCTGCCGATCCTGCCCAGCGGCCGCGCATGTTTGAGTTGCACTTCATGCACCCGGTTTGCAAGCGCGATGATCGCCTCAATGTCCTCCATACTCTCCGTGGGCAGTCCGATGATGAAATACAGTTTGAGATTCGGAATGCCATGGCTGAAAATCAGGTCTGCTGCCCGAAGGATATCGGCTTCCGTAATTCCCTTGTTGATTACCTTTCTGAGCCGTTCCGACCCGGCTTCGGGCGCGACGGCGATTGTCTTGTGGCCGCTTCTCGCGAGCCGCTCGATGAGGGCTTCACTCACCGAATCGGCGCGGAGGGAAGAGACCGAAAGGCTCCCCTCGATCGCGGTGCAGAGTTCGCCGATCGAGGGATAATCTGAAATGGCGGCGCCCACAAGCCCGATCCGGCCGCTGAGATCGTCCGCCCGGTGCGCCTGCTCCGTGGCTGCAACGATGCCGAGGCTCCTCGGGGGAAGGTAGATGTAGCCGGCCATGCAGAAGCGGCAGTGCCTGCCGCAGCCGCGCGTGATTTCCGCCAGATAACGGTCGTTAAACTCGGTATGGGGCGTCAGGATGACCGTAGCAGCCGCCGCAGCATCGAGTTTTTGGACAGTGCGCTTGACAATCCGGTCGGGCGCCGCAGGCCACCTTTTTTTGCGTTCCCCGATCGTGCCATCCTCATTAAAGAGGACTTCATAGAACTCGGGGACGTACACGCCGGGAACCCGGCTCAATGCCAAAAGGATCTCGCGCCGCTCGCGGCCCAGATTCGCCTTGAACAGATCGATAAATTCGCCCGCAACCTCCTCGCCCTCTCCTACAATCACGAGATCGAAAAAATCCGTAAGCGGCTCGGGATTGAAAAACGAGCAGATGCCGCCGAGAACGATGATGGGATGCTCGCCTGTTCTTTCTTCCTTAGCCAGGGGAATGTCGGCGAGCCGGAGCATTTCCAAGATATTCAGATAATCCTGCTCAAAGGAGACCGAGAAAGCCAGGATGTCGAAATCGCTGACCGGCCGCTTGCTTTCCAGGGTGAACAGTTTCGTCTTGCTCGCCCCATACTCTTCGATATCTTCGTTATCGGGCAGGAATACTCGCTCGCAGGAAGTATCGTCGCGCTTGTTCAGGAGGGAATAGATCTGGTGTATGCCTAGGTTTGACATGCCGACATGGTACGTGTTCGGATAGGCAAGCGCGATGTTCACCTCGGCGCCGTAAGATTTATACACCGTTCCGCGCTCGGCAGCAAGCAAAGAATCGGCCTTTTCACGCAATTTTCGTGACATGAAAGAATTATACTATGCCTGACTTCCTGAGGCAAAACAATTCAGGCGGGCGGTGCCGGGCGAGACTATTTTATGAATCCTGAAAACCATTGAGCCCCAGAGTAACACGGTTAACAACACATCCACGGGATGTTTGAGGCATCTGCATCGCAGTGGTCGAGGATCGACCATACTGTTCTGGGCATCTCGTTCAGGGAAACAGGTTTGAGAAGTTGTGGGTTGTTTAAGCGTTGCGCATGCGGCTCTCATTATGAGACCGACAATAAATGAGCTTCGTCGTTTCGTTAGCACTTCATTGGCGCAAGCTCGGTTGTATCACGGTCCGCCAATGCATCTCCGCTGAACACGGAGTTATAACCGGAGGAAGGGAATTTCAAGGCACTGCATCTGAATCTGTTTCAGAACAAAAAAGCCTTGCGACTCGGAAGACATGCAAGGCCCGTTTGCATTGCCGTGGCTGCTACTGGATTCTCTTATTCCGCCCGCACCAGGTCTTCGAACCGGATGTCCACGCCGAAAACGCCGATGATGTTGCTGCTATCGTCGGCAATGGGCGCCGAGACCGTGATGCAGAGGGCGCCGGTGATCTTGGAAGTGTAAAAATCCGACACGAAGCTTTTGCCGTCCTTCACAGGGCTGATGAACCAGGGACGGTCGGAGAAGTTGTCTCCCAGCCCCGAATTCTCAAACTGAGCCTTGTACTGGATCTGGGTGATATTCTTCGTGATCTTTTTTCCCTCGCTGTTCACGACATAGGCAAACTGGATGAAGGCGTTCTCGTCTAGCATCTTCTGCAGGATTGCTTCCTGCCTTGCGTGGTCCATGGTACGCATCTCTTCCCGCTCAACCATCTCCTCAACGAGATGGAGCGATATTTCCTGTGCCTTCTTCTTCAATTTGTCGAGGTCCGAGACGAAATACTCGGGCAGATATTTCTTCGCTTTTTCCAGCAACTCGTCGTGCGAGATACTCGTGGTCCTGCCCTGTTCATACTGCTCCATCACCCACTTATGTATCTTGGTAAGGCCAGGGTGGCGCTTGTCAATTTTCTTATCCGCATCCAGGTTCAGGTGGCTGTTCACCCAGTGGGCGATGCCGGCGACTCCCGATTTGTCCGTGATGATCACTCCCATGGGCCGCTTTAGGATCTTCGTGGTATCGAAGATATTATAGATCTCCTCGTTCTTCATCATGCCGTCGGCATGAATGCCCGCGCTCGTGGAATTAAATTCGGAGCCGACGAAGGGATAGTTGGAGGGGATCGGAGAACCCATTTCCCTCTGGAAATATTCGGCCATCTCGGTGATCGCTGTCGTGTCAATGCCTGAATCGTTCCCGGTAAGGCTAATATAATCCATAAGCATTGCCTCGATGGGCGTGTTGCCCGTGCGCTCCCCGAATCCGAGAAGCGCGCCGTTGACCGACGAGCAACCGTACATCCAGGCGGCGACGCCGTTCACGAGTCCCTTGTGGAAATCGTTATGGCCGTGCCATTCAAGCTGTTCCGAAGGCACGCCGCCATCATGAATAAGCGTATAAAAAATTTCCGGCACTCCGCGGGGAAGCGCCGTCCCCGGGAACGGGAACCCGTAGCCCATCGTGTCGCAGGCGCGGATCTTGATGGGGACTTGCGACGATTCCGCCAGTTTCATCAATTCCTGCACAAAGGGGATGACGAAGCCGTAGAAGTCAGCCCTGGTAATATCTTCGAGATGACAGCGCGGTCTGATGCCCTGTTCAAGCGCCGTCGTCACAATACCGAGATACTGCTTCATCGCGTCTTTTCGGGACATATTCAATTTCAGGAAAATGTGGTAATCCGAGCACGAGGTAAGAATGCCCGTTTCCTTGAGACCCATTTCGTTCACGAGCTTGAAATCGTTCTTGTTCGCCCTGATCCATCCGGTAACCTCCGGATACCGGTAGCCCCGCTCAAGGCAGAGCCGCACCGCCTCACGGTCCTTCTCCGAGTACAGGAAGAACTCGGACTGGCGGATCACTCCGTTGGGCCCGCTCATCCGGTGAAGGAAGTCGAAGATGTCGACGATCTGCTGGGGTGTATAGGGAGGCCTGGACTGCTGCCCGTCGCGAAACGTCGTGTCCGTGATCCAGATGTCCTGCGGGATATTGGTCTGGATAAGCCGGTCTTCAAGCACGATGCGGGGAATGCTCGTGTAGGGGAACATGTCCCGGAACAGGACAGCCTCCTTCACATCCTTGAGTTCGAAGGGAATTTTTATGGACTGCTTTTTAATAGTCATGGAATGCTCCTCAGAAAAATCGGTTCAAAGTATGAAGTTCGGCAGCCTGGGCGGCTGTTCAATTTCCACGAAGGCTTCTGATCGCCGCGGCATAGTCTTTCTTGCCGAAGACCGCCGACCCGGCGACGAGGATGTCGGCGCCGGCGTCGATGACTGATGCGGCATTGTCAGGCTTCACGCCGCCGTCCACCTCGATCTCCGTCTTGAGTCCCAGTTCATCGATCCGCTTCCGAAGTTTTGCGATCTTGTCCAGCGCCGATGGTATAAAGGCCTGGCCGCCGAACCCGGGGTTCACGGACATGATCAGTACCATGTCCACGTCCGACAATATATAATCCAGGCTCGTAAGCGGGGTGGCCGGATTCAGGGACACTGCTGCCTTCACGCCCTGATGTTCCTTGATGGATTGGACAAGCCCGTTCAGGTGGAAGGCGGTCTCGACGTGCACCGTGAGGTAATCAGCCCCCGCTTTCGCAAAATCGGCAATATACAACGCGGGATTGGTGATCATGAGGTGCACGTCCAGAGGAAGTTTCGTGGACCTGCGCGCCGCATCCACGATGATCGGCCCGATCGTGATGTTCGGAACGAAGTGTCCGTCCATGACGTCGATATGAATGATGTCCGCGCCCGCGGCTTCAACGGCCTTGATCTCCTCGCCCAGCCGCGAAAAGTCAGCAGAAAGAATGGAAGGCGCAACCTTGATTTTACGGGCCATGTGATTCCCCTGACTTTACAACGTATAAGAAAACCTATTTCGGAGTGATGTCTCAGGCCGCGCTGTCGCGAAATAAAAATATTCATGCAGCGGTGGCCTAAGACCGATTTTTTTTCTTCCCCGGCACCCTTTGATTAATTGCGGTAATGGGGTTGATTCCCGGATTGCCTTAAAAAACACACGGAACGCGAGGACCCGGAACGTAAAACATCCGAATACCTGTGGGCAACTGTATCGGTCTGCCCCTATTTGTTTATCACGATATCCACTGTTGCGTCGGCCGATACGGGATAGCCTGCTGCCGGCTTCTGGCCGATGACGATCCGGTCAGGTCCCGCAGCGTTTGAGCCGGTCGTCCGTGTCAGCACCCGGTGCTGCAGCTCAAGCCGGTCAACGATTCTTAATGCCTCTTCCGGCGGTTTACCGGTTAGCTTCGGCATTCTCAGAAGCGCTGTCTTTTTTCCGGCGCTCACCAGTAGACTGAGAGTGCCGCCTTTATCCAGCGGACTGCCCGCCTGAGGGCTCTGAGCGACCACCATGTCGCGTTCGATGCTGTCGGAAGAGACCCGCGATACTTCACCCGTGAAAAAACCGGCCTGCCGGATCATGATGTCGGCTTCGCGAAAATTTTCCCCCACAAGCTTCGGCGCCAGAAGTTCACTGGGGCCCTCGCTCACGACAACCCGAACCTGCCTCCCTTTTTTTATCCCGCGCCCCGGCGCCGGAATCTGCGAAATAACGGTGTCCCGCGGTATTGTGGGGCTGGGCTCCCTGCGGTCGACCTTGATTTCCAGGCCCAGCTGCCCCACCGTTTCAAGGGCGCTCACGATATCCTGGCCCGCAAGATCGGGCACACGCACCTCCTCCTGGCGGAGAAGCAGGGCAACGACGGCAATGGCACTGACAATGCCGATGCCGACGAGCGCGAGAAATATGCTGAGACCTTTCAGAAATTGTTTCAACTGAAAAACCTTTCTCCAAAGCCGATCCCCGCCAAGGGAAAGGACTCGAAAGCGGGAGCTCTGATCGGTAAACCTGTCGCCATCAGCTTCCTAGCCTGCTGGAGAAGGCGGTCCATGGACGCATCACAGGTAGAAATTGTATTTTACCATATTGAAATTAAGATGCAAGAACTTCTGAATAGAGGGGGGCGGCAAAATCCTCTTCCGACAACCTTTTTCTAGAGCGTCCTCACGAGCCTCGCCCCGAAAAAGCCGTCCATGCCCAACGCGTTGGGGAAGGTACGAAAAAAGCCCGTATCGTCGACAAAAGCCGCAGCCTGCACGGGCAGGAAAGAACGGGGATCATCGATCGTAAAATCACCTCCCTTGCTGGCGAGAAAAGCGTTAATTATTCTCTCGTTTTCCTCCGGCTCCGTAGTGCAGGTCGAATAGACGAGCACTCCGCCTGGTTTTAGCAGGTTCGCGCAATTTTCGAGAATCCGCTTCTGAACCGCTGCCCGCTCCCCGATCATCCGCTCATTCTTGGTCCATCTGCCGTCGGGATGTCGCCGCAGAACGCCCAGACCCGAGCACGGCGCATCGATCAGGATCTTATCGAACGGACCTTCGCGATACTGTGTCGCATCGCCTTTCTCCGGGGTAATGATCTTCAGCCCGAGCCTGCCGATGTTTTCCCGGATTTTAACGATCCGTGTGTAATCGTTCTCGAGGGCTATGATATTCCCGCGATCCCCCATAAGTTCGTCCAAATGCGCGGCTTTTCCACCTGGCGCTGCGCAGGCGTCGAGGACGTTTTCACCCGGTCCGGGAGCAAGCAGAAGGCTGACAAGCTGGGCCGCTTCGTCCTGGACCATAAACCAGCCCTGTTCATAGGCCGGAAGCGCGCGGATGCCCGGCGACGAAAGAATTTCAAGCCCGGCCGGCGAATAAAACGTTTCCCTCGATTCAGCCCCCTGCGATGCTAAGGCCGCATGCAACTGATCTCTCGTTGACTTGAGGGTATTGCACCTGATCACAAGCGGCGCGGGCAGGTTATTTGTCCTCAGCAGCGTCTCCGTGATTTCGGCGCCGTATCGTTCGAGCCAGCGCCTGACCAGCCATTCGGGGTGCGAATGGAGAACGGCCAGCCGTTTTACCAGATCTTCCGTTCCGGGAAAGGCGATCGCACTTCTCTTCCGGTCGAGATTTCTGAGCAGCCCGTTTACATAGCCCTGTTTCTTCCCGTGTACTTTCGCGAGCTCAGTTGCCGTATTCACTGCTGCGCTCGCGGGGACCCGGTCAAGGAAGAGCAGCTGGTAGGCGCCCATTCGCAGGATGTTCCGAGTCCAGGCATCGGTATTTTCCAGGGGCTGCGTTGAAAGGAGATTCAAGGCCCAGTCCAGGCGGGACCGGTTCCTGAGGGTCCCGTAGACGAGTTCAAGAATGAACGCGCTGTCCCGCGCCCCGAAGTATTGCCGCGCCTGTTCGAGAGAGGCGTCGGCAAAAAAGCCTTCCTCCGCTCGATGAAGGATCTCGACCGCTTTCTCGCGCGGTTTATCGATATGCTTCACGAGGTTTGCACCGCCAGAGCGGGTCTGCGGTATGGCAAGAAGCATCGCCCCGCCACCGGCAGTATCGTTCTGCAATCAATGTCCATACGAGTATGTCTGCGGTGTTCTCTAACGAGGTTCACAGCGGCCGTTCGCGAGGAATTCGAGCGCCTCGGCAACCTTACTGATGTCGACGCTTGTATTGTAGCAGGGGCCAAAGGGACGGTCATTCAAAATGCCGATGACGGGAAGCGGGTAAGCGTCCTGAATGCCGCTCGTCAGGTCCCGCTCGCAGGCAACAGCGATGATGGCCTGGGGCTTTGCCTCCGCGACCCGCCGCCGGGCGAGCGTTCCTCCCGTCGCAACGGATAGATGCACATCATGTTTCTTGGCAAGCATGACAAGGTCTTTTATCTTGCACTTGCCGCAGGACTGGCACTTATAGGCATCACTCGTTATTTTGATGGCGCAGTCGCTGAACTGGAGACAGTGAGGCATGAGAAGCAGGATGCGTTTGGGCTTGATATCGCTGCACTTAGCTTTGACGAGAAGGTTGTTCACCTCGACAAAGGACTGCTGGATCTTTTCCTTAGAAATTCCGAGAATCTTGCCCACCCCGATCATGAAGGGAAAGAGCACTTCAATCACGATCCCCCGAAGCCTCGATGCAAAAAAGATTTCCCTGCCCCGGACAAGCGTCAGGATGAGCAGTCCCACGCCCGTGACAAGCGCGCCGATCACCGTTCCCATGGTGATGCAAACGATCTCCGGCGCAAAGGGATGGATATTCCTGAGCCCGATATAGGGAATCAGATACAGCCCCACCGTAACCGCGGTGATGAGAAACACCGAGAAGACAATGAGTCCGATAAATATTCTTTTTTGGGGCTCGGGCATAGATATCCGCCAAATTCAAAGTTCAGGGTCAAATTTAAAAACAGTGTTGATGGAATTTTGGATTTATTCCTTCTCTGACAGCTTTTTGCCCGCCAACCCGTGGTGGCCCCGCAAAAAATCCGCGGCCGTCATGGGCTTCTTTCCTTCCGATTGAAGAGCTACAATACGGAGAATTCCGGAGCCTGCGCCGACAGCCAGCGCACCCTTCTCGGCTTCGAAGAGCACGCCGGGCTCCTCTTTGCCGGTCATTGCCTCAGACTCGAGGATCTTGATCATTTTCCCATCCAGGTATGTGTACGCACCGGGCCAGGGGGACAGACCGCGAACACGATTGTGTATCTCGACTGCAGGCAGCGTCCAGTCGATACTCCCGTCTTTTTTTCTCAGCGGCGGCGCGAGTGTGGCTCTCCTGTTGTCCTGTACGCGGCGAGCAATCCTCCCGGCAGCAATCAACGGCAATGCCTCGGTGATGAGCCGGGCGCCCAGTGAAGAAAGCTTCTCAAGCATAGAACCCGCCGTGTCCTTCGAACCTATCGGGATGCTCTCCTGCAGGAGCATGGCGCCGGTATCCATTCCCTCATCCATCTGCATGATTGTAATGCCGGTCTCGGCATCGCCGTGCATGATGGCCCAGTTGATCGGCGCCGCACCGCGATAGAGTGGCAGCAGCGAAGCATGAATATTGATGCAACCGTATTTCGGAAGGGTCAGTATCTCATTCGGCAGAATCTGTCCGTAAGCGGCAACGACAATGACTTCGGCGTTTAGCGACTTGAGCATGGCGATGAATTCTGGCTCCCGGACGCGCCGCGGCTGGAAGAGGGGGAGCTTCATTTCCGAGGCTGCCTGCTTCACCGGGGGCGATGCGAGAACTTGACCCCTGCCCGAGGGCTTGTCGATCCGTGTCACTACGCCGATGATTTCATGTCCCGAAGCTGCAAGCGCGCGAAGCGGCGCTACGGCGAACTGCGGCGTTCCCATATAAACGAGTTTCATATCGGACGTCCTGAACCGCGGATCCGGGCCACGGGCAAACACCAGCTTTTGCCCATAGTTCCCGGCCTTTATTCGGTCATGAACGCTCTGGCTCTCGGTTCCTGCCGAAATGTTTCGCCTGATTGCCGGAATATGTCTGGTGAATTATGCCTGCTCGACTGCCAGTTTCTTGAATCTTCGTTTGAAGATGTTTTTCTTGAGCGGGCTAAGCCTATCGACGAACAAGGTGCCGTTCAAATGGTCTATTTCGTGCTGCAGAGCCTTAGCCAGCAAGCCTTCCGCGGCGATTTCAAAAGGTTTTCCGGTTCGATCCTGAGCACGTACCCTGACCTTTGACGCGCGCTTCACCTTCTCGGCGTAGTCAGGGATGCTCAGGCACCCTTCTTCTTCAACAACAGCCCCCTCCAGTGAAAGGATTTCAGGATTGATGATGACCATGAGCGGTGCGCGCTGTTCATCATCCTCCCTGCTGCTCAGATCGATCACCGCCAGCTGGAGCGACACCCCTACCTGGTTGGCTGCGAGTCCGACTCCCGGCGCAGCATGCATTGTTTCAATCATGTCTTGAATGAGCTGGTCCAGGGAATTATCGATTTTTTCGACCCGGGCCGTTTTTACCCGCAGGACGGGGTCCGGATATGTTCGAATTGCGCGTAATGCCATAGTGGTCATATTTAACATGATTCATCATCAAAATCAAGGCGAATATGGATAATCGCTCCTGTACCCGCTGGGGATTCCGGAGACGTTCATGTTGACACTCCGGCGACCTTTATGGTATTTTTATTCTATGGCTGTCGACAAACATACCGTTATGAAAGAGGCGCAGAAGTTCGCCGCACGGGGCCAGTATGACAGGGCCATTGCGGAATGGAAAAAACTTCTCCGCGAGTCGCCGCATGACGCTAATCTTTACAACACCATCGGCGACCTTTGCCTGAAAAAGGACGCAAAGGCCGATGCCGTTGACGCCTACCGGCGGGCCGCCGATATTCTTGCCTCCGATGGCTTTACGTCCAAAGCCATCGCCCTGTATAAAAAAACTCTTAACATCGATCCCCGAAATATTGAGGTGTATCTCGCCCTCGGTGACCTGAACGCGGAGAAGGGCCTTACCGGCAATGCTCTAGAGAACTATAAGATCGTCGCCGATCACTATACGCAGCAGAAAAATCTGGGCAAAGCCCTTGGTATCTATCAAAAGATGGCTGATTTGAATTCGGCCGACGTCGCGTTCCGGATCAAACTCGCCGACATGTATGCAAAGCAGGGCATGGTCGCCGAGGCGTCAAAAGCTTACCTGGACGCTGCAGACGTTCACCTCTCAAAAAATGCACTCAATGACGCCCGTCAACTGTTCGAAAAGGTCCTGGCTCTCAATCCCGAAAATAAGGAGGTCTATTACAAGGCCGGCATTGTTTACCTTAAGGAAGGGAAATTCAGCGAAGCCTGCAAAGCCCTGAAGCCTGCCTTTGAAAAAGATCCCAACAACCGGGACTTGGCCGACACCTATGTGGAAGCGCTGGTTAGCGCCGGTAAAGACCATGATGCGGAACTGGTTCTCCGGAAAATCATCGATGCTAACCCCGATAGGATCGATTCCCTTCAGAAACTATATACAATATTTCTGGCAAGAAAAGACTATGACAGGGCGCTTGACATGGCGACGGCCCTTTCCAACGCCTTCGTCGCGCAGGACGATCAATATACCGCGGAAGATTACTTGAAAAAATTCGTTGCCGCATGCCCGCGCTATACGCCTGGGTTTCTGAAACTGGCCGAGTTTTATGTCTCCGTAAGACAGGACGATGATGCCGCCCGCACTTTTCTCCAGACTGCTGAAATCCTTTCCGATGAGGGCGACCGGGAAGGGGCGAAGACGGTGCTGGGCCGGGCTCTCGATATCAACCCCGAACTGCCCGGGGCCCGCGAGCTGTTCACTCTGCTGAATACTCCGGCCATTACTGTTCCTTCTTCGCCTGAGCCGGAAGAGCTCGGGATTCCCGCCCCCGTAACGAAGCCGCTCGAAAGAGAACCTGCTGCACCGGAGCCAGCGGTGTCGGTTCTGGAAACACTGGTCGAAGAACCGCCTATTGCCGAAGCACCGATCGTGGAAGCTCCCGTCATGGAATCTCCGTCCGTTGCCCCGCCCACGGAGAGAGCTCCTGTTCCGGAAGTCATAGACCCAGCGATCACCGAAGCGTGCGCCGAAATTGACATCCTCGTCAAGTACGGCCTGGCGACAAAAGCGCTTGAACAGCTCGAAGACCTAGCGCGAAAATACCCCGAAAACATCCAGATTCGCGTCAAGCTGAGCGACCTCTACGGCGATCTCGGTCAGATGGGCAAGTCAGCCACGCATATGATCGTCCTTGCCGATCTTTACACCGCAAGAGGGATGCAGGATAAAGCGGACGGAGCATTGCGGACAGCGCTGACAATTGACCCAGCAAATACGGAGGTTCAATCCCGGCTCCATGGTGAACCCGCCGTGGCAATGCCCAAGGCACAGCCAGATATCGTCGTGCCCGAGGAACAACCCATTGCGGATGCAGAACTGCCGGTATTTCCTCTTGACGTTCTCGATACGGCTGAGTACCGGCCCGCCGAAGTCATGCAGGAAGTCGAAACAACGCCCCCATCACCGGAGGAACCAGCTCCTGAGCCCGCTCCCACCGATGAGAGCGTTTTCGAGGGCCTCGATATAGACGCACCCCAGGCCGCGGAGGTCGGTTCCTCCGCCCTGTTCACGCCCCCTTCCGAGCCGGAGTCCCAACCCGTTGCCATCGAGTCTCCGGCCTTTGTTGAGGAAGCCCCCCCGGTTGCCGGGGAATCTCAACCGGCGGAGGAAACTGCAGCGACCGTCACCGAGCCAACGCTGGAGGAAGAGGTTGCCGGACAAGCCGCAGAAACCCCTGTTCAGGAACCAGCTGGCGAGGTCGACATCAACGAAATTTGGGCTGAAGCTGAATTCTACTACCAGCAAGGCCTGTTTAATGAAGCCAAAAAGCATTATGCGAAACTCATTGAACTGGACCCCGATGAGAAGCAGGCAATAGCGCGTCTTGCCGAAATTTCACGGGAGGAAGAAGAGACGAAGGAGTTCACCAGGCTTGCCGACGCAGTTGAGGGCCTGGAAGGTGCCCTTTCTGCCGAGCCCACGGACCAAGAGCTGCCGCTAAGCGCCTCGGATGAAGAGGCTGTTCGCAGTCTCATGAGCGAGATCGAGTCGTTGAAGAAACCGACGCAGCAACCGGCTTCCCCCGCGCCACCGCGGACTGTGGTAGAGCCAACAGCCGCAGTTACCGGGCCGGGCCGGGGTGACGAAGAAGAGGAGTTTTTCGACCTGGGCGAAGAGCTTCAAAAGGAGAGCCGTCCTTCCGCCACCGGGATGCAGGAACAGAAGGCCGACGATTTCTTCGACCTCGCTTCGGAACTTCGGGATGAACTCAGCGGTGTAGCAGTTCCTGCCCGGCCCACTGCCAAGGAGCAGAGCCTCGACGAAATCTTTGAGGAATTCAAACGCGGCGTCGAACAATCAACCAATGAGGACGTCGATACTCACTACAATCTGGGCGTTGCCTATAAGGAGATGGGACTTCTGGATGACGCCATCGCGGAGTTCAGCCTGACCCCCGAAGGAGAACCAAAATTTGTTCACAGTCGCTACATGCTGGGGCTCTGCTACATGGAAAAGGGGGAATACGAAAACGCCATCGTCGAAATCGAATATGCCCTGACTTATCTGGAAGGCATGGGAGAAGACGAACAGGCACGCCTTGAAATGCGTTACGACCTCGGCCTTGCCTACCAGGGCGTGGGAAATATCATCAATGCCCTTCGGGAGTTTCAGAGAATCCAGAACATCAAGCCCGGCTACCGGGACATAGCCGCGAAACTCAAGGAGCTTACAAAAGGGGACTTTATTTCACTCGACCAGCTTAAAGGCGATATTGAAAAGGAAATCTCGTCGAAATTCCTGGAGGAAGGCGAACGGATAGAACGTGAGGAAAAAAATCGCAAAAATGCAAGAGTGAGAAACTGATATTGCCTAATTATTAGGCATATGATTAATTTTTATGCAAATGCCCTTCTTTTTTCCACCTCTAACCTTTTGATATTGCACTCCTTTGTAGTTAGCATTAAAATTGCTTTAAAAAATAGTCTTACAGGAGGATCTATCATGAAAAAAATCGAGGCGGTCATTAAACCGTTCAAACTCGATGAGGTAAAGGATGCTCTCAATTCGATCGGCATACAAGGAATAACGGTAACTGAAGTAAAGGGTTTTGGCAGGCAAAAGGGCCACACCGAGCTCTATCGTGGGGCTGAGTATGTTGTCGACTTCCTTCCCAAAGTCAAGCTCGAGATAATTGCCGCGGACTCGCTGGTGCCTAAAATAATCGAAACCATAGAAACGTCGGCCAAAACAGGCCGGATCGGAGACGGCAAAATCTTCGTAACGCCTGTTGACGAAGTCATTCGCATTCGCACCGGTGAACGGGGCGAGTCCGCCATATAATAAATAAACGTATTAAGTTTTTTTTCTTTGTGAGGTTCTAGTTGACTCGCGACGAAGAACAAATGGCCATTAATTGATATTAGAGGAGGAACCAATGACACCCAAGGATGTATTGAAGCTGGCAAAAGAAAACAAGGCAGTGATGGTGGACTTCAAATTCATGGATTACCCGGGGCTGTGGCAGCATTTCTCTACACCGGTGGATGAACTTACCGAGGCCGTATTCGACGAAGGTTTGGGTTTCGACGGATCGAGCATCCGCGGCTGGCAGGCCATCCATGCGAGCGACATGCTCGTAGTCCCGGACGCGGAGACGGCGGTAATGGACCCCTTTACCAAGTATCCCACGCTATCGCTCATCTGCAACATCGTTGACCCCATCACCAAGGAGCGTTACAGCCGCGACCCGCGTTACATCGCACAGAAGGCAGAAGCCTATCTGAAATCTACCGGCATCGGTGACACATGCTATATGGGTCCGGAGCCGGAATTCTTCATCTTCGACGATGTCCGCTTCGACCAGAACTCCTACGAGGGCTACTACCACGTTGACAGCGTGGAAGGCATCTGGAACAGTGGCCGCGTTGAAAACCCGAACCTGGGCTATAAACCCCGCCACAAGGAAGGCTATTTCCCCGTACCGCCCATCGACAGCCAGGAAGACATCCGCACCGAAATGGTGGAGGAGATGCAGAAAGTCGGCATCTATGTTGAAAAACAGCACCATGAAGTGGCGACCGCAGGCCAGGCCGAGATCGACATGCGCTTCAATCCTCTGGTCAAGATAGCAGACCAGCTCATGTATTATAAGTACATCATCAAGAACGTGGCGAAGAGGCACAACAAGACCGTGACCTTCATGCCCAAGCCGCTTTTCGGCGACAACGGGTCCGGCATGCACACGCACCAGTCGATCTGGAAGGGCGGCAAACCCCTGTTTGCCGGCGACCAGTATGCAGGCATGTCGCAGCTGGCACTGTGGTACATCGGCGGTATTCTCAAACATGCAAAGAAGATCGCGGCCTTCACGAACCCCACGACGAACTCTTACAAACGCCTGACCCCGGGATTTGAAGCTCCGGTAAACCTGGCCTACTCGAGCCGTAACCGCTCGGCCTCGATCCGTATACCCATGTATAGCCCGAGCCCAAAGGCAAAACGCATCGAGGTCCGTTTCCCTGACCCGTCGTGCAATCCCTATCTCGCTTTCGCGGCCATGCTCATGGCGGGCCTCGACGGCATCGAGAACAAGATTGATCCGGGCCAGCCACTGGACAAGGACATCTACGATATGGCTCCCGAAGAACTGGCCAATGTGCCGTCCATGCCCGGTTCGCTTGACGAGGCGCTCAACAACCTCGAAGAAGACCACGGCTTCCTCCTGAAGGGAGATGTGTTCACCAAGGACGCCATTGAGGTGTGGCTTGATTACAAGAGGACGAAGGAAGTGGATGCCCTCCGTCTCCGACCCCATCCCTATGAATTTTTCCTGTACTATGACATCTAAAAGATACGGCATCAGAACAATGTCAACCGGAACCCTAATGTCAGGGTTCCGGTTTTTTTAACTTAAGTAAGCAGTTAGAGGTCTTCTCGTTCCCGCAGTCCGCTTTGACTCCCCTTCCTTTCCCCTGAGAATCCAGAAAAAAGCATCATACTATTTTTATTCTTTTCTCCCCGTTCTTATCAGCAATTTAATTACCCCCTGTGCTGTAAGTTAGTCATAAAGAGGGAGGCGACCGATGGACATTATCTATCCCGGAATCTGTATCGCATTATTTGTCGTCAGCTGGCTATTCATGAAACTCGTTGGACGAGCAGAGGAGAAAAGAATTTTTACCATCTTTTTTCTCGGGGCAACATTGGTTTTCCCATTGCGGGCAAACGCTGTTGTCGTTTGGCCTATTCCAGCGGAGCGTGAAGAAATGGCTGCCAAGGGAACCCTGGAAAAGGGGGACATTGTTTGCCTGTTCCAGAGCGGAACAGCAGATGTGAGGAAGGCAATAACCATGAACGATGTCCTCCCGGTGTACCGCGAAACGAAGTCCATGAGCTCGAGGAAGTCGGGAAAATCAGGGTGCTTTCCTATGTCGGAGCAGATTATATGATATTATCAAACTTGCGACATCACCTTTTTCTGCAATGTCGCCGGCTTTCAACTCCCCTTCGACCACTTCACCTTTGATACATCGGAAGACAAATGCAAATAGGAAACATAGCCGCCCCTCCTGCATCTTGCCCAGCAAAAAACAAACTCTCCAGCCCACCCTGCAATTGAAGCAGTCGAATCCCCACTCGGTTCGCCAACTTTCCGACTTTAAACAATCTTGATGATTTCCAGTTTATTTTTGCGGCAATTTTATACCGATTCGTTTATAAAAATAATTTGCACAGGATGTGGAAAATATGGGAGAATATAGATAAATAAAGGCTATCTTAGTACATTCGTGAGAGCTTAGTAAATTTATGGAAGAACGTAGACCTGATCCTGACCAGCTTCTCCAGCGCAGCCGCGAAGAGGAAGAGCGAAAGCGCGAAGGGCAGCTGAAGATATTTTTCGGCGCAGCGCCTGGTGTCGGCAAGACCTATGCCATGCTTGAAGCCGCCCAGCAGAAACGTTCTGAGGGGATCGATGTCGTCGTCGGTCTTGCCGAGACTCACGGCCGCAGGGAGACCGAAGCGCTCCTCGAGGGGCTGGAGATCCTGCCCCGCCGAAACGTCGAATATCGCGGCACCACACTCAGGGGATTCGATATCGATGGGGCCCTCCGACGCAAACCCGCCCTTATTCTCGTTGATGAACTCGCCCATACCAATGCTCCGGGCTCACGCCACAAGAAACGCTGGCAGGATATCTATGAACTGCTCGGCGCCGGCATCTCCGTCTACACCACGATGAACGTGCAGCACCTTGAAAGCCTGAACGATGTAATTGCCCAGATCACCGGAATCACCGTGCGCGAAACCGTCCCCGATTTCCTTCTCGACCGCGCCGATGAAATAGAACTGATCGATCTGCCGCCCGACGATTTGCTCCAGCGCATGAAGGAAGGCAAAGTGTATATGGCGGAGCAGGCCGCGGCAGCAATCAAAAACTTCTTTCGAAAGGGGAACCTGATCGCCCTCCGGGAACTTGCCCTCCGGCGGACCGCGGACCGCGTGGATGAACAGATGCAGGTCTACCGGCAGGACAAGGGAATCACCAACATATGGCCTGCAGGCGAACGGATCATGGTCTGTATCGGCGCGAACCCTCGTTCTATCCGGCTGATCCACGCCGCCCGTCGGCTCGCCGCGGTGCTGCGGACAGAATGGATCGCCGTGCACGTGGAGGCCCCTTCGCAGGTACGGCCTTCGGAGCAGGACCTCAGGCAGCTTGCCGACCATATGCGTCTCGCGGAAAGCCTTGGCGCGGAGACCGTGACGCTCTCCGGCCAGCGGATGAGCGAAGAGATCCTTACGTATGCGCGCAGCCGGAACGTGAGCAAGATCATCATCGGGAAACCGACGCACCCACGCTGGAAAGACAAGCTGTTCGGCTCTCCGCTTGACGAGATCGTAAGAGGAAGCGGCGACCTCGATGTCTATGTGATTTCCGGCGATGTCGCCGAACCGCACCTGCATCCGGCGCAGAAGGACCGTCCCCGCATCTGGAGAAAACGGGAATGGGTTTGGAGCGTTCTTGTTGTGGCGGCCTGTACGGGACTTGCCAAACTCATGTTCCCTTATTTCGAGCGGCTTGACATCGCGATGCTCTATCTTCTCGGCGTCGTGATCACCTCGAGTCGCACAAGCAAGTGGCCATCCCTGTTCTCCGCCATCCTCAGCATCGCTGCGTTCGATTTTTTCTTTGTTCCACCGTACTATACCTTCGTTGTCAGCGATGCCCGGTTTTTCCTCACGTTCATCGTTATGTTCATCGTCTCCGTGGTCATCAGCCGGCTGACGATCCGGGTCAGACAGCACGCGGAAGCAGCACGACTACGCGAGCGCAGGACCGCGGCACTCTACAAACTGAGCCGCGACCTGGTCCGGGAGCGGGGTGCTGGACGGCTCTCCGAAATTTCCATGAAACACATCAGCGAGGTATTCGACAGCCAGGTCGCCATCCTTATTCCCGATAGTCAGAACCATCTGGCGCCGGTGGCCAGCGGCGCCTCCTCGTTTACGCCGGACCAGCAGGAAATCAGCGTTGCCCAGTGGGTGTACGAACATCGTCAGTCGGCAGGGGTTGGCACGGACACGCTCCCCGGCGCCAAAGCGTTGTATCTACCCCTCGTCGCATCGTCCGGTGCAATAGGCGTGGTCGGCATTCTGCCGAAAAACGCGAGTGATGGTTTTGAACCTGAGCAGTTTCACTATCTCGAGGCCTTCGCGAACCAGACAGCAATTGCGATCGAACGATCTTTCCTGGGCGAGGCTGCGCAGCGAGCCCTTTTGAAGGCGGAAACGGAGAGTCTTCGAAATACGCTGCTAAGTTCCATATCGCACGATCTGCGGACACCCCTTTCGGCGATCACCGGTGCCACGACAACGCTGCTGCAGAAGGACATCGCCTTCGACAGGATCGCCCGATCGGAATTGCTGCAGACCATTCAGGAGGAGGCGGAGCATCTGAACCGGATCATCAAGAATGTTCTCGACATGACCCGCCTCGAATCAGGCACGATCAAATTGAACAAGGAGTGGCAGCCTCTTGAGGAGATCGTCGGCGCGGTGCTGAACCGTCTCGGAGAACGCCTGAATGATCATCCCGTAACGGTCAAACTCCAGGGCAACCTGCCTCTCATTCCCTTTGACAGCCTGCTCCTTGAGCAGGTTTTCATGAACCTGTTTGACAATGCCATAAAATATTCTCCCCCCGGGACACCGCTTGAGCTTTCGGCCTCCGAAACCTTTTATATAGTGACTGTCGAACTTGCGGACCGAGGTCCCGGAATTCCCCCGGGTGAGGAGGAACACATCTTCGACAAATTCGTCCGGGGCCGTAGTACGGGCGGCGGCGTCGGACTGGGGCTGGCCATTTGCCGTACCATCATCAATGCTCATGGTGGTAAAATATGGGCGGAGAACCGCGAAGGAGGCGGCGCGGTGTTCCGTTTCACCCTGCCGGCGGCGGGCCTTCCTCCCGCCCCGAAAATGGAAGAGGAGTGATGCTCGCAGTTCCAACAAGTCAAACGGTACTATCCGGTTCAGCCGTCTACATAGTTTAAATGACTTGAATCATTTTTCAACATGCCATGATTGATGAGAAGGAACTCATATTACTCATCGAGGATGAGCCGCAGATGCGGCGGTTTCTGCGGATAACGCTCCAAAGCCAGGGCTACCGCCTGGTCGAGTCGGAGACGGGCAGCGACGGCTTAACGCAGGCCGCCATGAGAAATCCCGATGTGGTGCTGCTCGATCTGGGCCTGCCCGATCTCGACGGCATCGACGTTACAAAGCGTTTGCGCGAATGGACGCAGACCCCGATCATCGTAATCTCGGCACGGGAGCAGGAGCAAGACAAAGTCCGCGCCCTCGACGCCGGCGCCGACGATTATCTTACCAAGCCGTTCAACGCCGGAGAACTCCTCGCGCGCATCCGAGTAGCCCTCAGGCACATGTCACGACGCGACGTGGACCAGCGTGAACCGGTCTTCATCCTCGATAATCTGCGCGTCGATCTGGCCAGACGACAGGTGTTCGTCGGGGAACAGGAAGTTCACCTCACTCCGATTGAATACAAGCTACTCATGGTCATGGTCCGCCATGCCGGCAAGGTGATTACCCATAATCAACTGTTGAAGGAAGTCTGGGGGCCCGCGCACGTCAATGAAGTTCAATACCTGCGCGTGTATATGACCCAGCTCAGACATAAACTGGAGGCAGACCCGGCAAGGCCCCGATTTTTGATGAACGAACCGGGAATCGGCTATCGGCTGAAATACGACCCACAGTGATTGGTCAACATTAAAGCTCGAGTCTGCACATTCGGTGAGCAGGTGCTCAAAAAACATCATTAATGCATTATTGCCGCGGACTACCTAGGGAAGGACGCGTAAATCTCCGTGAAGAGAATCAGTGCTTTCATCGGCGACTGATCTTCGCCTTGTAATGATATTAACCTTGCTTTATAATTGCAACTGTCTTCACTATACAGAAGATGCCGCATGAAGCGGCGCTGAAAAGGACGGATTACTATTTCATGGATCAGCCACTGAAATCTTCCCTGTTGCATCGTTTAAAAACCCTGGTCATCGGCGGAAAGCATAATATCGAGGACCGCTCGCTGTTTCACAAGCTTTCGCTCATCGCCTTTTTCGCCTGGGTGGGGCTGGGTGCTGACGGGCTATCATCATCCTGCTACGGTCCTGAGGAGGCATTTAACGCGCTCCACGGCCATATTTATCTCAGCGTCTTCATTGCGGTCATGACGGGTCTAACGGTGTTCATCATCGCGACGAGCTACTCACAGATCATCGAGCTCTTTCCTTCCGGAGGTGGCGGTTATCTCGTGGCGAGCAAACTGCTCTCTCCCACAGCCGGCATGGTTTCTGGTTCGGCGCTCCTGATCGATTATGTTCTCACAATCACAATATCCGTGGCCAGCGGCGCCGATGCCTTGTTCAGTTTTCTTCCGACGTCCTTGCTCCACTACAAACTCCCCTTTGCGTTTGTAGGCGTCCTGCTCCTCACAGTCATGAACATGCGCGGGGTCAAGGAATCCGTCCTCCCCCTCGTTCCCATATTTCTCACCTTCGTAATCACCCACGCATTTATCATCGGTTATGCGATTTTCGCCAACCTTGGAAGCCTCGGCGCTGTGGCCGCATCAACGAGGGCCGATGTGATACAGACTCAGGCCGAACTGGGTTTTGCCGGCATGGCCCTGCTCATTCTGCGCGCCTACAGCATGGGGGCCGGCACGTACACAGGTATCGAGGCAGTGAGCAACGGCCTCCCGATTCTCCGTGAACCCAAGGTGCAGACCGGCAAGCGCACCATGCATTACATGGCCATATCTCTTTCTCTGGTCGTCATGGGGCTAATGATGGCTTACCTGCTCTATCGCGTCGGTCCCCAGTCCGGAAAGACACTGAACGCGGTGTTGTTCGAGACTATGACCAAAAGCTGGGGGCAGTCAGGGACCGTCTTCGTTCTTATTACGCTCTTGTCTGAAGCGACACTCCTGTTCATCGCAGCCCAGACAGGCTTCCTTGACGGACCGCGGGTACTCGCGAACATGGCGCTCGACCGCTGGTTCCCGAGCAAATTCGCCATGCTAAGCGACCGTCTGGTAACTCAGAAAGGTATCATGATGATGGGCGGGGCGGCGCTCGTAACCATGATCCTGACCGGCGGTTCCGTCACGTACCTCGTCGTCCTGTACAGCATCAACGTGTTCATCACCTTTTTCCTGTCCCAGTTCGGTATGGTGCGTCATTGGTGGCTGGTTCGTGGACAGGAAGCACACTGGGAGAAGAAGCTGTTCATCAACGGGATAGGCATGACTCTTACCTTCTTTATCCTCGTCACAGTGACCGTGATCAAGTTCGATGAAGGAGGATGGATCACCTTGATTCTTACCGGATCGCTGATCGGCATCGCGCTGCTTACGCGGCGCCACTATCAGAACACATTCAAGGTCCTCAAGCGCCTCGATGAACTGGTGACGGTGGCGGAAGTCTCCTGCCCCCTGCAGCCCGGCGATACGGAAAAGGAACTCAACATAAAGTACGACCCCCAGGACAAGACCGCGATCCTGCTCGTAAACGGCTTCAACGGGTTGGGACTTCATACGCTCTTCAGCATCATACGCCTCTTTGGAGGGACCTTTAAAAATTTCGTTTTCATCCAGGTCGGCGTTGTGGATGCGGGGAATTTCAAGGGAGTGGAAGAAATGTCTCATATGAAAACCAGCGTAAAAAAAGAGCTGGAACGCTACGTGCACTATATGCGGTGCCACGGATATTATTCCGCCTCCTATGCCTCGTTCGGCAATGATGTTGTCGACGAAATCGCCAGCCTCACCCCGCAGATTCTTGAACGCTTCCCGAATGCCATCCTCTTCGGCGGCCAGCTGGTATTCCCCAGGACCAACGTCCTGTCCGGCCTGTTCCACAACTATACGATTTTCGCCGTTCAGAGAAGATTCTATAACCAGGGGATTCCGGTCGTCATCCTTCCCATCCGGGTTTAGCGGCGACGAACGCAATTGAGGAGCTGAATAAATTCGGATTCGAGGAGATGACACGATGATTCGCCTTTTAACCGCAGCAAACACTGGTAATCGCCTGGGCATCCCGGTTTTCCTCATCGGCATAGTCATTTTTCTTTTGGGATTTACAGCCCCAACTTCAGCCGCAGGGGAAAGCCTGATCATCGAACACGGCAAGAGGGACAAGCGGATCGCTCTCACATTCGATGCTTGTCCGACGAGCCTGCCTGATGAATATGACAAACAGGTTGTCGACATCCTGCTGCGCGAGAAGGTTCCTGCTACGCTCTTCCTGAGCGGTCGGTGGGTGGAGAAAAATCCGGATAAAGCAAAGTACCTGGCGGACCAAAAGGAGTTCGAGATTGCAGCGCACAGCTACTGGCACCCCCACCTGCTTGAGAAAGACGACGCCCGGGTGCTCCGGGAAATGAAGAGGACACAGGCGATCATTAAGAAAGTCACGGGCAAGACGCCCCGATATTTCAGGCCGCCTTACGGCGAGGTGGACGAACGAGTGGCAAAACTTGCAAAAGAGGCGGGGCTTGTAACGATACAATATGACATCGCATCAGGAGACCCGGATCCGGCCCTTTCAACGGAACGGATCGTGCGGAGCGTGCTTCGGGAGGCAAAAGGAGGGAGTATCATCGTCTTTCATATGAACAAAAGAGGCGTACACACGGCGGATTCCCTGCCGGCGATCATCAAAGGTTTACGGGATAAAGGATTTACTCTCGTGACCGTGGGAGAAATGCTGAAGGAGTGACCGGAGGAAAAAGCGATGCACGATGCGGGGTTTGTCTACGTTCAACATGAATCATGCATCGTGCATCTTGTATTCTTCCCCTTTGACGGGGCTTCCTTACTTACTTGGCCAGGCCTCTCTTGAATGTGTCAAGCCATGCGATATGGCTTTTTTCCTCGTTGATGACTTCCTCGACGGCCCCCTTCTCTTTCACGATGGCCTTCAGCTCCATGAAGTAGAGCAGCGTCTCCTTCTCGAACCCAATCGCGAATTTTACGGCATCCTGCACGGTCTTGATGTGGTCCATGGACGGGAGTGCTTTGGCCCTGCCGAGAAAAAATTCGGATTCAACGAAGGCCCGCATGTAGTTGCTGACCTCTTCCCACTGCACCGGCTCCATGCCGGTCTTTGCCACCGATTCTTTCAGGCCCTTGAAGGTCTTCTCGTGCGTCTTTTCCTTGGTCGCCAGCGTGCTGAAGAGCTTGACCAGCCCGACGTCTTTCTTGAATCTCTCTGCCATCCCGGTGTAGAACTGATAACCGAGAATCTCCGTCTGAATAGCCATTTCCATGATTTCATCGATCGAATACTTGTGCATGTTTATCTCCCTGTAATCGTACGTGGAATGATTCTGAAGAGACCGGGACACAGGCCGTGGAATGTGAAAATAATAGCGTGTTGCCGGCAAGGTGTCAATCGAATTTTGTCTTGCTTTTGCTCCACCGTATGGGGAAGGCATCCCCGGGAAGGATGACCGGCATACGTGGATTGACCTGGGCGAGCACTTCGTCTGAGAAGGGAGTTGAAAGACAATCGAAAACACTGACGATGTCCGTCAAGACGATGAATTACCGTCCACCCCGTCTTTTCCCCACTCTTCTGTCATGTCCACTTCTCCGCTCGGGCCCCTTGTAACCGGGGTCCTTGAATCTTCTTCGATCAGCAACATACCTTCGATCATTCCAGGTTGACCTGCGCTCTTTGAGCAGCAGCTCTAGGACACGATCAAGCATTTCTTTTCTTTTTTCGTCGAGTATATCCCTGTACGCGGTTTCGCTGTGAGATTCCCTTATTTTGACCTCGAAGTGGCATTCTGAAACGACCGATACGAGCACTCCCTCGATTTGCATGAAGAGCTTGCGGTAATCCTCAACGCTTTTATCCTCGTTATCCTCGGTCCTCATCGTTAATGTGTCGAGAGCATGGATAAACTTACGCGTGTGGCTGTAGATGGAATCATACAACCCAGCCATCGCGTTCAAATCTTCCCTGATGAATTCCGATATTTCCTGGGAGAGGGTGTCAACCGCCCTTTTTACCTCCTCGAGGTCCTGCTTGCTGAGTTGGCCCCGGTGCAGGGAATCCTTGAGATGCTCCTTGAACTGAACCTTTATTTCATCGATGATGCGGCTTTCCTCGTGTAGAGCCGTTTGAGTGTCCGCGAGTATGCCGACCGATGCGCCGCAGAGCCTCTCGATCTTGACCAGATTTTCCCTGACATAGCGTGCGATGTGATTGAGCTCTTTTGCCAGTGCCTCCCAGCGCTTCTCGAGCGCCTCAAGCGCGCTCTTCCGCTCATCAACCATCCCCCGCAGTCTGGCCAGTCTTGCCGCTTCATCTTTTTTCTTCGGATTGAGCCTACCGATCTCTTCTTCGGCGGACCTGATGAACCCCTTCGGCTTCTTAAAGTCGATCGCTTTAAGCGCATGGAAGTGATATTTGTACTGTTCGATCACCGACTTGAACGCTGGATTGAAAAAAGAGACATGTTCCAGGACGCTGATGAATACTTTTCGCTGGAGATTTTCCGCAGCGGTGCCGCGCGCATGATAGTAACCGTACGCTTTGATGCTTTCCAGCATCCCATTATACATCGTCAGATCTTCGCCATGCAGCTTCTTACCGTTCTCCTCTTTCGGACTTTCGAGAAAAACCCTGAGATCTTCCTGAAGGGGGAAAAGTTCATCGTTCGCTCCAAAGCGAAGGCCGAATATAGTCTTGTCTATCGCCATAATAATGGTCGTAACGGCTCATGTACGTGCGGCCATACCATACTATTCAGGTTCCAATATATGCAGGCCCGTCGTCGCGTGGCGGATACCGCTCAGCGTCCATCCTTCCTCTACGTTCGCGAACCTCGATCATGCCACTTTGAAAAAAGACAGTTCTGCTTCCTGGCTGGCCCCCGCAACCCAAGGCTGCTACTCTTTGCGGGGTATCCGGCATTTATCGGCCCCTCTACCGCGAGGGACCATAACAATTTGATTTCCATTTTATCGAATTCTTCTTCAGGATGGGGTTACTCTTGCCGATTTGACTGTTGTTGTGTCTCCAATAGTACCGGATTTCGTCCATATTGGCAAGTATAACATAGAAAACATCAGGATAGATGTTTTATCCCCCATCGCATTATGGTGAATACCCATTCCCAAGGAGCGAAACACATGGTTATCTTCCAAGCTTCCAGTGTGGGCCTTTCGTATTGACAAGTATGTCGTGATTTGTTACAGTTGCGCGGTGCGTGAGCATCACGCCGGCATCACGATCAGGAAAGTCTCAATCTATCAGGAGGCGGCTATGGGAGGCAAGCTTGCAGTAGTGGTCGGCGGCGGGCCGGCGCCTGGAATCAACGGGGTGATCAGCGCAGTAACCTTCGAGGCGGTCAAGCAGGGCCTCGGCGTCATCGGTGTTCATGATGGATTCAAGTGGCTCTCAAAGGGGGACACGACCCATACGACCAACCTGGGGAACGGCGAAATTTCACGCATTCAGCTCCGCGGTGGATCGATTATCGGAACCTCCCGTGACAACCCCACCAAGAGCCCCGAAAAAATGGCGAATGTGATTAAGGCGCTGACGAGCCTTGGGGTAACGTACCTCGTCACTATAGGTGGCGACGACACCGCTTACACGTCCACCCGGGTCGAGCAGGAAGCGCAGGGCCGGATCGCGGTCTGCCACGTACCGAAAACCATAGACAATGATCTGCCGCTCCCGCATGGCGTCCCGACCTTCGGTTTTGAAACAGCCCGCTCCCTCGGCACCCAACTCGTTGAAAACCTCATGGAGGATGCGCGCACCGCGAGTAGATGGTACTTCGTGATTGCCATGGGCCGCTCCGCCGGTCATTTGGCGCTCGGCATGGGTATGGGCGCGGGCGCCACCCTCACGCTCATCCCCGAAGAACTCGGGAACAAAATATCGCTGAGCAAGGTCATTGCCATCCTCGAAGGAGCGATCATCAAGCGTCTTTCGAACGGCAGGAGCCACGGTGTCGCGGTCATTGCTGAAGGGGTGGCAACCCGGTTTGACCCCGAGGAACTGACTTTTCTGAAGGATGTCCCCCGGGACGACCATGGGAATATCCGCCTGGCGGAGATCCCATTGGGCGACATGCTCAAGCAGCGTGTGATGACCGGTCTCGAGTCCGTGGGCCTCAAGACCACTATCATTGCCAAGGATATCGGCTACGAACTGCGTTGTCATCCGCCCATTTCCTACGACAGGGAATATACGCGCTACCTCGGCTACAGTGCCGTGAAATTTCTCATCTCGGGCGGCTCTGGCGCCATGATTATGCTCAAAGACGGAGTGTGTCTGCCGATCAAATTCGCTGACCTTCTGGACCCCAAGACGGGCAAAACAAGGATACGCACTATCGACATCAATTCCGACGATTACCACATGGCGCGGCGTTATATGATCAGGCTGGAGAAGGAAGATTTGGCGGGAGAAGCGCTCAAGAAACTTGCCGCGACGGCGAAAATGACGGCGGAGGATTTCGTAAAACGGTATTCGGTTGCGGTCGGATAACTGTTGTGAGGGGGTGGGGCAGAATGCGAGGCGCAGATCGAACGCTCACGGCCTCGCTTTTTTTCTCATGACCGCGGCTAGAGCGGGATGCGTTTCTCTCGTGCAATATTCCTGATGATGATCATGGCATTGTGCATGCGTTGAAGCTTCATATTCCTTATTCTTAAAGCCGTTTGATTCCCGTAATCGAGTTTCTCATTCCTGATGCTTGTAAGCGTCTTGTTCAAGTTGTCGAAAAGGGTCTTGATCATATCCTGGTCAAATTTTTTGAGAAAAAGCGGGTTTACCGTGATGAAGCCCTCAGCCACGTCCACGGCAACCATTTTCATGCTTTTTCCTTTAAAACCACTTTCCACCATTGCCGCTCCTACGGTTTCCCAGGCACCTTGATAGCCTGTTCCAGGAGGCCCTGTTTTTTGTGTATCTCATCAAGGTGTTTCTGCAGTTCCGCCTTCTCCGCGCCGCGATGAATGCTGTTCTGAAGCGCGGTAATCTCGCTAATAAGTTCCCGCGACGCATCCCGTATCAGTGATTGAGAGGCCCTACTGTTTTCACACACCAGCAGGATTACTCTTACGAGATCCTTGAGCATGGGATCATCAGAATCTCGGAGCCGGAGACAAAGGGATGTTTCGCCCTCTGCCATATGCTCAAGCGTTTTTCGGATGCGGATTATGGGCCCGACAAAGGTGTGGGAATAGAGAATGCCACCGATGCCGATGAAAATAAGAAGCACAATGAGTGAAATGGGCAGAAAGATGGGAAGCTGCATGATCTCGGAGAGTTTCTGCAACACACGGAGCAGAATAGTATAGGATATCAGCACGATAATGAGAAAAAGGATAAACCGGAACTGGGGGCCTGTCGCGTGCAGGTAACCCTTGTTCCGATGCCAGAGCATCCTCTTCCCTGTTTTTTGCATATATCTTTCGTGCCTTATCTTGTTTGATATGGATTGTAATCGATGGTCTATGCGGTGACCTGCATTCGAACAGGATTGATTTCATTATAGTATACTGAAAAATGAGATGCCGGTCAAGCCATTATTGACCTTATGAGACTTCGAAATTATATTGACAATAAATTAGGCGCTGTGCTATAAAAGAGGTCTTTTGAGATATATTTCTGGTCTGGATAACTGCAAGGACGTAATTAATGGCGAAGATTATCCCCTTCAGGGGAATTGTGTATAACCGTGCGAGAGCCGGCAATCTTGCCGATCTCGTCTGTCCGCCCTACGACATTATCTCGCCGGCAGCCCAGCAGGAACTTTACCGAAAAAGTCCGCACAATGTAATTCGGCTTGAATACGGGCTGGAGAGCCCCGGCGATACTGCGGACGACAACCGGTATACTCGCGCCTCAACCCTTCTGGATGAATGGCTTAAAACAGATGTCCTCCATAAAGACCGGGAACCGGCCTTTTATGTCTATGAAATGGAGTATCAAACCGACGCAAAAGTCAAACGACTGCGCGGTTTTGTCTGTCTCGTCAGGATTGAAGACTACAACTCAGGAGTCGTAAAGCCCCACGAGACGACGCTTTCAGGCCCCAAGACCGACCGTCTGAACCTCCTACGAGCCTGCAAAGCGAGTTTCAGCCAGATATTTTCTCTCGTCTCCGACCCCCCGGGTTTAATACAATCCGTGCTCGAAGGCATCAACGGAAAACCCGAGATGGATGTCAAGAGCGAAGATGGCGTAATACACCGAATCTGGAGGCTGACAGATAAGCGGAGTATCGAAACCGTGATACGCGAGATGGCGGACAAACCTTTTTTCATCGCCGACGGCCACCATCGCTACGATACGGCATTGAATTACCGGAATGAGCGTCGCAAGGCTGTCGGCACGGGAGTGAGTGAGGAAGGCTATAGTTACGTCGCCATGTTCCTGGCTAGGCTTGAGGACCCGGGGCTCACCATTTTTCCGGCGCATCGGGCGCTCTTCAACCTGGACGGTTTTCACCCCCGGCGCTTTGAGGACGAACTGAACCGCTATTTCGCTATCGAACGTATCGATTTCAACAGGAAGTCCGAGGGTAAGGATTTGCGCACAATCCTGGACACCCTAGCTCACCGCGCCGATCATGCCCACGTATTCGGCATGCGGGTCAAGGGCGAGCACAGCTACTACCTCCTGACGCTTCGGGACGAGTCGGACATGGATGGTTTGCTTCCCGGCAAATCACCGGCCTACCGTCGACTCGATGTTTCCATTCTGCACCACCTCATCATTGACAGGCTTCTGGGTATCAAGATGGAGACGCACAAGCTCGGTCTGAACATAGAATACCTCAAGGACGCCACCGAGGCCGACAAACTGGTCCATGACGGCAATGCCGAGCTCGTTTTTTTCATGAATCCAACAAAAGTGGAAGAAGTGAAGGAAGTGGCGGCCGCGGGCGAACGCATGCCGCAAAAAGCAACGTACTTCTACCCCAAGCTACTAACGGGGTTGGTGATACATAAAATCGGTTAGACACCAGGTCAAGGAGCAAGGGAAATCGCATGATCCCATAAACTGCTTGATACTTGCTACTATTTCCCCTCAAGGAGGCTACCATGGCAGTTAGAGTTGCAATCAACGGATTCGGAAGGATCGGCAGGAACGTGTTCCGCGCTTCACAGGGCAACAAGGACATCGAAATCGTTGCAATCAACGACCTCACCGATGCAAAGACCCTTGCGCACCTTTTGAAATGGGATTCCGTGTTCGGCGAATTCCCGGCTGAAATTAAAGCCGGTGACGGCAAGCTCATTGTGGGCGGTAAAGACATTGCGGTCGTGGCGAAGAAGGACCCGGCCGAGCTCCCCTGGAAGGACCTGAAGGTGGACATTGCGATCGAGTCTACCGGCCTGTTTCTGGACAAGGCAAGCGCGGGAAAGCACATGACCGCGGGTGCCAAAAAGGTCCTCATTTCCGCCCCGGCCAAGGACCCCGATGCGACCTTCGTTATCGGCGTGAACGAGCACACCTACGACCCGTCAAAGCACCACATCATCTCGAATGCCTCATGCACTACCAACTGCCTCGCACCCGTCGCCAAGGTCCTCCATGAGAACTTCGGCATCGTGCACGGCCTCATGAACACGATCCACTCCTATACGAACGACCAGAAACTCCTCGACCTGCCGCACAAGGACCTCCGCCGGGCCCGCGCGGCCTGCGTGTCCATTATCCCGACCTCGACCGGTGCTGCCAAGGCCGTATCGCTCGTGTTGCCCGAGCTCAAGGGCAAGCTAGACGGCATGTCGCTCCGCGTGCCCACGCCGAATGTCTCTGTCGTAGACGTGGTTGTTGAGGTCTCCAAGAAGACCACGAAGGAAGAAGTCAATGCTGCGCTCAAGTCCGCTGCCGAGGGCAAGTTGAAGGGCATCCTCCAGTACGAGGAAGCACCGCTTGTCTCAATCGATTTCAAGGGCAATCCCCACTCCTCCATCGTGGACGCTGCGCTCACGAGCGTCATGGAAGGCGCCATGGTCAAGGTGATTTCATGGTATGACAACGAATGGGGCTACTCAAATCGCCTCCGCGACCTGGCGATCCTTGTGGCGAAGAAGGGGCTGTAATTCTGTTCAACGAGGGCAATCGATTTACACGGGTTGATCCGATTTTGGGGGTTTCGGCATGGACAAAAAGACCATCGAAAAAGTCGATCTCAAGGGCAAGCGCGTGTTTATCCGCGCTGATTTCAATGTGCCGATCGACGAGAACGGCAACATCACTGACGACGGCCGGATCCGTTCTACGGTCCCAACGATTAACTATGCCCTTGATGCTGGTGCCAAGGTCATACTTGCGTCGCACCTCGGCCGCCCTAAGGGAAAACCGAGTCCCAAGTACAGCCTGGCGCCTGTGGCCTTGCGGCTGAATCGGCTTCTCAGCAAGGAAGTCAAATTCGCCAAAGATTGCATCGGTCCCGATGTGGAGCACCTCGTTGCAGGGATGCGTTCCGGCGATGTCCTACTCCTCGAGAACCTGAGATTTCATCCCGAAGAGGAGAGGAACGATGAGGGCTTCTCAAAAGCTCTCGCGGCCTTCACCGATGTATACGTGAACGACGCCTTCGGGACCGCTCACCGTGCCCATGCTTCCATATACGGCATTACAAAACATGTAAAACAGTCGGTAGCCGGATTCCTCATGAAGAAGGAGATCGAATATCTTCAGAAGACCGTGGCGAACCCTGTTCGTCCATTTGTCGCGATCCTGGGTGGAGCCAAGGTCTCGGGCAAGATCGGGGTAATCGAAAACCTTCAGAACAAGGTCGACAAGATTATCGTGGGCGGCGCCATGGCTTTCACGTTCATAAAGGCCCGCGGGCAGGAAGTGGGCGCCTCGCTCGTTGAACCCGAAATGCTCGAGATGGCCCAGCGCCTTCGGAAAGGCGTTCGCGAAAAGGGTGTTAAATTTTACCTGCCCGTTGACTTTGTCGCTGCGGAGAACATGAACGACGGGGCGGAAACCAAAATCGTCACGTCCCAGGAAATTCCGAAGGGATGGGTCGGTCTCGACATCGGACCGGCCACAACCAGGCTCTTTTCGGAAGCGATTCAGGACGCCAAAACCATCATCTGGAATGGCCCGATGGGCATGTTTGAAAAGGATGCCTATTCCCGCGGCACCTTCGCCATTGCACGCTCCGTGGCGGACGCCTACGCGACGACCATAGTGGGGGGCGGCGACACGGATGTGGCGGTGCATAAAGCCGGCGTATCGGACAGTATTACGTTCATCTCCACCGGCGGCGGCGCATCGCTCGAGCTTCTTGAAGGCAAGGAACTGCCCGGCCTCGCAGCGCTAACGGATGACAAAGAATAAAAATATGTCGTTGCTGTTGCGCGAGGGCAAATCCCGGATTCCGGAGTCGGGGTTCTCTCTGCGCGCTAAAGTATGCTCTGTGGTATAACCTTTTTTCTGAAAGTGGGTGCCCCCTTGAATCCAAAACGCAGACCGATCATCGCAGGTAACTGGAAGATGAATAAGACCACGGCAGAGGCGCGGGACCTGGCCGCCAAGCTCATTCCGCTTGTGTCCAGCGCAAGGGATCGGGAGATTGTGCTCGCCCCGGCCTTCACGGCGATTCAGGCCGTTAGCGATACAATCAAGGGAACGAACATAGTGGTGTCGGCCCAGAACCTGTTCTGGGAGGACAAAGGGGCGTTTACCGGCGAGATATCTGCTGAAATGCTGTTGGATTTGAGCTGCAAGTATGTTATTATAGGCCACAGCGAACGCCGGCAGTATTTTGGAGAGACCGACGAAACGGTAAACAGGAAAATCAGGCAGGCGCTGGATAAAGGGCTGCTGCCCATTGTATGCGTGGGAGAGCTCCTGAGTGAACGGGAGGCGGGCAAAGCGCATGAAGTAATTGACCACCAGATTGCCGGGGCGCTTAAGGGCGTGACCGGCGCTGAGATGTCGAGGATCGTCGTCGCCTATGAGCCGGTCTGGGCGATCGGCACGGGCAAAACGGCGACACCCGAACAGGCAAACGAGATACATGCTTTCATCCGGCAGAAGATCAGGTCCCTGTACAGCGAAGAGGTGGCCGAAGGTCTTCGCATCCAATATGGCGGCAGCGTAACACCGGAGAACGTGTCGGCGCTCATGAATAAACCGGACATAGATGGTGCTCTGGTGGGCGGAGCGAGTCTCAAACCCGAGTCCTTTGCGGCACTTGTGAATTTCAAGTAATGCTTGATAAAACGGTCTATGTCGTTCTTTAATAAGGAGGAAGTTAAGCAATGCGCATTTTTCTGATATCTGTTCACGTCATCGTTTCCGCCATCCTGATCGGGATGGTTCTCTTACAAAAGGGCAAGGGAGCGGACATCGGCGCCGCATTCGGCGGCGCATCGCAGACGGTTTTTGGTCCCCGGGGTGCCCAGAGTTTTCTGGCAAAGCTAACCACAGGAGCGGCGATCATCTTCATGTTCACATCGCTCGGTCTCGCTTTGACGGCGACAAAAAAGAGCTCAGTCATGGAAAACGTTCCACCCGCCCAGACGCAGACTGCGCCTCCACTGCCTCTTGTCCCACCAGCGCAGCAGGCGCCGACTTCCGTACCGGCAAAATAGTTGCTCATGAGATGACAATCTCTGATAGACACGCGGGGTAGGCCTTGCCTACCCTTTTGTTTTTTCCCATAATGACCGCCAAGACAACAAAACCTGTCACTACGGAAATGTTTGAGAATGAAAAATAATCCTTTTCCCCGGCGCTCCTCCTTCGCTTTTGTTCCATGTCGTTTGTGGCTCGTTGCTTTCGTGCTTGGTTTGGTCCTTTCCTCCTGCGGCGAGAAGGTGGAACGGAATCCAAACACCTTTGTCGAGGCCTCCATCGGTGATGCGCGCCGGCTTAATCCAGTCATAGCAAATGACAATTCATCGGGAACGATTAACGATCAGATATTCAACGGACTGGTCAAATATGACAAGGACATCAAACTGATCGGCGACCTTGCCGAGCGGTGGACGGTCTCGAACAGCGGCAAAACCATCACCTTTTTTCTCCGCAAGGGAGTCAAGTGGCATGATGGCGCGGAATTCACCGCCGAGGATTGCCTCTTTACATATCAGAAATTCATCGATCCCAAGGTGGCCACTCCCTATAGCAGTTCGTATACGGCCGTTTCCAAAGCCGAGGTCGTCAATAAGTATGTTTTCCGGGTGACGTATAAGGAGCCCTTTTCTCCCGCCCTTGAAAGCTGGGCCGTGGGCATGCTCCCGAAGCACCTGCTCGAAGGCAAGGACATCAATACGGACCAGTTCAACCGTCACCCTATCGGTACCGGTCCCTACAAATTCAGAGAATGGGTATCGGGCCAGAAAATCGTTCTCGACGCAAACAACGACTATTTCGAAGGCAGACCGAACATTGATCAGTTCATTTACCGGATCATCCCCGACAGTTCCACCATGTTCCAGGAGCTGCTTTCGGGTGGAGTGGACATGATGGAATTGAACCCGCTTCAGTACCTTCGAAAAAGCGAAACGCGCAGAATCAGGGAAAACTACGTCAAGTTCCGCTATCCCGCGAATGCATTCACGTATATGGGTTACAATCTACGGAATCCCCTATTCGGTGAAATCAAAGTAAGACAGGCGCTCTCCTACGCCATAAACCGTAAAAGCATCATCGACGGCATTCTGCTCGGGCTCGGGAGGCCTTGCACCGGCCCTTTCTCGTACGTGTCCTGGGCCTACAACCCAAACGCCCGGACCTACAACTACGATCCGGAACGGGCGCGGCGCATGCTTGAAGAAGCAGGGTGGAAAGACCGGAACAGCGATGGCATCCTGGAAAAGGACGGTAGACCGTTCCGGTTCACCATCATGACGAACCAGGGAAACAACGAGCGTATTCGTACGGCCGAAATCATTCAGCAGAACATGAAGGCTCTTGGCATAGACGTGAACATCCGGGTTATGGAATGGCAAGCGTTCCTCGAGCAGATCGATAAGCGCTCTTTTGACGCCATCATCCTAGGGTGGAGCATGGGGCGTGACCCGGACATCTATGATATCTGGCATTCAAGCAAAACCAAGAAGGGTGAGTACAATTTTATTGGATATAAAAATGCCGAGGTCGACCGTTTGCTGGTAGAAGGACGCCGGACGTTCGACATGGAGAAGCGAAAAAAAATCTACTACCGCATCCACGCGATCCTGGCAGAAGAACAGCCCTATGCTTTTCTCTATGTTCCTGATGCGACGCCGATCGTGCATAAGCGGTTCAAGGGCGTAAAGGTCGAACCCCTCGGCATCATGTATAATTTCATTCACTGGTACGTACCGCAAAACAAGGCGGAGTGGTAGGAAAAAACAGTGCGGGGTTCAGAGTTCGACATTCAGAGTACATGGCCATCATCAGTGTTCAAAAGCTAGTCAAACAGTTCAAAACCCTTAATGCCGTCAACGGCATCTCATTTTCCGTGGACGAGGGAGAGGTTTTTGGCTTTCTCGGCCCCAACGGCGCGGGAAAAACAACGACCATGAATATCCTCTGCACGCTGCTCTCCCCCACCTCGGGAAAGGCCGAGATCGCCGGTTTCGACTGTGCCGGAAGCCCTGATAGGGTGCGATCCTCTATCGGGCTTATTTTCCAGGACACGACGCTCGACGCAGGGCTAACCGCGTATGAAAATCTCAAATTTCACGCTTATCTTTACAACCTCGACAGCAAGCTTGCCGAAAAGCGAATCGACGAGATGCTCGCCGTCGTCGAACTCCAGGGAAGAAAGCACGATCTGATCAAGAATTTCTCCGGCGGTATGAAGCGCAGGCTTGAAATAGCCCGCGGCCTCCTCCACTATCCTCGGGTTCTCTTTCTCGATGAGCCGACGATCGGCCTCGACCCCCAGACGCGCAATACCATATGGAACTTCATCAACGCACTGCAGAAAAAGGAAAAAATAACCATTTTCATGACCACGCATTATATGGAGGAAGCGGAAAATTGCGACCGCATCGCCATCATGGATAACGGCAGGATCATCGCGCTCGACACGCCGACCAGACTCAAACAGATGGTACATGGCGAAATCATCCATCTGGTGACCTCGGATAATATTTGCGCAATCCAGGAGATTCAGAAATTATTCCATATAACTGCCCGCGAGGAGAACGGAGGACTGTCTCTCGAAACGGAAAAAGGTGAAGAGTTCATACCCAAACTGATTCACGCCTTACCGTTGCAGACCCTGTCCGTAAGTCTCAAAAAACCAACCTTGAACGATGTATTTCTTAAACTAACCGGCAGGACAATCAGGGATGACGTTCTCAATGACAGTAAGGAAGTCACCCGGGAATTCGTGCGCAGCCACCGGAGGGCGCAGCGATGATTCAAGTGCGGCCGATTTACGTTATTTGTTTGCGGGAGTTCAAGAAGTTCTTTCGGGAGAAAAGCCGGCTTTTCGGCACCCTAGCCCGGCCCGTACTCTGGCTTTTCGTGGTGGGAAACGGCATGAGTTCACTCATCAGACCTCGGATTGGATTCTCTTATCTGCAGTTCATCTTTCCCGGAATGATCGGCATGACCATCCTCTTTTCGTCAATATTCTCGTCCATTTCGATCGTCTGGGACCGTGAGTTCGGATTCATGAAAGAAATGCTCGTGGCACCAATATCCCGGCTCTCCATAGTCGTGGGGAAAGCGATATCCGGCACGCTGATTTCCGTGGCACAGGCCATTATCATCCTGCTGCTAACCCCGTTCCTCGGTCTTCATTTGACCTGGATGCAGTTCCTTGAGGTCGTGGCCATGTCTACGCTTGTTTCATTCTGCATAACCTCGCTAGGTATTTTGATTGCTGCAAGACTGACGTCATTTGACGGGTTCAACATCATCATGAACTTCCTCGTGATGCCCATGCTTTTCCTCTCCGGCGCAATGTACCCCGTCACCTCCATGCCAAACGCCCTCCATCTTCTCACTCTCATTAACCCCCTCACCTACGGTATTGATGCGCTCAAGCATGTCCTCCTTCGTAATGGTGCCCCTCCTCTCGGCCAGGAGTTCCCACTCTCTCTCGATTTATTCATTGTCAGTTCATTATCCGTTATCATGCTTGCGCTCGCAGCGCTGTCATTCAGCAAGAAAGAATAAAGAAATCATTGCTTTTAGTACCCTCCCCGGTTTAAAAGTAGCGGTCATACGACTCAGATGCTCATGTATTGCTATTCATCCCTCTCTACGCAAATAAAAATAACCCTTCATTCGTATTTTAGTTGAAAAGGGCATGTTGACCCGCTGCTTTTAGGCATTCTTCACATTTAACTGCTTGTTTTTGTTGAGTTCTTATACGATAAAAAATCCTGTACGCCTGACCTCGAACAGCGTTTTCAACTTTTTTACGAAAGATCCAAAATAACAGCAAATCAATAAGTTGCAATTAGCACTCATATTGACAGAGTGCTAATGATATGATATATTATAAGAAGTCGAAGAGATGGTTAGCAAGATGGTGGACAGTGTCTTCCGAGGAAAAGTCGATGACTTCCTTGAAAGAGGTATTTCCAGGATGGGGAGCGTAGGGAATTATGACCATGAAAACAAGCTGAGACTGGTCAAGGAGGTTATCGGGAGGGAGGTTCTAAGAGCGGTAGTAGTATAGAAAGGAGTGATTTTTATGAAAAGCCTGACTCGATGGGATCCACTCAGAATGATGAGACGTTGGGAACCCTTTGATGAACTTCGTTCTATTCAACATGAAATGGACCGGCTTTTTGAGCGGTTTATGGGAGGAGAAGTTCCGGGCCGTGAAACAGGCATGTGGACGCCTTTAGTCGAAAGCTATGTGAAAGACGGTAAGCTTGTTGTCCGGGCGGAAATTCCCGGTGTCGATCCGAAGGATCTTGATGTGAGCATGACCGAACATGAGCTCGTCATCAAAGGTGAGCGGAAACACGAAAAAGAAACAAAGGAAGAGAATTATGCTTATCGGGAAATCGCCTATGGCGCCTTTGAGCGGCATTTTGCGCTGCCTGAAGGAGCAAAGGCAGATGAACTGAAAGCGAAATTCACGAATGGCATTCTTGAAATTACAGTACCGGTGCCCGCGATTTCCAAGGCGCGGAAGATAGAGATTGAAACTGGTAAGGAAAGCGTAAAAGCGATTGAAAGCGGAGCTACGAAAAAAGCTGCTTGAGTGAACAGCGTATTGTAGTATTGTAACCGCTGTAAGCAGTAAGGCTTTGCTGCCATCCCGCATAATGTTGAGGGATGGTTTTTTTTGTCATGGAATAGGGTTGAGGGTCCTATTATAAGCATTCTGAGAGAGACTCCTTCGCAACCATATATCCATGAAATTCAATAATAAAATAACTACTTGACACAAAACTGCCTCTATGTTAAATTATTAGCACTCTCTGATAGTGAGTGCTAAAATCTGCAGATAAGGCGGGTAGGGAAAGATACAAAATATTTCCTTATTCGCTGATTAGCTGAAAAAAGCTGCGTATGGATCTCGCTGAGCGAAATAGAAAGGTGCTCCAAGCTGTCATAGACAGCTACATTTCCAGTGGTATGCCCATTGGATCCAATGTGCTGGTCAAACAGTATGATTTTGGTGTCAGTTCTGCTACTCTTCGAAATATCATGGCAGAACTCGAGGATCTCGGGTTTCTGACCCACCCCCACACATCAGCGGGCAGGATCCCAACAAATCAGGGCTATCGTTACTACATCGATAGTCTGATCAGCATTGAGAAAGAAACTGAGGAGCTGGATGATCAGCTCCGTCAGGCGCCGGGCCTGCACGGTGAGAACCTGAACGAACTGATGGAGGAAGCAAGCCGTTTTCTTGCCGTTCTTTCCCGGTGCGCGGGAATCGTGGTTGCCCCGAGTGAGCCCGAGGCAAAATACCGGCACATCGAGTTTGTGAGGCTGCGGGGCAAACAGGTTCTGATTATTTTTGTGACCGCGAGTGGCATTGTCCAGAACAAACTCATCGAACTTGACGAAAGCATCCGGCAGCATGACCTGAACAGTTTCAGCGCCTACCTGGACGATGAGCTGAAGCAATGGACACTGAACGAGATCCGGGAACATTTGATCGAAAAAATGCGCGAAGAGAAGCTCCTTTTCGCGCAGCTGATGGATGAGACTTACCGCGCCAGCCGGGAGGTTCAGGAGCGGGAAAGCGAAAGGGTCTATATCGATGGCGCTTCGCAAATTTTAGAGACCCCGGAATTCGCCACGGTTGAGAGAATGCGATCTTTGTTCAAAGCCTTCGAAGACAAATATAAACTCCTCAAGCTCCTTGACCGGAGTGTGGTAGCAGAGGGCATCAAAGTCTTTATTGGGTCAGAGAATCCCTATTTCGAGATGCAGGGATGCAGCATGGTCGTCAGCAGCTACAAAACGGGTGCACACGTCGTGGGAACCCTCGGAGTGATTGGACCAACGAGAATGCACTATAAACAGGTCATTCAGGTCGTCGACTACACAGCGAGGCTGCTGTCGAAACTCCTGGATGAGCGATTTGAGCGGGGCATAGAACGATGAGCAATGAACATGACGATGTGACAGATAAGGACATTGAGGTTATTCCCCCTGTGAACGATGAGACAACGGCACAGGAGGAGGACGCTTCGACAGCCATCGAAAAATTGACGCTGGCATTGGAGCGGAAAACCAGGGAGGCGGCGGAAGCGACTAATAAGTACCTGCGGACGTACGCTGATTTTGAGAATTATCGGAAAAGGATGCAGCGGGACCTTGCCGAGTTCCGCAAGTATGCCAACGAACAGCTGGCACTGGAGCTTCTCAGCGTCGTTGACCATCTTGGGTTGGCGCTGAAACATGCCTCCGAGTCATCAGAGACGGCAGACGGGAGCGAAGGTCTGCGGCAGGGCGTAGAGATGGTATACAAACAGTTCCGCGACACGCTCGAAAAATTCGGGGTCAAATCCTTCAATGCGGAAGGGGAGCTCTTTGACCCGACAAAACATGATGCCGTAATGCAAGTGCTTACAGCGGACGCGCCCGAAAACACGGTCGTGCAGGTGTTTCAGGAAGGCTACCGGTATTTTGACAAGATACTCCGCCATGCGAAGGTCGGCGTCGCGAAAAACCCGCCCCCCATGGAAGAGGGGCAGTCAGTGATTGAATGACTTAAACCCCGGCACCGGGAAAAAGAGACGTAGAGGCGTGCCGGGGAGAAGGACATAAAACAGAATTCCGACAAGTGAGTATTCACGTTTTCTGATTCAGAAATAATCAAGGAGGATGTCATGGCAAAAGTAATTGGCATAGATTTGGGTACTACGAACTCCTGTGTAGCCGTTATGGAAGGCGGGGAGCCGGTCGTGATCGCGAACTCGGAGGGCAGCAGAACCACGCCGTCAGTCGTTGCCATCACCGAAAGCGGCGAGCGGCTCGTCGGTCAGATCGCCAAGCGGCAATCCATCACGAACCCTGATAACACGATTTTCTCGATCAAACGGCTGATCGGTAGGAAATTCGATAGCGCCGAGGTGCAGGAGGCGATGAAACACCTTCCCTACAGGATTGTAAAGGCAGCCAACGGCGATGCCCACGTCGAGGTCCGGGGTAAAGTCTTCAGCCCCGCTGAAATCTCGGCGATGATTCTGCAAAAAATGAAGCAAACTGCCGAGGACTACCTGGGAGAAAAGGTGACCGATGCGGTTGTGACTGTGCCTGCTTACTTCAACGACAGCCAACGCCAGGCCACGAAGGATGCGGGAAAGATCGCGGGTCTGAACGTCCTGCGCATCATCAACGAGCCGACGGCGGCGTCGCTGGCCTACGGTCTCGATAAAAAGAAGGACGAGACGATCGCGGTCTATGACCTCGGCGGCGGCACCTTCGACATCTCCATCCTGGAACTGGGTGAAGGCGTGTTTGAAGTGAAATCTACGAATGGCGACACGTTTCTGGGCGGCGATGATTTCGACGACCGCGTCATCAAATGGCTCGCTGACTCGTTTCTCAAGGATCAAGGCATCGACCTCAAGAAGGACAAGATGGCGCTCCAGCGGCTCAAGGAAGCCGCCGAAAAAGCCAAGATCGAGCTCTCCACGGTCATGGAGACCGAGATCAATCTCCCCTTCATCACCGCCGATGCCACTGGCCCGAAGCACCTCCTGTACAAGCTCTCGCGTTCGCGGTACGAACAGCTGGTCGACGACCTCGTCACCAAGAGCATTGACCCAGTGAAGAAAGCGCTTAACGACGCCAGTAAAAATATCAGCCAAATAAATGAAGCAGTGCTCGTGGGCGGCATGACCCGCATGCCCAAGGTTATTTCCACAGTGAAGGAATTCTTCCAGAAAGAGCCGCACCGCGGCGTTAATCCCGATGAAGTCGTGGCGATCGGTGCCGCCATCCAGGGCGCTGTGCTTACGGGCCAGGTCAAGGACGTTTTGCTTCTCGACGTTACACCTCTGTCCCTCGGCATCGAAACCCTGGGCGGCGTAACCACGCGTCTCATCGAGCGAAACACGACGATCCCGACAAAAAAGAGCCAGGTTTTCTCCACCGCCTCAGACAACCAGACGGCGGTCTCCATCCACGTACTGCAGGGTGAGCGCGAGATGGCCTCGGACAATAAGACGCTTGGCCGGTTCGAACTCGTGGGCATACCGCCAGCGCCCCGCGGCATCCCCCAGATCGAAGTCACATTCGACATCGATGCGAACGGCATTGTCCACGTGCTGGCAAAGGACCTCGGCACGGGAAGAGAACAGTCCATCAAGATTACAGCGTCATCGGGCATGAGCAAGGATGAGATTGATAAAGCGGTCAGGGAAGCGGAAGCTCACGCCGCCGAGGACAAGAAAAAGAAAGAGCTGGCCGAAGCGAGGAATGAAGTGGATACGCTGGTGTACTCCGTGGAGAAGTCAGTCGCTGAATACGGCTCCAAGTTGACCGATGCCGAGCGGGCCGACATTCAGAAGGCCCTTGAAGAGGCAAGGAAAGTGAAGGACGGAAGCGACGTCGATGCCATCAAACGGGCGGTCGCGGAGCTCTCCCGGGCGTCCCATAAGCTTGCGGAGGAAGTCTACTCCAAGATGAACAGGGAGCAGGCCCAGTCCGGCGCAGGTGCCTCCACCTCAACATCGGGTGGCGACGGCAACGTATCCAGCGAGAAAGTCGTTGATGCGGAGTTTGAGGAAGTGGACAAAGACAAGAAATAACCGTGCTCTTTTTAGGGATAACAGGGTTTGCCTGTTATCCCCTTTTTTTGGAAGTTCAGCAGGGGATCGAAGCGCAAAAGGATGACGTGAAACTCAAGTTGGCAGTGGATCGTGACGATCAGAACTCTTCAGGAGTGCTTCCTGCAGCATCGTTATCCCTCGGCGGCAGATATGCTTGCATTTGAAAGGATTTATGGCAAAGGACTATTATGCACTGCTCGGTGTTCACAAAAACGCCACTGATGCCGAGCTCAAGCGGGCGTACCGCAGGCTTGCACTCGAATTCCATCCCGACAAGAATCCGGACAACAAGGCTGCCGAAGAAAAATTCAAGGAGATCGGCGAGGCCTACGAAGTCCTGTCCGATCCGCAGAAGCGTGCTTACTACGACCAGTACGGCATTGCGCCAGGCGCCCAAGGCACCGGGCCGGGCTTCAGCGGGTTCGGGGCTGGTATGGGTATGGGAGACATCTTCGGAGACATCTTCGAGGATTTCTTTGGCGGCGGACGCGGTCGAGCCCGGGCAACGGCCGGTGACGACCTGCGGTATAATCTTAGAATCTCGTTTGAAGAAGCGGCCTTCGGAACAACGACCAAGATCCGCGTGCCCCGCTGGGAGCGCTGTGTTGAATGCGATGGCACTGGCGCAAAATCAAAAGACGACATCAAAGTCTGCACGAACTGCCGGGGAGCCGGACAGATCCGGACACAGCAGGGCTTTTTCAGCATCAGCCGGACCTGCCCTCGCTGCGGTGGCGAAGGCAAAATGATCACCAACCCCTGCACCACCTGCAACGGGAAAAAGCGCGTTGAGCGGGACCGAACCTTGTCTGTGAAGATTCCTGCAGGTGTCGAGACCGGCAACACGATCCGTTTAAGCGGCGAGGGAGAAATGGGATCTTACGGGGGCCCCCCCGGTGATCTTTACGTGTTTCTTACAGTCGAAGACCATGCTCTGTTCAAACGGGAGGGACAGGACATCGTTTGTGAGATTCCGGTTAGCTTTGCCCAAGCAGCCCTGGGAATCGAACTCGATGTACCGACGCTCACCGGCAGCTCGAAATTGAAAATACCCGCCGGCACCCAGCCGGGGCAGATATTCCGCTTCAAAGGAAAGGGGTTCCCTCATCTGCGCGGTTCGGGGGCCGGAGACCAGCTCTGCCGCGTAATCGTCGAGATCCCGGCCAAGCTTTCGTCGAAACAGAAAGAGCTACTCCAGGAATTCGACCGCCTGAACACCGACGGCGCAACGCCGATCACAAAAGGTTTTTTCGATAAAGTGAAAGAGGTTTTCGGAGAAAAACCGAAAAAATAGCAAATTCCTCACCGCATCCGCGTGATGTTCGGTCGACATCCGCTTTTTGATCCTAACGGCTGACAGCATGCATCCGCAATCCGGGCCATCAGTGCGCTCAGCCGCCACGATTCAGGATCGATAATTCCCACCCGGCGTTGGTTCGCAAAATCAAAACGGGCACTTTCTCAAGAAAATAAAGCAATTAGGACACAACAGGAGCGATCGGCGCTCTCCACGCACTCTGAACCTGCGCATCGTTGGCATGCCCTCCACCTATTCCAACATATTCACTTCCTGTCTCCATCGCAGCAAGACGCACCGCTTCCCCGATTCTTGCCCGCTCAGTGCTGATTCCGCAGCTCGAATATGCTATACTTATTTTAGCATCGCCCGGCGCAGTGAGCGAGTGTGCCGTGTGGGAGGAGGGTATTACGCAATCAGTGCAGTGCGAAAGCAGGGGGATAACGCTCATCAAACAAGGAGGATTGGATGGACGCTCTCGAAATAGCAATGAAGATGGAGACTGATGCAATCGCATTTTACACGGAAGCGGCTCGCAAAACGAAGTACCCCGCCGGTAAAAAAATGTTCGACTCGATTGCGGCAGATGAGAAACGGCACCTTGAGATGATCGCCCAGATCATCAAGGGAATCGGTATAACTCACCAGGAATCGAACCCGATAAAGAGCGTCAAGACCGTCTTCGAGTCTCTCAAGAATGAAATGATGAAAAAGGTTGAAGCGACACAGGACGAACTCGAAGCATTCAAGATCGCCATGCAGATGGAAAAAGAGGGAAAGCAATTCTACGAGAAAACCCTGGCCAAGGTCAAAACGGACAAGGAAAAAGCGCTGTTCCAGCGCCTGATTCATGAAGAAAAGCAGCATTATGAAATTTTTGCAAACACCTACCAGTTTCTCTCGGACACGGGGAACTGGTTTCTCTGGGAGGAACGGGGGATCGTGGAGGGGGGATGAATTCACGTTTCCCCGGCGCAATACGCGGACAGGGATCATCGGCAGCAAAAGGATTTCCGAAAGGCGGCGGTACCGATGCTTTGATTCCTATCTCACCGTGACGGGAGGGAAGAGGAGGGTACCATGGTAATCACCAATGTAGCATTAAAAGACAAGATTCTGGAAATGTATCCGGAAATCGAAGACCATAAGGTTTCCGTGGGATTGAATTTTGACGAACGGACGAATGTCTATATTCTGACATTCAAACGGGGAACAGAGACGCTCACCACCCGTATCGAGAAACAGGACGCCGATGAGTGCATGAACGGCATCAAGTGCGTCTACCTCGGCATCCAGGTTGCGCAGTTCATCAAGAATTTCGAAGATCGGCAGGTTTTCAGCAGGAAGGCCGCGTAAAATCGGTCATGCTCCGATAGCTGCAGGACCGAAGCAGCCGCTGGGAAATAAGACTAAAAAATTAAGAGCTCGGCAGGCGATTGCCGAGCTCGGTATGGCTTGATGTCTCGAAGGGTTTTTCTTCAGCACGAGCTTTTGCACTTGCAGGTTACCGCCATTTTCTTCGTCACTTTCCTGATCGTCATCGGATATCCTCCTTTCTCTATTCTTTTTCGCAGAAATAACGCTTTCTCCCCCCAAGGTATTTCTAAACTCTGTTTTGAAAGGGAGAGGGAGAAGGAAGCGAGAAATATTTTATATTATACCATAAAGCATACACCGGTACAGGTCTTTTCCCCCTGCACCTTCCAGTACTTCTGCCCTGTAGCGGCAGCCGCCCCTGCAAATCTCCCGGTACTCGCATGCACAGGACAGCTCGTTCAGACGTATCGGACGAATCTTCGCCCACCCTGCCCGTAAGCCATCATCTATCGACCCTACTGCTTCATCATGATAAAACGTGCACTTCGCGATCCCGCCGTCAGCCATGACAGACATCAAATGCAGCCCGCAGCCGAACCCCTGGCTGGATGTGTGAAGACCTCCGCCATATCCGTATCCAAGATACTTGCCGCCTTCTTGAGGGCTTATCGCCAGTTCACTATTCTCCTCAAGACGGCCAACCGGAACAGGCACATCAACAGTCCAGTCCTTGATGCCCATGTTTCTGAACATACGCTCCATGCCGTCGAAATCCGACAGGTTGCCGCGGTGAATCATGGTTGAGATAGAAACAGCAAATCCCGCATCAAGAGCATATCTGACCGCCTCCAGCGATCGCTTGAATGTCCCCGGTCCGCGGACACCATCGTGCGCTTCTTCCATACCGTCGATACTCACCTGGAGCTCATCGAACCTCAGTGTCTTGATAACGTCTTTTTTCAGGAGCGTTCCGTTCGTGAAGAGAACCTTTCTGAGAAAGAAATCAGGAAGCATTTCGTTTATTTCATTGAACATCTGGTGCACCAAGGGTTCGCCGCCCGTGATCATGACCCGCAAACCCTGCATATCCTGAAACTCCCGTAAAACGGAATTCACCTGCTCCGCCGAAAGTTCATTGCGCTGCTTGCCATTGATATAACAATGTTTGCAGGCAAGATTGCACGCATCGGTGATCTGAAGCTCAAGATAGCGGAGGGACGGTTCCGGCGCGCGCTCGACCACCGGCCGGGGAATAAATACTTTTTCCCTCGTGAGAAGGCCTTCCTCCATGCAGTAATCGATAAAGGCGCCGTCTTTTGAGGAACAACCGTCGCTTGAAGCGCAATTCTTTATAAAACAAAACGAGTCTGCGTCGAGCTCGTACAGCTCATCTTTCGTGAGCTGATACACCGAGGGAGTTTCAAGCCATTTCAGAACGGCCCGCCTCGTCAAGTAATAACTCATGAAGTTATTATAGCACTATGAGTTTGTTTTTGTTATAATTAATGCGATATGTTGAAAAATGAAAGTCTGGTTCGGGTGCTCTGTATCCCCTTCTGTGCCTACTATAAGCCGGGCAGCAACGAAGAGCTCCTCTGTCGGGGGGCTTTTGTCGTTAAGCGCTTGATGCAGTCGGGCAGGGAAGTCATTCCTCGGGTAGCAACGATTACAAATTCCAATGATGCTGTGCCTGAGTTGATGGCACGAGTGCTGTGTGGCGATTGTGATTTCCGTGAGCATGACTGCGACTTTGCACAGGACCGGCTAGCCCGGCCCTGCGGCGGATACGTTCTTCTTTCACGGCTCCTCAGTTCGAGAACGATCTCAGTAGAAGACATACGATAGCCGTCCAACCTTCGTGCGTGCTGTGTATCGAGCGGACATCCCGAATAATTTTACATGACCGTGGACGGCGGTTCCAAACCAACTCGAGCAGAGTGCGGCAAGGGCCGGTTTTCTCCGCCGTGAACCTTGTATACGGATAATGCGACGCTCAATGAATGCCAAACGAACCAGCCTAAAAACTGGTTCATACGGAAAAGAGCCGGGGCACCGCAGTGGTGGCTGATGTTAACGCGGCTTATTTAAGTGTAGGGAACAATGATGAATAACGCTGAAGATTTAAACTGGCAAAACAAACGCTCAAAATATATTATGGAAAATATCAAGGACGTTGTCTGGGAACTGGACCCCCGCCTCGTCTTTACCTATATCAGCCCGCGCGACAAGGAACAACGAGGGTATGATACCTTCGAGGTAATTGGCCAGCACTTGTTCACGTTTCTCACCGATGCGTCGCAGAAATACGTGCTCAAGGCGACGGCCGAATATGCGAAGTCAGGCGCGCAGGGTAAATTTTCCTCTATGGTACTGCCGGACGTTCAACAAATCTGCAAAAACGGGCATATCATCTGGACAGAAATCACGATCAATCCCGTGATAGAGAACGGCGCTTTGGTTGCCTTTGTGGGTGCCACCCGCGACATTACCGACCGGAAGACCGCCGAAGCAAAGCTGACACAGTATGCTGAGCGCCTTGATCAGATGAATCAGCAGTTGAAACGCATGTCGGCGTCCGATACAATGACGCGGGTAGTATTCAACCGAGACAAGTTGGAGATGGGGTTCTTCGATGAGTTAACGCGGGCGAAGCGATACAAAGTCAATCTGTCCGTCGTTGTTTTTAATGTCGATTTTCTGAAACGCGTAAACGACACTTACGGAAACGTGAAAGCCGACGACATGCTCAAGGAGTTGGAGGGCGTGGTCACGCATTTTATCCGCGACAACGACAGCCTTTATAGACGCGGCGGCGACGAATTCATCGTGCTGCTTCCGCACACAACCAAGGAGCAAGGACGCATTCAGGCGGAACGGCTGAGGCAAACGATCTCGCAGAACCAATTTTCAATACCGGAGACAATCACGATTTCGGCCGGTGTAACGGAATACATGGAAGGCGATACGCTGGAGTCGGTGCTACAGCGGGCCGATATGGCTTTGTACATAGCGAAGCGGGCTGGAAAAAACCAAGTGGAAACCCGGTGACGCGGCCGGCATGTCAAGGGACCGAACCGTCCGAAAATGCTGAAACAGCGTGCCAGAAGACAGGCCCCCCCTTCCACGACGCGCCGCCGTGGTTGTCGATCGTCACCCAGCCTATGAGATCCGCCTCATCGTCCTTTGCATTCAGTGTGACCACATAATCGGACCGCCAGATGCTCCTCGTTGTAAGATACGATGCTTCATCTTCTGTGTCGATGCCAGGCTGTTTCCAACAGCCGGACGGGCCTCGGCTTTACGATCACGTTCTCCGGCACATCGGGGAAAATGATGCGGCCCGGATTGCCGAAAGTTATCTCGTCCCCGATTTTGAAGACAGGCTGGCCACTGTTCGACAGCAGCATCGCCGATACCCTCTCCTTCCTTTCCGTGTAAGGATTCTTTGCGTAAAGTTTCATCTCTTTTCCCCCGTATTCATCGAGCGGCATCTGGAGCTCCAGAAGGTCGTATACGTAATACTGTTTGCACATCCGAAGCGATTCGGGATCCTCGACAGCCTAGGGAGAGAGAACTGCTCCCATCCTGAGCAAAACAGAACGACGATTGCTGCTCGCGCTTTCCTGACATTCAGAACAATCCTCCTTAAAAATGGATTTTTCTGCTGCTGCGGCATGAGGCAAAAAGAGACATCGGAAAAGTTCCCTGCATCGGGGAAGAGTTCATTTGATCCCGGCCGCAACCTCACGTATAATAAAAAGAGAAAGGCTGGGCATACCATTACGGCTATCCTCGGACTCTATCCATGGCAACCAGATTAAAAAAGATACTGCTTTGGTCCGCAGGCTTCGTGGCGGCCTTTCTGGTCGTCGCGATCGTCGTGGCACCGATTTATCTGAATTCTGCATCAGTAAAAGGCAGAATTCAGGACGTCGTTTCTAAGAAACTCGGCGGAAAAATGTCGTACGAGAGATTCGACCTTTTTTTCTTCCCCCGCCCCCATGTGGAGATCAAGAAACTGCTCCTCGGCTATCCCAGGACATTCCGCGGAACGCTGCAATCGCTCAGTATTTATCCTCAAATCATGCCACTAATCAAAGGCGAACTGCGATTTTCGGAGATTCAGATCAACGAGCCCAATTTCAGGATCATCCTGCCTGCAGCGATTTCCGAGTCGACACCGGAGTTTCCTTCCCTGGATGAGACAAAAGCAAATATCCGCTCTATGCTCGCCTATTTGCAGTCAATCGGTCCCGGGCTTATCGTGGATATGAACGGTGGCAAATTCTTGCTCCGAAGAAACGAGCAGGATTTTCTCTCTCTTCGCAACGTGACCGTGCATTTCAACGCACCGCCGAGTGAGATGAAGGTTCTTGTCAAGGCAACCACGGAACGATGGAGGAATTTTTCGCTGAGCGGGGTCTATTCCTTCAGTGAGGAAAAATGGGCTGTAAGAGATCTTGAGGTTTCCATTGGCCGGTCCGCCATTTCGGGATTTTCCGCCAACCTGATATGGGACAGGATTCCCCGGATGGAAATCTTGTCAGGCCGTGTTACGGCCGCACTCGATGAAATATATTCATGGCTGTCGTCCTCGGAAAGCCTGACCCCCTTGCTGAGGAACGTTCGATCACTGCACGGCGCTCTTGCCATCTCATCGATGCAGATCAGCGGGCCGATCGATCATCCCGAGGCATGGCGAAAGAAGATCGACGGTGAAGTGAGCAGCCTCGTTGCGGAATCGCCCTGGATGCCTGCTCCCGTCAACGTCAGCAGCCGGTTTCTCCTTGACGATCAGATGGTGTCAATCTCCGGGTTGTCCGTCCGAATGGGCACGACTTCACTGGAAGGGGTTTCCGCCCGATTTGTGGAGGGGAGGACGCCAGTCTTTGACGTTTACGACGGCCGTGCGCAGATCAACCTGGCCGAGATTTTTCAGTGGAGGAATAAGTACAAAGCGTTGGGCACCCTTCTGAACGATGTTAAAGACCTGACTGGTTCGGTTACTCTGTCATCGATGCGGCTTAGTGGCCCGCTTCTACATCCTCCAGCATGGCGACTGAAAATAACCGGAGCTACAAAAAACATCGTCATCAATTCTTCTCTTCTTCCCGCACCCTTAACAATGTCCGGGAATTTCGCGGCAGAGGAAAACACCATTACCGTTTCCGATACCTCCGTGCGTCTCGGGGAATCATTGCTTTTCCATGTTACCGCGAGCATAACGGGGCGAGAGAAACCCGCCCTGGAGGTTCGCGATGGTGGCGCGATCATTCATCTGGGGGAAGTTTTCCAATGGCGGACACAGTATAGCACATTGAATAATGTTCTTCAGGGCGTGGAAGGGCTCGACGGTACGGTAACCATATCCTCTACGAACTTCAAGGGCCCCCTGTTCCAGCCCGATGTATGGAAAATCTCCGCGATCGGCACTCTTGACCATATTGTTTTTAGTTCTTCTTTTCTGCCGGGACAGATCGGCTTGTTAAAAGGGAATTTTAATCTTGTTCCGGATAAGCTATCCTTCGGACTGCAAGATGCAACAATCCTGGATTCGGCAGTAACCGGAACGGCCCTGATCAGCGGCATTACTGATACCCTGCGCAGCATCGATTTGACCCTGAGAGGCAGATCAGGTAGAAAAACACTTGATTGGGTTTTTGAGAACCTTGAGCTTCCGCCCGCGCTCATGATAAAGACTCCCCTTGCAATTTCTGATTCTCATCTGCTCTGGCAAAAGGCAGCGGGTCTGACTTTCACAGGCAAAGCTGCATTGGCAGACGGGCCAGTGCTTTACGTAGATCTTACCCAGCACGGTGCCGATTTCACGATCCGCCATCTCACGATCACAGACCAAGAGACAAAGGCATCCTTTACTCTGAATTGGCAAAAGCAAGCAGCGGACTTTTCCTTCTCCGGTCTTCTAGCGCAGGCCACGTTGAGCAGAATATTCGTACAGGGGATCTTCGGCAAGGGAACAATGTCTGGCGATCTTCAGGCGGTAATCCGCACGGATCAACCGCTCCGGTCGCGGGCAAATGGCAAACTTACCGGTGACAACATTCCCATTCCCTGGGGCATGCCAGTCCCGATCACGGTTGACAAGTTCGCCCTCCATGCCGAAGACGACATACTCACCGTCGACTCCGCCGATATAACATGGGGTAAGAATCATTACTCCGTGAGAGGGGCTGCAACCGCCTCGGACACGGGAATCGCTTTCAGCATGGCCCTCACCGCTGATGGTATTGAAATACAGGAAATCCAGCAGGCCCTGGAGCAGGCAGGCAAGAAAAGTTCAGATCAAAAAGTCAGGTCCTTTCCCATGCCGCGAATACGAGGCAACATTCGTGCCAACTCGACGTACGTCAAATTCGGACGCTTTACTTTCGCTCCTGCCCATGCCGTCATAACCGTGGCCCCGAACAGGGTACATATGAAATTTATCGACACAAGAACCTGCGGCATCTCAACACCGGGTACACTTCTCATTTCCCAAGAAAGCATTTCTTTTGATTTTATTCCAGCGGCACAGAAAGAACCGTTGGAATCCACTATCGATTGTCTGGCAGGCGAGAAAGTACACATTACCGGAACCTTTGATTTAAGTTCGAACATCCAGGCGTGGGGAACAAGCGGACAATTGCTCTCGACCTTGGAAGGCCGAGTGGATTTCAAGGCCACGGACGGTAAAATTTACCGTTGGCCTACCCTGCAAAAAATATTTTCCGTTCTGAGCGTGCTTGAAGTATTTCGTGGGAGGGCTCCGCAGCTGGGGGGAAACGGTTTCCCGTATCTTTCCATGGTAGTGCAAGGGGATATCCATAAAGGCAAATTTACAGTGGAGAAAGCATTTATCGGCGGTCAGTCGCTGGACCTCATCGCACAAGGCGAAATCGATTTGGGGAAGCAGAAGATGGACCTCACCGTGCTCGTGGCGCCTTTTTCAACCATTAATTGGCTTATCCGGCAAATCCCGATCCTTGGTAAAATCATGGGCGGCACGCTCATAACAATCCCGACCCGTGTCTCCGGTGATCTGGCGAACCCCGATGTCGTCTTTCTCTCCCCCACGGCTGTGGGCACGCGAATCCTGAATATCCTGGAGAACATCATCAATCTGCCTCTCGAGATCATATCGCCGATATTGCCGAAGGAAAAGGGAACGGATGAGAAATAGGAATTGCAAGCAGTGGTTCCACGGTGTATTTATTTCGAAAGCATTCAATGAAAAATATTGTAAGAAGTATTTCTAAATAACCGGCTTTTTTTATATTATCTTGCTTCAGCAAGCCGATTCAATAAATTACATACCACCGATCCCTCTTCAGGAAACGATCACTATGTTTTAAGGTACTTGGAAAACCATGCCAGGCAGCGGTTCCAGCCTTCTTTTGCTGCATCTGAACGATAACTGGGACGGTAGTCAGCAAAGAATGCATGCGGAGCTCCAGCAAAAATTATAAATTCTGCTATCCCTCCACTTGCCCTAATCGCGACTTCCATTTCCTTGACATCGGTTGGGGGGATTCCCAGATCCTCCTCGCCGTACAGACCGAGAAGGGGCATTTTAATCTTCGCGGCGACATCGAGGGGGCTTACTGTCCGGACGCCCGGTTTTTTTTCTGGTTTGATCTGGCCATACCACGCGACTGCAGCCTTCAGTTCCTGGTTATGGGCAGCATACAGGAGCGTATACATCCCGCCGCGACAGAACCCCGTGATGCCGATCCGGTCAGATCGTGCAGCAGGATGCTCTTTGGCATAGGCGACTATTGCGTCTAAATCCGCCATGACTCTCTTGTCAGGAACTGAGTCGGTAATCTTCCGTACTGAAGGGATATCGGGCAGATGCAAAACGCCCCCTTCCCGCGCATAGGGCTCGAACGTGATGCTGAGGAAACCCTCTTTTGCAAATCGGCGTGTGACGTCCTTGATGTGCTCATGCATCCCGAATATTTCGGGGATTACGAGCAGAATGGGATATTTCCCGGCTCCCGCGGGCCATGCTTCGTAGATGGGGACCTGAAGCGCTTCGTACAACACGCTGCCGTCAACCGTTACCAGGTCTTGCGTGGAGGTAGTAATCACCTCTCCCGCAACCGAGCTAGAGGCTCGCGCGAAACCAGCCAGGTTGATGCCTGCCGCGCTCGTCCAGGAAAGGAACTGCCGCTGAGACATATCCTTGTACGCATTTGCTAACCAGTCTTCAACCATCCATACCTCCTCGTTGAATAACGAGCCATTGCATCTCAACGCTGACGAATATTAAACCAACAAGTCTTTTGACAAGAATATCCTTTTTTCAACCGAGCAACGATTCTACAACAATTCTTCGTCATTCTATCGATTGTATCAGGTATGCACCTGAAGTTATCAATTACTTTGTGTCATCCGGGAATTCAGAAATATGCCCTGTTACGCTGGTCAGGGAAACCACAGGTATGCGAAAGTCACACCGGGCCTACTCAACTCGCCTACATTAATGTTAATGAGGTTCCTGGAATAGATATTGGCTCTATATTCGCCAGGACGGGAATAGGTCACTACCTGGGCCTGCGTAACCTTCGCCAGGACCTTTGCTTTTTCCAGGGAATCTTCAAGGTAACCGATGCTGTCAATCAGGCCTTTGTCCTTTGCCTCCTGGCTTGAATAAATACGACCATCGGCGATTTGCCGAACCTGCTCAGGCGCCATTTTTCGCTCATCGGCGACAACACTTACAAACTTTCCGTAGAGGTTGTCGATCATATTTTGGAAAAGCTTAGTTTCCTCCGGGGAAACCGGGCGGAAGGGAGAACCCATGCTCTTCCATTCTCCCGACGAAATCTGTAACGCCTGAACCCCTATCTTCTGCATCAGTCCTGAGGCATCGATACGGAGCATGGTCACGCCGATGCTGCCAACAATACTAGTTGGCTGTGCTGTGATCTGGTCGGACGCGAGCGCGGCATAGTAGGCCCCCGAAGTTCCCATATCCAAAAAGTGGGAGACAACCTTTACCCCTGTTTCATTCTTGAATTTTTTTATCTCGTGATAGAGGGTATCCGATGCCGTAACACCGCCGCCGGGGCTGTTGATTCTCAGTACAACGGCCTTGACGTTCTTATCACTGCGCGCACGATCGAGCTCTTCGCGCACTTGGGCCAGCATCCCTGGTTCCTTCGTCGTGCTAAAGACTGAACCGCCTTCCGCACTCGTGATGATGCCGGAGATATCAATGAGAACAATCTTGCTCTTGCCCTCGCCCGAGATCAACCGTTCCTCTAGAGGTAGCACCTCCGGGATAACGTTGACCTTGATATTGAAACACCCGGAAGTGAACAGCAGCGTCAGTACGAAAAGAGCACGCAGCAATAATTTCATATTTTCCCCCGTTCATGAGTGAATGTCTTCCCGGCATACTCATGCTAGAAAGATGAATCCATTTCTGATAGATCAATCTCCCTGGAAAATCCGACACGAGAATCATTGTATCGTAATTTAAACTCCGCTGTTTCATTCAAACTCCCGCATCCTTAGTATATCAGATTGCGAGGAGGGCCCGAGCGACTTGACGGTTCTTGCAATCGGCTGCAGTTCCTCAAGCGTTCGTGCAATTGCAGCGGCATTCTCATCTTCGCCCATAGACACCTTCAGATCCGAAACCAGCCTCAGAAACGATTTCTGCTCGGGATACACTTTCAATTTGATCGGCGCATCAGCAGAGAGGTTGAGCGCCTTGCGCACTGTCTTCAGCGCAACAGGATATCCGCCGAGTTCATCCACAAGCCCAATTTTTTTTGCATCTTCTCCGGTCCATATCCTACCTTTTGCGATTTTCTCCACCGCTTCCTTGGTGAGCTTTCTTCCCTGGGCGACCTTTGACGTAAAATCGTCATACACCCGGTCAAGCCATTCCTCGAACCGGATTTTCTGAGCAGGTGTAAAATCCTTGATCATGGTCCATTCGTCGGCGTTCTGGCTCGTGTGAACTTCGTCCCACGTCACGCCGAGTTTTTTCCAAAAACCCGTGGTAACCATCTTGCCGCCGAACACGCCTATCGAACCAGTAATCGTCGCGGGCTGAGCAATGATCTTGTCCGCAGCCAGAGCGATGAAATAACCGCCCGATGCAGCCGTGCTTCCCATAGACACAATGAGCGGTTTACCAGCTTTCCTGGCCTTTACCGTCTCGCGCCAGATCGTATCCGACGCCACATAGGACCCGCCGGGGCTGTCAATCCTGAGCAGGATGGCCTTAACGTCTTTGTCATCCGTCGCCTGCCTAAGCGCCGAGGAAATCGTATCCGAACCCAGGATAATCTCGCCAGTCACCGCATTGTATCCGCTTTTCCCGCGCTCGATCCCGCCAACCGCGTAGATGAGGGCAACGGTCGTTCCCCTCTCGTTCAGGTCTCCCGCTCGTTTCCGGTACTCAGCCAAATCGAGCAAATCGGCCTTCGCTCCTGCTTTTGCTTTGATCTTATCGTAAACTTCGTCGCGATATGCAAGCCCGTCCACGAGCTTCGCATCCACAGCCTCCTGACCGATGAACGGCCCCCTGTTGGCAAGCGACCGTATGTCTCCCTCGGATTGTTTGCGCGAAACAGCGCTCCCTTTAACGATCTGCATGAACTGCGAATCCATAACCTGCACAATCTCTTCGCGGTGCGGAGGTAGATACTTGGTCTCCGTTAACATGTACCGAAAGCTTTTGTACTCCTTCCTACCGTCAATGCGCGGAACGATGCCCAGCTTGTCCAATGTTCCCCGGATAAAAGGCTGTTCGTAGATGAGCCCCGTGAGCCCAACATCACCGGATGGCTGCAAATAAATCTCGTCAAAGGCCGTCGCGAGATAATACGTGACATTCCCCGGTCCAAACTCGCCGAACGTCTCAGCATAGCAGATCGCGGGTTTTCCCGTGGCCCGGAAGGCGATAACCGCATCTCGCACCTCCTGCACCTGGGCCAGTTTCAGCGTCGAGCCGCCGATGCGTGCAACGAGCCCCTTGACCCGATTGTCTAGCGCTGCTTTCCCCAGTGCTTCCACGACATCACGCAAACGGGTTTTTTGCATCAGCACAAGACGGGCAAGGGAGTTGTCGGGCACGTATTCGGTCATCCCTCTGTCAAAGTCCACTTCCAATATCACCTGCTCCGGTACCCGACCGGTGAAGAGCCACCAATAAAGGCCTATAGCAACGCCGGTGATGAAAAAGATTGTGAAGACGGCGGAACACATACTCCTGGCCCTGCATTCGTCGTGTAGCATGAATTTTCTCCTTCTAGAAATATGTGGACGTCCTTGAACTGTTTTTCCTTCACGAGCATTCCTGAAGGAGGCTTAGCAGAGAAAACCAAGTTGCCGTTCGTGCTCGTATATTAGTAGAATTGCCGCCCCGGGGGGAAAGAGACAAAAAAGGGCGTAGAATAATTAAAATGCGGAATGTCATAGAGGATAGCCAGCCTGTGAAGCAATTAATCCTTGATATTGATCGATTTTCCTTCTGCAAGGTCTTCAATTTTTCTGGTTTCCGCTGCCCTGGCCAGCAATTCTTCGTGGCTTTGCATCGCCTTTTTCCTCGCATCAGTATCTTTCTTGAGATCATAGCTCGTTACCAGTGCTTCGTAATATTGCGCTTCAGCGGCGTAGCTTCGTGATCGCCGCGGAATTCCATCCTTCATCTGCGACTCCTCCTTGATAATCCGCAGCAAAATCACAATGGCGTCATCAGGCCTGTTTTCCGAATTATATGCCACGGCCTGCCGGTAATCGAGGAACCTCAGCTTACTTTCAAGGCTCGCGGCATAAACCGGGTCCTGCTCTGCCCGTTTAGTGTCCTGCGAATGGACGAGATTGGACTTCTCTGCGGCTATGATGGCGCTTTCCGGCTTCGATGATTCTCTCATCAAATAGAGGACCATCAAAACCGCGGCGGCTACGATAAAAAGCACTATTATTTTGATATACGCTTTCAATGGGAAGCCCTTCTTACACCAGTCATGGAAAACAGCATGGGGGTTCAAGATCGGTCAGGATGATAAAAAAGATAATACAACAGAAAGGAAAAGGCAAGATGAAAGCAACATCAACGAATGGTTATATGGTTTCGCATCTTATAATACAAACAGGGATGCCGGTCAGTTTCTGGAGAATGCGTAATTTATTGAAAGCAGCCGGCCGCAGACCACTGCCTTGCGTAAAAAAGAGAGCTCTAATTAACCGTACAAACATCATCTGCGGTCCTTCCTACTCAACGATCGTCACCACCATGCCAGCACCCTGTCCCGCGATCCTTCCTGCGACCGTGCCGAGAACATGCTTTGGCGAGTGATGGGACCTCCCCACGATGATGGCTCGGCAGTCACTGTCCCTGGCCTCTTCGAGGATACTGTCGGCAATATCTGTCGAGTCAGATACGAACTTCGTCCGAATCCTGGCGGCCGGCATCCCCTTAGCAGCAAGCATATTTGCGGCCTTGTTGAACAGCGGTTCTATTTTGGCTTTCTGGGCGAGAAGCCACTTGTCCACGACCTTTTTGCGGTCCTGTTTCTCATTCTCGGACAGGATATGCCCCTCATCCCAGAAAATCGCAGGAAGATTCGGGAGAACATGCACGAGGCTGACCTCAATATCGTCTGAGCGGCCAAATTGCTGCGCTACATACTCAACCGCTTTCATGGCGCTCGGTGATTCATCCAGTGCTATCAGCATCTTTGTCATTCTTCTCCCTCCAGGCAAAAAATATTTTTATTACCGCTGCGGATCAGGTCCGCTCAATGTGGCTGTCGCCAAAAAGCATCTTCTACCATGAAGATAATATATCCTGAAGGAAAAGGCAAGACCGGGTCGAGAAAAAAGATGGATAGGGGGCCGCTAGACAACGCCGTCGCCCTGAATCGATCGGATGAACTGCTCCGCTATCCGTCCGTTCCTGCCTCCCGCAGCGAGGGCCCACTGGATCGCGAGGCGTTCAAGCTTGTTCCTGTCCATCCGGACGCCATACCTCATCGCGTAGGATGCGACGATCTCAAGGTATGTGTCTTCGGAAAAGTGGTAAAAACCGAAACGCAGGCCAAAGCGATCCACCAATGATACTTTCTCCTCCACCGTATCGGAAGGCCGGATGTCGTCGCTGTCATTATCCGAGAACTTCGTGGTAATCAGGTGTTTCCGGTTCGATGTTGCGTAAAACAGCACGTTTTCCGGGATTTGCTCCAACCCACCATCCATGATCGTTTTCATTTCCTTATAATCGGTTTGCCCCTCCTCGAAGGAGAGGTCGTCGATGAGCAGAATGAACCTGTAGGGAGCGTTCCTTTCGAGCAGATCGTACATTTCCTGGATTGTGAGGATGTCGTGCTTGTAGACCTGGATCATTCTGAGCGGTGTATTATCGAAGACTGTAAGAAGCGATTTCAGGAGCGATGATTTGCCGGTGCCACGTTCGCCCCAAAGCAGAACATTGTTCGCCCTCCCCCCGTCAACAAAATTCTTCGTATTGCGGACAACTTCCATCTTGATCGAATCGATGCCGATCAGATTGTCCGCGTCAATCCGAACCGGCCTCCTGATCGGATTTATGGATTTCCGTTTCCCATCCCACAGAAAGGCCCGGTAGCCTTCGAAATACGGCGTTTCAGGACCACTGTCCACGTAACGGTCAAGCAACTTGTCGAGTTTGTTGAGGAGTTGTGCAATATCGGGTTTTTCCATGATCTGCAGTATATTCCGGGGTATCCACGATCGACTTTGTCAGGCGCTGTAAATCTAAAATGCCGTTCATCCGCGGTTTCCCGTCTTTAGAAAATCCCGGATCTTCAGCGTCCGCTAAAAAAGGGATGATGGTTTCATCATCCCCTTCTGTAGATTACTATGTCTTTATTTTGATTTCATCTTCACGGGCTCATAGGTGCAGAACGGCTCGGCCGCAAGATAATCGCCGGATATGGCGTACGCCCGGGCCCGGCAGCCGCCACAGACACGGCGGTATTCGCAGATGCCACACTTGCCGTGATAGTGATCAAGGTCGCGCATCTCCCTAAAGAGCTGTGATGTGTTCCAGATCTTGGAGAAGGGCTCTTTTTTGATATCCCCTGCCTCTTCCTCAAGGAAGCCGCAGATCTGCACCTTGCCGACGTGCGATACAAAAGCAAAACTCTGACCGCCCATACAGCCCTTGGTCATGGCGTCTAGGCCGTGAGATTCGGGCGTAACAGTTTTTCCCTTTTCCTTTTCGCCCTGCCGGAAGATGCGATAATAGTGTGGCGCGCACGTAGGCTTGAACTGGATCGGCACCTTGTCCCGCATTTCATAGAACCACTTGAGCGTGCTCTCATACTCCGCGGGCGGGATTTCCTGGTCGATTAATTCCTTGCCGCGGCCCGTGGGTACGAGCAGAAAGGGATGATACGCCACCGCGCCGAGCTTGATAACCATATCGAGCAGCTTCGGCAGATCCTTCACATTGTGCTTCGTAATGGTTGTATTCACCTGGAACTCCAGGCCGACCTTTTTGAAATTCTCAATGGCCTTCATTACGCTCTCGAAGGCACCTTCCACGCGGCGAAAGTTGTTGTGTTGCTCCGCAGTAAGACCGTCGATCGAGAGCGAGACGCGCATGATGCCCGAGTCCTTCATCTTTTGCGCCAGCTCCTCGGTCACCAGAAGACCGCAGGGGGCCATGACCATGCGCAGTCCGATCGAGGTGCCGTGCTTGGCAATGTCGTAGATGTCCGGCCGCATCATGGGCTCTCCACCAGTCAGGATGATGATTGGGTCGCTGAAGGACTTGACGTCGTCCAAGAAGCGGATGCAATCCTCAGTCACAAGCTCGCCCGGATAGGGGCCGAATTTGGCCGCAGCCCGGCAGTGGACGCAGTTCAGCACGCAACTGCGCGTTGTTTCCCAAGCTATTAGCTTCGGAAGATACTTCTTATCTTTACCTTCGCCCGTGGGATGACTCTGCCCGTGGGGCGCTTTCGCAGCATGAGGATGAGACATAAACTCTCCTTCGTCGGAAAAGCCAAACTTCAAAATCCGGTATTCAAACCGCACGACACTCATTTTGAACTTTGCGCTTTGATATTCTGATGTTAGGTATGGATTATATTAACCAATTGGGAGGGATTAGTAAAGACCAAATTCATGTGCAAATGCGATTTCGGCCTCTGTGCCCGGGCAAAGCTTCGTCGCAGGAAAACTGAGGAGCCCGAGCAAAATTGGGGTACCGTCGTCTGCTACCGACACCGTGCCGAGGACGGTAACTGTGTGTAACTCAGAATCCTTAACAGCCCACCCATCATTATTAATGGTGGCAACCATGGGAACAATTGTCTTCTTTTTCATAAAAACGGTACGAATTTGGTTGCATTGCAACCAGTGCCTTCTATCGCCGCCCTGAGGAGACGGGATCTTACAGCGCATGTTGAAACTGTGTTCATCTGCATCCAGCTGATCTTGTTAAATCATCGAGGTTCAGGTCGGAACAGATCCTTCAAGCCCGCAAGATCATGGATTATATAATCCGGCCCCGCCTCCCGTAGCTCTTCCTCCGGTCGAAAGCCGTACGTTACGGAACAGGTGATGATGCCGGCCGCTTTGCCGGCTCGGACATCCGTCGTCCCGTCGCCCACGATCACCGCCCGCTCTTTTGATATCCCGAAATCCGACAGGACCTTCAGTACTGCATCCGGGGCCGGCTTGAGCGGCAGGCCGTAATCAGCGCCGATCATGAGCCTGAAATACCCTGCAATGCCTAGACGCTCGAGCAGCGGCGCGATGAACTCCATCGTCTTGTTACTGATCACCGCCAGGGGAAGGGATTTGAAATATTCAAGCGTCTCGGACACGGTCGGATAGAGCCGGGAGCGCACCACCAGGTTCGCGCGATGATGCTCCTTGTAAATTGCGACGGCCTCGGTAATATTCTGCGTTTTCCCTCCGAGGGAGCGGGTCATCAGCGTTTCGATGCCGTCACCAACATATCGGCAAACAGTATCTTCCGTCAATGAAGCCTGACCGAGCCGGTTGAGTGTGAAATTGACAGACGACGCAATATCCTCAAGGGTGTTAACCAAGGTTCCGTCGAGGTCGAATATGAGGAGACTTATAGGCTTCATTGGAAAGGAATAAGGTTGATACCGAATCGCTAATGATGCGCCGAGAAAGCCGGACTTATTTTAACTTTTCTGGCTTTTATAACGAGGTTCGATTGTCCCGCCTGTTGAGAAAAGAGTGATATTCACGAGGCCGTCGTCATTCCTAGATACTTCATCGGGTTTTCCGATGCGAACTTGACGGCCCATTCCTGCGGGATTCCCATCATGGTCAGGTTGTTGACGGCATCGGCCAGCGGGATACCGCTTCCCAGCAGCACGCCACCCGCCCCCCGAATCGGTCCGCTTCCCCAACCGGCCCCCATAACCGAGTCGGAAATGAGAAGAATCTTGTCCAGAGATTTCATGTCGAAGATCATTTTCAAGCTCTGCTGGTGCAGGTGCGCCATGTCTGCGATAATTTCCACATAGACATCTTCATCCATGATTCCGAATCCCGCAAGACCGGGCTCCCGGTGATGAAAACCCCGCATGGCATTAAAGAGGTGGGTAATGCCGGTGGCCCCCGCCCGCTTGCCTTCTTCCGCCTGGTCGAACGATGCGTCACTGTGGCCCATGTGGACGAGGAATCCTTTCTTCCGGCTCAGCTCTATCAGGCGCAATGCAGTCGGCAACTCGGGGGCGATCGTGATGATCTTGATGATGTCTTCGAAGTCCTCCACCAGCCGCGTGAATGCCTCGACCGAGGGATCCATAAAACTGTTTTTATCCAGCGCCCCTGCCCGCTCGGGGTTCAGAAAGGGCCCTTCCAGATTCACGCCCAAGATGGTTGCCCCCTCGCGTTGTGCCGACATCGCTCGCCGGACGGCTGCCATGTTCTCGCGCATGACCTCGAGGGAACCGGGATAGATCGTCGGTAGGAGGGCCGATGTTCCGCGCTGGCCGTGTATGCCCGCTACCTGGAGGATATCGTCCTGCCGCCTTGTGTGCGTGTCGTATTTTTCAGCGCCATGCACGTGGATATCGATAAGATAAGGCTTATTTCCGACAGCGTAGGCCATAGAGGTGTCCCGAGTTTGAAGATATGTTCGATGTTCGGAGTGCTGAGTTCCTGATCCAGAGCTGTACGGAATGCTAGGTGATCTTCCCTCTGCGCGAAAAGAATTCCGAAAGTGCCAACCGCACCACTGCACCACGATCCCAGGGTTGTCTGAGCTCTTTCGTGATCTCGGCAGCGACCTCGTCTAATGCATCCAGATGCTCGTCTTCAAGAAGGAGCGTCACCTCAACCAGCCCATGGTGCTCGTGCCCCTCATGTTCGTGGCCATGATGGCCCTGCGCATGATGTTTATGTGCGTGACCGTGTTTGTCGTCCATGAAGCACCTCAATATGACGACGGAGACCAGAGCGTGCTAGCTCTTCGGCTTCCGTCTAGAAAAGTATTTTCATCATCACCGGCAACGTGAAGAACAACGCAACCGTCGAGACTGCAATGCATGCCGCCGCAAGCGGGACATCGAGATCGAGTTCATCGGCGATCACGAGAGACAACACCATGACCGGCATGGCACCTTCAATAGTCACCGCCTGGAGCGTTTTCCCGACGATGCCGAGCCGCGAACCAAGCCACCATGCTAAAACAGGAGCAAGAAAAAGCTTGATCGCGAGCGCTGGGATTGCCGTAGATAGCCGTTTTACATCGCGAAAGTCGAGCGCCAGACCCACGGTAAACGTCATAATCGGGATCACGGCCCTTCCCATCAGCCCCGCCGCATCCAGTACCAGTTGCGGTATCGCCAACCCGCTGAAACGAACCGCGCTCCCGGCTGCAACGGCCCAAAGCGGCGGGAGCATGCATACCCGTTTGAGCGATCCGGCGAGCGATACGGTTTTGCCGCTTCCGTACCTGGCTGAAAGGAAGACCCCTACCGTCAGAAGAAGAGGCGTCGATGCCAGGAGATCGTAAAGTATTGCCACATAACCGTGTTCCGCGCCGAGCATCTCCGTGATGACTGGAAGCCCCAGATACGTAACATTCCCATACGAAGCTGCAAGGATCATGACGCCGAAGGCGGGGCCGGGGATATTCCTGAAGCCGGGCATCAGCCTATAAACCGCAAATCCCGCTGCGGTGCACAGGAGAACGACGGCAGCGGCAGCGAGCGGTATGGTAACAAAACTCCTCTCAGCGTGGGCCGTTGTTATGAGCCCGAAGGCAAGAGCGGGCAAGAAAACATAGAGCACCGCGACGCTCAAGACCTGCCGGACTCGGTGACGATCAAGTCCTCCAGGATCGAAAAATCTCCATGCATATCCCGCTGCGATGACTAGACCGAATGAGTAGAGGACTTTATTGATACATTGCTCCTTTGATCAATTATACCAGTAAGTTGCTGAAGATTAAACCGGAATTTTCGTGACGACATCCTCCTCGGTCTGACGGCCGAGGAATCCTGAACCGGGCTCTTTTACTGCTGAGAACCAATGCTTCTGTTCGCAGGTCTGGCAGAGATATGTTCTCTTCTTTTTTTCACAACACGGATGCCTTTGAGTCCGGCCCTCTACGTAAGCATCTTGACGATCCCGGTCGAATGGCCATTGGAGGATCTGTTGGTTCCCGCTGTTGCCCAGGTTTTTGCCTTCTCTGATGTCTTGAGGTTTCCCACGGTCATCGTGGAGACACTGCGAGCAACTGCCTCGCAGACAAGAGATTTGGCAACGCTAGGGAGCAGGTGCGGACGCCGACGAGACGGTTTTTTTGTCTCCCTCATACTGAAACAGTGCTAATTTGGTTTATTTGCAACAATCTCCTTTTATCCCTGAAGAGAAGGGGTCTCAGGGCGCGGATGATAATTGTACCTGCATTTCAGAGAAGATTCCAGCAAATGTTGCATGCATATTTGACTACGAATTCTTTGACAATCTTTGACTAATTAACTATAATGAATGGCGATTATGCAGAATGCCTCATCAGCCGCGACGTCATTAAATTCGGATTCGGAGGGATACCATGTATTATGGCATTTGGATCTCATTGCTATCAGTGCTTATCATGGCAGGCGGACTCGGCGGCGTTCTCTATCTCGTCATAAAGAAGCAGACGCCCATAAACAATAAAATTATTCAATTCCTGGCAGTCACGTTTGTTCTGCCTCTTCTTGTTACTCTGGGCATCATGAATACACTGGGCAGGGAGACGATCGGGACCTTGCTCGGTGTAGTTGTAGGGTATGTGTTATCAGGATTCGGGAAGGAATAATCCTCAACCATTCAGTTCTTCCTATCTTTTTTTCTCTTAGAGCATAGGCAGGACTAGCCCTTCTTTTTCGGTGTATTGCCCTGCATAATCCTTTTGCCTTTCACTTCAGAATAATTCTAAAAATTGATGCGCCGTCAGGCTGTATCTCTCCTTGCATCATGATTCCGCCACTTCTTTCGACATTTCCAATCGGTCTTTTGGCAGAAATGGTATCGTCAGCATGCCGGGAACGGTAAGCATACAAACGATCACAAAGAACATCCTGTACCCGACTGCCTGCTGGAGCCAGCCGCTCACAAACCCCGGCAACATCATGCCAAGAGCCATAATCCCCGTTGAGATGGCGTAATGCGATGTTTTATATTTGCCCGAAGCCGAATACATGAGGTAAACCGTAAAAACCGTGAAGCCCAGACCGTATCCGAATTGTTCCAGCGCCACGAGGGGATAGACAAGCCCGATCCCTGGCTGCGCATAAGCCATGTATACGAAGAAGAGGTCGGGGAGATGCATGATGACCACCATGGGCCAGACGCACCGCTTGAAACCGAACCGCGCAATAAGCCAACCTCCGAGAATTCCGCCGCTGACCAGGCAGACAACGCCTATTGTCCCATAAACCAGCCCTACTTCCTTGGTCGTGATTCCCAGCCCCCCGGCGGTGGCCTGATCAAGCAGGAAGGGTGAAACCAGTTTCAGGAGCATTGCTTCACCCAAGCGGTAAAACAGGATGAATGCCAGCATAACACCTATCTTTTCCTGCTTGAAATAAGCACGAAGGACCCCTCCAAAAGACGACTTGTTGTTCTTCTCACCCGCGCTCCGGCGGCCGTCGCTTGTGGGAAAAGGCAGTAAAAACTTGTGATATATAGCCGCGGCGGCAAACAGGAGGCCCGATAATGCCATAACCATAGACCAGCTTCGGGAGATATTGCCGCTCGACATCTCGAGCATGCCCGCGACATAGACCAGCAATCCAGTGCCGAAGATCATGGCCAGCCGGTAGAATCCCGCCCGCAGTCCCACGAAAAGGGCTTGCTCCTTCTCCGGCAGCGCGAGCATGTAGAAGCCGTCCGCGGCGATGTCATAAGTTGCGGAGACGAATGCTCCTACAAAGAATATCGCCAGGGACAAATAAAAGAAACCTTCGGACCTTAGTGAAAAGGCGATCAGAAACATACAGAGGCTCATCGCCGTCTGTGTGGCGAGGATCCATTTCCGTTTGGTCGAATAGACATCCACGAAGGGGCCCCAGAACATCTTGATGACCCAGGGCAAATAAAGCCAGCTTGTCCAGAAGGCGATATCTACGTTATCAATGCCCATGCGCTTGTACAGGATGACAGACACGGTGTTGATGAGTACATAGGGCAGGCCCTCGGCAAAGTAGAGCGTGGGAAGGAAGAACCATGGATTGCGCGAAGGGGAGGAGCATATCGGCATGAACGGTAGAGTAGCAAATCGGAAGAGAAACATCCAGAAAAAAAACAAGCCAGGGGAGCGCTCTCTGTCTTATTTTTTCAACAAAGTACGAAGCGGATGGCATTAAACTGCTGTCCAGTAATTGCGCTCATCTTGAAATACTTGTTTTTAAAAGAAACAGGCTTTTGCTCTTGCGGTTAACAGGGAAATTTCCAGCGCCTCCTCATCGTTTACTTTTCCGTTTTTTCTTCGACCTCGACCGTGCCGGAGATCTGTTTGATTTTTTCCAAGCGCTTCCGGCGTTCTTCCCGGGCCACATACCAGTCCTCAACCAGCGTTTCGATAAGGCCGATAAGCATCTTAGCCTCTCCGGGCTCGGTATCGAGAATCTCGGCGCCCTCGCTTTCGAACCGCACGCCGATCATTCCGCTCTTCTTGACAGATTCGATGGCCTCCCAGGTCAAGGGATCCACTGTCCCCTTGATCTGGCGGAACTCGTCGATCAGTCTGCCGGGCTGGACCTGCCAGAAATCTCGCAACATTTCCGACAGACAGCGCCGCGCCAAGGCAGCCGCAACCTTCTGGCTGAGCTCGATGGTGAGGCAGGCTTCTTGGTAGTCATCAAGGACCTTCTGGGGGACGGCAACCGGGAATGAAAGAGCGTGTGACGGCGGTACAAGTGCCCAGGTTTTGAGGTGCTTCCCGGTATAGGAACGGTTTCCCGAGATCTCCAGGCCGTGAAGAGAGACGGTCAGGGAGAACTTCCGGCACTCGGGATTCGGGCAGATTACATACTTGACTACGAGCCGGCGCGGACCATCGGCGTTTTCGACGGATAGATCGGCAAAAGAGGCGCGCTTGCCCTCATCGGTCACAGTTTCATCCCTGTTACAGAACGGGCAGTGCCAGAGATATTCGCTCACGATTCCCTCCTTATGGCGATGCCTGCTACCCCGAAATCAGCTTCAGCAGTTGTTGCTCTTCCCAATCCTTCGTGATAACCACTTCACCGATCTTTGTCGGCAGGACGAACTTCACTTTCCCGCCTTCCGCCTTCTTGTCCACCTGCATCGCAGCCATGAGCTCGGCCGCCGTGGGCTTCCGGCTGAGCGCCGAAAGACAGGCCGGCAAGCCATAAAATGCGAGAAGTTTTTTTATCCGCTCGGGCACCGTCCTGTCGCAGAGACCGGCTTGATGCGCGAGTTGTGCTGCGTAGACCATGCCGATGGCTACGGCATGACCATGGCGCATCGTATAGTTCTCGGCAGTCTCAATGGCGTGTGCCACGGTATGGCCATAGTTGAGGATTGCGCGAAGGCCGCCTTCGCGCTCGTCTTTGCTCACGACTTCCGCCTTGATCTCGCATGAACGCAGAACGATATGCTCTAACATTTCTGGATCGAGGGCAAGAATCTTCTCCCGGTTATTTTCGAGGTAGTCAAAAAACGATGCATCCCGGATGACGCCATACTTGATGACCTCGGCCATACCGGCGAGAAATTCCTCCTTCGGCAGCGACCGGAGCACGTCGAGGTCCGTGATCACCTTTTTCGGCTGGTAGAACGCTCCGATCATGTTCTTCCCCAGGGGATGGTTCACACCGGTCTTGCCGCCGACGCTGCTATCGACCATGGCAAGGAGTGTTGTCGGTATCTGTACAAAAGGCACTCCACGCATGAAAGTAGCCGCAGCAAAACCGGTGATGTCGCCGATCACACCGCCACCGAGCGCGATGAGTGCCGATTTGCGGTCGAAGCTGTTGATAAGAAGCGCTGTATAGATCGAGTTGACCCAGTCGAGTGTTTTGAATTTTTCGCCGTCGGGGATCTCGATGGACATGACGAGGAAGCCTGCGGCCTTGAGGCTGGCTACCACGCGCTGCCCATAAAGCTGCTTGACCGAGGGGTTTGTAACCACGGCCATTTTTCTGCCGAATCCCAGCCCTTGCAGCTCCGCACCGGCCTGATCCAGGCTTACGCCGAGCGCGATATCATAGCTCCGCTCGCCAAGGTCAACGTTAACAATATGCATGCTTGATTCTCTCTTTAATTACGCGTATAACATCATCAACGGTTCTTTCCGATGTGTCGATGGCCATATCGGCCTGAGCATAAAATGCCGCGCGACTTTCGAGCAGTTCCTTGATTTTTCCCAGCGGGACCGATGTTCGGAGGAGTGGACGGTGCGTCTCATGCTTGATACGCTCATAGATCACTTCTGGTCGGGCCGACAGGCAGACCACCAGACCCGCTTTCTTAAACGCTGCCCGGTTCCCGTCCCGGATTACGGCGCCACCCCCCGTTGATACAACCTGGTTTTCACCCGCCATGACTCGCTGTATGATCCTTGACTCGATATCGCGGAAGCGGGGCTCGCCGAGCTTCTCGAAAATGTCGGTGATGGTCATCTTCTGATCGGCCTCTACAAGGTCATCGGTGTCTACAAAAGTAAACCCGATGTCCTTTGCCAATCGAGTTCCGACGCTGGTCTTGCCAACGCCCATGAACCCCGTAAGAATGATGTTCTTGAACATAGTGGTTGGTTTCACCGTAGAGGGAACAGAAGCAGGGTAAAAAGTTTCAGTGCAGCTTCAGCGTCAGGAAGTTCCTCTTTCTCATGACTTTCTACCTCTTTCCTAGCTCTTCCACCACTCCCATCCGGGTCTTGAGGTACTTCAGGTACCCGTGGTAGTTCCGCTTCATCTCGTCGATGCTGTCACCGCCGAGCTTCTCGATCAGGGCCGACGCTATTTCGAAAGCCGCGGCGGACTCGGCAACCACGCCGGCCGCCGGCACGGCGCATACGTCCGAACGTTCGACGCTCGCCTTGAAGGGTTTCCTGCTAGCCAGGTCTACAGAGCGGAGAGGCTTCAGGAGCGTGGGGATGGGTTTCATGGCAGCGCGGAGTGTAATGGTCTCGCCATTGCTGATGCCGCCCTCGATTCCGCCAGCCATGTTGGTCTTCCGGTAAAAACCTTCTTTCCTGTTCCAGAAAATTTCATCGTGCACCATAGAGCCCGGCCGATTTGCCGAACCGAATCCTGCACCGATCTCTACACCTTTGATGGCCTGGATGCTCATGAGTGCCGCCGCAAGCCTTCCGTCCAGCTTCCGGTCCCAGTGAGAATGACTGCCGAGACCAGCCGGCACGCCGCTGAGCATCACTTCGAACACCCCGCCCAATGAATCGCCGGCCAACTTTGCCTCATCGATCCGGCGCATCATCCGTCTTTCCGCTTCGGGATCTGAGCACCGCAGCTCGGAGGCTTCGACGCGTTTTTTAAGATCAGCAACTGTAAGCTTGGGTATTTTGGCGAAAATACCGTCAATGCTCAGGACATGGCTTACCACGTCAATGCCGAATTCTTCTAACAGCCGCTTCGCCACAGCGCCGATCGCCACACGCATGGCCGTCTCTCTTGCACTCGAGCGCTCGAGGATGTTTCGGATGTCAGTCATGCAGTATTTAAGCGCGCCCGCCAGATCGGCATGCCCCGGACGGGGACGGGTAACGGGGTCAGCGGAATTCAGAAACATCGGGTCCGGCGACATCTTATCACGCCAGTTTTCCCAATCCTTGTTCCTGATCATCAGGCCGATGGGGCCGCCAAGTGTTTTTCCCCAGCGTACTCCGGTATAAATCTTCACCGTGTCCTTCTCGATCTTCATGCGGCTTCCGCGACCGTAGCCTGCCTGCCGCCGGCCAAGATCGCGGTCGATATCGGTGACCCGGATCAGAAGGCCGGCCGGCATGCCTTCAATAATCCCCATCAAGAGTTCGCCATGAGATTCTCCGGCTGTTAGAAATCTCAACATCTTCCCCCTCCCGTAACGCGTGATTCCTCCTCCACAGCTCCCTTGAATGAAAAGGGATCCCCTATGGAAAATCCTTTAAAATCGCGCCCATCATAACAAATTTGTCATAGAAGTGCAATGGAAAGTGTGGTATAGTTAGGGGCATTTTAAGGGTATTTCCTTTTTTTATAATAGTTAACATATCCTTGAAATTGATTTCAGACCCTTTAACGCATTGTTTTTTAAAGAGATTTAGAGGGATTTCTTATGATCGCCCTTCTCTGCGCCGTTCAAGCCGAAGCTGAGCATATCTTAGCAGCGGTGTCGGCATCCGAGAGCAAAACGGTGGGCTCCAAGTCGATCATTACGGGGACGCTCGCTGGACAGCAAATCACCGTGTGCGTCGGTGGAATGGGAAAGGTCAACGCGGCCCATGCCGCAACGCTCCTAGCACAAAACAAACCAGAAGCTCTTGTCATCTTCGGCGTAGGTGGTGCTTATCCTTCATCGGGGGCGAAAATCGGCGACATTGCCCTCGCAAAGGAAGAAATCGCTGGCGATGAAGGCGTGCTGACACTGGATGGCTTCAAGGACACCGAGTTCATCGGCATTCCGCTCATCAAGACAGCCACATCGGTGATATACACCACCTATCCAGCCACTGAAGCCCCGTTGCAGCATGCGATCAAGACGCTCGTCTCCCGCCAACAGGCCATCGCTCGGGATGTGCACATCGGGACCTTCGTCACCCTCTCTACGTGCACCGGGACCTCCGACCGAGCGAGAGACTTGGAGAGCCGCTATCACGGGTTGTGCGAAAATATGGAAGGGGCGGCTGCGGCCCAGGTAGCCGAACTGCACGGGATTCCCTGGATTGAGGTCCGCGGTATTTCTAATATCGTAGAAGACCGCAATTTCCGAAAATGGGATATACCCCGGGGAACGCTGGCTGCGCAGCAGGCTGTCCGGCTCATTGTGGAGGGTTGGGTTTCATGACGCAGACCATTACCATCGGCTATTCTCCCTGCCCGAATGATACGTTCATCTTCCATGCACTCATCCAGGGAAAGGTCGGAATCACGGGTGTAGCCTTTCGTGAACAACTCGAGGATGTCGAGACGCTGAACCGGATGGCGCTCGACAGCGCGCTGGACATCACAAAAATTTCCTACCATGCCCTTAGTCACTTGCGCGAGCATTACGCCCTGCTTCGCTCCGGTGGCGCGCTCGGCAGGGGTTGCGGTCCGCTCATTGTCGCGAAACCGGGCACTCGCATTGCGGATCTCAGACACTGTGTAATCGCGATCCCCGGGAAGCTCACGACAGCCTACCTTCTTCTTCGTTTGTTTGATCCTTCGATCTCCAACGTACGCGTCATGCCCTTTGATAAAATCATGGATGCGGTGTCGACGGGAGAAGTTCAGGCCGGGCTCATAATTCATGAAAGCCGTTTCACCTATCCGCTGTATAAGCTCGACAATCTGCTCGATCTTGGCAAATGGTGGGAAGACCTCTCAGGGCTCCCGATTCCGCTCGGCGGTATTCTCGGAAAGCGCTCCCTCGGCCGGGACATGTTGCTCCGGATAGAGGCTGCAATACGGGAAAGCCTCCGCTATGCCCGGATGCACCCCGACGAGGTCATGGAATATTGCAAACGGCACAGCCAGGAAATGGATGAAGCGGTGATGAAAAACCACATTGATCTCTATGTAAATGATTTTTCTTTGGATCTCGGCACAGATGGGTTGCGTGCAATCCACAGGCTCTTCGGAGAGGCGGAATCGCGGGGAATTTTTTCACGTTCCAATAAACCGCTCCTTGCCGACGAATAACATCTTGATAGCTTTTTGACTTCCACCTCGGTCTGGCTTCTGCGGTTTCCGAAGCAGGACCTGATGCTGCTGAGAGCTATTGCTTCTTTTTATTTGCAGATGCGACAGGGCTGTTTGCCACATCCCCGCTTTATGAACTGGTATGGAGGCCTGGTTATTCGCCAGGCGAACCGATTGGCCGGCGGGTTGCCCCGAGCAGCCGCCAAGCCAGGAGACCTTGGTTGTCCCGGGCGATTACTGATATCCCCGATCCGAAGAGACGGGGTCTTGAGATGTTTGCGAAAATATCGTGATATGGGTATTCTGAGGAACGAATTCCCGAGGAGGTCACATGATCAGTTGGATACTGCTTGCAGTGCTCGCCTTGTTGCTGGTCTGGCTCATATTGATTTACAATGGACTCGTAGCGATCCGGAACGATATGCAGAGCTCGTGGAACCAGATTGACGTCCAGCTCAAGCGGAGACATGATCTTATCCCGAACCTCGTCCAGACCGTGAAAGGGGCCATGGAGTTCGAACAGGACACGCTCGAAAAGGTGATCTCGGCGCGGGCCAAGGCCGTTTCGGCTTCCACACCGGCTGCCAAAGCGGAGGCGGAGAATATGCTCACCCAAACACTGGGGAAACTTTTTGCGGTAATGGAGAACTATCCTGATCTCAAGAGCAACCGGAACGCGATGCAGCTCCAGGAGGAGCTTACCTCCACGGAAAACCGCATTGCCTTCGCCCGCCAGCTCTACAACGACCTCGTCGCGAACTTCCGCACGAAGATCCAGGTCTTTCCGAACAATATCGTTTCTTCAATGTTCAACTTTCAGTCCGGGGAGTATTTCGGCGCAGACGAAACAGCCCGTGCCGTGCCGGCAGTGGACCTGAGCTTAAGGAAGTGAGGCAGATGACAAAAGACAGTGTACAGAAGACGGCCTGAACCCGTGCCTTTCGGCGCATCACTTCAGCCTGGGTATGTCATCTGACTTTTATTTTCTGATTATCCCATGCCCCTGACTTATATCGACATAGAGCGTAAGAAAAGCTGGCGCATCTGGGTCTTCTTTCTTTTCCTCATGATGCTCTACTTCCTCGTTCCCGTTCTCTTCGCCGCGTTTTCGCCGTTAAACGCCTCGCCGCGGTTCTGGTTCATTGCCGGCATGATTGCCCTGCTCGTGGCGGGAATTCATTTCTTGTTCTCGGCTTATGATACGGTTGCCGTTGTAACCAGGAGCTTAAGTGCCCAGCCTCCGGACCCGCAGGACGATGTGCATACAATGCTCATTGACGTGATGCAGGAAATTCACGTGGCCACGGGGAACAAGCGATCGATCCGATGCGTCGTCATTCCCTCGCTGTCGATGAATGCGGTTGCCGCGGCCGACCTTAAGGGTGAGGCCGTCATCGGCATCACCGAGGGGCTGCTCTCCCGCCTCACACGGTCACAGCTTGAGGCCGTCATCGCCCATGAGGCGTATCATATCCTATCCGGCGACTGTATGGAGACAACCATCGCGGCGAGCCTTTTCGGCACGTTCACGTCAGCAGTCGAGAAACTTGACGATGGTACACGTGGCCGGACACTTGCGTCCCCGTCGTTTTCCCTGGCCAGACTTCTGCTGAAGCTGACCTATCTTCTGAACATGCTCATTTCGCGCGAGCGGGAGTACCGCGCCGACGCGGCATCGGTCCGCATGACCCGGAACCCCATTGCGCTGGCCGAGACTCTGCATCTTCTGTCGCGGAGCTGGCGGGGGGCGGGATTCATCGGGAGCGGTTTTGAGATGCTCTGTATCGTCAATCCCGAAGCTACCGCACTGGACGAGAGGGAAGGTTTCTGGGCCGATCTTCTGTCAACCCATCCGCCGCTGGCCAAGAGGATTGATGTCCTGCTCCGGATGGCGCGTATCAGTCTTTCCGACCTCGATGTGCGGTCCGCGGCGGACAACGCATATGCAGGGACGGGTGCGGCGAAAGAGAACAGTCAATCCTATTATGCGATGAATCCCGGTCAAAAGTGGCAGGGACCTTTTTCCCTGCTGGAACTGGGGACCCTCCCCTGGCTCTCGCCTCTCACCTGGATCAGCCGGCAAAAAGATCAAAAAGCTGACCGAGCGTGGAAAGATCCGGCAGTGAATGCCCTTTTTGCAGCGAGACTTTCAGAACCGGAACATCCACCGACGAGCTTTTTATGCCCTGTTTGCCGGCAGCCGCTCGTCATTGAATCCTACGAGAGTACGCAGATTAACCAATGCCGCTTTTGCGCCGGGATTCTTGCAGAAACTGACAAAATACCGAGAATCATCGCGCGCACTGGCAGGGATAAACCCTGCTCAGAACGTATTACTTCGCTGGCAAAAACAGTGGTAAAGGAAAACCAGCTCAGACTGGCGCGTCAAAAGCTGGCAAGAACGAGTCAAGCGGCGACGCCCCTGCTCCCCTGCCCCAAATGCGGGAAACCCATGTACCGGGGATTCTACAGCCTCGCTCATCTTATCGAGATAGACCGGTGCAGTTTTTGCAACCTCACGTGGTTCGGTCAAGATGAACTGGAAATGCTGCAGTGTTTGATCGAAAACAGGATTGTGCCTGATATAGGGGAAACAACGGAGTCAATTCCTTCATCGTGAAAACAATTTCGACGCTCTCCCTGTCGCGCGCCGGTGCGGTTCCTATCGTGCAATACCGTGAGTGAGATTAAAAACTAAATGATCACTGTCAAGCTATTCGCCATACTCAAAGACAAGGCCGGCACCTGCGAAATCCAGCTCCCGGGTAAGACTGAGACCGTATCAGACCTGCTGCGGCAGATGTCCCAGAAACTTCCCGTCCTATCAGGCATCCTTTCCTCGTGCGCCATCATGGTCTCGGTGAACCAAGAGTTCGTAAAGCACAATGCTCTTGTCAAGGACGGCGATGAAGTTGCGCTCATGCCTCCTTTCTCAGGCGGGGACGAACGGTCCGGCCGCATCCGTATTCAGCAAAAACCCTTCTCGCTTGAACAGGAAGTCGAATCGCTTAAGAGGTCTTCAACCTCGATCGGCGCGATCGTCACCTTCATCGGCACGACGAGGGATGTCTCCAGGGGAAAAGTAGTCGCGAGGCTTGAGTTCGAACATTATCCCGGCATGGCGGAAAAGAAACTGGAGGAGATCAGGACGCGGGCGGTTGCTAACTTCGGCGTCATCGACGTGACGATTGTGCATCGCATTGGAACGATGCCGGTGGGCGAGGATATCGTGCTGATCGCGGTCGCCGCGGGCCACCGTGACGAGGCGTTCAAGGCTTGCCGGTTCTGCATTGATGAATTGAAGAGGATTACCCCTATCTGGAAGAAGGAAACAACGCCGGAAGGAGAGGTTTGGGTGGAGGAACATCCGTAAGATCTACCGTTCAAACCGGATAAACAGTTTCAAACGTTTAATCGGTTTGAAAGGCAATTATCACTTCTTTGCCGCTCTTTTCCCGTTCTTCAGAAACACCACGCAGGTAGAACAGTCGTTTTCCATCCGGCACCGGGTTGTTTCCCAGCAGGGTTTGCCCTTATCCGTGAAGGCCGTGCATACAACCCGGCGTTCATCAGGACAGTCCTTGATCTCCCAGCAGGGCGCGTAGTCGAGAAGCTTCTTGATGCCTTCAATGCTGATTTTTTTGGAATGAATCAGTTCGCGGATACACCTGAGCCATTTGATGTCATTCTCCGTGTACAATCGGTTCCTGCGCTCCCGCGTCGGGAGAATCAATCCATGTTTCTCGTAAAGCCGCAGGGTCTGGGCCGTGGTTCCCACGAGCTTGGCGGCCACACCCATGGTATAGAGAGGCGCGTCCTTGTCTTTTAATACATCCAAACCTTCTGCCGGCATAATTTCCTTCTTCCCCCAGAATTTCTAACGAATTATAAGGATCGTCATTTTATCCATGATGAGGAGTATGCCCATGACGATCAGAATGGCGCCACTCACTATTTTAATGACTTTAAAATGTCTTTTCAGCCTATTGAACGAAGACAGGAAGGCACTGATCGCGATGGCTGAGACGATAAAAGGTATTCCCAATCCAAGCGAATAAAAGGTAAGAAGCGCCATTCCTCTGCCCATGGTATCTGTTTCCATGGCCAGCGCAAGAACCGAGCCCAAGAAGGGACCGGTGCAGGGAGTCCAACCTGCTCCAAAAATCATCCCGACGATAAGTGTTCCCACGAACCCCGCGGGACGCGTCTTCAGCTGCAGCTTCGCCTCGCGCTGCAGAAAGGGAATATTCACCACGTCCATGACGAATATGCCCATGATGATGATGAGAATTCCGCCGGCAATCCGTATGACATCAAGATGCCGGGAAAGGACGCTTCCGGCAAGACTCGCCGTCGCCCCGAGCAGCACGAAAATAATCGTGAAGCCTGCGACGAATGAAAGCGAGTGAAGCAGGGTTATGTTCATGTTCCGCCTGCGCGACTCGCGGCTCACGAGCTCATCATAGCTGATCCCAGTAATATATGAGACATAGGAGGGTATCAGCGGCAGTATGCACGGGGAAGCGAAGGAGATGAGTCCCATAAACGACGAAAAAAACAGGACAGAGAACGTTAATCCGTGCGAAATATCCATGAACGGTACAATCCCCCTCGACCGGTAACCTGCATAATACCAAAGCTCGCGAAATAGAGTCAAGAAAAAGTTTATTATTTTCTAATTGATTTATTCTCAAATTGCCGTTATAAATGAATCTGGTTGCAACCATAGTTGTCTTCCCGTTGTTCTTTAAAGTCTTTATCAAAAAGAACGGGTTTGGAAATTTTTTATTGACAAAATTCCGCCCTTTGATTATTCTTTTTATCCCACATCACTTGCTCAAACTTGGAGGTCATTGTGTATATCGATCAACCTTTACGGAATTTCATGGATAAGCTGGCAAGCAAATCGCCCGAACCGGGAGGTGGAAGCGTGGCGGCGCTTGTCGGTTCGCTCGGTGCCGCGCTCGTCAGCATGGTTTCCAACCTGACGCTTGGAAAGGAAAAGTACAAGGATGTTCAGCCACAAATCGACGCGCTCCTGAAAGAATCGGAAGAACTTCGCAGAGAACTGCAGGATCTGATCCAGAAAGATACCGAGGCATACGGATCTCTCTCGGAAGTGTACAAAATGCCGAAGAACACCGACGCCGAAAAGGCGGCTCGGACCGCTAAGATGCAGGAGGCCCTCAAAAAAGCCTGCCAGGTCCCCTTCGAGATCGGCATGAAATCCCTCGATGTGGCCAAGCTCGCTGAGCGCGCCGCTGATATCGGGAATGTGGCCGCGGTGAGCGATGCCGGCGTCGCCGTGCTGCTGGCCCAGGCCTGCGCCCAGAGCGCGGCACTGAATGTTAAAATCAATGTAAACAGTATCAAAGACGAGTCCTATACTAAAGAAACCTGGTCCCGCATGGAAGGTGTTCTCACACAGGTAGCGGCTCTTGAAAAATCAGTGATGACAACGACGTACAAGAAAATGGGATGACATCCTCCCCGGCCTAAAGGTAGAGGATTCCCGAATCAGAATCTATTATTTCAGATCAATAAGCATTTGTCCATCTATCACCAAAATAAACTTATTTGGTGGTTTTGCAACCAGATTCTTTATATTCCCGCACTGAGAAACGGGGGTTTACAGCTCTGGTGATAACAATTCGAGCGGGCAAGCAAAAAGGGCAAGAAATCGTTCTCTTGACGTGCGTCTACTCTTCCCCTTGACGCTTGACCCATGACCCTTGGCCCTCTTACGATCCATAAGGAGCAACCATGCCAGCAAAACTATTAACCGGCAAAGAAGTAGCCCAGAAAATGGACCAGGACATCCAGAAAGACGTGCAGGAACTCAAGGCGAAAGGCGTCAATCCGACGCTCAGAATCATGATCGTGGGAGAAGCGGCCGATTCGGTCACCTACGCGAACAGCGCGAAAAAAATGGCTGAGAAAAACGGGATCGCCTGCCAAATCGAGCAGCTGCCCGGAGCAATGAGCCAAGATGATTTCGTCAGGATTTTGAAGGAACGGAACGCGGACAGAAGCATCAGCGGCATCATTGTCATGCGCCCCTTCCCGAAGCAGATTAGCGAGGACGTGGTCAAGCACATTCTGGCTCCGGAAAAGGATATTGACTGCTTTAACCCGGTGAATGCCGGCAAGATCATGGCCGGCGACATGACCGGATTCCCGCCCGCCACACCGCAGGCGGTGATGGAAATCCTCCGCTTCTACCAAGTTCCGATGAGCGGAAAGGAGGCTGTGATCATCGGTCGCTCGATGGTGGTGGGCAAGCCCATGTCCATGCTGCTCCTGGGAGAAAATGCCACGGTCACAGTGTGCCATTCCCGGACGCAGGACCTCCCCGGTGTCTGCCGCCGTGCCGACATCCTCGTGGCCGCCATCGGGAAGGCAAGAATGATTACAAAAGACTACATTAAAAACGGCGCCACGGTCATGGATGTCGGTATTAACGTGGAGGGAGATAAGCTCTTCGGCGATGTAGATACCGAGCCTGCCAAGGAAGTTGCCGGTGCCATTACACCGGTACCCGGCGGCGTAGGCACCGTAACTACGCGCGTTCTGTTAAAACACGTAGTAAAAGCCGCGAAATTGCAGAATCCGTAAAAAAGAGGAAAGGGGCAGGAGAGTAGCAAGGGGCAGAAGAAAACCGTGGAAACGTGGAAAATCTGTCAAAGATCCTCGTTACGTGGCCCTGTCCTTCTCCTCCACTGCGTCATTAACCACGTGCAGAAAATCCGCAATCCGGTAGGGCTTTTGTACAAAACCTGCTGCGCCCTGCATCAGCAGATCATCGGCATCCCTGTCATGACTGTACCCGCTTGAAATGATGACCGTAACATGGGGATTAACGCTCCGAAGTTGCCGGAAGACTTCCCTCCCGTCCATGCCGGGCATAACGATGTCTAGTACGACGGCCTTTATTTCCCCGGACTGATTCCGATAGAGCTCCACAGCTTCCTCTCCGCAGCCGGCGGTTAGCACACTGTATCCGAAGCGATTCAAAATATCCCTGGCAAGTTGCGTCACAAGCGGCTCGTCATCCACTACCAGAATCGTCCCGGTACCGCGACGTAGTTCCATCCTCTCCCCCTTTTCCGCGCAAGCATGCTCTCCGGTGCAGGCAATGAGGTTCACTTCGAACGTCGATCCACGGCCTGGTTCACTGCATACCTGAATAAACCCGTTGTGTTTTTTAATGATGCCGTACGCGAGAGCCAGTCCCAAACCGGTTCCCTTTTCCTTGGTAGTAAAGAAAGGCTCAAACATATGCTGCTGCGTCTGACGGTCCATGCCGATGCCGGTGTCGGACACGGATATGCGGACATAATCGCCCGGCGGGATATCGACGAGATACTGCACATCTTGTATCTCCAGCCGGACGTTTTCCGTACGGATGGTAAGCGTACCACCCTGCGGCATGGAATCGCGTCCATTGATGGTCAGATTCAGAAGGGCCTGCTGTATCTGGCCGGCATCACAGATGGCGGGCCGGAGATTTTTGTCAGTCGTAACGACCAGGGTTATATGTTTGCCGACTGTTTGTGTAAAGAGCGCTGCCACCTCTTCCACAATGACATTGACATCGTTGGGCTTTGCATCGTACTTACCGCCTTTTGCGAAAGCTAGCAGCTGCTCGGTCAGTTCCGATGCACGCAGCGACGCGGTCTCTATGATTTCGAGGTGGCGATACAATGGATCTCCTTCGGATAAATCCGCCTTAGCAAGGGAAGAGTATCCGAGGATGGACGCCAGCAGGTTATTGAAGTCATGGGCGATCCCTCCCGCAAGCGTCCCGAGAGCTTCCAGTTTCTGCGACTGAAACAGCTGCTCCCGAAGCTTGCGCTTCTCTTCATCGGCCTTTTTCCGTTCGGAAATATCCCGGATCACCGACCGGCTCACGAGAAAGTTGCCGTCTCCATCATAGACAGCGGAGGCATTCATCATAATCGGCAGCAGCGATCCATCTTTCCTCACCAGGGTCAATTCCAAGTGCTCCACCTTGCCGACCTTTTTTAACTCCGGAAACTTTAGGCGGCATGTTTCGACGCTGGCACCGGTTAATAGTTCTTCAATAAACATCTTCCCGACTACCTCGTCGCGGCGGTAGCCGAGCATGTCAAGAAAGGTTTTATTCACCTCGACGATGAGGCCGTTCCCGGCAAGAGAATAATATCCGTCGGGCGCATTATCATACAGGTCCCGGTACTTTTCTTCAGACTCCTTGAGCTTCCACTCCAGCCGCACTCGCTCCGTAACATCATTCAGTGTCTCGATGGCCCTGATGACCTGGCCTGACGAGTCATGAATGGGATACGCATGGCATTCGACGTAGATTTCCCTGCCCCCTTGATCATAGTGTACGTGCATGACCGTCTCGGGGCGGCCGGTTTCAAACACGACCCGGACCGGGCAATCATGCCCGTTGCCTGCACAGGGGAAATCAAAATGGTGCGATACTTCATAACAATGTTTTCCCACGACACGTTCGTTGGCATTTCCCACTTGATTGAGGTACCCCTTATTTGCCGAGAGGATGCAATAGTCCCTATCCACCACTACAACGCCTTCACCGATACCTTCGAGAACACTCGAGAGAAATGCGAGCGATTGTGCACTCTCCTCTTGAAGCCGCGCACTGAGAGTGACATCACGCATCAATTCGAGCATGCCGATTATTGCGCCGTCATTGCTTCTGACCGGCGAAGCTATTAGCTCCACAAGGATTTCTTTCCCCGGCTTCGAAAAATGGCGATGGGTCAGTTTGAGGGTCTTCCCGGAGCTGAAAACTTCCCGGAAAGGACAACTGGAGTCGGTCATCTGACAAGGGAAGTCCTGATGATGAAGGACCTTATGACAGGAATTGCCGATAAGATTTTCCCGAGAATCTTCTTGCATCCAAAGCAGGGCATCATTGACCATGGTGATGCGGCAGCTGTTGTCGATAATCACGATCGGATCAGGGATGCAGTTAATCAGATCCTGATAATGTTGCCGACTGTCGCGATCCATCTCCCCCCGAACCTCTGCTTTCTTATCGATAGATTGAATGATGAGGCCTGATATAGAACAACGAAGTGTTTGCATTCTATCATATTCCCTTGCGTGTCTCAAGTCTAATCACCCCGTCTGTCACCCCATGCTGTATCCCGAATTAAGAATGCTCTCATGATAATCTTTGCACCTCTCTCACTCCGTCATCCCTGCAAAAGCAGGAACCCGATAGGGCTGACAGTTGCACGCTGCTGCTTAGCGCTGGGTGCTGGATACTGTTCTACGTAACGATCAGCAATGAATCGGTACCTATGCCTGCTTGAGCATTGTATGCCTGTTTAAAACCACCGCTGGACTTTTTCATGATACGGCAGGCCAGCATCAAACTCACGCGGGGAGAGGATACGTTCCGCACGACCAAAAGAGATCTCGACATACGACTGATCTTCCAACAGAAGAAAGGCCGACCGTAAGTGCACATTCTCGCGTGCTTTTTCTCTTGCAAACGGCAGATGCTTTCGTATTGGATGTCTTGAGCCGACATTGGAAGTGTGCCGGGATAAATGTTCGAAGAAGTGCGCGTAGTGAAGTCGCTTGATGTGTAGCACCTAACACTCGGCAAGAAAATTAGACTGCGCTTCACGAGGACGACGCCGATGGATTTGCTGCCTCAGTTATACAGATGTTGAAACTGCCGTTCGCCAGTAGACCCGAGGTTATTTAAGATTTATTACCGACTGTCGAGAGATGTATGGATAACAACCTGATTTATTGGGATTTTTTATATATAACGGTGGTAGATGGGTTCACGGCTCGTCCGGCCGAGTATGCCTCGTATCCGGTTTGTGTTCGCCAGTTTACGAATTTTGCTCCACGCTTTCTACAGCTCCCGCCTCGCGGTGATGCCCATACGCTATGCTACTCCTTCTCCTCCTCAAGGTAGGCAGAAAACTTGCAGCTCTAATTTTTTGATCATGCTTCGGGAATCGGGTAGGAGGCGGGGCCGCCCCCGCCGTCCTTCCACACCACCATACGTACGGTTTCGTATACGGCGGTTCATGGTAGGCTAATCAAGTCCGAGCAGTTAGACTTGCGGATTGGTATTCTCTTCTACTGCCGCGAACGCTTGACGCTCCCTCTCCGTACTCTTGCAAGTTCCGCCTGCTACCCTCCGGGAGTCCTCCGGCATCTCAGCCTTCCTGTGTGCGTCTCCTTCGTTCATCGAAGCTTCGGCACCTTGCCGGCCTACCATGTTCAGCGCTTCATCCAGTTGGTTGCAGGACTACTACCGCCTCTCCTGACTTCTGTCGATTCATCCCAACACCTTACGGCATCGACAGCACAGGGCAAATCGACAGATCTCCCAGGGTAAGACGCATGACCTTGATCCCATATACCCGCCGCATCTACTTCCACACCTTCCGGATGGTTATCGGGCTTTGAGTTTTTTTGTCCTCTCGCCCAGGTGCGGCTGCCTCATATGCGGTTTCTGTTCGTCGGGCCGGGATTTTGCTTACAGCTTCCTTCGGATTCCAGGTCGCCCCCGACACCCTTGCTGTTCGGCTAACGGTTCCTTCCATCAAGGCTCGTAGAGGACTTGCACCGCCAAGTTACCGATCAGACACCATATCTGAACGGCCCGTATTAAAAGTACAGTGCGTCATGCCTGGCATACCACTAAAAAACCCCGGAGGATTATTCCTCCGGGGTCGTGTTCGCATATCTATGCTATGAGCACCGAAAGGGTGCGCATACCTTAGAAGTTGAGGGACAAAACTCCCTGAACGCCGTAAACTGGGTTAATCGTTCCTCCAACCGATCCAGCATTCGCGGTCGAAGTTGAATCCGGTATGCCAGGAGCTCTCATGGCACCGCCGGGCTTGTAGTAACCGAGCTGCCAGTTCCAGGTCAGGTTGTCATAGAGCTTCCAGTTGATGGACAAATCGGCTTCCGCTCCCACATCGGCGCTCGTCTGTGTATCGTTCGTCGCAAGTGCGAGAGGCGTACTGTCCTTCTCGGTTGCCATCAGGTACCAAAGATCGAGTCCGATGTTTACGCTCTTGGATACCGCAACGTTCGCACCAACGCTGACGGCCGTCGTGTTGGCGAAGCCGGTGTTCCTCGCGCCAGCGGCGGTTATGGTCTTATACTCGTACAGGAAGGTGTAGTGCGGATCGACATCCAAGAAGTTGATGAACTGTTGGACGTTAGGATTTGCAGCATTGGATACGCTAGGACATTCATAAGTGTTAGTGCAGAAAGCGGCTTTATCACCGGAGCCACGTGCAAGGGTAAACTTGAAGGTCACCGGATCTAGCGGTACGTCGCCCTGGATCACGATTTGATTACCGCTGAACTTAGGTTCCGTATTTATGTTGGTGTTTTCAAGGTGACCCGTCTGTAAATCAAGCTCGGCATGCAGGTCCAACGGACCGATTTTGCCTGCGTAATGTAAACCAAGGTTATAGAGATCCGTGCCCGCAACGTTCGTGAATTCCGGAACCGCACTGCCCAGAGGCGGATACGGAACGACTACACCAGCACCAGGACGCGCATTCACATTGGCGAGGTAGATACCAGCCGTATTGTTCTCATTGAACTTATACACATCGAGGAGCGCATAGGCGTCCACAGCACTGTCTGCTTCTGTGGCAATTGCTTTTGAAGCCACGATGTTAACGAAAGCCACCACGTTGTTGCCCGTCACATTGGCAATGACCCATGCATCGTCTCCGAAATGCTTGTTACGTAAGAACCAGCCCTCGCCGAGTGCCAGCATCTGATGACCAGCGGTTACATTCACCGGGATAACTGGCAGGTTGAAGTTCAACCATGCTTCCCGGAAGCCAAAATGGTCCGTTCCGGGGTTGGAGGAAAGGGAGTTACCAAAACCTGAGCCCTCTGGGTTCTCAATGTTGCCCCAGTCTTGGAAATCGTTCCAGAGCGCAATCTTGCCTTTCACGTCGTCGCCGGCCTTCATGTTCACGTCGAGCTCGATTCTCTCCTGGGTGTCAGCATAGGTGCCAGAAGGGTCGCCATTTTCAAAGCGCAGGTTGCCAAAATCACGGCTCCGAATCTGCACACTGCCGCCTACGCTTACCTCAGCCGCAGCAAAAGCCAAGGAGCCGAAGCAAACCATTGTCAGTATAACAAGTGCTACGAGAACCTTCTTCATCGTTTATCCTCCCTAAAATAGATTCGTTCCGATCGAGACCGAAACACGTCATAACCTTAAGTGAGTACGCGAAACAAAACAGCAGTGTTACCGTGAAACGACAGTAAATGAGTTCGTGACACCCCCCCTCTCTTTAGAAAATTCCTAACGAAACTGATGGTGCCGGGAAAAATGAGACCCTTGTTTAAATAACGAACTAATGTTAATTTTGAATTGTCGGGCAAGAATCGCTGTTTCTGCGAAAGACCGCGTGCAACCGCTCATAGAAGCAACGGTTTGCTTCTCATCGGGGATATGATAACGTTGAAGATATGTAGGTCTGTTAGTGGTGATCATAGCTAGTATAACTCGTTTGCATCTGCCACTATTACAAACTGCTACAGGTATCTGAGAAAAAAAGAATTGCTAATGCGGGTGTTTTGAAAAACTTTAGCCAAAATATATCAAAGTCGTATCCTTTAGTCAAGCGTTTTCTAGCTATTAACGGAGTGTTTCCAAAAGAGTTGCGGTTATGCGCAATTATTGCTCCCAAAGCGCCCATATCCCCTCTTCCAGACAGAGCGCTGCCGTGACGCATGACAGGAGGTGAAACGAGACTCCTGACATCATTTCGAAAATCCCCTGACGCGGGAGGCGGTTCGGTAAAAAATTTATAGTCGGTGCTGCCGATCACTGGCCTGGGGATGGAGGTAACCGGAAAGGTAGCCGCGCCTGAGCTATCCATGGGACCAATCCTGGTCGCGGTGGGCGGCCTTGTTTGTGCCGGAGCCGCGTTGAAAGCAAGCGTACTGTTTTGGCAACCGCGAGGGCTGGATGCTCGCGATATGCTGATTCCCCTTCATGGTCCTCTCGAACCTCCTCGGCACGGAAAACCGCCTCTTAAAATTTTTTTTCAGCTTCTTAATCCTGTTTTTTTGCTCCTCTGCCTTACGGGCAAGAAGCTGAAACACGAATTTCTGTCATCGTGCACGAAAAACGTCTGCGGCACTCGAATAACCAGTAATATCACCACGTTGCCCCATCGACAAGCTACTGCCTGCTCTCCTCCTGTCCGCAGACTACTTAAACTCCTCCTTCTTCAGCCCGTACCGGGCCATCTTCTCATGAAAGTTTTTGATATTGATGCCCGCGTGCCGGGAAGCACGGCTCATGTTTCCGTTGTACATTCTAAGCAGCCTGGTAAAATATTCTTTCTCAAACTTCTCGACAATCTCTGCCTTTGTCTTACGGAATGTTTCGATATCATTCCCCATCGGGGCCCGTTTGTCGTATTTCCCGCTGCCTAAGCGTTTGAGGTCGATTTTGGTGAGGGTATCCCCCTTTTCCATGATCACGGCTCTCTCAATAATGTTCTCCAATTCCCGGACATTTCCAGGATAGGAGTACCGCATGAGCGACGACAACCCCTCTGTCGAGATCGTGGCAATTCGCTTGTGGTTTTTTTCGCTGTATTTGTTCAAAAAATGAGCGGCAAGGAGCGGGACATCATCAAGCCGGTCACGGAGGGGGGGAAGCTTTATGGGTACAACGTTCAACCGATAGAACAGGTCCTCGCGGAACAGTCGTTCATTCATGGCGCGGTGAAGATCTTTGTGCGTGGCCGCAATAACGCGAACGTCGACCTTCACGGGCTGGTTCCCCCCAACGCGCTCGAACTCCCGTTCCTGAAGAACCCGTAAAAGCTTGATCTGCACCGGCATGGACATCTCGCCAATTTCATCGAGAAAAACCGTGCCTCCGTCGGCCATCTCGAACCTGCCGATCCGTTGGCGGATTGCGCCGGTGAACGACCCTTTTTCATGGCCAAAAAGCTCGCTCTCCAGCAGCGTTTCGGGGAGGGCAGAGCAGCTGACCGTAATGAACGGGCGATCCTTCCTCCGACTGTTGTAATGAATCGCGCGCGCAATAAGTTCCTTGCCGGTGCCGCTTTCGCCGTGGATCAGCACGGTCGCATCGGTTTCTGCCACCGTGCGCACGAGATGAAAAATTTCCTGCATCTGCGGATTTTTGCCCAGGATATTGCCGAGCTGATACCGCTCTTCCACGGCGTGACGCAGGTTCTCCACCTCCCGCGAAAGTTTCCTTCGTTCAACCGCATTTTTGACCTGCAGACTCAGCTCTTCATACTCAATAGGTTTGGTCAGGTAGCTGTAGGCGCCGTCCTTCATCGCCTTGACGGCCATTTCGATCGTACCATATGCGGTGACGACAATGACGGGAATTTCGGTTCTGTCCGGCCCTCGCTGCCGACCGTTTCGCAGGTGATCAAGGAACTCCATGCCGGTAAGACGGGGCATCTGATGATCGACAATAATGGCATCGAAATCCCGGCCCTCTAGCTTCTGGAGTGCGGCGGCGCCGTCTTCCGCGATATCGACTTCATAGCCTTCTTTCTTGAGATTGGCGGCCATGACGAGCCGGATATCGGGCTCGTCGTCAATAATGAGGAGAGACCCCTTCATAGCGGAGATTCCGACACGCGGAGCGGAGTGTCCGAAGGAGGACTGGCATCCGGATCAGCTTCCACTTTGAACGCACGACTCTGATCGCTGAATGCGTTTTTTACCGGAAGCCGGACCAGGACCCTCGTGCCTCCTGTTCCGGGATGCTCCATGACAACTTCGCCTCCGTGGTTTTTCATCACACGCTGGACGATGGTCAGGCCGAGACCTGTGCCCCTGACTCTGGTGGTAAAGAACGACTGGAATATCCGTTCGCGGTCCTGTTCCGGTATCCCCGGCCCCGTATCCTGAACGCGGATTTCCACCATGTTGCCATCCGGCAATACGGGGCCAAACGAAATGCCGAGCACTCCGCCCCCGGGCATTGCCTCAACAGCATTACGAAGAATATTCTGCAGCGCCTGTTCGATTTGCAGTTCATCGGCCTGGATGGGAGGGGTACCAGGCGCGGCATCCCGAACGACATTGATATGCTGGTCGCGGAGCTGCTCCAACAGGGAATCAAGAGCCTGGTCGATGACCTGTTCAACCTGAACCGTCGTCAGCCGCATGCGTAGCGGTTTCGAGACATACAGAAGATCCGAGGCAACCTGATTGACCCGGTTCGCCTGTCGTTTGATAAGGTCTGTGAAATTCCGGAGCGTCTCATCGCCGGGGTATTCCGTCGAAAGGAAATGCGCCGCTCCTATAATGGCATTCAGGGGGTTTCTCACTTCATGGGCGACGCGCGCCGACATCTCGCCGAGTTCGGCAAGTCTGCGCGACTGTTCGAGCCGCTCCGCGAGCCTGACTTTTTCCGTAACATCCTTGATGTATTCGACAACCTGAATCACCCGGTTGCCGCGGTTTAGGAGTGGGAATGTGCTGATTTCCACAACCCGCTCCTCCTGTTTGTTCGAAGGCCTCAGCAGGAGCCTTTTTGTTATCGAGGCGGGCTGTCCGGTCCGGAACGTCTCCTCGGCAGGGCAGTCATAAAAGATCTTTGTTCCGAAGGCGCAGGTCTCGAAGCACCGCGCTCCCGTCCTTATCTCCCGAGCAAGGAGCGTAGTCATGGACTTGTTCACTGCCGTAATCCGGAAATCACTGTCTACAACCTGGATGCCGTCGGTGATCCCGTCGAACACGGCCAAGAGTTTCTTGCGGGCATCGGATATCTGGTCCTCCATCTCCTTTTTACGGGTGATATCATCAAGCATGATCACAACGCCATTACCGACGGACCAGGCCATCCTGCCGATGGGATAGACGCTGTAACTCATGACCGTCCGTTTCCCGCGTCGAGTGATTAGGTCAAACTCAAGGTCAAGCGCAGCTCCCGCGGCCCAGACCGCATCGGAAATCCGCTCCCAGAGCGCACGGCGGCCGTGATCATCAAAGCCCATCATGCGGCCGATCTCTTTCATGTGCCTGCCCATAACCATCACACGGGGCAACCCGAAAAGCTTTTCCACCGCCGCGTTAAAAACTCTTATCCGCCCATCTCCATCCAGTGATATGATGCCTGTCGTTACGCTGTCCACGAGGCTACCGAGGTGCTGGAGCATCTCATTGTGACCGCTCCCGCTCTTCCCGGCACTCGGAGAGGACGTCGCCGCCTTCCTGATGTCTTTTCCTGTTAAGCGGATTCCGCAGGACGCTTTCTGCTTTACTTTCCGGACAACGTCGTTTTCATGGCTATTACTGAACTGTTTCTTTCCCATTTTGCTCCGTTTTGTCCATCTCGGCGGGATACTGGTAATAGGAATGCATCCCGAGTTTTAAAAGGCCCTTTTTGATCAGTCTTGTTGCCGACTCGGCGACGAGTGGATCGAACTGTCTCCCCGTTTCCCGTTCCAGTTCCAGAAGTACTTCCTGGCTCGAGATTGTCCCGCGGTAGGGCCGTTTGGAGACCATCGCGTCTATAGTGTCTGCGACGTTTAGGATCCTCGCAGCAGGTGAAATGTGATTGCCAACAAGCCCCTGAGGGTATCCCTTGCCGTCATAGCGTTCATGATGCTGATAGATCGCGCTCGTAATGGACGCTGAAAAGCCAATAGGCTCAAGAATTCTCAGTCCATGAGCCGGATGGTCTTTCATGATGTCGAACTCTTTACGGCTAAGGCGCTCCGGCTTACCGATAATCAACTCACTGATGCCGATCTTGCCGATATCGTGAAGAATCGAGGCAATATGGATTTCCTCAAGCTGCGACGGGCTCATCCCCATGTCCCGTGCGATTGCCACCGCGTATTTGGCGACATTCGTCGAGTGCCAGCGGGTGTAAGGATCCTTTGCTTCGACGGCGGCAACGAGGGCTTGTACTGTTCTAAAATAGCTTTCCCGTTGGTCTTCATAGAGCGCGGCGTTCTCCATTGCGGTCACTACCTGACTGGATAGAATCAGCACGATCTGGAGATCGCTCGTCGTAAAGGGAGGACCCGCAAACTTGCTTAGATTGAGCACGCCGAAAATCTTATTCTTGCCGATAAGCGGCACTGACATGGACGAGGCCGGAATGTCCTCGCGGTTGATGGCATCCATTACCTCCCGGTCCGCATGCTTTCCTTCTGAGATGATCAAAGGCTTTCGATGCTTGAGCACCAGCCCTGCCACGCCCTCCCCCATTTTTCGTCGCGCTTTCAACGCCATCTCCGTCGGCAAGCCATGAGAAGCGCGGATCAGCAGATTTCCGCTTGTCTCATCCATGAGCATCAGGGAGACACGATCCACGGCAAATTCCTGCACCAGCACCTCGGTTATGATCTTGAACAGGTGAGCGAGATCGATCTCGGTAACCAGAAGTTTGCTGATTTCAAAGAGTGGAATCAACGCCTTGAGTCTGATGTTCTCTTTTTTCAGCCTGCTCCCGCTGATCGCCCGGTTGACGGCTCCGAGCAGCTCTTCCTGGGTGAACGGCTTCATTACGAAGCCGTCCACGCCACGCATAAGGGACTCAATGGCGGTATCCAGCGAACCATGTCCTGTGATGAAAATTGTAAGGAGATCGAGGTTCCGGTCCTTGACACATTCGAAAAGCTCCAGCCCGTCCATTCCCGGCATTTTGATGTCCGTGATCAAGAGATCCGTCGGCGTGCGCCCGAGCTCCTCGAGGGCCATTGCCCCGTTTGCCACCGTCGTAACCATATATCCTTCCGAGCTCAGGATATGGTCGCAGAGGTCCCTGATTACATCCTCGTCGTCGACGATGAGAATTTTCTCTCCAGCCATGCAGTAACTCCCAAATATGAGTCTGTAGATTTCATTGCGTTTCCGGAGGCCACAGCGAGCGAAAGACGCTTAAACGCTTTTTCCCATTCCCGACTCTTTAGAATCGATGGTCTCTTTAGCCTCGCCTGCACCCTCGATTGGCAGGATTATGCGGAACATGGAGCCTTTTCCGACCGTGCTGTCAACTTCAATACGACCGGCGTGGTTTTGAACAATCATATAGCTGATCGCCAGCCCCATGCCCATTCCCGCGCCGTCCGTGTCCGTTAAAAAGAAAGAATCACGGCCCGGTGAAGCGTGACTAGGTTGTCCATGTAATCTGTCGTTTTAGCGACGTACAGTATTGCAGCAATGCTCCCGCCCCAGGAAACAAAGAGCACCAAGCCGAAACCGACGAGGATGCACTTTTTCATGAGATATCGCTATTGTTCTTTATCGTTTTCTACTATTTGTGAAATCAATTTACTCCCTGACGTTAGCTTATATCTGTCGGACAGGATTCCGGTCGGGATTCCCTGCTATTTCCGCATTGTTCTTGTTTCATGCAATTCCCTATCCCTCTTGCAGGAGCCAACAATCAACGACAGAAACGACACGTCCACATCGCCAGTTTCCCGTCTCAACAGCCTATATCTTCGTTGTCATCCGTGCCTTAGAGCCTCGGCCTTCATGCCGCGGGTATAAGGCACTGGTTGTGAAGCAATTAAATCGGTATTGTTTTTATTGAGAGATGGACAATTGTTCACTTCTCTGGGATAATCGACAAAAAAGGTCGAGCAGACGAGGGTGCTGCCCGGGAGGTCGTCCTCATTTGCGGTGATGGGAAGAGACATTCTTCTGCGCTGTGCATCACGGTTTCCCGCAATGATATATTGGGATATGAGGACAGCAAACACATATGCAGTATACATTGCCCGGCCCCCGTATCTCTTCATCGCGGTCATTCATTCCTTCCCGGAAGAAGAGGGCTCCGATGAGGGAGGTAACGAGAATAAGAGCCGTCATCATGAAAAACGAGACTCTGCATCCGATTCCAGTCCGCCACCGGAAAGCAATCTGACGCACATGCACCGCAATCCTCGAGGCAACGCTTTTAGCATCTGCCATGGGAGTTCGCGGAGTGTTACCCATATTAACACAAAATGAATTCCCTGTAAACGCAATTAAAAAAGGCAAGAGCGCAGGCTCTTGCCTTTTGATTCGTTGGATAATATGTCAGCAGCCGAACTGAATTGTCACAACCTATTCGAATTGACGGTCGTGGGGAATCTCTGGCTTATGCAGCCGCTGTCTTGGCTGCTTTAGCCTTTCCCTTGGACTTAGTGTCCCCGGCTTCAGTTTTTCCCCTTTCAACCAGTTCGATCACTGCCATGGGAGCCGCATCACCCGGCCGATTGCGGGTCGGGACGATACGCGTGTAGCCTCCGGTGCGGGATGAAAACCGCGGCCCCAGCTGAGCAAACAGGCTGCTTACAACGGAGTCATCCTGAATAAAGCTCAGAGCCTGACGTCGAGCGTGCAGATCCCCCCTCTTGGCGAGAGTGATCATTTTTTCTGCCAGAGGCCGGATTTCCTTTGCTTTGGCCGTTGTGGTTTCAATTTTTTCATTTTTCAGTAACGCGGTTACGAGCATTCGGAGCAGCGCTTTGCGGTGCCCTGAGTCTCTTCCAAATTGTCTGCCTGCGCATCCATGTCTCATTTTGTTTTCCCTGCCAATTTTAAGTTATATTATGCTTCACTCGGTTTTTCTGCCAACAGCCGTCTGGCCTCAGAGACGATTTTATCGTCAACCTTCATGCCCAATGAAAGTCCCATTTCTGCAAGAATCTCTTTTATCTCGTTTAATGATTTTCTTCCAAAGTTCTTGGTCTTAAGCATTTCACTCTCGGTCTTCTGCACCATCTCGGCTATGGTCTCAATCCCTGCATTCTTAAGACAGTTCGCCGCCCGCACAGAGAGCTCTAGTTCGTTCACACTGCGCAGAAGATTTTCATTGAACGATGGAACTTTTTTGATTTCTTCTTCCGTGACCGGAATTTCTTCTTCTTCCTCGGGCAAATGAATGAAGATCGAAAGGTGGTCTTTCAGCAGTTTCGCAGCGTGGGCAACGGCATCATCAGGCTTGATGCTCCCGTCTGTCCAGACATCGAGAACAAGCTTGTCATAATCCGTATCTTGGCCGACGCGGGCGTTTTCAACCTTGAAATTCACTTTGCGTATGGGAGAAAATATGGAATCGATCGGAATAACCCCAATGGCCTGGCCGGATTCCTTATTTCTGTCCGAGGAAACATATCCCCGGCCGCGACGAGCCCGCATCTCAAGCTCGAGTTTTCCATTCTTATCGATCGTCGCAAGGTGAAGATCGGGATTCAGGATTTCGACTTCGGCATCCGCCTCTATGTCTTTTGCTGTAACTTCTCCGGGCCCCTTGGATTTGAGGATAAGGGTCTTGGGCTTGTCCGTATGAAGCTTAAGTCTGACCTCTTTGAGGTTCAGAATCAGATCCGTCGTATCTTCGATCACACCCGGAATACTCGAGAACTCATGCTGAACTCCCGATATTTTCAATGAGGTAATAGCAGATCCCTCAAGGGAGGAGAGAAGAACCCGGCGTAGGGAGTTGCCCAAGGTAGTTCCAAAACCGCGCTCTAAAGGCTCGGCCGTGAATTTGCCATAGGTGTCGCTTATTTTTTTCGGGTCATATTGAAGTTTTTTTGGCATTTGGAAATCTTTGGCTTTTTTGAGCATGGGTCCTCCAGAACGGAGTGAAAAACTATTTATAAAAAAAACAAGGAGTGCCATCGTAAGGGGCACTCACGCAGTCCTCGGCGCCGTTCTCAGCATCAAAATGAAAATTATTTCGAATAGAGTTCGACGACAAGCTGTTCCTTGACGGTCGGCATCGTACTTTCATCCCTGACCGGCAAGGATAAAACCTTTCCTCTGAACTGTGCTTTGTCGATTTCCAGCCAAGAAGGAAAGCCTCGTTTTTCCACAGCCGCAAGGGTCTGCTGAATCTGCGCAATCCCCCTGCTTTTTTCCCGAAGCTCCACCACATCGCCAGCCTTTAGCAGATAGGACGGGATATTGACTTTTTTCCCGTTGACCAGAATATGGCCGTGGCGTACGAGCTGTCGTGCTTCTTTTTTGGAGCCGCAAAAGCCCATTCTCTGAACAACGTTATCAATTCGCCGTTCGAGGAGCTGCAACAGATTTTCTCCGGTAACGCCTTTCATCCGTTCAGCCTTTTCAAAATAGCCACGGAATTGACGCTCAAGAACTCCATACACCCGCCTGATTTTCTGCTTCTCCCTCAGCTGCAGACTGTATTCAGACTGTTTGATGCGACCTTGGCCGTGCTGGCCGGGAGGATAGCTCCTGCGGGTGATGCCGCATTTATCCGTATAACATCGCTCCGCCTTCAGAAAGAGCTTCATTCCCTCTCTTCTGCAGAGCTTACAAACTGATCCAATATACCGTGCCACGTGATTCCTCCTGTGTTAACCCAGTTCCAAAAAACTATACCCGTCTTCGTTTCGGCGGCCTGCATCCATTGTGGGGAATGGGGGTGACATCCTTGATCGCTACAATTTCAAGGCCGGCAGCCTGAATTGAACGAATTGCCGACTCTCTGCCCGTCCCCGGTCCCTTGACGTAGACCTCTACCTGCCTCATGCCGTGCTCCATGGCTTTCTTGGCTGCCGCTTCCGCAGCCAGCTGCGAGGCGAACGGCGTGCTCTTTCGAGATCCCTTGAAACCCTTGTTCCCGGAACTAGACCAGGTAATAACATTTCCTGCGGTATCCGTGATCGTTACAATCGTATTGTTAAACGAAGCATGGATATGCGCTACTCCATTGGCCACGTTCTTTCTTTCTTTGCCCTTCTTGGCCATTATTCCCTCCTTATGAGAGACGCAGGTTGTCTCGGGTGACCTCGCGCGACAACCGCATCACCGTTTGCAGCGTTATTTCTTTGCCAGACTTTTCTTCTTGCCTCTTCCAGACATTGCCGACTTCTTCGGACCTTTTCTCGTTCTGGCATTCGTTTTTGTGCGCTGACCGCGGGCCGGTAATCCCCGGCGATGCCGTAACCCCCGGTAGCTGCCGATGTCCATCAACCGTTTGATGTGCATCGTCACGTCTCTCCGAAGGTCGCCCTCTACCGTATAGTCACGATCCAGAATTGTGCGGATTTTTACGATATCGGATTCGGTCAGATTACTGCTCTTCATATTCGGGTCTATTCCGGATTCCGAAAGAATTTTCTTGGCGGATGTCGGCCCGATGCCGTAAATATACGTAAGCGCTATCTCGATTCTTTTATCTTTGGGGAGATCTACCCCGGCAATTCGTGCCACATTTCCTCCTCACGTCCATCGGTTCAGGCCGGTCACGGTATTTGCGCGACCCTGAAACAACTACAGCCTCCCGTCGAACGATCTCTGCTCGTTTCTCTTAGATTATCCCTGTCGCTGCTTGTGGCGAGAGTTCTTGCAAATAACGCGCACAATGCCTTTGCGACGAATGATAGAACATTTTGGGCAAATTTTACGTACTGATGAGCGTACTTTCATGTTTCGTTACTTCCATTCCTTTGAGATTTTTTAAATCCATCCCTGCTTTGACACCAGAAGGAATCTATTTAAAACGATAAGTAATCCTGCCTCTGGTCAGATCATAGGGAGTAAGTTCAACCGTTACCTTGTCTCCCGGAAGAATTTTAATAAAATGCATGCGCATTTTCCCTGATATATGAGCCAGTATTTTATGCCCGTTTTCCATTTCCACGCGAAACATTGCGTTAGGAAGCGTTTCCAATACGGTACCCTGAACTTCTATCGAATCTTCTTTGGCCATATCCTCTCGGTTCTTTGCGTCTTTGCATTACCACCATTACTTCTTTGTCAGTATCCACGGACCGTCCGGCATGATCGCGATCGTATGTTCGAAATGAGCCGAAAGGCTTCCATCTGATGTTACGGCCGTCCAGCCGTCGTCTTTAACAACCGTCGCACTGCCACCGGCATTTACCATTGGCTCCACCGCAAGAACCATCCCTGACTTTAACCTCGGCCCCTGACCTTGCGAACCAAAGTTTGGAATCTGGGGATCTTCATGGAGATTCCGACCGATCCCATGGCCAACGTATTCCCGTACTACCGAATACCCGTGAGCTTCAACATGACTTTGAACAGCATATGAAATGTCATACAGCCTCTTACCTGTCCTTGCCTGATCAATGCCGCGGTAAAGAGACTCTTCGGTTACCCTGATAAGCTGTTCCGCTTCTTTGGAAATAGTTCCAACCGGCATCGTAATGGCGGCATCACCGTAAAATCCATCTACGATTGCTCCCACATCTATACTGACGATATCACCCGCGCTAAGAACAACTTCTTTCGCAGGGATTCCGTGAATAACCTCATTGTTTACCGATGTACAAAGAGTCTTCGGGTACCCCCGGTATCCTTTGAAAGCCGGCTTTGCACCTGCGGCCAGAATCTGCCGTTCGGCAATTTCATCGAGAGCCTGAGTACTGATGCCCGGCCGGACCTGTTCGCGAATACGGTCAAGAACATCCGACACGATTAAACAGGCTTGCCGTATCTTTTCTATTTCCTGAAGGGACTTGAGAATAATCATGGCTACTCCCAGGCCTCAACGTCTCCCTTTAACAGTAGTGCCCTTCAGAAAACCTCCATAGTGTCTTTGAATTAAGTGTGACTCAATCTGTGAAATCGTATCGAGAGCCACGCCGATGACAATAAGAAGCGATGTCCCCCCGAAATAAAACGGCACATTGAAAAACTTATAAAAAATATCGGGTAAAACGCAGACTGCTGCAAGATATAGTGCTCCGCCAAGTGTTATACGATTCAAAACACGAAATAGATAGTCAGAGGTCTTCTTCCCCGGCCTGATTCCCGGAATGAAACCACCATATTTTTTCAAATTATCCGCGATATCAACCGGATTAAACACGATAGCGGTATAAAAATAGGAAAACCCGATAATCATAATCACGTAAACCAAGGTATAGAGCAGTTTCCCAGGTGAAAGCTGTTGAGCAAACCAATGAAGCCACGGTACCTGTACAAAGCCCGCTATGGTAGCCGGGAAAAGCAGGATAGACGATGCAAAGATGGGAGGAATAACCCCGGAGGAGTTGATCTTGAGAGGGAGATGCGTGCTTTGTCCCTTGTAAATTTTTCTCCCCACCATCCTCTGGGCATATTGAACCGCAATTTTCCTCTGTCCACGCTCCATCACGATTATCGCCGCCACAACCGCGATAATTAATGCAATAATGATAAAAACCATGAAGTAAGCAATTTCACCTGCGCTGACCAAGCCTATGGTGTTGCTGACCGCGCGGGGGAAGCCGGAAACAATGCCGGCGAAAATGATCAGGGAAATGCCATTTCCGATCCCGCGCTCGGTTATCTGCTCGCCGAGCCACATGATAAACGTCGTTCCTGCGGTCAGCGTAATCATGGTGAGAATACGGAACGACCATCCGGTTGACTCAACGAATGCGCCGCCACCCATCTTTTCTATGCCGACTGCCATCCAGAACGACTGAAATCCGGATATGACAACGGTTCCATATCGCGTATACTCAGTAATCTTCTTGCGGCCAGCCTCCCCTTCCTTCGCTAATGCCTGAAGCCGCGGGATAACCACGGTCAACAGCTGTAGCACGATTGAAGCCGTGATATAGGGCATAATCCCGAGAGCAAATATTGTAACTCTCGACAAAGCCCCGCCGGAAAACATGTCAAAAAAGCCCATCAGCCCTGCGGCAGACTGGTGCAGAAATTGACTGAGCGCTTCGCCCTTCACGCCAGGCGTGGGGATATGGGCGCCAATACGATATACGGCCAACATCAGGAGCGTAAAGATAACGCGCTTCCGAAGTTCTGGAATATTGAATATGTTTTTCAGGCCAGTGAACAAGGGTTAAAGCACCTCAGCCTTGCCGCCAGCCGCCTGAATTTTATCCAAGGCGCTTTTGCTGAACTTATGGGCACGGACGGTCAGTTTGGATTTCAGCTCCCCCATTCCGAGAATCTTGACCCCTGTCTTCAAATCCTTGATGAGGCCCTTCTGCACGAGTATCTCCGGGGTTACCGGATCGGTCCCGCCGATTTTCTCAAGCTCTGACAGGTTCACAATTGCGTATTCCTTGCGAAAGATATTTGCGAATCCCCGCTTAGGGATTCTGCGCTGCAACGGCATCTGACCGCCTTCAAAGCCGGCTCCTTTTACGCCTCCGGAACGGGCTTTCTGGCCCTTATGGCCTCTGGATGCTGTCTTACCTGCACCAGAGCCCGGTCCCCTGCCGAGCCTCTTTGTTTTTTTCGTCGCCCCTTTTGCGGGCTTCAGATCTTCTAATCTCATAATAGGCAATCCTGTGTTCGAACCATATGGTTAGTTTTTTACTTCCTCAACCTGGACGAGATGACTCACTTTATTGATCATGCCCCGAATTTCTGGGGTATCCTGACGAACGACTACCCTATTCAATTTTTTCAAACCGAGTCCAATTAAAACAACCTTGTGTTTCCCGGGACGGGCGATACCGCTTCGCACAAGTGTAATTTTCAATTTTTTTCCGTCTGTCTTCGCCATGTTAAATCAACTCCTCCACGGATCTGCCCCTGAGCGATGCTACCTGGGCGGCGCTCCGCAGCCTGATGAGTCCGTTAATCGTAGCGCTGACAACATTGTGGGGATTGCTCGAACCGAGAGATTTGCATAACACGTTCCGCACACCCACGACTTCGAGCACCGATCTGCTGGCGCCGCCTGCGATCAATCCCGTACCTTCCGAGGCCGGTTTGAGCAACACCCTGCCCGCACCGTAGTGTCCGAGCACCTCATGGGGAATCGTGTCTCCTTTCAGAGAAACGAGAACCATGTTTTTCTTTGCCCGTTCAACGGCTTTTTTGATGGCTACCGGCGCCTCAGCTGCCTTGCCTTTGCCGACGCCTATCTTACCCTTACCGTCGCCTACGACAACCAGAGCGCTGAAATTGAACCTTTTCCCACCTTTCACCACCTTGGCCACGCGGTTCAGGTAAACCAGCTTGTCTTTCAGGCCGTCGCCTTCTTCCGTCTCTTTATTATTGTATCGCTCTGCCAATGCCGCCTCCGCTAATGAATGCTGGTGCTAAAATCTGAGACCTGTTTCACGCGCCGCGTCCGCCAGCGCCTTAACGCATCCATGATACTTATAACCACCGCGGTCAAATACGACCGATTTGATATTCTTGCCCAACGCCCTCTCGGCAATGCTTGCTCCGACCTTCTTTGCCGCTTCAACGTTGCCGCCATGCTTCAAACCGGCGCTTACCGCTTTTTCCGCTGTTGACGCAGTAATGAGCGTTTTTCCCGTCGTGTCATCAATAAGCTGCGCGTAGATATGGCTCAGGCTCTTGAACACACTCAGCCTCGGTTTGCTCATCGTGCCGATTACCTTTTCCCTGACTCTTGCATGCCGCCGTTGTCTCGACTTCAATTTGCTCTGTGCCACGCTCTTCTCTCCATCCTGCTAAATGCGGTCCTAAAAATCAGACCGGTTTCTATTTTCCGCCCTTACCAGCCTTGCCTTCCTTGCGGTGAATGACCTCGGTGCTGTACTTGATGCCCTTCCCCTTGTACGGTTCAGGCTTCTTCAAGCTCCTGAGGTTCGCGGCAATCTGTCCCACAAGCTGTTTGTCCACGCCTTTCAGCGTGACCAGCGTCTGCTTGGCATCTACCGTAGCCTTAATGCCCTTCGGCAGCGGATAGACAATAGGATGGGAAAACCCCAGGGTGAGCATCAGGTTCGTTCCCTGTGCTGCGGCTTTGAAACCGACTCCGGAAATTTCCAGTGTCTTTTCATATCCCTTGCTCACGCCAATTACCATGTTGGCAATCAGGTTCCGCGTCATACCATGCAGCTCCCGATACATCTTCTGATTCGACGGACGAGCCACGAGCAGTTTATTATTTTCCTTCTTAATCGACAGCTTCGGATTCACATCCTGACTCATCTCGCCCAGCGGACCCTTAACCGTAATTTTGCCGGTCTCAAGCTTGGCCTCGACGCCGGATGGGATCTCAATCGGTTTTTTTCCAACCCTCGACATGACAACTCCTACCCTCTTCAAGAGGACGAAATCACTGATTTGGAACTACCACACGTGGCAGAGAACTTCGCCGCCAACATTATCCTTCTTTGCCTGTTTGCCAGTCTGAATGCCTTTCGGCGTCGACAGGATCGCGGTACCGAGGCCAGCCAGGACCTTGGGAATCGCATCATTGCCTGCATAAACCCGGCATCCCGGCCTGCTGACCCTCTTCATGCCCTGAATAACCGGCAATTCATCCTCGGTGTACTTGAGGTATACCCGGATAAGGCCCTGCCTACGGTCTTTGACCAGCTTGACATTCTTCACGTATCCCTCATCCTTTAGGATCTTCGCAATCTCGATCTTCATCTTCGAAGAGGGAATATCTACTTTCTCATGCTTTGCCTTACTGGCGTTGCGGATACGCGTCAGCATGTCCGCGATTGGATCGGTCATCATTGATTCAAACCCCTTTTCGTTACCAGCTTGCCTTGATCACGCCCGGAATTTCTCCTCGAAGCGCCCTGTTTCTGAAGCAGATCCTGCACATATCGAACTTACGCAGATATCCCCGTGAACGTCCGCACAGCGGACAGCGGTGGTAGCTCCGCACTTTGAACTTAGCAGGTCCCTGCGCCTTAGCTATCAACGACTTCTTTGCCATCATCCCTCCATGACGTCCGCTTGACCGGACTACTTCCGGTACGGCATGCCCAAGTGGCTGAGCAATGCCCGGCTTTCCTCGTCGGTTTTCGCCGTCGTAACAATTACAATATCCATACCGTGGATCGAATCCACCTTGTCAATTTCAATCTCCGGGAAAATAACCTGTTCCTTGATCCCAATCGAGTAATTGCCTCTGCCGTCAAAAGACTTTGCTGAGATGCCCTTAAAGTCCCTGATGCGGGGAAGCGCAGCGCTGATAAACCGGTCAAGGAACTCATACATGCGCTCGCGCCGGAGCGTCACCATGCAGCCAATCGGCATTCCTTCCCTCAGCTTGAAGGTTGCTATAGATTTTTTGGCACGGGTGATTACCGGCCGCTGACCCGAGATCTTCGCGAGTTCCTCGGCGGCGTGGTCCAGGGATTTCGCGTTGGAAATCGCCTCTCCCATGCCGACATTCAGCACAATCTTGACAAGCTTCGGCGCTTGCATGGGATTTTTGTACTGGAATTCCTTCATCAGCGCAGGAACCGCGACATCATGATACCGCTTTTTCAGCCGAGGAGTAGGAATCGGTTCGGCAGCGATTTTCTTTTTGCCACCCTCCCCTGCCGTCACTTCCTTTTTTGCTTCGGTTGCGGAGCCCTTTGCTTTCGCGGCCACCTTGGGCGTCTTGGACGCGGCTTTTTTCTGGTCCCCACTTTTTGTCTCTTTCGTCTTGTCTTTTTTATCTGCCATTGATCGATTATCCTGTTTTACAAGTTCTCAATATTGGGTCACTGAAACGAGGAGCATCTTAATCTATGATCTCGCTGCAGTTTTTGCATACCCTTGCACGCGTACCGTCGCCTTGGTCTTTACGGGCAACAGCCGTAGGTTTGTCGCATTTCGAACAGATCAACTGCACATTCGACGCAGAAATAGGGTTTTCCTTTTCGACGATCCCCCCCTGCCTGATCTGCTGGTTGGGGCGCGTGTGCCGCTTGATCATATTCAGCTTCTCAACAAGAAGTCTGTTCGTTGTCGGGTAAACGGCGATGACCTTGCCCTTTTTCCCCTTTTCCTTGCCGGCAATCACCATTACATTGTCATTTTTCTTTATTTGCATATTTTGAATTCCTGCTTTTCCTTCACCGTTTCTGAAGGCCGCTTTAAAGCACTTCAGGCGCCAGCGAAATAATCTTCATAAAGTTCTTCTTGCGGAGTTCTCGGGCAACAGGGCCAAAGATGCGCGTCCCGATCGGCTCATTCGCGTTGTTTATCAACACCGCAGCGTTCCGATCGAACTTTATATACGAGCCATCCTGCCGTCGCACCTCTTTGGTCGTACGGACGACTACGGCTTTCGCAACGGTGCCTTTCTTTACCTGCCCCTCGGGAATCGCCATCTTGATGGCGACCACGATTACATCGCCGAGGGTGGCATAACGCTTGCGCGTGCCGCCTAACACTTTTATGCACATCACTTTTTTTGCGCCGGAATTATCGGCAACATCCAGTACTGTTTGCTGCTGAATCATAGCTCAATCCTCTGCGAAGAATTCTCGTCCCTGGTATTTAATTGGCCTTCTCGACTATCTCGAGCACCTTCCACCGTTTTTCCTTTGACAGGGGCCGGGTCTCAATGAACCGAACAACATCACCGACCTTGCACTCATTCTTTTCATCATGAGCCTTGAACTTGGTAGTACGCTTAACGGTCTTGCCGTATCGAGAATGAGCAATACGTCTCGTTACCGCCAGCACGACCGTTTTATCCATTTTATCGCTGATGACCTGCCCGATGTAGGCTTTTCTCTTCTTAGACTCGTCCATGTTTTTCCTTTAACACCGTTTTTGCTTTTGCGATATCTTTCCTCAGCGTTCTCAACCGCATCGGATTTTCAATCTGCCCCATCGCCTGCTGAACTCTGAGGTTGAAGAGCTCCTTTTTGAGTTCGACGGCTTTTGCCTGCAACTCATCGTTCGACAAGTCCCGTAATTCCCGTGCCCGCGTCTTCATATTTCAGCCTCCCGGGAGACAAACTTCGTTGCGATCGGCAGCTTGTATGCCGCCAAACGGAACGCTTCTCGCGCTACGGACTCATCGACACCGCCCATCTCGTAGAGCACCCGTCCGGGCTTTACCACCGCGACCCAGTACTCGGGCGCTCCCTTGCCCTTTCCCATGCGGGTTTCAGCCGGCTTTTTCGTGATCGGCTTGTCCGGGAATATGCGGATCCAGATCTTGCCACCACGTTTTACGTAACGTGTCATCGCGATACGAGCCGCCTCGATCTGCCGGCTCGTAATCCAACCCGGTTCCAAAACCTTGAGTCCGAACTCACCGTAACTCACCTCGGCGCCCCGGTAAGCAGTACCCGTCCTTCTTCCCTTGTGCATCTTCCGATGTTTAACTCGTTTAGGTGCTAACATGATAAAAGTCCTTTAGTCGCTCGTGATTCGGTCGCTTATGCCGCGCTCGTCGGCTTCTGGAGAATGTCTCCCCGGTAAATCCAGACCTTGACGCCGATCTGCCCCATTGTTGTTTTTGCCTCGAAGAACCCGTAGTTGATATCAGCACGCAGGGTGTGAAGAGGAACCCGTCCCTCACGGTACCACTCGGTCCGGGCAATTTCCGCACCAGCCAGTCTTCCCGCGCAGGTGATCTTGATACCTTGGGCTCCCAGACGGAGCGCCGAGGTTACGGCTTTCTTCATGGCTCTACGGAAGGCGATCCGGCGCTCCAGCTGCAATGCGATGTTCTCGGCTACGAGTTGGGCATCCAGTTCCGGGCGCCTGATTTCCTGGATATTAATGTACATCTGCTTGCCGGTCATGGCCTCGAGATCCTTTTTCAGTTTGTCGACCTCGGCGCCTTTCTTGCCGATGATGATGCCTGGCCGTGCCGTGTGAATGTTAATCTTGGCTTTTTGGCCGGCCCGTTCAATCTCCACTTTTGCAACTCCGGCATGCATGAGCCGCTCTTTTACAATCTTGCGGATTTTGATATCTTCATGCAGGAGAGCCGCGTAGTTCTTCTGAGAAAACCATCGTGAATCCCAGGTCTTTATGATCCCGAGCCTCAGACCGACTGGATGTACTTTCTGTCCCATGATGCCTCCGTAATTGAACCTATGCTGAGAGCACCAGCGTAATATGGCTGGTCCTCTTCCTGATCACGTTACCGCGGCCCATGGCCCGCGCCCTCATCCGCTTCATGGTTACACCCTGATTTACAAAGGCCTTGGTTACCTTGAGCGTATCCAAATCTCCCACTTTTTTCTGCTCAGCATTCGCGACAGCCGAATCGAGAAGCTTCTTGACGATCCCTGCGGCGTGGAGCGGGGTGAAGGTGAGAATATTGATGGCATCGCCCACCATTTTCCCACGGATGAGATCTATCACTTGTCGCGCCTTGCGCGGCGTAATGCGTATATGCCTTACTGTTGCGCTTGCTTCCATCTGACCATCCTCTTTCTCGTAACGGAGCGATCCGTTTTCTACTTCGGAGCAGTTGCCTTTTCCGCGGATTTAGCTCCGCCGTGCGCTTTGAACGTTCGGGTCTGCGAAAACTCTCCCAATTTGTGTCCGACCATGTTCTCGGTGACATAGACGGGGATAAATTTCTTACCGTTATGCACCGCCATGGTGTGGCCGACAAATTCAGGCGTAATCGTCGATCTCCGGGACCAAGTCTTTACAATCTTCTTATCCCCGGCTGCATTCATGGACTCAACTTTTTTCAAGAGGCTCTCATCGATAAAAGGCCCCTTTTTAACTGATCTCGGCACCGTATTCCTCCGCTTATTTGTTTATCTGCTCTTCGTTCTTCGTGAAACAATGAATTTCGTCGTCGATTTGTTTTTCCTCGTTTTTGTCCCGTCTGGCAGTCCCCAGGGCGAGCAACCCGGTCTTCCGCCCGATGATTTCCCCTCGCCGCCTCCAAGAGGATGGTCAACGGGGTTCTTTGCCACTCCGCGCACCCGCGGCCGCATTCCCATCCAGCGCGCTCTCCCGGCCTTTCCGATGCTGACGTTCTCATGATCCAGGTTCCCCACCTGACCGATAGTCGCCATACATTCCGAGCGGACTCTGCGGACTTCTCCGGAGTTTAATCGCAACGTAGCGTATTCACCTTCGCGTGCAAGAAGTTGCACGGATGCGCCGGCGCTCCGCCCAAGCTGTCCACCTGCGCCTTTCTTAAGCTCCACATTATGGAGGATAGTGCCGACCGGGATTGCGGTCATGGGAAGCGCATTCCCCGTTTTGATGTCGGCATCAGGGCCAGACAGAACGCTGTCACCGACCTTCAAACCGAGGGGCGCGATGATGTATCGCTTTTCGCCGTCTGCATAATGAAGGAGGGCGATACGAGCAGACCTGTTCGGATCGTACTCAATCTCTGCCACCTTTGCAGGTACGCCGACTTTATCGCGCCTGAAGTCGATCACCCGGTATTTTTTCTTGTGCCAACCGCCCCGGTAACGGACAGTGACTTTGCCGCGGTTGTTTCTCCCGCCGCTTTCGCTGATCTTTACAAGCAGCGATTTCTCCGGCGTGCTGCGGGTTACCTCTTCGAATGTCGAGGTTGTCTGAAACCGTCTTCCCGGAGATGTCGGGTTATAGCTCTTTACCGGCATTTATGCACCCTCAAATATAGCGATTTTTTCACCAGGCTTCAACGTCACGTATGCCTTCTTCCAGTCAGACCTCCGGCCCAACCGCGTTCCGACACGCTTGTTCTTGCCTGCATTCTTAACCGTGGTAACATCTGCAACCTTGACCTTGAAGATCTCTTCTATTGCCTTCTTCACCTGAACCTTGTTGGCATTAACTTTGACTTCAAAGGTCAGGACATTGTTCTTTTCCTTGAGTCGCGCGCCCTTTTCAGTTATACGCGGCACCCGGACAATATCATACATATCTGAGATCATTTTCCGTATACCTCCTGCATCGCGTCCAAGGCATCCGGCGTCGTAATGAGGTACCGGTATTTAAGCAAGTCATAGACGTTCATGTTGTCCATCCTGAGAACTTTCACGGACGGAATGTTCCGAGAAGCAAGACGGAGGTTTTTGTTGTCCCCGGAAATAAGGACAATGGCGTTTTCCTGCACGCCAAGATTTTCAAGCAATGTCGACATCAGCTTGGTCTTAGGCTCCGCAAGCTCGAGGCTGTCGACGAGAATAAGCCGGTTATCCGTGACTTTTGACGCGATAGCATCGACCAATGCAGCCCGTTTTGCCTTTTTGGGGAGAGCATAGGAATAATCTCTCGGCATTGGTCCGAAGACCGTTCCGCCATGACGCCAGAGCGGGGAGCGGTTGCTTCCCGCGCGGGCCCTGCCCGTCCCCTTCTGCTTAAACGGTTTTTTACCGCCGCCGCTCACGAGCGCCTTGTTCTTGGTCGCTGCGGTGCCGGCTCTCCTGTTCGCCAGCTGATTCACCACAGCGGCATGCAGGAGGTAGGGACGAACTTCAGCGGAGAACAGGCTGGGGAGTTCCACATCCTTGACTTTTTTATTGTTCTGATCAACCATTGAGACTGACGGCATTGTCTATATCCTCAACTTCTTGATATTAGTCGGCTTTATATAAAAGGACGAGCCCATTTTCTCCGCCCGGGACTGCGCCACGGACGAATAGCAGGTTCTGGTCAGGTCGTACATCAATAACTTCAATATTTTTCAGCGTCACGTTCACATCACCCATGTGTCCGGGAAGTTTTTTCCCCGGCCAGACCCGTGATGGCCAGGCACTGCTGCCGATAGATCCGGGAGCTCTATTGAACATTGAGCCATGTCCGCCCGGGCCTCCGGCAAACCGATGCCGTTTCATAACGCCGGCGAAACCCTTGCCTTTGCTCACTCCGCTCACGGAAATCCGCTCGCCTTTTTTGAAAATATCTACGGTCACCGTCTGGCCCTGCTCAAACTCTCCCGTACGGAATTCACGGAGAAACCGGTGCGGTTGAACATTTGCCTTCTGGAAGTGACCTGCCATGGCTTTCGTCACACGGTCCTTCTTTTTCTCTTCATTAAACGCAAGCTGCACTGCGTCATAGCCTTCTTTTCCCGCGGTTTTCTTTTGCACCACGGTACACGGGCCCGCCTGAATCACAGTAACCGGAATAAGTTCTCCACCGCTGTAATGCTGGCTCATCCCTATTTTTTTCCCGATAATTCCCTTGCTCATTGCCTATCCCTTCATCCGCATACGGCCCGGAATGATACGCAATCAATCCCTTCGCGGTCTGGTTAGAACTACAGCTTAATCTCCACATCAACACCTGCAGCCAGATCAAGCTTCATGAGCGCATCCACGGTCTGCGGGGTCGGGTCCAGAATGTCCATAAGTCTCTTATGCGTCCTGATCTCAAACTGCTCACGGGATTTTTTATCCACATGGGGAGAGCGGAGCACGGTCCACCGGTTGATTCTGGTGGGGAGGGGAATCGGCCCGGACACTTTTGCCCCAGTCCTTTTTGCCGTATCCATGATCTCAACTGCAGACTGGTCGAGCAGTCTGTGGTCATACCCTTTTAAACGTATCCTGATCTTCTGTGTCACGTGCTGTCCCTTCCCTCTCTTACTCGATCACTTCGGTGATAACGCCGGCGCCCACGGTCCTGCCGCCTTCACGGATGGCAAAGCGCAGGCCCTGGTCCATGGCGATCGGGGTGATGAGCTCGACGCTGCAGGTCATGTTGTCGCCC
>Ga0335081_10000179_pt1 | contig 122989 bp, 107 predicted proteins | sample Lox_Sample_35_FD_206713 | JGI IMG/M metagenome (GOLD analysis project Ga0335081, IMG submission 206713) | Soil microbial communities from Loxahatchee National Wildlife Refuge, Florida, United States - Lox_Sample_3.5 | ecosystem: Environmental > Terrestrial > Soil > Wetlands | place: USA...
TCGACGTTTTCAGATGACGGATCGCCGCGGTCGCCGCGGCGCAGACCGACGGCGGCAGCGCCGTGGTGAAGATGAAGCCCGGCGCATAGGAGCGCACCGTGTCGATCACGGCGGCCGCGCCCGCGATGTAGCCGCCGAGACAGCCGAATGCCTTGGCGAGCGTCGCCTCGATCACGTCGACGCGGCCCATGGCGCCGTCGCGCTCGCAGATGCCGCCGCCGCGGGCGCCGTACATGCCGACCGCGTGCACCTCGTCCACGTAGGTCATGGCGCCGTAGCGCTCGGCGAGGTCGCAGATGCGGTTCACCGGCGCCACGTCGCCGTCCATCGAATAGAGGCTCTCGAACACCACGAGCTTCGGCCGCGTCAGATCGGCGGCGGCAAGCAGCTCCTCGAGATGCGCCATGTCGTTGTGGCGGAAAATGCGCTTCTCGCAACCCGCCTGGCGCACGCCTTCGATCATCGAATTGTGGTTCTAGGCATCGGACAGGATCAGGCAATTCGGCATCAGCCGCGCCAGGGTGGCGATGCCGGTCTGGTTCGAGATGTAGCCGGAGGTGAAGACCAGCGCCGCTTCCTTGCGGTGCAGGTCGGCAAGCTCGCGCTCGAGCTCGACCAGGGGATGGTTGTTGCCGGCAATATTGCGGGTGCCGCCGGCGCCGGTGCCCATGCGGGTTGCGGTCTCGACCATGGCGCCGATCACCTTGGGGTGCTGGCCCATGCCGAGATAGTCGTTCGAGCACCAGATCACGACGTTCCTGGGCCCGTCGGGCGAATGCCAGATCGCATGCGGAAAGCGGCCGGCGATGCGCTCGAGATCGGCAAACACCCGGTAGCGCCGCTCGGCGCGCAGAACAGAAAGAGCATCGAGAAAGAAGTCATCATAGCTCATGGTCCGCTCCCCCAACCGCGGCGTTGCTAGATGATTACAAGCAACTCTTGCGCCCCTAGCACCCGGCTTCGTGGCAAATGTGAAACGGCGATTTGTAACTCCAACACATACACGGCATTGCGACTCAAACGTGCCTTCATTGTGTTGAGGCGCGAACCGCAACGTGTCGCGACCATTCCTTCGGCGCTTCGCATGAAATGAACTGTAACGAGAACGCATCGGCGCGTTGCTGAAAAGCGCTTGAGCAAAAAGAGCTTGCTTGTTGTCGTTCGTCGCCAACCCAATCGCCTTGAAAGCGACGCAAATCTTCTTCGAGGTTGCCAATCGAGAAAGGCAGAGCGGCTGTTGGGCATGCGGCAAAACGATTTCATTACCCATCTCGATCGCAAGGGTATGCTGCGAGATGGTCAAGCCGTCGATGGCGGTCTGAGCCCTCGTCGCGGCTTGGTGTTCAACGATACGGACTGGGCGAGTTTGACCAAGCTGACAGCCTCGGCACTCGCCGATGAGCTGGCCGCCTTCTACGGTTGTGACCGCGTTGCGCGACGTGATCTCTTGGCGCATCGGTTTGCGGGAGCGCAACTCTCACTGCGTTTCCTAAGGGAGGAGGGGCTATTTCCCTTTGAACTTTCGCCCGGGACGGTGACGTTGGCGATCGCGCGGCCGACCGAGGACGAAACGATACGCGCCGCCGAAGTCGCGCTGCAACGGCCCGTGACAATCGCGGTCGCGACAGCTGATGATATCGAGGCGGCACTCGCGACGACCTTCGAGACTGAACAAGCCAGTGTTGCGGCCCCGGCGGAAGTCGCTGCCACCCAGGACGACCTGGACGATTTGCGCGACCTTGCGCGCGGCGCCCCGGTGGTGCGGGCGCTCGACGAGTTGCTCAGGCTCGCGGTCGAGCAGCGGGCCACGGACCTGCATATCGAGCCTTTCGAGAGCACGCTTTTAGTACGGCTGCGTATTGATGGTCTGCTGAAGGCGGTGCCGGCGCCGCCGATCAGCATGGCAAAAGCGCTCGTGTCGCGGCTCAAAATCATGGCAGGCTTAAACATTACGGAGCGGCGGCTGCCTCAGGACGGCCGAAGCCGCATTGTGGTCGCAGGGGCGGAAATCGATCTGCGCATCGCCACCGCTCCCTCAATGCACGGCGAGAGCGCCGTAGTCCGGCTTTTGCGCAAAGGATCGGGATTCGTCAGCCTCGATCAAGTCGGGCTGTCCGCGCGTGATGGCGAACTTTTGCGCGACGCCTTACGGGCACCTTTCGGCATGATCATCGTCACCGGACCGACCGGCTCCGGTAAAACGACGACGCTCGCGGCGTCGCTGGCCACAATCAATGAACCAAAACGTAAAATACTCACCATTGAGGATCCGATCGAGTATCACATTTTTGGCATCCATCAAACGCAAATTCACCCAGCGATCGGTCTGACTTTCGCCACAGCACTGCGCTCATTCTTACGTCATGATCCGGATGTGATCATGGTGGGGGAAATGCGCGACGCGGAGACAGCGCATATCGGCGTGCATGCGGCACTCACAGGTCATCTTGTCCTAACCACACTGCACACGAATACCGCCGCCGGGGCAATCCCACGCCTCATCGACATGGGCGTCGAGAGTTTTCTCATTGCTTCAAGCGTGCGCGTTGTCGTGGGTCAACGCTTGGTGCGTCTGTTGTGCGAGCATTGCAAGACGCCGCGCCGTCTTTCTGCCGACGATCTCGCCGACGACAAACGTTGCGCTGCCTTGGGCTTCAGGTCAGGCGAGGTCGTTCATGATGCCAAGGGTTGCGAGTGGTGCAGCTTTACCGGATTCCATGGACGCCAGGGACTGTTCGAGGTCATAGAGGTCACGCCGCGGGTGCGCGAAGCAATTGGTCCTAAGACCGAGGCGGTCGCGCTCGAGCAGATTGCGCGGCGCGAGGGGATGGCCACCATGATCGAGGACGGCGTGCGCAAATGCCGAGCCGGATCGACCACGATCGACGAGGTATTTCGTGTAACCGCAAGCCTGTAGGTGGTCGATGCCGCAGTTCCGTTATCGCGCCGTCACGCAAGCGGGGGAGTTCGTAGCAGGCGAAGTGGAGGCCTCTTCGCGTCAGGACGTGCTGCGACGCATTGAATATTTGGGCCATATGGCGATTGAGGCCGAGGCCGCGACATCGAGCGTGTTCGCGCGCAACAGTGCGCTAGTCGGAGCGGCGGTAAAATCTCGAGACGTCACAATCTTCTTACGCCAATTGGCGCTGCTGCTCGGGGCCCGCTTGACGCTGGAAGCCGCGCTGCATACGCTCGGCAACGACACTGGCAAAGGCCTGACACGGTTCACCGGGGCGTTGCTCGAGTCGATCTCCGGGGGAGACGGCTTTGCCGACGCGCTGCAGCGGCATCCCGCGCTCATCGAACCGGCCCATGTAGCGATGGTTCGCGCCGGCGAGGCATCCGGCAACCTCGTTTCGGTGCTGCGAGCCATCGTCGAAGATCGAACCCAGCGACAACTGCTCGCTGAGAGGATCGGTTCGGCGGTTCGCTACCCGTGCTTTCTCATAGGGTCGGCCACGGTCATTCTCATATTCTTCCTCTTTTATGTGGTCCCGCAGTTCGAGCCCGTGTTCAGAGATCTCGGTGGCCGCCTCAATGCGGGTGCAGCCTTTGTGGTGGCGGCTTCTAACGGGTTGCGCGGCAATTTTAATTTAGTTCTGGGCGCGTTCATTGTTGGTATCCTCGGTGCTTGGCTGGGGCTTAGACAACGACGGACGAGAGGTGCGATAATCGCGGTGCTGGCATCGCTGCCGGGCATTGCCGTCCTGGCTGGTGACCGTCGCGCCGCGCGCCTCATCGGCACCCTCGGTCTATTGGTCGAAAATAGCGTTGCGCTGCCGACGGCGTTGAAAATCCTCAGCGACGTCATTGCCGAGCCGCGTCACGCGGCGGCGATGCAACGGATCCACGAGCAAGTCCGCAATGGCCGTCGTTTCGCCGACGCGCTGGCCGAAACAGACCTTCTTCCGCCGCTCGCCGTGCGCATGTTGCGCGTCGGCGACGAGACCGGCGACCTCGCGCAGATCGCCCGCCACGCCGCTCAATTCTACGAGCACAGGCTCGGCACCGGTTTAGATCGTTTGATGGGGGCCGTCGGACCGATAGCGATCATCGTCGTCAGTTTCCTCATCGGCTCGCTCATCGTCTCGATCATGAGCGCGCTCCTCAGCATCACGGAGCTTGCAACATGACTCAAGCGCTCTCTCTGTCGAGGTATCCATTTCGTCGAAGCCTCCGACGCACGGCCGATGGGTTTACGCTGGTCGAGATGCTTGTCGTCTTGACAATCATTGGTTTGATCATGGGACTGATTGGACCACGGGTGCTGGGCTATCTTGCCGAGTCGCGCGTCAAGGCTGCACGATTGCAGATCGAAAGCTTCAGCTCGGCACTCGATCTGTTCTATCTCGACACGGGCCGCTATCCCACTACAGCCGAAGGCCTGGACGCTCTCGCGCAACGACCGGCTGATGTCGCCGTCTGGAATGGACCATATGTGAAAGGGGGACGGCTGCCTTTGGATCCGTGGGGCCATCCTTACCGGTATCGCTCCCCGGTCGACAACGATCGGCCCTATGAGATCGTATCGTTCGGTTCTGACGGACGTGAAGGTGGTACGGGCGATGCCGCCGACATCTTCAGTACCAATTCAGCCGATTTCAACGGACACGAACGTGATACGAGCAATGGCACGGCCAGAACCAGTATCGATCACTGATCCAGTATCGGTCGCTGAGCGGAAGGCCGGCTTCACTCTCATCGAAATGCAGGCGGTGATGGTGATCATAGCCCTCGTCGCCGCCCTGGTATTTGCCGCCATACCGGGGACCGGCCGCACCCAGCTCAAAGCAGTCGCGTTGCAAACGGAGGCGCTGTTTAGGCGTGAGCGGCTTGGCGCGATTTTGACCGCTCGCGACCGCGAAGTCTCTATCGACGGACAGCGGCGCGAATTTGTCGGGGACGGTGGAGCGCGCGTTGCGATTCCGCGCGATGTGACCGTCGATATTCTCAGCGTAGACGAGCGGTGGTCGGGGCGGCAGGCAGTCGTTCGCTTCCTTGCGGACGGCACGTCTTCCGGAACTGTGGTGAGACTTTCACGCGAGGGGGCAACCTATGAAGTCCGAGTCAATTGGTACACCGGCGGCGTTCTCGTCGAGCCCCTGCAACCAAGCTGACAAACGCTCCGGCTTTACCCTGCTCGAAGCACTAGTGGCGCTGACGCTGCTTTTGGCGTTTGTCTCCGTGCTAGTCCCGTATCTCTTCCATGCCCGTAGAATTATGGACAACTCCGAACAGCGGATCGCAGCGCAAATTCTGCTCCGGACGCTTCTGAATGCGCCTTTCGATCGCTCGCACTTGGCCAACGCCGTTCGCGCCGGCGAATTAAACGGCCTGCACTGGCGTATCGTCGCCAAGTCGATGGCAGCCGATAACGCGCCGTCGCGCAACTCACGGTCATGGACTGCGTACCGCGTCGCGGCAAGCGTGTCGTGGGGCATCGGACAGAGCGTCGCCGCGGAGACCGTCCGCCTTGCAAAATCGGAGTAACAGGCTTGCAAAATAAATGACCAGATGAGGTCGGCGCATCAGTGGAGATTTTTTGCTTCCAAATTCATCGTGCCGGCACAAAAACTTCTGGGCTCTAGAAATTCCACAACTGGTTTTCGCATCCGGGAGAAAAACCTTATGGAACTTTGCAGGCGCCGCCGTATTGCCGCACATTGCTTCCCGTTGGCCGCACAAATTCCATTCTCATCCCTTATTCTCCTCTCCTACATGTAGCGCATTGATCTCACGGGGGAAGTGGGATCCGGACTCTGGCCGCTGTCGGGGCGGTCAATTCGGGCGACGCAACAACAATAATACACTCTGCATCTGCCAAGGGCAGAGCTTGCGTCGCTCGTGGGATGGGGGGTGTGCCGATGCTTGCTGCCTTAGCTGTCGTTCTCAACCCGTTCGACTATTCGGCGTTTGACGCCGAGACTGCGTCCAATCTTCGTGCGCAGGCCAATCGAATCAGGAAGCGTATCGGTAAGGCGACGCAGGACTTGATCGACATTGGTCGCGATCTTCTCGCAGCAAAGAAGTATCTTCTTGATCACGGCGAGTTCATCAAATGGGTTGAATCCGAAGTCGGCATAGTTCGCAGAACCGCACAAGCTTACATGGCCATTGCTAAGCTCGCTGACGAAAAAGGCGCAGCAATTGCGCTTTTACCGCCGACCACTGCTCATCGGCTTGCCGCCAAGTCCACACCGTCCGAAGTCGTAAGCGAAGTGGTTGCCAAAGCGCTGTCGGGCGACGTGCTTCCAGACCGCAAAGTGTCGGAGATGATCTTGGAAGCCAAGTCGCAAAATAGGCGAATCGAGCACCTGGAAGGAAATGGCTCTCATCGAGTCAAACAATACCAGCGGTACCGTGAAGCGCAGGAGGTACGGCAAGAGGCCGAGCAAACGCGCCAGCATCGGGAGAAAATGACGGTTGATGCCGCGGATATGTTGTTCAAGTCACTCGGCGCCGACGGCGTTGAACTCGTGATAAGGGCGTTCGCAGAAGAAGAGTGGCCATGGGATCTGCTGGCCGAGCTGCGCAAGGGAATTCTCCTGAGGAAAAAGGCTGCCGATGGCGCGACCGCCCACTGACCATGAGCGTATCGACAACACGCCCACGTCGTCGGTAATTCCGGCCGTAGCCGGCGCCACGGATCCAAAACGGCGGCGCGGCGGCTTCACCTTGATCGAGGTTTTGGCCGCACTCGCGATTTCCTCGGTGATCATTGTAGCGACGGTAGCTCTTGTTCACACGGTTGCCGGGAATTTCGATCGGGGAACGCGCGGGGTGGATGCGGCGGACCGCCTCGTGCTTGCTGTGGAACGTATGGCGGCGGATTTCAGCGCCACTCGCTTCGTTGTGTGGAAGACGCAAAGCGGTCCCGCGTTGGCGTTCAGAGGCGAGCAAGCGGATGGTGAAAAGCCCGGACAAGTTATCTTCGTCAGCGGCGCGGGCACAGGGTCCGTATCGCGCGCCGACGAGGTCGTCAGTCTCACGATCGAGCGAACCGGCGACATGACGCGCCTCGTGCGCCGCCGCGGAACATGGACGGGACCGGACACGCTCATCGAGCATGTATCCATGCAGGATGCAGTGGTTCTCACCGAGGGCAGCCTCGACATGTTCTTTTTGTTCGGTCGCCTTAATGGCGGCGTCCTTGCTTGGAGTTCGACCTGGCTCGGCGAAACGACGCTACCGCGCTACGTGCGGCTTATTATGCGCGACCGCGCGACCGGCGCCGACCCTGTCGGCGAAGCGGATTTCATCGTCAGTGCCGATGCTCCTTTGGCCTGCGGGCGCCCCGATGCCGGCCCTGATTGCCTTTCACGCGTATTGCCGGCGAAGACGCCGCGGGCTGCCTCAGTAGGGAGTTCAGGATGACCGGCGGCGATTCACGACGCGGCATGGTCCTGGTGATCGTATTGTGGACGATCGCGCTCTGCTCGGCGCTTGCGATGGCGGCATCGGTGAACTTCCGAAGCTTCGTCGGTATTGTCGCCATCGATCGAGATCGCGTGCGAGGCGACGCGCTGCTTACCGCCGGACTCGAGGTGGCCGCAGGTTTGGCCATGGACTGGCCTGATAAGCCGCTGCTCGACCGTGAGACGACACTTGATCTAGCCAGCGGCAGCGTCAGCGTTCAAATGAGTGATGAAGGCGGACGCATCGACCTCGGAAAGGCTCCGGCTGAGCTTCTGGCTCATCTGTTGCTTTCAGTCGGTGCGCCGCAATCGCAGGCCGAAAGTGTAGCGCAATCGATCATCAGATGGCGGAGCCGAGACCAAGCTCGGTCCGAAAATCAAGGTCCATCACAGGCTCAAGCCGAACAGACAAACGAAGGGCTTTTTGCCGACGTTGATCAGGTCGCCGAAGTTCCCGGCATGACGCCCGAGTGGGTGGCCGCGATCAGACCGCTGACTACCGTGTTCGGTGCCGAAACCGTGAATCCGTTGACGGCGCCCGCTGGCGTGATTGCGTGCGTGCCAGGCGTTGACCGCGATCAACTGCAAGCGTTCCTCGCAGCGCGCCGCAGCTCGCCCAATGACGCGGCTGGGCTCGCTACGATCTTGGGGGCGGGCCAACGCTTTGTAGCAGCCAAACCGCAGCAGGTCGTCTCGATAAAGCTCGCCGCGATGCTTGCGGACGGTTATGGCGCAGCCGCGCATGCCGTCATCGTATTGCTGCCTCACGATCAGCAGCCATATCGCCTTCTGGTCTGGACGCCGCTTCATTCGTCCGCTGTCCTATAGGGGATTGGGTAGGGTGAGTTGATGTTCATTAGTATCCGTTTGTTATTGCAACGGTGGATCGACGTATTGGGCGCGATGTATTTCGCACAGCGCGAGATTTGGCGTGCTCGAGCGGCTCTGGTCGTTAGTTGTGAGAACGATCAATTGGTAATTCGGCAGGCGCTGCCCGACAAAGATGGTACCGTGCTGTCGGAGCCGCGGAATGCGCGAGAACAGGGGCCAGTGCTGACGGTTCTCGCTGCGGGGGAGCGCGCATCGGCCGACGTTTTGCAAGCTGCGCGCAAAAGCATTGTTATATTGGAATTCCCTGCCGAAAATGTTGCGGTTCGGCGGCTTTCGGTGCCGGTTCAGGCGCGTGACGTCGTCGCCGGAATCGTCAGCAACCAGATCGAGCGACTTTCTCCTTGGCAATCTGACAAGGCGATCTACGGCTTCGATACCGCCGTCGCTTACGAAGACGCGGTGACACTTGACGTGCGCATCTTGATCGCAGCGCGGTCCGCCGTCGACTGCGCCCGTGAGCAACTCGCAGCAAGCGGATTGGCGGCGGACCGTATCGTAGCGCATCTGCCCAATAGCGACGCCGCCAAAGCGATCACGCTGTGGTCACGACTTGCCGACATTTCGCCGGAAGATCGCAGCCTCATCCGCCGCCGCATCGGCGTCGGGATTGGCGCCGTGATCGCGGCAAGCTTCGGTCTCACCGTGGGGGCGACAATTTCCGCGAACTTCATCACCAGAGCGAGCGAGGATGTCGCCACTCGGATCGATTCGCTGCGCCGCCACTTGCAGTCGCCCCTGACGCTCCGGTCAGCCGCTGCTTCGCTCTCGCCGCAGCAGCGTGAGTGGTACCACAAGGAGACCGCGCCCTCGGCCGTCATTGTGCTCGAGGCGCTGTCGCGTGCGCTTCCTGACGGTGCCTATCTCACAGAGTTGAGCCTGCAAGGCGCGACCTTGCGCATCGTCGGGTTGGCAAAAGATGCCCCGCCGCTGATCGCTCCACTCGAGCATTCGGGGGCCCTGACTCAAGTGCACTTTTTCTCACCGACAACGCGTGAGCCGGATGGCGCGCATTTCCGGTTTCACATCGAAGGTCTTGCGCAACCGACCGTCGAACTCGGAAGCGGTCAATGATCAATCTCAATCGCGAACGATTGATCTGCATCGGGGCGCTGGGAGCGTTGCTGGCCATTTGCGCGATTGCGGTCGTATTCTCCCTGCAGGCGCGGTTCGACGCCGTGCATCAATTCGACGCGCGAACGGAGCTGTTGTCCCGGCTCGAAGCGCGCGCCAAGTCAGACGAGGTGCGGCGCAGGTCGGGCGTTGCGCCCGAGGCGGCGTTCGTATCGGCGCCAACCCAGGGGCTCGCCGGCGCTCAGTTGCAGGCTTACCTGCAACGCGTCATGGACTCCCACCACGCGGTTCTCATTTCGTCCGGGATGGAGCCGGCCAAACGCGAAGATCAACCCGACTCGATCCGGCTGCAGGCGACGTTCGAGGCGAGCCTCAAATCCTTGCAGCCTCTGCTGTATCAGCTCGAAAGCGGAACCCCCTATGCGTTCGTGGAGTCGCTGAACGCCCAGCTCGCCGCCGCTAACGCGCAGCGGCCGATCGAGGATCCGCTGTTGCGCATTACCCTTGAACTGCGCGCAGTTTGGCGGCGCGATAAAGCATGACATTTCTGCGATCAACGCTCATCGCTGTGATCTTGTGGACCGCCGCACGGCCTAGTCTCGCGGCCGAGCCGGCAGCGCAAGCCCAAATACATTCCGGCGCCCCTCCGGTTAGCCCTTTGGCGGCGCAGCCGCTCGATCGCTTTTCGGCCACGCGTGACCGACCGTTGTTCTCCCCGACTCGCCGACCGCCGGCCCCGCCGGTCCTCGTCACCGCACCGCCACCACCACCGCCACCTCCGAATGTGGCGCTGCTGGGCGTCGTCATGGATGGCGAACAGGCGCATGCGGTTGTCCGCGCCGGCCCGACAGAAAGGGTTCTACGCGTGAGTATTGGTGACGATATCGGCGGATGGAAAGTCGGCCAGATCGACGAGCGCAAGCTGGTCTTGCTTCTCAACGGACGCACGGCAACGTTTACAATGTTCAGCGGCAATAACGTCAGACATTGGCCAAATGTAATCGCGGCGGCACCTCCGGCAAATGCAAATCAGAATGCAGCGGGCGGTTCGACGTCGCCTATTCCGGCATCCAGACGCCCAAGGCCGCGTCATCCGTAGCAGCAGGTCCACTGGCCAATGTTTCGTATCTCCTAGCTCATTTCATTCAATACCTTTCTAAATCTCCTGCGCAACACTGCTAATCGCCCTGTTATTGCCCCACAATGCTTCACGTTGGGTCGTACAAATTCCACTCTTACCCTTAACGATGACTGCAACGTCATCGATGGCTGACAGCGACGAATGTCGCGTCGTCGATGAATATGGCATTGACTGACGGCGGGATGGAGGATCGCAACACGATATCTTGTGGTTTCTCTTTCGTGCAATGCCCCTCGGGGGAGATAAAATATGAAACATGTTCGAACTGGCATTGCTCTATTGAATATCTTTTTGCTGCTTGGTTGTTCGACGTCATTGACTGCGTTGCAAAAACAAGGCGTCACTGGCTTCCCAGACTCTGTCGCCTCCTCGGTGAGCAATACCGATTTGAGCGCACGTTTCGCAACTTCAGCCGATAATGGGGGCGGCGAAACGAGCAACTCGTCGGCCCCTATGCTCTTTCCAGGAGCTGCACCCGACAGCACTACGCCCGCACCAGGCGACCCGGGCACCGCATCCGATGAACGTGACGCAGGCATGCCCGCATCGGACAGGCCAGCCGGCCAACGCATTGCTGCCGCCGAACCGGTGACACTCCGGGGCGACGGCGTCGTGATGAACTTCGAAGGCACTGATATTGCCTCTGCAGCCAAGGCGCTGCTGGGTGACGTCCTGCATCTCAATTTCGAGATAGACCCCAACGTCCAGGGCAGCGTGACGCTGGCGTCTGTCGGCCCGATTCCGCGGAAAGATGTGCTGCCGACGTTCGAAGACGTGCTGCGTATGCAAAATGCCGCGATCGTTCACAGCGGCAACTTCCTCAAGATCGTGCCGCTCAAGGCGGCGGCGGCGCACGGCTCGATCAGCATCGGCGCCGGTGCGGCGGGCTTTGGCGTTTCCGTCGTGCCGCTTCGCTATGTCTCCGCCGCATCGGTTGCGACTACGGCGGAAAATCTTCTCGGCCAAGCCGGTGCGGTTCGCGTCGATAAGGCGAGAAATCTTCTGCTCGTGCGAGGCACGGCATCCGAACGCCAGGCCGCCATCGATATGATTTCGACCTTCGACGTTGAATGGCTGCATAACCAATCGGTGGGCGTCTATCCGCTCAAATCAACCTCGCCCGAGTCCATGATCCAGGAGCTTGGACAGGTGTTCGAAGCCGGCAATGGCGGACCGGGAGAGGGCGTAGTTCAATTCCAGCCGATTGCACGACTGAACGCCGTAATGGTCGTCACCAAGAATCCTGTTTACCTCAACGAAGCCACGCGGTGGGTGGCACGCCTGGATCGATCGGATACTAGCGGCACCACTGTGCGAACGTACCGTTTGAGGTACGGCAACGCGGCGCAGGTAGCCAAGGTGCTCGAGCAAATCTTCGGCGGCGAGCAGTCCAGCGCCTCGGCTGGTGGGCCGCTAGATCAAATTGCGCCGAAAAGCGGCACCACAGAATCTCGGCTCGACTCGCTCGATCGCGGTGGGCAAAACAGCGGTTTGACGAGCCAGCCCGGCAGCACAACAAATGCGGCCGGCACTGCGGCTGCTCCCGTGGCCGCGGCGTTCAGCGCTTTTTCGGGCCATAACGATTCTGCCGCGGGCGGACCTCACAACGCACCGTCCATCGCGGGGGGGGCTCCTTCGCATGGTGTGCTCAAGAACGTTCGCATCACGGCCGACAGCGTCAACAATGCGATTCTGGTCTATTCCAGCCAGGAAGACTACAAGGTCGTCGAACGGACGCTGCGCGGCCTCGATCGACCACGCTTGGAGGTCGCCATCGACGCGACAGTTGCCGAGGTGACACTTACCAATCAATTGCAGTACGGCGTGCAATACTTTCTTGCCAATCAAGGCGGATCTGTTGGACTGTTCCAAGCCGCCGCACAAACAGCGACGCAGGCTGCGGCTACGACAGCGCTGCAACAAGTTGCGCCGGGCTTCAATCTGCTGTTGGGCTCGCAATCCAACCCGAAGGCGATCTTGAGTGCACTTTCCAGCGTCACCGAAGTCAAAGTGCTTTCCTCGCCTTCGATCGTGGCGATGGACAACGAGCCTGCGCTCTTGCAGGTTGGCGACGAGGTTCCGATAACTACTGGCACAGCGACGATTCTGTCCAATTCGAACACGCCGGTCGTCAACACCATTCAGATGTTCAATACCGGCGTGATTCTGAAGGTGCTGCCCCACGTCAACAGTAACGGCACCATCGAGCTCGAGGTCGATCAGGAGGTGTCGAGTGTCGTCAACAACAATAACCAAGCGACATTGACGCCGACCATTTCAGAACGGCGCATTCACTCAACCGTTGCGGTAACGAGCAACCAGACCGTTCTGCTTGGGGGACTCATCAGCGATAACGTGCAGAACTCGCACGGGGGAATACCGGGACTGAGCGACATAAACATCCTGAGTGGTTTGTTCGGCGCCGTCAACAACAGCCGCACGCGCACCGAGGTCATCGTTTTCATCAAGCCACGATTGGTTAAAAACAGCCTCGATTATCGCACGGTGACCGAAGAATTCCGCGAGAAGCTGCAGTCGATGAAGACCACGCACTCGGTGATCAAAGGCGAGGGGGCCGAGGCCACTTTTCCCAATACGCAAACGCGATAGCGGCAGAGGAGCCTTTTTGCAGGAAAGTCTTCGTCCGAATGCGGCCGTCCTCGTCGGCGGAAGCGGGGCGATTGTCGTTGTTTCGGTCCTTATGCTCCCGTGGCCGGCCGCCGTGGCGTCGGCCGTGCTCGGCGTGCTCATGATTGCCGGCGCGGACGTCGATGCGAGAACGCTGCTGCTGCCGGACGTCGTGACTTGGGGTGCGGCCGGCTGCGGCATTATCGCCGCGGCAGCGCTCGATCCGGACGATCCATGGTTCGCGCTCGCAGCCGCCATCGCGCGCGCGGCTGGCACCGCCCTCGCACTGGCGTTGTTGCAATGGTGTTATGCACGGTTGAGGACGCGCGAGGGGCTCGGTTTTGGCGACGTCAAGCTGGCAGCAGCGGTCGGCGCGTGGCTTCCGCTCAAGGCCATCCCGTTGTGCTTTGGCCTCGCAAGCGGCGGAGCGCTCGTCGCCGTCATGCTTGCCCGTCTGCGCGGCGAGATGGTGGACGCCGCCACGAAAGTCCCGCTCGGCGCATTTCTATGCCCGGCGCTGTGGCTGCTTTTTTATTGCGGCATCCTCTTTCGCTGAGGATCATCGCCGGCGCTAGTTTGATCGGCGCAGCAAATTCGAGTTTCTGTCGCGGCGCGAATGCGGCGACTGATCGGTCGCGATGATTCGCCTCTCTTTTTGATCGTGATCTTGCTGACGCCCGGCGCCATGTTGATTTCTTTTTTCAGTGCACTTGCGGTCTAAAATTAGTCACGGACCCGTTGTTTGCTTCGCGCATTCTGGTGTCGGTGCGGAGGCGACTATGACAAAGTCCTTGTGTAACAAAAAAACGCAATCGTCGTGGAAGAGTGTGCTGCTTGCGAGCACGATCGTGATGTCGGGTGCGATTGTCTGCTTGGGATCGCTGCCCGCGCAGGCTCAATTCGGCGGGGGTGGAGGCTTCGGTGGCCGAGGTGGAGGCTTCGGTAGCGGAGGCGGAGGCTTCGGTGGAGACGGTGGAGGCTTCGGTGGCGGCCGGGGTGGAGGCTTCGGTGGCGTCAGGGGTGGAGGCACCAGCAGTGGTGGCGGAGGAGGCACCGCCAATGGCGGGGGCGGGACATCACAGGCCACCGATCCGGGCGTCAGAGGTGGGACCCCCGGCGCCGGAGGTCCGCTTCCGGGACTCAGTCAAAACGAGCTGAATTTCTTCAACGCCGCCCAAACCGTGTTTGAAAATGTCGACGGCGTCGCCAACGGACTGGGTCCGGGCTTTAATCTGAACAGCTGTGCCGGCTGCCATGCCGCGCCGTCCGTCGGCGGCAGCAGTCCAGCGACCAATCCGGAGGTGGCGGTCGCAACCTTGGACGGCGCCAAGAACGTCGTGCCGTCGTTCGTTACCGCGAATGGTCCGATACGCGAGGCACGTTTCGTGCTCAATGCTAACGGAACGCCCGACGGCGGCGTGCACGATCTTTTCACGATCACCGGCCGCTCGGATGCGCAGGGCTGCACCTTGGCGCAACCGAACTTTGCCGCCGCGATCGCCGCCCATAATATCATTTTCCGGATACCGACCCCCACCTTCGGTCTCGGGCTGGTAGAAAACACCTCGGACGTCGCCCTGCAGACGGCGTTTGCCAGCAACGCACAACAGAAGGCGTCGTTGGGAATTTCCGGAAATTTCAATACCAGCGGCAATACCGGCAACATCACCCGCTTCGGCTGGAAGGCACAGAACCCGTCGCTACTGGTCTTCTCCGCCGAGGCTTACAACGTTGAGATGGGCGTGACCAACGATGGATTTCCCAACAAGCGGAACAGCCCGCCAGCGGGCTGCCTGTTCAATCCTCTTCCCGAGGACACGACCAATCTGGTGAACACCACCAATAGCGGAAGCCCGGCGGCTGACTTCTCCTCGGACATAGTGAATTTCTCGGCGTTTATGCGGATGCTGGCCGCGCCAACGCCGGCGTCGTCGGGCACGTCGACGACCTCATCAACATCGTCGACGTCGACGGCGACGACGGAGGTGGCCAGTGCGGATTCGACCAGCGTTCTTTCCGCCGCCTCGGGAATCTCGTCGACATCTTCGACCGGTTCGACAAGGTCGGCCGCACCTGATGCAAGCCGCGGTCAGCAGGTCTTCGCCAACATCGGATGCCAAGCTTGCCACGCCATGAATCAAACCACCGGGCAATCCACAATAACGGGGGTCAGCAACATTACGTTTCATCCGCTGAGCGATTTCGCCCTGCACGACATGGGAACGGGACTTGCCGACGGCATTTCCCAGGGCGCTGCGGTGGGTAACCAATTCCGCTCCGCGCCGCTTTGGGGCGTGGGCCAGCGCATCTTCTTCCTGCATGACGGCCGCACCAACAACCTGGTCACGGCGATCGAAGACCACGCCAGCAGCGGTTCGGAAGCCAACACCGTGGTCCAAAACTTCAAGATGCTGAGCGTGAGCGATCAGCAGGCGCTGATTGACTATCTGCGCTCGCTGTAAGGGCGATGCCTGCGATGCAGCGCGTTCTGTACGCGGGTGCGGCGGCCGTTCTCTCGGGCTGGCTCGCCTGGCAAACTGGTGCCGCGATATTCCATCGCGGCACCGCTTTTTTCCTTATAAACCCCCAGGACGGAAAGGTCGCCGATGGAAGCTACGTAAATAAATATTTCGGATTGACCTACCCGCTGCCGCACGGCTGGAAGGCTGGAGAGGCCGGCCCGGTCCCTTCACAGTCCGCCTATTATGTGCTGGCTACGTTGATTCCGGACGCCGAGCGAAATGCGACTATTTTGGTCGCGGCGCAGGATACGTTCTTTACTACCGGTGCAGGCGGCGGCGTTGCCGACAGCGCTCGCAATTTTCAGCAGGCCGTGTCGAACATCGCCGGCATGACAGTCGATCGCGATGTAATGGAGGTGATGGTTGCCAACCAGCTTCTCTATCGCGTGGACTACAGCGGCGTCGGTCTCTTTCGCGCAACATTCCGAACGGAAATCCGCTGCCATATTGTGAGCTTCAATCTGACGGCGCGCGATCCAGCACTGCGGACGCGGCTTGCCCAAAGTTTCGATCGCCTCTCCTTCGCAGCAGGTAGCGGCTCGCGGCCACCGCCTTGCATCAAGGACTATGCGAACGGAGACAATGTCCTCCACAAGGTCAGACCGCTGCCTGTCGGGCCGAAATTCATCCCAATCCCAGTGCGAATTATCGTGGGCACCGACGGCAGCGTGAAGCACGTTCACGTCATCCGCGCGACCGACGATCAGCGCCGCAGTATCGAAGAAGCGCTATATCAGTGGAAATTCAAGCCTTATGAGCTCAATGGGCATCCAAGCCCGGTCGAGACCGCGCTGGTCTTTGAGTTCAAGGCAGACAACTAGATCCCCGCATGCCGCACCGTCGCTTCGTTTGGCCGCACGTTTTACGAACGGCCGTGAGTGCCCCCGGTCCAGGCTTTATCAGTTGCCGGCGCGGCTGCCATCACGGCGCCGCAACATGCCAAACATTGAAGAGTCCGTCGCCGCCAACGTCGCCCGGCTTTTTGTCATCCATCCACCGGTAAAGCGGCTTGGCCTTGTAGGCCCACTGCTTCTTGCCATCATTTCGAACGATGACGGTCCAGTCGTCCATATTTGCAGCGTCGGGCGGAGCCGAGAAAGGCGGCCAGTTCGTCGCGCATTTGCCGTTGCAAGCTGACTTGCCGGGTGTCTTATCGTTATCGAACGTGTAGAGCGTCATACCGCCGGAATCGACTAGCGCCTTGCCTTTCGGCGTCTCGGCGACTTTGGCTGGGGCGGACGTTTGCGCAAGTACGACCGGTGCGCTGAGTGACAAAAGGATGATCGCTGCGGCCACGACAATCGCTCGTTCCATGATCTGACCTCCTTGGCTAATGCTGCGAGTGCTCGGCCCGGAGTACCGATTACGCTGACGGCTGTCGGTAGGGCGTCCCGACTTTCCAGGCGAATGGTGGAGCGACACGAAAGCAGCCATCTGTGGACCGCACGTCTCGTCAACACTCGCACAATAATTTCCCAGTCTTTTATGCCAAAACCGTGGCGTCTTTTCGCGGCAAAAGCGAGTGCCGTGAAGGTCGAGATCACAGCGCACCAGTCGTCATGAGCGCAGATGCTGCGAGAACGGCCAGCAGTGAATGTGATTTCCGGTCTGTCAAACGAGAGGCCGCAAGTCGCGAGGTACTGCAAAGTACGTACGATGTGTAAAGCCGTAACAGCGGTGCGCGCTGAATGTCAGCGGTCGCTTGGCCGTACCACCAAAGCGCCTCGACACAGCCCGACAGCCACGTTTCCTATCTTCCATGGCGTGGTAAAACTAAGCCGGCAAGTCTCTGATTTCATTGGTGAGCCCGGATGGGATCGAACCATCGACCTACTGATTAAAAGTCAGTTGCTCTACCGCTGAGCTACGGGCCCGCCGGCGGGCGCCTCCCTGCGGGGTGCGCCGCCGCAAAACGCGCTCTCCCGTATCAGATCAAGGCAGCGCAAGGCAACGCCGAACATGGATCATGTGGGTTGCGGGGGGCCGTCGGACCACCGTCGGTGCCGCGGGCAAAGCCGTCGCGGCAGTCGCACGGCGCGCCGCCATTTGCTAATCTCATCGCCTTCGAGCCGCGCAGCCAACAAGGACCTTTGCCATGCCCATCGTCAACCGCATCGCCGACCTGCATGCTGAGATCACCGGCTGGCGGCGGGAGATGCATGCCCATCCGGAGCTCGGCTATGACGTGCATCGAACCGCCGCGATGGTGGCCGAAAGGCTCAAAAGCTTTGGCTGCGACGAGGTCGTGCCCGGCATCGGCAAAACCGGCGTGGTCGGCGTGATCCGCGGCCGCCAGGGCGACAAGGTCGTCGGTTTGCGCGCCGACATGGACGCGCTGCCGCTCGAGGAAGAAACCGGACTGCCGTACAAGTCGACAATAGCCGGCAAGATGCACGCCTGCGGCCATGACGGCCACACCGCCATGCTGCTGGGCGCCGCCAAATATCTTGCCGAGACGCGCAATTTCTCCGGTACCGCCGTGGTGATCTTTCAGCCGGCCGAGGAGGGCGGCGCCGGCGGCCAGGCCATGGTCAAGGACGGGCTGATTTCCCGGTTCGGCATCCAGGAAGTCTATGGCATGCATAACTCTCCGGGACTGCCGGTCGGCGAGTTCGCTATCCGGCCCGGCCCCATCATGGCGTCGGCCGAGCACATCACCATCAACCTCGAGGGCAAGGGCGGGCACGCGGCGCGGCCGCATCTTGCCATCGACACGCTCCTGGTCGGCGCTCAGATCGTCAATGCGCTGCAGTCGATCGTCGCCCGCAACGTCGATCCGCTCGACGCCGCGGTGGTGTCGATCTGCATGTTCCAGGCCGGGCACACCGACAACGTCATTCCCCAGCACGCCACGCTGCGCGGCACCGCGCGCGCCTTCAAGACCGAGGTCGGCGAGCTTTTGCGCAAGCGCATCAACGAGATTGTCGAAGGCACCGCACGGCTTTACGACGCGCGCGCCGAAGTCATCTACAAGAACGGCTATCCGGTCCTGGTCAATCACGAGGCGCAGACGGCGTTCGCCGCCGACGTGGCGCGCGAGATCGCCGGCAAGGACAAGGTCGATGCGCAATTTCCACCGCGCATGGCGGCCGAAGACTTTTCCTTCATGCTCAACGAACGGCCGGGCGCCTTCATCTGGGTCGGCAATGGCGACAGCGCCAACCTGCATCATCCCGCATACGACTTCAACGACGAGGCGATCCCGGTTGGCACCTCATATTGGGTGCGGCTCGCCGAAAGCGCGCTGCGGGGCTAGGCGTCATTCCGGGTCCGAGCGTCAGCGAGTAGCCCGGAATCCATAATCCCCGGGCTGCAAAGAGATCTGCGCGTCTCTCCGTATTGTTCTTCGTGGTAGTGGTTATGGATTCCGGGTTCGCTGCTTCGCAGCGCCCCGGAACGACGCTTGCGATTACTGCGCCGCTTCGACGCGGTTTTCGGCCGGCAGCTTTGGCTGCTCGGCGATGACCTTCGGCTCCGGCAGCAGCACCGACGTCTTGGCGACGACGCCGCGCCAATAGGCGAACGAGTTCAGCCGCGAGCCTTCGACCAGCGCGATCAATGTCGCGGCGAGGAACGGCAGGCTCTGCACCACCAGCACCGCCGCAAAAATGTTGATCTCGCGGATCTGTTTGAAGTTAGTGACGACGAGCGTGACCGCGCCGGCGAGCAGAAGGCCGGCGATGATGGCTTCCCAGAACGCCGCAAAATCGGGACCCTTGCGCGTCAAGCCGCCTTTGGCGGTGCGCAGGAATGGCGCATGTTCAGTGATAATGCCAGCGCCAACGGCGCGCGCCACGGTCCATTGCAACGACATCGCGGCGACAACGGCGCCAGCCATCCCAGCCAATGAAGTTCGCACCCGCAGTCGATAGAGCAGGACGAAATGCGCGAGCGACACCGCAAAGGCGGCGATGATCGGCAGCGTCAAAACGCGATCCGGCACTGCGCCGAACCGGGCCAGTGTCTCGGCGAATTGGGCAAGCCCAGCGCCGAACCCTGCCAGTTTCTCCGCGAACCGCCCGCATGTATCGGTCTGCTTGGCGATCGCCTCCGACCAATCGCGGCACCACAGCGCAATGGAAACCGCAGCGCCGCTGCTCGAATAGGCAACGAACGGCACCCACAGGACGTTAAGGAGCGCAACCACGACGCCGATCGAGTCGCCGCCCATCCAATTGAGCCAGCCGATGCCGTATTCGCGTTTCTGCTCGCGGGTAAAGCCGTCGGCTTGCGGCAAGAGCTGCCGCCAGTGCTTGCGCAGCAATTGGAAGCCGCCATAGGCCCAGCGATGGCGCTGCCGCTTATAGGCCTCGAACGTGTCGGGCAAGAGGCCATAGCCGTAGCGCCGGTTGGTGTAATGGGCGATCCAGCCGCCTTCGAGCAGCGTAAGCCCGAGATCGGCGTCCTCGACGATGGTGTCGCTCGACCAGCCGCCGGCGGCATCGAGCGCGGCGCGGCGGATCAGGCACATGGTGCCGTGCACGATGATGGCGTTGAACTCGTTACGCTGCACCATGCCGATATCGAAGAAGCCGGCATATTCGGCGTTCATGGCGCGGTGCATCGGCGAGCGGTCGCCATCGCGGTGATCCTGCGGCGATTGCACCAGGCCGACATGCGGATCGGCAAACAGCGGCACCAAATCCTTGAGCCACCCCGCGTCAACCACATAGTCGGCATCGATGACGCCGACGATTTCCGCGTCCGCCGCGGTGTTGGCCAGCGCCAGGCGCAAGGCGCCGGCCTTGTAGCCTTCTAGCTTCTCGGCATTGACGAACTTGAAGCGCCCGCCGAGCGTGCGGCAGTGCTCCTCGACCGGCCGCCATAATGCCGGATCGGGCGTGTTGTTGACGACCAGCACGCATTCGAGGCTAGGATAGTCGAGCCGCGCCACGCTATCGAGCGTCGCCTTGAGCATCTCCGGCGGCTCGCAGCAGGCCGGAATGTGGATCGACACTTTCGGCGCAAACGGCTCGGGTACGAGCGGCGGCGACGCGGCCAGCCGCCGCGGCGGCCGGCCGAAGGCGATCGCCGCGATCTCGTCGAGCCGCGCCAGCGCTATGGCGACGAGCGGCAAGAGCAGCACGACGCCGAGCCCAAGCGCGAACGCGGCACCCGGCACGAAATAATGGCCCTTCCAGAACGCCACCACGGCGGCGAACCAGGCGCCGGCAAGATGCGCGGAGACCGCCAGCATCAGCGCTTGCCGCACCGTCGCGCCGGCCAACGCCAGGATCGGCAGCGACAGCAACAGGCCGAGCAGCACCGCAAGCCCGGCGCGCTTGAAATAATCCGGATCGCCGAGCGGCCCGGTCCAGGAGAATTTGGCCTGGCGCGACGCGTCGAAAATGCCCCAGTACGAGCCGACGCCGCCTTCGAACGTCTTCCACGGCTGATCGATGGCCTCGACGATATTGTAGTCGATGCCGTAGGCCTGGGCGCGCGAGGCAAAGTCGCGCAGCACCGTCGCCTGCTCGGTGCGGCCGGGGAATGCGTTCTGGAAATTGTAGCCGGCGCTCGGCCAGCCGAACTCGGCGATGACGATGCGCTTGCCAGGCAGCGCGCGCCGCAGCTTGTCGTAAAACTCGATCGTGTAATCGACCGCGTGCGACGCATCGATGCCGTTCCAGTACGGCAGCACGTGCGCGGCGACGAAGTCGACCGCGGAAGCGAGCTCGGGATGCTCGAGCCAGACCGAGCCGATTTCGCCGGTGGTCACCGGCACCGGGCTCTCGCGCTTCACCTGTTTGATCAGCTCGATCAGCTCCGGCAGCTTCATTTCGTCGCGAAGGATCGTCTCGTTGCCGACCACGATGCCATCGACATTGCTATTGTGCCGGGCAAGCTCGACGGCGGCGGCAACTTCGCGCGAGTTGCGCTCTTTGTCCTTGCTGATCCAGGCGCCGACTGTGACTTTGAGGCCGAACTCGGCGGCAATCGGCGGCACCAGCTCGGCGCCGCCGGTCGACGAATAGAGCCGGATCGCGTGCGTATAGGGCGCGATGGCTTTCAGGTCGGCGCGGATTTGCTCGGGGGTCGGGCGCGCGCCGCGGTCGGGAACATCCGAACTGGCAAACGGCGCATAGGAGAGGCTCGCGAGTTGACCGTTGAATCCCGGAGCGCTGGCTTGTGTTCGCAACAGAACCCACAGCCCGGCATGCACGCACACGACGAGCGCGAGCACAGCGGTAACGGTGCGCATCGACTTTCAACCACGCGGGGCTAAAGGCACGGGCCCGAACCTGACCCCAAAGGTTCGACGATGGTCGTAAGGAGGGTAAGGCCACCTTGCGAGCGGCATCAAAACAAGTAGCGCGCGCGCATGGCAAATTCAAGACAACAGACGGAATTTTGGCGCAGTTTGCCGGCGCAAACGCGACCTTCGAGGAAGCCTTCGCGCTCAGTGATTGCTAGTTGCGCTCGGCGTGGCCGCGGCAGCGGCAGGCGGAGGAGGGGCCGGCTGGCTGGGGTTGATCCAGCAGGCCGTGATCCGGTTGTTGAGGCTATCGGCAGCCTTTGGATCGATGGTGTTGGTCTGCAGGATCAGGCAGCGAAAGGTTGCCGGGATATGGGCCGCCGGGCAGCCAAACCGGTCGTAGAGATCGAGATGGCGAAACGCCGTCTCGATGTCGTCGCGCCACATCAGGCTGATCACGCGCCGGCCAAGCCAGACGCATTCCGGATTGCCGGCCGGCCCGGTTATGGCGTGCTGGATGTCGGCGTACTCCTCGGTCTTCTGCGTCGGCGCCGGACCGGGGGCCGGCGGCTTCTCCGTTGGCTTGGAGTCGGCCGCCTGGGCGAACACCGTGCCGGTTGGCCCCGGAACTGCGACCGCGAGCCAGATTGCGGCACCTAGGCCAACCAGGATGCGGAGAACGCGAAGGAACATGTTTTCGACTTTGCTGCGTATGATGTTTTTGGCGACGTCTGACGATTGCAAGGCCCAAAAGGCGGCGGTCCCTTAGACACCGATCAAGCCGGCTTTGCGGCCGGTTTGCGGCCGCGGCCGGCGCAGACCACATCGCAAGTTCGGCGATTTGTCCAGCGCGCATCGCGGCGCAGACGGTTTGAGCGCGCGACGGCTTGGCACGACGCGCGGTCAAGGTTAATGGCAGGCGGTGCTTTTTCCCCCCGCCAACGGACATCGCGCCGTCTCGGCGCTGGCGCTGTTTGCGCTCACGGCGCTCGCGATCGGCGTGACCTGGTGGTGGCTCGGCCGTCCGGTCGCGCTGCCGCCATCGCCGCTTGACCCCGGCGAGAAGCTTTATTGCGTCTCCTACGCGCCGTATCGCGGCGACCAGGATCCGTTGGTCGAGGGCACGCGAGTGCCGGCCGCGCAGATCGACCAGGATCTGGCGCTGATCGCCAAATACAGCAATTGCGTGCGCGTCTATTCGGTCGACGATGGCGCGGCCGATGTCCTCGCGAGCGCGCGCCGCCACGGCCTGAAGGTCTTGGACGGGCTGTGGCTCTCCAACGAGGCTGAGAAGAATCGCCGGCAGATCGCCACCACCATCGCGCTCGCCAGGCAATACGCCGACGTGATCAGCGCCGTCATCGTCGGCAACGAGGTGCTGCTGCGCGGCGAGATGCCGGCTGACGCGCTGATTGCGGCCATCCGCGAGGTCAAGGCGCAGGTGCCGGAGCCGGTCACTTACGCCGACGTTTGGGAATTCTGGCTGCGCAATCGCGAGGTGGCGAGCGCGGTCGACTTCATCACGATTCACATGCTGCCGTATTGGGAGGATTTCCCGATTCCGGCCGAGCACGCCGCGGCCCATGTCAAAGAAATCCGCGACCAAGTCGCCGCCGCCTTTCCCGGCAAGGACATCATGATCGGCGAACTCGGCTGGCCGAGCCGCGGCCGCATGCGCGAGGGCGCGCGGCCCTCGCCGTCCGACCAGGCCCGCGCCATTCTGGAAACGCTCGCCTTTGCCAAGCGCGACAAGGTCCGGGTCAACGTGATCGAAGCCTTCGATCAGCCCTGGAAGCGCTGGCTCGAAGGCACCGTCGGCGGTCAATGGGGCATTTTCGACCGGGCAACCGGCGCGCCGAAATTCAGTTTCAGCGGCGGCACCATCTCCGATCATCCCGACTGGGCGATGCAGGCGCTGGCCGGAATTGCGCTTGCCGCTGCAGCGTTCGCCGCTGCGCTCGCGGCCGGGCGAGCCAAGTTGGCGCCGCCGTTTTTCTGGTGGCGGATTGCTGCGCTTGCATACCTCCCGGCGGTGCTGTTCGGCTGGACGATCGCTCAAGTCGCACCCGAGAGTTTCAGTGCCGGCGGCTGGCTGCGCTCGCTGGCGCTCGCGGCGACCGCCGTAGCCTCGCCGCTCGTTTGCGCCATGGCGGCCGCGGTGCGCCGGCCGCTTCCGCCATTTTCGGCGCTGCTCGCGGGCGGCGCCGGCATGCAACGCGATGCCCTGACCTGGGCCGTCGGCCTGAGCTTCCTGCTGCTCGTTCTGTTGGCGCTACAGACCGCGTTGGGCCTGGTGTTCGATCCGCGCTACCGCGACATTCCGTTCGCCGCTGTGGGCGCCGCCGTACTGCCTTTTCTGGTGCTATGGGCCTCGACGGAACGACGACCGGGACCGCCAGCGATGGCCGAGCGCGCTGCCGCCTTCGTGCTTGCCGCATCGGCAATCTACATCGCGGTCAACGAAACGTTCGCCAATTGGCAGGCAGTCTGGTTTTGCGCTGCGCTTCTCGGCCTTGCCTTCATGCTGGCGCGGGCGCGCGGCGCGCCAAACTCAGAATAAGCGCGGTCGAGGACCAGAACCAAAGCCCCGAAGCTCGACTACAAGAATCCGTTTGAGCTGGACTAAGCTCAAAAGGACCTTGTCTTGGCATCCTGATCCGGGTGGCGGCGCGTATCGAGGTATCCTGAGATTGCCCCAACGTTACATCGGCTTTATGACAAGCGTAGTGCTCTTCAACTGCTCCAACTGCGACGCGCATCAATCATTTCGGCCGTTCTTCAGAACTATCTATCGGACTATCCTTACTTGGCATCCAGCGAGACTCTCCCATCAGCGATGAGACCTGCGCGGACAAGGTTTGGATAAAGCTTCATGGCGAGATACTTGCCGATCTTGGCGGCGCCCGCAGGAGTGTAGTGGATGATGTCGTAGAAGTCTCCGGGACCAAACGAAAGCTCGCCGGCAAGATCGACGCAGGTGGCTTCGACGCGATGGCAGGCGGCAAGCGTCTCTTCGTTGAACAGTCCAAGGCTCAGCATGGAGAGGTCCATCTCGCCATTGCTCATGAGCAGTCCGAGCGGTTCGCCCGTCGGCGCCAAGCGACGGAAGGCGTGCGGCTGAGTCATGAAGATTGGTTCGGCCCCCCACGCGCGAACCAGCGCAGCCAAGGTCACCAGACGGTCGGCGTAGGCGGAGCGGCGCTGGGACGTCGCTGCTCGCAGCGCCCCCAGATCGGGGATGGGTACCCACCGTGCATGCGCTTCATCCAACACAGTGGCGCCATGCGTCAGATGTCCGCGTCGCGCCTCAATCGCTCCCAGGATTACCTGCGCCGCCGTGACGATCGCGCTGCGCTGTTCCAGGATCTGGCGGAGCCGGTGCCACGGCTCCTCCGCGGCGACGCCGTCGCGATCGATGCGGGTCTCGACGAAGAGGTCGTTGATCCCGGCGTAGATCAGGACGAGCTTCGGACGGAGCCCCGGGATGCGGGTGAGCCAATCCTTGATCGCCACGATGTGGCCGACCGTCGACTGGCCGTCGAGGCCGGCATTGCCGACGATCAGGCGCCGCCGCGGATCGGCGGCTGCGGCGAACTGATCCTGCCAGGTGTCTCCCTCCGAAAGGTAGAGCTGATCGGTCGTGCTGCCGCCGATCGTGATGACTGCGACCCTGTCGGGGCTTGGGATCGCGCCGCGGAGGCCCCAATGATCTCGCCGATAAACCGTCGGCTTGTCCGAAGGATACAGAGAATTGACGTTGAAGTTGTACTCGACGTCTTGTCTGACGCGCAGCCGAGGGTCGAACTCGGCGCCGACCCAGGCGCCAAAAAGCAGCTCGACCACGACGACACCGAGACAGATGAGCATCAGATTGACGGCCACGACCTTGACTGTCGTTCGCATGGCGGCTGGTCTCGGCGGATCTGCGGTTGGCGCGCCAGGGCGACGCACACATCTGTACCGGGATTCCCCAGATGAATCTCGCAGTGCGTGAATATTGCTTTTTCGGTCTCCCTTCAAGATCGGCATGCGATTGCGACTGCTGCCACCATTCAACGCTCTGGCGGCTGCGGCCGCAGTTCCACGGATCGTAGCAACCTTCGTTACCCGAGCGATCTGACCGATGCTGAGTGGGCGGTTGTGGCAACCCATGATTCCGCCAGCCCGACATGGCGGGTGGCGGCGATCGGTGAATGTGCGGGAGGTGCCGAACAGGATTTTCTACATCTGGGCACCATCGCTGAGCGGGCCGCCGCAGCTTTCGTGCTTGCCGGAGCGGCGGTCTACATCGTGCTCAACGAAACGTTCGCCGACTGGCAGGCCATATGGTTTTGCGCTGCGCTGCTCGGCCTTGCCTTCATACTGGCGCGGGCGCACGGCGCGCCAAGCTCAGAATAAGCGCTCCGACGGCGAGCGCGGCGAGATCGACGTTGTGCAGGACGAGGCCGAAGCCGGCCGCCGCAAGCGCAAGACCCATCAGCACGATCGACGGCCGCATCAGGTTGACGAGCGCGATGGCCAGCGCCACCGCGCCGAACGCCTCGTGCTCGAACAGCGGGATCGTCACCCGAAAAGTGCCGCACAGCCAAGTGGAAAGACCGCCCTGGCAGGCGAGCGCCACATTGGTTTTCTCGATCGCCATGAAGCGCAGATAAAGCGCCTCGCCGACGGCCAAAAAGCCGATGGCAATGAGCCAGTTGGTTTGCCGCGCCGTCGGCAGAAACAACGCGCGGCGCGTGGGGTTTGCGGTGTCCGGCATGGCCTTCGCACCGGCAATGCACCATGCCGACCCTTTACGCAAACAGATTTGCAAGGGCTGCAAGCCGACGAGCGTGGGCTACTGCAGCGCGATGTGCTGGCCGCTGAACAATGTCGGCTGGCAGGGCAGCCGATAGGGGGCCAGTGCGGCGCAGATCGTGGCCGCCGCTTCGGCGCTGGCGAGCGGGCCGACCACCAGCTGCAATTCGATGCGGCCGGTGTGCGGTACGCCGCGAAGCATCACCACCGGCTTCAATCCTTCGAACAATTTGCCGTGCGCGGAGTGGATGCCGAGCCAGCGCGCCCGCAGCACCTCGATGGAGACCGCGCTGCCGATATCGGCACCATATTTCAATGTGGCGGCCGGCGCCGCGGCACTAGGTGGTGCCGCTGCGGAACCCGGCATAGCGGCGCGCGACTGCATGGGCTCTGTGGCGGCTATCTGAGCGGGCGCGGGGGCCGGAGGAGGCGCCGATGCAACGGCAGCCTGCCCGGGCGCTGGCGCCGGTGTCGCTGGCGGGGCTGCGATCGCGGCATGAGATTCTGGCGCCGGCGCCGATGGCGGCCCCGATTCCGCTGGCGCCGGGTTGGTAATCACCGCATGCGACTCTGGCGCAGCTGCCGCGGGCGGTGAACGATCCGGCGCCGGGGTCACGTCCGTCTTCTTGATGGCTTCGATCTGCCGCGCCACCGAGCCGGTGATGTCGTCGACATTGCGCTCGACCACGGCGAGCCGCGATTTCAGTGCGTCGTTTTCCGCAGCCAGACCGCGCACCGCTTCGGAAAGTCGGCGCTGCTCAGCTACGCGGCGCTCGTCGGCCTCCGCGTCCAACGGCCGTGCGGCTAGCTGGGTGCGGTCGCTGCGGCCAGAAAACACACCGGCGATGCGCTGGGTGCCAACTTCGCTGCGTGACGCCAACACCGCAACGAACAGCGCGCCCGCGGCGACGCCCCCCCAAACCGTCATGCGCCACAAATGCCGCATGGTGAACGTCGCTTTGGTCGGCCGCTTCGGGGGCGGCAGCGGCTTTGCTACCGGCCTGCCAGCGGCAATGCCGGCGCTCCGCTCCGTGCCCGATTCCAAAATCCGCGGCCGAATCATTGTGGAAAACTAGCAGATTCGCGCCGTCCGGGTGTGTGCCATGGCGGCCGCCCAACGTTCACAATTGTGCCGTTTGCCATCGCCAAATCCATGGCCAAATCGCGTGGCTTTCGGCGCCGCGCCGGCTCGGCTATGAGAGCGCCGCGGAGGCCTTGTTCATGGCGGCTCGGACCTGCCTTGCCATCGTGCTTGCGGCCGGGGAGGGCACGCGGATGCGCTCCGCCCGGCCAAAGGCGCTGCACGACGTGGCCGGGCGCACGCTGCTCGCCCACGTGCTGACTGCCGTCGCCGGGATCGAACCGGCTGACACTGCCGTCGTGATCGGCCCTGGTCAGGACGAGGTCGCGGCCGAGGCCAAGCGGGTGCTGGCCGGCGCCACTTGCTTCGTGCAGCACGAGCGGCGCGGAACCGCGCACGCAGTGCTGGCGGCAAAAGCGGCGATCGAACGTGGCGCTGATGACGTTCTGGTCATCTACGGCGACACCCCGCTGATCCAGCCGGCGACGCTGCGGGCGCTCCGTGCGCCGCTCGCCGAAGGCGCCGCCGTCGCGGTGCTCGGCTTTCGCCCGGCCGCTCCGTCCGGCTATGGCCGGCTCGTGACCAGGAACGGCGAGCTTCTACGGATCGTCGAAGAGGCTGACGCCAGCATGAGCGACAAGGCGATCGGCTTGTGCAATGCCGGAGCGATGGCATTCGCCGGCAAGACCGCGCTCGCCATCCTGGAGCGGATCGGCAATCGCAATCGCAAGAACGAGTTTTATCTGACCGATGCGGTCGAGATCGCGCGCGGCATGAACAAAACCGCGGTCGCGGTCGAAGTCGAGGAGGACGACGTGCGCGGCATCAACAGCAAAAAAGAGCTCGCCGAAGCCGAAGCGGTCGCGCAGCAGCGCCTGCGGCAGGCCGCGCTCGACGCCGGCGTCACGCTGGTAGCACCCGAAACCGTGTTTCTGTCGGCCGACACCACATTCGGCAAGGACGTGGTGGTCGAGCCCTATGTGGTGTTCGGCGCCAATGTCAGCGTCGGCGACGGCGCGGTGATCCACGCCTTCTCGCATCTTGCCGGCGCCACCGTCGGCAAGGGCGCTTCGGTCGGACCGTTCGCGCGGCTCCGCCCGGGCACCCGCCTCGGCGAGGGCACGCGTATCGGCAATTTCGTCGAGGTCAAGGAAGCCAATATCGCGGCCGGCGCCAAGGCCAATCACTTGAGCTATATCGGCGACGCCTTTGTCGGGGCCGGCGCCAATATCGGGGCCGGCACCATCACCTGCAATTACGACGGCAACGCCAAGCATCGCACCACGATCGGCGAAGACGCCTTCATCGGCTCGAATTCGGCGCTGGTCGCCCCGGTCGAAATCGGCGCCGGCGCATATGTGGGCTCGGGCTCGGTGATCACCGCCGACGTGCCTGCGGACTCGCTGGCGCTGGCGCGCGGCCGGCAGGTCGTTAAGGAAGGTTGGGCGAGCCGCTTGCGCGCGCTAAAATCGATGGTCAAGAGAAAGGCGCATGGGCGCGATTAAGACCCGCAGCGTCTTGGCCACTGGGCGAACGCGCCGCGGCGCCGTCAGGAAGCGCAATGTTATTTGACTTTCCATGCCGCGCCCGGCGCGCTTTAACAATTAATGTTCAGGCAATTGGCGTTAAGAACGCCGGTTGCGGAGAGCGTGCGCAGCGATGTGCGGCATAATCGGGATCATCGGCAATGAGCCGGCGGCGCCGCAGCTGGTCAAGGCGCTCAAGCGCCTCGAATACCGCGGCTATGACTCCGCGGGCGTAGCGACGCTCGAAAAAGACGGCGTGCTGACGCGCCGGCGTGCCGAGGGCAAGCTGAAAAACCTCGAGAGCCGGCTCGCCCGCGAGCCGCTCACTGGCACGATCGGCATCGGGCACACGCGCTGGGCGACCCACGGCCGGCCGACCGAGAACAACGCGCATCCGCATGCCACCGACCGGCTCGCGGTGGTGCACAACGGCATCATCGAGAATTTCGCCGAGCTGCGCAGCGAACTGCAAGCCGGCGGCGCCAAATTTCAGACCGACACCGATACCGAAGTCATCGCCCATCTCGTCACCGAAGAGATGAAGCGCGGCGCCGCGCCGGTCGAGGCCGTGAAAAAGGCGCTGCCGCGGCTGCGCGGCGCGTTTGCGCTCGCCTTTCTGTTTGCCGGCGAGGAGGATTTGCTGATCGGCGCCCGCAAAGGCTCGCCGCTCGCCGTGGGCTTCGGCAACGATGCGATGTTCGTCGGCTCCGACGCCATTGCGCTCGCGCCGTTCACCGACACGGTGAGCTATCTGGAAGACGGCGATTGGGTGATCGTCAGGCGCAACAGCGCGGAAATTCACGACGCCAAGGGCGCCGTGGTCGAGCGCGAGGTGATCAAATCGCGCGCCGACGTCATGCTGATCGATAAGGGCAACCATCGCCATTACATGGCGAAGGAAATCTACGAGCAGCCCGAAGTCGTCGGTCATACCTTGGCGTACTATATCGACATGGTGGCCGAGCGCGTGGTGCTGCCGTTCGCGCTGCCGTTCGATTTCAAAAAGCTCGGCCGGATTTCGATTTCGGCCTGCGGCACCGCCTATTACGCCGCGATGATCGCCAAATACTGGTTCGAGCGTTTTGCTGGCGTGCCCGTCGAGGTCGATATCGCGTCCGAGTTCCGCTACCGCAGCGCGCCACTCGCCGCCGGCAATTTGGCGATCTTCGTGTCGCAATCCGGCGAAACGGCCGACACGCTCGCTTCGCTGCGCTACGCCCGCGAGCACAAGCAGCACGTGCTGTCGATCGTCAACGTCCCGACCTCGACCATCGCGCGCGAGAGCGACGTCGTCATGCCGACCTTGGCCGGCCCGGAAATCGGCGTCGCCTCGACCAAGGCCTTCACCTGCCAGTTGGCGGCGCTGGCCGCGCTCGCCATCGCCGCCGGCCGCGCCCGCGGCGCGCTCAGCGCGAGCGACGAGACCAAGCTCGTGCACGCGCTGATCGAGGTGCCGCGCCACATGAGCGAAGCGTTGGCGCTCGAGCCGCAGATCGAGCAGCTCGCACGGGCGCTGTCGAAATGCCCGGACGTGCTCTATCTCGGCCGCGGCACCAGCTTCCCGCTGGCGCTCGAAGGTGCGCTGAAGCTGAAGGAAATCTCCTACATTCACGCCGAAGGCTACGCCGCCGGCGAGCTCAAGCACGGCCCGATCGCGCTCATTGACGAGAAGATGCCGGTTATCGTCATCGCGCCGCACGATCAGGTGTTCGAAAAGACCGCTTCGAACATGGCCGAGGTCGCCGCGCGCGGCGGCCGGCTCATCCTATTGACCGACCCGAAGGGCGCCGCAGCCGCCGCCGACGGCCATGCCGTGACGACGCTGACGCTGCCCGCCATGCCGGCAACGGTGGCGCCGCTGGTTTATGCCGTGCCGGTGCAGTTGATCGCCTACCACACGGCGGTGATTCTGGGCACCGACGTCGATCAGCCGCGCAACTTGGCCAAATCGGTGACGGTGGAATAAAGCGCGCGCCGCTGTGCGGTGAGGCGATTCCATAATATAATTGCGCACCGAAGCGACGCGCACGTGAAATGCCCAACGCGAACATTAGCAACGAACAGCCTGCCAGCGCCGCGCCGCGCCCCACGGCCGGCGCCGCCAGCCGCATCCGCAATTACTTCCTCACCGGGCTGATCGTCGCCGGGCCGGTATTGGTGACGGTATGGCTCGTCTGGTGGTTCGTCACCTGGGTCGATGCCTGGGTGCGGCCGTTCATCCCGCAGGCGTACCGGCCGGAGACCTATCTGCCGGTCGACATCCCGGGCTTCGGCCTCGTCATCGCCTTCGTGGCGCTCACGCTGCTTGGCTTTCTCACCGCCAATCTGGTCGGCTCCCGGTTGATCGGCCTCGGCGAAAGCCTACTCAACCGCATGCCGATCGTGCGGCCGATCTACCGCACCGCCAAGCAGATTTTTCAAACGCTGTTTTCCGGCTCCGGCTCGAGCTTCCGCAAGGTGGGTCTGGTCGAATTTCCGGCGCCGCGGATGTGGTCGCTCGTGTTCCTGACGCAAACGCCGAGCGAGGAAATTTCCGCGCGCCTGCCGGCGACCGAGCACGTCTCCGCGTTCATGCCGTGCACGCCGAATCCGACCACCGGCTTTTTCTTCTATGTGCCGCGCCGCGACGTGGTCGAGCTCGACATCACGGTCGAAGAGGCCATGCAGCTCCTCATGTCGGCCGGCATCATCCAGCCCGGCGGCGACGCGCACGGCAAGCTCGCCGGCCTCGCCGAAACCGCGCGCACCGCGCAAGCCGCGCGCCGCGCAACGCCCACGCCACAACAGGCGCCGACGCCGGCGAAATAAGAATCTAGGCCTTCACGTACGGAAGGCATTTATCGGCGCGGTGCAGCGCCAGAAGGTTCATGCCGACTTCGAACATCGCGTAATCGAAGCCTTCGAGCCACGCGCGCAGCGCGTCCCGGTCGACCTTGACCGCCTCGATGAACAGGATCGGACGGCTTTTGGCGACACAGACGCCGGCGCCTGCCAGCACGTCGAGCTCCATGCCCTCGACGTCGATCTTGATCAGATCGACGCGCGGGAAGTCGTATGAATCGAGCGTCGTGGTCGGAACTGAAACCATCTTGTCTTCGGAATAGTCGACGAACTGGCCGATGAACTCGGTCCCGTCGCGTTTTTTCAGTTCGAGGCTGCCGAAGCTTCCGGGCGCAAAATAATTCGGCGCCGGTATTTTCATCGCGCCGATCTGGCTTGCCACCGCGGCATGGACGGCGCGGGCATTGAAGCAATTGTTGATCGCAATGTTGCCGGCGAGCGCGTAGTAGAGTCGTTCCTGCGCCTCGAAAGCAAGCACGGCGCCCCAGCCGCTCATGTGCTTGGCCCATTCGACGGTGAAAACGCCGATATTGGCGCCGCAATCGACCGCGATCGCACCGTCGCCGTAATGCTGCCGGCGCAGATCGAGGAGTTTCAGGGTGAGATCCACTTCGCCGGAATCGTAGCTGCTCTTGTCGAGCAGCTGAAAACCTAATCCGTATGCGGTGGTGTCATCGACGATGTGCTGATCGAAACGGTTGACGATCAGCGTGCCGTGATCGGTCGCCAGGGTAACGAACGCAATCTTGCGCGGCGGATTCGGCATCATCGAACCATAGCCGATTCGGGCCAACAAATGTCCCGCTGGTATCGGCTCAGCTGTTTGTAACACCCGCCTGCATCAAGCGGGCGAGCCCCGTCGGCGTCTCCACCGGCGGCGTCCAGCCAAGCCGCATCAGCGCCGAAGCATCCGCCACGAGCGAACCCGATAACAGATCGTAGGTGTCTTGATGACCGGCGGCGCGCAACGGCAGCTCGAGGAAGAACGGCGGCAGCCAGAACACGTGCGGCCGCCGGCCGAGCCCCTGCCGCATCGCCGCGATCATTTCGGCGACGGTGAGTGCCTGCGGATCGGCGGCGATCAGGACGCGACGCAGCGGAACGCCGACGCGCAACACCGTCTCGATCGCGGCCGCAAGATTGTCGAGCGCCAACAGCGACCGCCGTCCCTTGAGCGCGCCGAGTGGCAACGGCAACGGCGAGCGCGCAACGCGCATCAATCGCGCCATGTTGGCCTTCACACCCGGGCCATAGACCAGCGCCAGCCGCAGCGCCACCCAATCGAGATCGAGCTCCGCGAGACCGCGCTCGGCCGCGAGTTTGGATCGTCCGTAGGCGTCGGCAGGCGCCGGCGGCAGCGCTTCCGTCAGCACGGCGCCCGACGATGAGCCGCATTGCGCCCGGATCGACGACAAAAAAACGAAGCGCTTGACGCCGGCGCGCTGGGCGGCGCGCGCCAGCATGAGCGTCGCCTCGGTATTGAGCACACGATAATCGTCCTCCGGCCGCCCGGACATCCGATGCGCAAGTCCCGCCGAATGAATGACGGCATCGACGCCTTCCAGCGCCGCCGCCATGTTGCGCGGCTGGGCGAGATCGCCGATCACGGCGCTGGTCGCCGGCAAGGCGATCGGGGTCGGCCGGCGCAGCAGCACGCGCATGCGGTAGCCGCGCTGCGGCAATTGCCGCAGCAGATATTGGCCGATAAAGCCGGTCGCGCCGGTCAGCGCCAGCAGCATGCGACTATGGTTATGGCTGCTTCGAATCCATCAGCACGAACATGATCCGGCACGGCTCCTTGCCGTGATTGATCCAGGCGTGATTGGTCGCCTGCTGCACCGCCACGTCGCCGGCTTTCAGGTGTACGGTCTTGTCGTCGAGCATCAGGTCGATTTCGCCGGACATGATGATGGCGTAGTCGACCGTGCGGGTGCGGTGCATCAGCGGATGACTGACCGGTACACCGCGCGCCGGGGCGTGATCGCCGACGATGTTCATCATCAGATTCTTCGGCAGCTTCGCCTCGGTTGCGGCGTCAAGCGGTGGAATCTCGACGACGCGGAACACGGTGCCGTTATCGGGCGGATTGATCCCGATCTCCTTCGGCACCGCGTCCTTATTAAAAGAAAATCCGGCGGGCCCGGAATTCGTTGTCCACAATACGGCGCCGGCATTTCCCGACTTGCTGACGGAGAGCGTTTCGACCTGATCGATCAGGGTCGTCGAGCGATTGTTGGCGTCGAGCGTCGTCACCACGCGGTGGATTTCGCTGGCCTGCGCGCCCGACGCGATCATCAGGACGATGGCGAGCGACCACAAAATCTTGTGCGGCATGAGCTTCCCCCTTTTGCGGCGAGGCAATTTCAGCTTGACACTGTGACAAGTTTCGCCAGCAGCGGCAAGTTTGTTGGCCGGATGAGCGAAGCGAAATCCGGCTGCAAGCGAGCCTCGAGGTCGTTGCCGCAATCGCCGGCTCACGCGGGTTGCGTCGCACGCAGCTGAAACCGTCGAATCGTGCTGCCCGTGCTGGCCCGTGCGCGCGATTCGGTCTAGCTTACGCTCCTCGCCACGACTGGCACGGCTCGCCAGCGAGCAGACGGGCCGCGGCGAAAATATGGGCGGGCGCGATGTGCTCGGTGCGCCGGCTAAGGGGAGGGAGCGATGGATCGACGCGACATCCTGCGCGGAGCCGCGTGGTCGCTTGGAGCGCTTGCCGCGAGCCGCACGATGGCGCCGCGTGCCGCTGCAGCGGCCGCGCCGTTCAAGGCGTCCGACGTGCATCCGCCCGGCTATCCGACGGTTATCGCCGTCAATAATCTCGGCAAGAAATTGAGTGAGGCGACCGGCGGCCGGCTGTCGGTGCAGATGTACGCCTCGATGCAGCTCGGCGGCGAGAAGGAGGCGATCGAGCAGGCCCAGGTCGGCGCCATCCAATTCGCCCGCGTCAGCGTCGGCGCCATCGGCCCGGTGATCGACGAGCTCAACGTGCTCAATCTGCCGTTCGTGTTCCGCGACACCGCGCACATGCAAAAGGTCATCGACGGACCGATCGGCGGCGAACTGCTCGACAAGGTAACGGCCAACCCCAAGGCCGGCCTGGTCGGGCTGTGCTGGATGGACGCCGGCGCCCGCAATTTCTACGACACCAAGCATCCGATCAAAAGCATGGCCGACCTGAAGGGCCTCAAAGTGCGGGTGATCGGCAATCCGATCTTCGTCGATATGGCGAACGCGCTTGGCGCCAACGGCGTCGCCATGGGCTACGATCAGGTGTTTTCGGCGCTGCAGACCGGCGTCATCGACGGCGCCGAGAATAATCCGCCGAGCTTCGTGTTCGACAATCATTATCAGGTGGCGAAGTTCTATACGCTCACCGAGCATCTGATCGTGCCCGAGATCCTGGTGTTCTCGCGCAAAACCTGGGACACGCTGTCGGCAGACGACCAGGCGCTGTTGCGCAAGCTCGCCGGCGAGGCGCAGGCTGACGAACGCGTCCTGTGGGCCGCTTACGAGAGCGAGGCCATGGCCAAGGCGCGCGCCGCCGGCATCCAGATCGTCGAGACGATCGACAAAAAGCCGTTCCGCGACGCGGTCAAGCCGGTGTGGGACAAATACGGTCCGCGCTTTGCCGCCATGATCGCCCGCATCCAGGCGGTGAATTAGCGCAACCGTCATTGCGAGTGAAGCGAAGCAATCCAGCTCGGAAGCGCCGCTCTGGATTGCTTCGTCGCTTCGCTCCTCGCAATGACGTTGGGGAGGGGGCATGGTACCGACCATCCGCGCAGTGATGGACGCCCTCTATCTGTTCTGCGTCGGCGCGGCCGGCGCGGCATTGGTGCTGATCTCCGCGGTCATCCCGTGGGCCGTCTATACCCGTTACGTGCTCAACAGCGCCGCTTCCTGGCCGGAGCCGACCGCCGTCCTGTTGATGATCGTGCTGACCTTCTTCGGCGGTGCCGCCTGCTATCGGGTCGGCATGCACATGCGCATGTCGTTTTTCGTCTCGCTGCTGCCGCCGTATTTGCAGCGCGTGTGCGCGCTCGTGGTCGAATTGCTGATGGCAACGATCGCGCTGTTCATGATCATGTGGGGCGCCGCACTTGTCGCGACCACCTGGCAGAATTCCATCGCCGATTTTCCCGCGCTCTCGGTCGGCGTCACTTACCTGCCGATTCCGCTCGGCGGCGCCTTGCTGCTGCTATTCATCGTCGAGCGCCTGACAATCGGTCCGCTGGCGGCGCCGGTGCCCGAGACCATGCCCACCTCCGGGTGAACGCGAAGCAGCGCCGCATGGATATTTTTGTCCTGCTCGCCACCATGTTCGGCTGCTTCGTGATCGGCATGCCGATCGCGTATGCGCTGGCGCTCGCGGCCATTGTCGGCGCGTTGTGGATCGGCATTCCACTCGAAGCGGTGATGCTGCAGATTTCCAACGGTGTGAGCAAAGTGGCGATGCTGACCATCCCGTTCTTCGTACTCGCCGGCGCCATCATGGCGGAAGGCGGCATGGCGCGCCGCCTCGTCGCCTTCGCCGACGTGCTGGTCGGTTTCACCCGCGTGCGCGGCGGACTGTCGGTGGTCAACGTGGTCGCCACCACGTTTCTCTCCGGCATTTCCGGCTCGGCGGTCGCTGACACCTCGGCGATCGGCTCGGTCATGATCCCGCAGATGGAGCAAAGCGGCTTTCCCCGCGTCTTTGCCACCAACGTGACGATCTCGGCATCGGTGCAGGCGCTGCTGGTGCCGCCGAGCCACAATGCGGTGATCTACTCGCTCGCCACCGGCGGCACGATCTCGATCATCAGCCTGTTCATGGCTGGCGTGATGCCCGGGCTCCTTCTCGGTTTCGCCATCATCGTGCTCTGCCTCGTCATCGCCTATCGCGACGGTCATCCGCGCGGCAAGACGGTGCCGCTGCGCGACGCGGTCAGAATTACCCGCGATGCGCTGTGGGGCCTGATCACGCTCGTCATCATTCTGGGCGGCATCCTGGCCGGCGTGTTCACCGCGATCGAGGCCGGCGCGGTGGCCTGCGTGTGGGCATTCTGCGTCACAATGTTCGTCTATCGCGATTACCGCTGGCGCGATCTGCCGGGTTTGGTGCACCGGACCATGCGCACCGTCGCCATGGTGCTCACCTTGATCGCCTGCGCCTCGAGCGTCGGCTACATCATGGCGCTGACCCAGATGCCGGCGAAGATCACCGCCTTCTTCCTTTCGATCTCGACCGACAAATACGTCATCCTGCTGCTGATCAACGCGATGCTGTTGTTGCTCGGCTGCCTGGTCGACATGGCGCCATCGATCCTGATCGCAACGCCGATCCTATTGCCGGTGATGCTCAAGCTCGGCGTCGACCCGGTGCATTTCGGCATGATCATGCTGCTCAATCTCGGCATCGGACTGTGCCATCCGCCGGTCGGCGCCATCCTGTTCGTCGGCTGCGCGGTCGGCCAGGTCACCATCGAACAGGTGCTGCGCCGCATCTGGCCGTTCTACGCCGTGATGTTCGCCGTGCTGATGCTGGTGACGTATCTGCCGGCGATCTCGCTTTGGCTGCCGCGGCTGCTGGGGCTGTAACCACGCACGTGCGGACCGGTAATGGTGCAAGCCCATTGAGCGCCGTGGCAAGTCGTCTTAATTGTACGGACGTCAACTCCACCGCCAAACGCCATAGGCTAGGATTTCATGGTCAAGACCCTTGAACAGGCAATTGCCGAAGTAGCCGCGTTGCCCGACGCCGACCAGGAACAGATCGGTCGGCAATTGTTGTAGCACGTCGAAAAGCTTCGCAACCTTCGGGAAGAGCTGGACCGAGGTATTCGCTCGCTCGATGCGGCCAAGGGCACGACTGTGGATATTGGAGAATTCGTGACGAGTTGCGTCCCGGTATTCGCTCGCTCGCGGCCACCCCGCACGTCGTATTCTACAGAGTGAAAAACGATGCTCCGGAAATTATCCGTATTTTGGATGGTCGCAGGGACGTCGAGGAGATTTTCGCCGATTGATTCTCTACCCCGCCGCCAACAACCGGATCGCTTCGTCGCGGGCGAACAGATAGAGCAGATGGCGCAGCGCCTCGCCGCGCGGCGAGGTGAGCTTCGGGTCGCGCGACAACACCAGCGCCGCATCGTCGCGCGCGGCGGTGAGGAGTTTGCCGTGCAGCTCGATGCGCGCGACCCGGAAGCCGGGCTCGCCGCTTTGCCGGGTGCCGAGCAAATCGCCTTCGCCGCGCAGTCTTAAATCCTCTTCGGCGATGCGGAAGCCGTCGTCGGTCTCGCGCATGATGGCAAGGCGCGCCTTGGCGGTGGCGCCGAGCGGTCCTTTGTAGAGCAGGAGACAGGTCGAGCGCTCGGCGCCGCGGCCGATGCGGCCGCGCAACTGGTGCAGTTGCGCGAGGCCGAAGCGCTCGGCATGCTCGATCACCATGACGCTCGCCTCCGGCACGTCGACGCCGACTTCGATCACGGTCGTCGCCACGAGCAAGCGCGTTTCGCCGGCCGCAAAGCGCGCCATGGCGCGGTCCTTGTCGGCGCCGCGCATGCGGCCGTGCACGAGATCGACCGTAGCGCCGAAGCGGCGTTTCAGCTCGGCATAGCGTTCCTCGGCGGCGGCGAGATCGACGCTTTCGGATTCTTCGACCAGCGGGCACACCCAATAGACGCGGCGGCCTTCGTTGAGCGCGCGCGCCACCGCTTCGATCACCTCGGCAAGGCGCTCAAGCGGAATGGTGCGGGTGTCGACCTTTTGCCGGCCGGCCGGTTTTTCGCGCAACGCCGAAACGTCCATGTCGCCGAAATAGGTGAGCACCAAGGTGCGCGGAATTGGCGTCGCGGTCAGCACCAGAAGATCGACCGCTTCGCCCTTGCGGGCGAGCGCAAGCCGCTGGTGCACGCCGAAGCGGTGCTGCTCGTCGACGACGGCGAGCGCCAGGTCGTGGAACGCGACGTCCTCCTGGAATAGCGCGTGGGTGCCGACCAGGAGATCGATGTCGCCCGCGGCGAGCGCGGACAAAATGTCGGCGCGATCGCGGCCGCGCTCGCGGCCGGTGAGGATGGCGACGCGAATGCCGGTCGCTGCGGCGAGCGGTGCGATGGTCGAAAAATGCTGGCGCGCCAAAATTTCGGTCGGCGCCATCAGCGCCGCCTGCCGGCCAGCCTCGACGACGTGCGCGGCGGCAAGGAGCGCCACCACGGTCTTGCCGGAGCCGACGTCGCCCTGCAGGAGGCGGAGCATACGTTGCGGCCGGGCGAGATCGGCGACGATGTCGGTGACGGCCTGCTGCTGCGAGGCGGTCAGCGCGTAGGGCAGGGCGGCAATGACGCGAGCGCGCAAGCGCCCCGCCGCCTTGGTGCCGCGCCCACCCCGGCTACGCTGATGCGCGCGTAACAGCGCCAGCGCGAGCTGACCCGCAAGCAATTCGTCATAGGCGAGCCGCGACCACGGCGTGCTGTCCGGCAGGATGTCCTCAGGCTCTTGCGGCCGATGGACTCGGTCCAGCGCCTCGGCAAAGCCGGCAAAGCCGTTGCGCTTGAGCCACGCTGCGTCCTGCCATTCCGGCAGATTCTTGGGCACCCGCTCGAGCGCGAGCGCGATGGCCTTGCGCAGCTGATTGGGATGCAAGCCCTCGGTGAGCGGATAGACTGGATCGATCAGCGGCAGCGCGGCCAATCCGGCCTCATCGACCACGCGGTCGGGATGCACCATCTGCAGGTGGCCGTCGTACAGCGTCGTCGTGCCCGACACGTAGCGCACTTCGCCTTCGGGAAAGAGCTTTTCCAAATAGTCACGGCGGGCGTTGAAATAGGTGATGGTCAGCGTTTGCATGCCGCCGGCGGCGTCGCTGGTGTCGATGTTGTAGGGCGCGCGCGGCCGGTGCGGCGGCGGCGGCCGGTGGCCGTCGACCCGCACCGCGACGGTCACCACCGTATCGGGCACGACCTCGCTCAGCTTCGGCCGGCTGCGGCGATCGACAAAGCCGGTCGGCAGATGAAACAGCAGATCGATCAACCGCGGCCGCTCGTCGTCGCGGCCGACGAGGCGGCCGAACAGCTTTTCCAGCCGCGGCCCGATGCCGGGCAGCGTCGACAGCGGCGCGAACAGCGGATTGAGAGCCGGCGGGCGCATCGACCTATATTCCGTCATCCTGCGGCGCCCGCGAAGCGGGCCTCGAAGGATGCGGCCCAGGCGCTCGGGCCGTCGCCCTTCGAGGCTCGGCGCTGCGCGCCGAGCGCCTCAGGGTGACGGTGAACAGGACTGACATCGTGCGCCTCGCCCTCTATATACCGCAGGCCCGGCCGCGTCCGGGCTTTTGGCGTTTCCGCATGACGAGAATTGCCACGCAATGACCGAACGATCGAGCGACGGACTGGACGAGCGGCGGCGCAAGCTTTTGTTCCGCGCCTGGCGCCGCGGCGTGCGCGAGATGGACTTGATCGTTGGCCGCTTTGCCGATGCGCATATCGCCGTGCTCGACGCCGGCGGCCTCGACGATTTCGAGCGGCTCATCGAGGTGCCGAATGCCGAGCTGTACGCCTGGGTCAGCGGCGCCCGGGCCGTGCCGCAAAACCATGACAGCGCCGTGCTGCGGCAGCTGATCGCGTTCCATCAGCACGGCGAGGCGACGCGGTGAGCGCAACTTTCCCCGGCCGCTCCCCGGCGGAGCGCCTCGCGCCCGGAAAGCCGCTGCAGCTTGCCGGCGTCGCCGACGGCGCCGAAGGTTTGGTCATCGCCGACCTTGCCCGCGCGGTGGCGGCAAGCGCGAAAGCGCCTGCCGTCAGCGCCGCCGTGATCTGCCGCGACGGTGCGCGCATGGCAACGCTCGCCCGCGCGCTCGCCTTCTTCGCACCCGACGTCGAGGTGTTGGAATTTCCCGCCTGGGACTGCCTGCCCTACGACCGCGTGTCGCCCCATGCCGCGGTCGTGGCGCAGCGCATGACAACGCTCGCAAGGCTCGCGCGCGTAAAGGGCCGCGAGCGGCCTGCCGTGCTGCTCACCACCGTCAACGCCGTTCTGCAACGCGTGCCGGCGCGCGAGACCGTGGCGCGGCAATCGCTCGCCGCCGCGCCCGGCAATCTGCTGCCGATGGCCGGCATCATCCAATGGCTCGAGCTCAACGGTTTCAATCGCGCCTCGACGGTGCGCGAGCCCGGCGATTACGCGGTGCGCGGCGGCATTTTGGACCTGTTTCCGCCCGGCATGGCGGAGCCAGTGCGGCTCGATTTCTTTGGCGACACCCTGGAATCGATCCGCAGCTTCGATCCGGAGACCCAGCGCACCAATGCCGAGCTGCGCGCGCTCGATCTCGTGCCCGTCGCCGAGTTTCAGCTCACCACCGAGACCATCCGCCTGTTCCGCACCGGCTATGTCGCGGCCTTCGGCGCCGCCGGCCCGGATGACGTGCTCTACGAGGCCGTGACCGAAGGCCGCCGCCATGCCGGCATGGAGCACTGGCTGCCGCTGTTTCACAAACAAATGGAGACGCTGTTCGATTATCTGGATGCTGCTGCTCCCTCTCCCCGTAGGGGAGAGGGCCGGGGTGAGGGGGTTCGGACCTCTCCGCCCGAGCCCCCTCACCCTAACCCTCTCCCCTCCGGGGAGAGGGAAGGGATTGCAACGCCCATTATCCTCGAGCCGTTGGCCGAAGAAGCCGCGCACGAGCGGCTGGCGCAGATCGGGGATTATTTCGAGGCGCGGCGGACGGCGCTCGATCGCAACGATGGCGGCGCCCCGTACAAACCGCTGCCGCCGGACCGGCTCTATCTCGCCGAAGCCGAGTGGCGCACGCGGCTCGACAACGCTGCTTTGGCGCGGCTGTCGCCGTTTGCCCCACAAGAGGGCGCCGCCGACACGATCGATATCGCCGCCCACGCCGGACACAACTTCACCGCCGAACGCAGCGAGCCGGGCAAGAACGTGTTCGAAGCCGTGACCAAGCACGTGCAGGCGCTGCAATCGGCCGGCAAGCGTGCCGCGATCGTGCTGTGGAGCGACGGCTCGCGCGAACGCATGGCGCACGTCCTCGCCGAGCACGGTCTGCACAATCTGGCGCCGGTCGCGTCGTGGCCGCAGGCGCTGGCGCTGCCGCGCCCGCAAGTCGCGCTCACCGTGCTCGGCATCGAGACCGGTTTCGAGACCGCCGGGGTGGCGGTCATCAGCGAGCAGGACATTTTGGGCGAGCGCCTCGTGCGCCCGCGCCGGCAGCTCAAGCGCGCCGAAAATTTCATCGCCGAGGTTACCGGCCTCGCCGCCGGCGATCTCGTCGTCCACGTCGATCACGGCATCGGCCGCTTCTCCGGCCTGCGCGCCATCGAGGCCGCCGGCGTGCCGCACGATTGTCTCGAGATCCACTATCAGGGCGGCGACAAGCTTTACCTGCCGGTCGAGAACATCGAGCTGCTCTCGCGCTACGGCTCCGAAGGCACCGACGTCGAGCTCGACCGGCTCGGCGGCGCGGCCTGGCAGGCGCGCAAGGCGCGCATGAAGAACCGCATCCGCGAGATGGCGGGCGAATTGATCAAGATCGCCGCCGAGCGGCAATTGCGCGAGGCGCCGCGGCTTGCCGTCGCCGCAGGCCTCTATGACGAGTTCAGCGCCGGCTTTCCCTACGAGGAGACCGACGATCAGGACGCCGCCATCGCCGCCGTGCTCAACGATTTGTCCGCCGGCCGGCCGATGGACCGCCTGATCTGCGGCGACGTCGGCTTCGGCAAGACCGAGATCGCGCTGCGCGCCGCGTTCATCGCCGCGATGAACGGCAAGCAGGTGGCGGTGGTGGTGCCGACCACGCTGCTCTCGCGCCAGCATTTCAAGACCTTTTCCGACCGGCTGCGCGGTTACCCGCTGCAGATCGCGCAGGCCTCGCGCCTGGTCGCGCCGGCCGATCTCGCCAAGGCCAAAAAAGGTCTCGCCGACGGCACCGTCGACATCGTCATCGGCACCCACGCGCTCCTTGGCAAAACCATCGCGTTCAAGGATCTCGGCCTGATCGTCGTCGACGAGGAGCAGCATTTCGGCGTCGCCCATAAGGAGAAGCTGAAAAAGCTGCGTGCCGAGGTGCACGTGCTCACGCTGACCGCGACGCCGATCCCGCGCACCTTGCAGCTCGCTTTGACCGGCGTGCGCGACATGTCGATCATCGCCACGCCGCCGGTCGACCGGCTCGCCGTGCGCACCTTCGTGGCGCCGTTCGATCCCGTTGTCGTGCGCGAGACGCTGCTGCGCGAGCGCTATCGCGGCGGCCAGGCATTTTACGTCTGCCCGCGCATCGAGGATTTGGCCGACACCAAGGCGTTTCTCGATTCGAGCGTGCCGGAAGTGCGCGTCGCCGTCGCCCACGGCCAGATGCCGGCCCGCGTGCTCGAAGACGTCATGGCGGCGTTCTACGACGGCAAGTTCGACGTGCTCCTTTCCACGGCCATCGTCGAATCCGGCCTCGACATTCCGACCGCCAACACGCTGATCGTGCACCGCGCCGACATGTTCGGGCTCGCGCAAATCTATCAGCTGCGCGGCCGCGTCGGCCGCTCCAAACTGCGCGCCTATGCACTGCTGACCTTGCCGGCGAACCGCAAGATCACGCCGCACGCCGAGCGCCGCCTGAAGGTGCTGCAATCGCTCGACACGCTCGGCGCCGGTTTTCAGCTCGCCTCGCACGATCTCGACATCCGCGGCGCCGGCAATCTCCTCGGCGAAGAACAATCCGGCCACATCAAGGAGGTCGGCTACGAGCTTTATCAGCAAATGCTCGAAGAAGCCGTGCTGTCGCTCAAAGCCGGCATCAGCGCGCCGGTCGCCGACAAATGGTCGCCGCAGATCACCATCGGCACGCCGGTGCTCATCCCCGAGGATTACGTCACCGACCTTCCGGTGCGGCTGTCGCTCTACCGCCGGCTCGCCGAGATCGAGGACGAGCGCGCCATCGAGGCATTCGCCGCCGAGCTCGTCGACCGCTTCGGCCCGCTGCCCGAGGAGGTCGAGTATCTGTTGCAGGTCGTGGCGATAAAGTCGCTGTGCCGGCGCGCCAATGTCGAGCGCATCGAGGTCGGCCCCAAAGGCGCCGTGCTCGCGTTGCGCGACAACGTCTTCGCCAATCCCGACGGCCTCATCGCCTACATCGCCAAGCACCCCGCCGGCGCCCGCGTCCGCCCGGATATGAAAGTCGTGTTCTTCGACGAATGGAATTCGCCCGTCGCGCGCCTCAAAGGCGCCGCCGGCATTTTGCGGGCGCTGGTTTCGATCGCCGAAAAAGGGGCTAAAGCAGCATAGCGAAGATCGCCACGCTGCATTGTGCGTCGGTTGGCGCACGAACAACCTTCAATTGACAATGCGGGTTTTGCGTGCAAAGCAATGATATCGCGCCGCTTACTGAAGCGCGATCCTAACAAATCCGAAACGGGGAGGATGAACCATGCGACGCGTGTTAGCTGCCGCCTTTTTGCTTTCGCTTCTCACCACGGCGTCTTACGCCCAGGACAAGCGGATTACCGTCAGCGGTTGTGTGATAAGAGGCGTCGAACCGGGCTGCCTTGTGTTGCTCACTACGCCGGGCACCAAGCGTTACAACATATCGGCCGCGCAGCCGATGCCGGCGCCGGGCAGTTACGGCACAGTAACGGGAACGCTGAGGCCGCACTGGATAACCTTCTGCCAGCAAGGCGAGGTCATCGAGCCGGCGACATGGAAGTATCGGGGTCCGCTGTGTCCGTTGGCGAAAGGACGACATAAGCGATGACGCCTATCGGCAACGCCGATCGGCCGAAGGTGCGATCGCGCTACTGAGCAAACGCGCGTGGGCAAAAGCGCAAAGCGCCGTGCCCACGCCGCACATTCCGGGCAAAAATCCGCGTCGAATTCGCTGCGCTCGGCGCAGCCTACGCGCTACAAGCGATCAACGCGGGCAGGTTTGGATCTCGCAGCGGTGATGCACGCAGGCCCAATGCGCGCAGGCGCTGTGACCGCCGGAGCATCGCTCGCAGATGTGCGGCAAGAAGCCATGACACTGCGACGCCTTGTTGCAAAAGTCGCCTTCACCTGCCCGCGCCGAAAGGCCGATGCCGGCCAATGCGCTCAATGCGATGAGCGCCGCCGACAGTAGCGCGGTTCTGGTCAAAGCCCTGATCATGATGTCCTCCCTGTAGTTTTGGCAGCACGTGTAGCGCTGTTCATTGCAGATAATCGACTTCGAGAATGTACGGCACAGCGGCGCTCGTCGGCTGCCTCAGCCAGATGCCGTTGGCCGACAAAGTTCCTGATTCGTAGATTACGGTGATTTGCTGACCCCCGGGGATGACCGGAGATAACTGGGGGCAATTCGGTGTCGGACCTAGGCAAAATCCGGTCTCGTAGTGGATCCCAACACTCAACACATTCGGGATCTTGACCGTGAGCTTCACATAGCCGTTTCTCGGGATCGGCTGTTGCAAGTGGATTTGCGTCGTTCCGCTGTTAGGGTGGCCAAGGACCCCCGCTGGAATGGTGCCGTTCTGCGTATAGGCGAAGGCCGGGCTGGCGAACGCGCACAGCCCGATGATGGCGGCTGCGATGGCAGTTTTCATGGTGTCACCCTCCTTGTTGCTGAACGTCGATTGAATTGAGTAAGCGCAGGCTGGGCAAAGGCGCCCACAGGTCCGCGCAAAGCGCGGCCCGATGACAAGCTCCGCGTCACACTCCGACCAAAAAGCCGCGCAGCCTTCGCTGCGGCTTTGTCACGGACACTTGCCTCCTGCCGTGGGTTCCGCGCACTCGCATCGCCCGCCATGGGCGAACGTATTGGGCGGGCATTGGCACCCTCCGTTGACGATGACCTCACCCTCGATCGGGCAGGCGCAGCTCCTGGTGCTTGGGTTCCAAGTGGCACGCAGCGGGCAGGCGCACATCGACTTCGCACCGGCGGCGTTGCTCTGCGTGAACAAAATTCCCCGGCCGATCGGGCAGCAAGGCGGCACCACGGTGAGGTTGTTGGTCTCGCCGGTGAAGCCCATCTCCAGGCAGCTGGGCGGCTTGGTAGTGGGCCCGTTGTCCACGTCCGTCTCGACGCTGATCGTCGCTCCGGCATTGAAGGCGGCCTGAAAGTTGCAACAGTCGCCGAACACGTTGAACTCGGCGGTGGTCCAGCCGTTCGCCAGATCGAGCGTGCTGCCTGGATTGGTCGCCGCGACAATGATGCCGTTGCCGACATCGATCGAGATCGTGTCGGAGCCGCCGGCGTTTGCCGAGGCATGCAGGACCATGTTTTTCAGATTACTGATCGGCTGATGCGGGACGCGCGCGGCCATGGCGCCGTTTCGAAAGCAATCGATGCCATCGACGCCGAACCCGTGCCAACCGGTCGGGCAGGTTGTTCCGTAGCTGTCCAGCCAGTACTGCACGAGTATGAGGCCCGAATTGGAGTACACGAACTGCTGCCAGCCCACGCAACCCTTCGGGTAAGAGGTGCCGGCACAGGCCGGGGTCTTGAAGTAGTTGGTATTGATCTGGAGCGAGAACGTATCCGTGAGGGTTTCCGGTCCCGTCGCTCCTTGAGCGGTTTCCGTCTCGCTCGTTACATTAGTGATGTCGTAAAAGCTGCCGGATGCACTGGCAATCAGACCCGACGTCACCTGGGCGGAGTAGTCGGTGCCCTTGCCCCCGGCGTACGGCTGGGCACCGCGCGCCGGCCGGTAGGGCTTCGCCGGCGCCGTTGTGCACGGCACCTCCACCCACTCGGTCTTTGGATACTGGGCGGTAAAGCAGCCGTTCTTCGGCGTTGGCACCTGTGCCATCGACTTGCCCCACTGCTCGAGTTGCGCCGCCGTCGGCGCGCTGGCCGCAGCCGCCGGCGGGCTCTTGGCCGCCGGCTGTTCGGATTGCGCAGAAGTTGCGTTACTCCAGCACAGTCCCGCCGCCACGCTTGCCGCGACCATCATGGAATGAATTGTCGTGATACGTCTGTTTGCCAAGCTGAAAGATGTCATATGTCGCCCCTCGGATCTCGCGCGGATCGGCCTGCAATGAGACATTCCATGACGAAGCATGGCGAGCGGCCGACCTCGCTTGCCCGCCGTCCAACAAATTCGGATGTTGTATATTTCGCCGCGGCTGCGGAATCTTCGCTACCGATTGGGCGCGACGCGGTTTCCCGTGCAGGTCTGCACCGCGCAACGGTGCCGCACGCAGGCCCAATGCGGACACGCGTAATGGCCGTCGCCGCATTGCACGCAAAACAGCGGCAGTATGCCATGGCACTGCGAGGCCGTGTTGCAGCGCGCACCCTCTTGCGCCTGCGCCGGCGCGCCGGCGCCCACAAGCATGCTCAATGCCACGATGGCAGCAAACAACGACGCCGTTCTCGGCAAACTCTTGATCATGATTTCCCCCCGTTGATGCCGACAAAATGCGGCGCCTCGCCTGCAGGGCGGACATCGCGAAAAACCTCGGTTGATTGCGCCGAGTTCGCTAATCTGGAGTCGCCCGCAATAGCAATCCTAACGCGTAGCCGGGACTGCGCAAAGGAGCAATCCCGGAATGGTAGCGAAGCTCTGGCATTCCACGAAGAGCGCCTGGCGCGATGCGGGTTACAATCCTGCCGCATGTATTTCGGCATAAGTAATTGTCTGTTGAAAGACTCGTTCGAAGGAATCATTGAATCGCAGAATCGCAAAAATAGAGAGTCTGAGCGGTTGGGACGCCACGCGGTGAAGTAAAAAGCGCCGTAGAATCAATGGCTAGTCGCTGGTGCGCGATTGTACTTGACAAAGCTGCGCCGAGGAATAAAAGCCGGCGCCGCTCGCTCATCGGGGACGTCAACCGGTGGCGTACCGTTTGATGGAGCGAGCGCGGTGCCTGCGTGCGGTTTCGCAAACTGCACTCGGGCGGCTTCGGACCCTGCCCGTCCGGCATTACGACCGGGCTGCGAGGAGCTCGCTGCAGGAGCGCGGAACGTCCGCGCTCTGTCTCAGAAAGCGCAGCCCGAAGCTGAGCCAGGGGTAACAGCCTGGCGAGTGCCGCGACGGAGCGCCGAAAGGCGAGCGCGCCCGCAAGCGGATGTCCGCGGTAACGCGGAACATCCGTGGCGCGCGCCGTACCGGCTAGCGGGTTCGGATGTGCTCATCCGAAGCGCCGGTGCGGAGGTTGACTACGCGCCTCTCGGCGCTCCGCCTCCCCTTATTTTTTTGGAGGCAGCTTTCGTGCAGTGGCTTGGCAAGACTCGGGCGCGAACAAAAAATGCGCCGCGAGAACGAGATCGCTCGTGCGCTCTCTTCACCCTCCCCTGCAAAGGGAGGGTGAGGAGGGGCGCCGGGGTCGACGCTTCGCTTGCAACGAAAGAGGTTCGTCGATGCCTGCGCCGCCTCCGGCTTTTCTGCTAAGACCGCTCGTACCGGCGCGGGCAGGTCTCGACCACGCAGCGGTGGCGCACGCACGCCCAATGGGCGCAGACATCCTTGCCATCGCGGCATTTCACGCAAATCTGCGGCAATGGTCCCTTGCACTGATCGGCCACGCGGCAACGCTCGGCGGCCTGCGCCGCAGTGCCGGCGCCGCTCAGTGGGCTCAATACGGCGAGCGCAGACAGCAGCAGCACAGTCCTCGTCAAAGCCTTGGTCATGATTGCCTCCCTTTGGTTTCGACGGAAATTTCATCGCACCTGATGTTCGGAGGATCAGATCCGCCGGCCAACCTTCGGATGAAACACGTTCCGTCACGACGACGATCGCTCAACGCATCATCGTCTGGCAATCACAGGTTACTAGTCAATACGTTTCGCGCGTGTGACAGGGATCACACGTGGAAGGAAGCCCGATCCGGCCGAGCCGTGCCACGCCATCTGCTGAGCGCGGCGGAGGACGAACGCCTATGCCCGCAGCTGCGTGTGGCGGCTGGCGCTGCGCTCGATGGCATTGGCCAAATATTCTGGCGATTGCGCACCGGTGACGATGACGCTGCCGGCGAAGATGAAGCACGGCACCCCGTCGATGCCGGCCTCCTTGGCACCGCTGGCTTCGCCCTCGATGCGCTCGACGTCGGCGTCGGTGGCGAGAAGCCGCCGCACCAGTTCGCCGTCCATGCCGCAATCGGCGGCGGCGTTGATCAGCACGCGCGGATCGGACAGGTCGGCGCCTTCGGCGAAGTAGAGCTCCATCAGGCGCTGTTTCATTCGCGCCGGCTCGCCGGCGCTGCGCGACCACAGGATCACGCGATGGCAGTCGATGGTGTTGGGCTGGCGCGAGATCTTGTCGGGCGCATAAGTCAGACCTTCGATCGCGGCCGCCGCCGCGACACGCTCGGCGATGGCGGCATAGCGTTCGGCCGAACCGAATTTGGTTTCCAGATAAGTCTGCCGGTCGATGCCTTCGCGCGGAATCCATGGATTGAGAAAGTATGGCCGCCAGTTGATCGCCACTTCGACATCCGGCACGAGCGCGATCGCCGCTTCGAGCCGGTGTTTGCCGATGTAGCACCACGGACAGACCACGTCGGAGACGACGTCGACTTGGACGGACATCGGCGCAGTGGGGGAGGGGGCCACCATGGGAGGAGCTTTCGATTCGGTTGCGGCAATCTAGCCCATTTTCGCCAACTGGCAGATACGGGTCCGAGTTCCGACGGCGTCATTGCGAGGAGCGAAGCGACGAAGCAATCCAGCAAGCTGCGCCTCCCGCCTGGATTGCTTCGCTACGCTCGCAATGACGGATTCAGGGCACCGACTGGTCGGAGAAGGCTACGCCGCGCCGCCGACGACGCGGGCGAGGAGCGAGTCGACGCTGTCGGTCGGCCGCAGAGTGGCGAGCGTGACCGCGGCCTCGATGCCGATGCGCTTTCTATCCGGCGCCATGGTGGTGTTCTTCAAAACGCTGGCGATGCGGCGCGCCACCACGTGGGCGGCGCGCAAATCGGTCTCGGTGAACACCGCGAAGATCGAGTTGTCGGCCTCGCGGCAGGCGAAATCGACCTCGCGCATCAGGCGGGCGAGGAGCCGCGCCGCATCGAGGCTCGAGCGCCGGTCGCTGCCGTCGAACGAAAACCGCGCGATGGAAAGCCCGACGCCGCGTTTTTCCGCATCGTCGACGGCGCGGTTGAGGTCGCGCCAGAACGCCTCGTGGGCGAGCAGTCCGGTATCGGGATCGATCATGCCCTTGGCGTCGAGCGATTTGAGCATGCGGCGCAGCCGCTCGGCGAAGGCGTGCAGCCGCACCAGCGGCAGAAAGCGTTCGACCAGGCGCTGCGGTCCCTCGGCGATGCGCTCGAGATTCGGCAGTTGCGGCGCGAACTGCTCGACCACGCCGGGATGGCCGCCGAGCACCGCGACCGGCAGATCGCGGAAGCGCACGTCGCCGGCGAGCACGGTCAACAGCGCCTCGACGATGCGCGGCCCGAAACCGTCGCCGATCACCATGCCGTCGATGTGGCGGGCGTGCAGCGCGCGGGCCGCGTTCTCGACGCTGAGCGCACCGATGACCCCGACCCGCTCGCCGACGGCGACCGACAGCGCCGGGTACGAGCGGCCGCGGCCGGCGAGCAGCGCCACGGCCTCCTCGAGCGGGTCGCTGCGCGGCAGTTCGGGCGGCAGCTCGCCGCGCGCCGCCAGCATGCGGGTGCGGCGCAGCACGGTGGAATGGAGCGTGCGGATGCGCAGCGCCGCTCCGAGCCGGTTGACGATGCGGTCGGCCGACGCATTGGCGGCGATGGTGAGCGCCTCGGGCAGCGCGGCGCTGCCGTCCTCGCGGGTGCGGGCAAGAACGGGAGTGAACGCCCGCTCGCCCGTCTTCAAATGCCCTGCCAGCGCCTTGGTGAAGGCCGCAGTGCGGCCAGCGTCGGCGCTGGTATCGGCCAGGACCACGGCCTCAGGCTCGACCGAGGCCAAGGCGCCCGGCGCATCGGCCCAATGGGCCTCGACAATCGGAAAGCCGCCGGCGGTGCGCAGCGCCTCGACCACATCGGGCGCCGGGCCGTCGGAAACAACGACAAACGAACCTTGCAGCGCCATGAGAAATGCCGGCGGTCAATCCGCGATACGGTTCCGGCAAAATGCCAAAGCGCTGTTAATGGCGCGTCAACGACGTCGCTGGTTCGCTCCACTACCGGCCAAAGGACTCGGCGCGATCGCCACGGTCGCGGAAGGCGGCAGCGACCAGCGGATTGATGCCGACTGCATTGAGTGCCGCCTGGACCGCGTCGCGCTGCCCGGCATGGCCGACGAGCCGCTGACCGAGCAGCGGATCGGGCAGGGGAGCGATGTTGGCCGCCCTGTCGATTTGGCCGACGGCTTCCTGCAGATCGTGCAGCGGAAAGCGATAGCCGCCGACGCCGACAAGGCCCGACGGCGGGGCGGTGACCACCATGGCATTGCTCACCGGATCGACCTCGCAGCCATAACCGGTATCGACCAGCCCAAATCGGTCGATCTCGAAATGGGCGAGCCCGGAGCGATCGATGCCGGGCGGGAAGGCGTGGCGCGGCACCATCGGCCCGCGCAACGCCACGGAGCCGGCTGCGGTGCGGACCAGCTCGGCCACCACGACGGCACCAGGGTTGCCGCGCGGCGCCGTAACCGGCCCAAACGGAATAGATGTTGCACGGCCGTCAGCACCGCGCCGCGCCGCGACCAGGCCGGCTTCGCCAAAGATCGACACATCGACCAAGGCGGTGTCGCGCGGAGGCCAGATTGGGCTCGCGGCAAGGCGTTCGGGAGCGCGCCAGGCGGCGATCACGGTGCCGCCGACGTCGCCGTCGAATGCGCCGGCCTCGGCGAGGCGCAGCGCGAGCGCGTCCGGCACGATCAGCGTGCTGCAGTCATCATCGCGGCGCTGCTGCGCCAAAACCGCGGCGTCGAACGGGTGGTGCAGCGACAGTGTGCCGGCCGAGAGCAGCCAGGGGATGAAGGTGAGGCTCAGGCCGGCGAACGAGGCCGGCGGTATGGTCGAGACGATGCCCGCGTTCTGGGCGAGGCGGCCTTCCAGCGCGACGCCGAGCCCACCGGCGATCGCCTCCAGATGATTGCGCGCCACCGGCACGATGCCGCCTGCGCCGACGTCGAAGGTGATGAAGGCAATGTGCGAGGCGGCATCGTGCCGCCGCTCGCGCTCCAGCGGCGGCACCGGATCAGCCGTTTCGGCGGCGAACAGATCGTCAAACCGGACGATGCCGTCAGGCAATTTGTCGCCGAAGCCGCAGACGTAGCGGATCGAAAACACCTCCGAGGCGGCCCGCATGGCGGAATGACAGTAATTGAAGCTGCCGATTCGCCCACAGGTGATCAGCGCTTTGGCGCCAAGCCGCCCCAGCGCCGCCACCAGCTCGGCGCGGCGCCACAGCAGCGGCAGCGGCGCGGCAATGAGGCCGGCGCGCAGCACGCCAAGGAGCGTAAGGACGTTGTCAACCGTGTTGGGCAGCTGGATGCCGACGATGGAGTCGGTGGTCATGCCCATGCCGTGCAGCCGGCCGGCAATAGCCGCGACGATGCGGTCGGCCTCGGCGTAGGTCAGCCGCCGCGGCGCGGCGTCGGTAAAGGCCTTGCGGTTCGGCGCATCGAGCAAAGCCGGCCGGTCCGGATGCTTGGCCGCGATGCGGTGAAACACCTCGTCGATGGTGAGCCGGCGCGGGCCTTGCTGCGGCGCAGCCGCCGCCGGATCGCCGAGGATCATGGCTGCGCTCCTGCGCCGCGATGCCACCAGGTTTCGGGCAGGTAGCCGAACAACGAGGTATGCGCCGGATGCTGCACATCGGCCGCGTGCGCCACCCATTGCTGGGGCAGGTAGAACAGCGGCACCACGTAGCTGCCGGAGATCAGCACGCGATCAAGCGCGCGCACGGCATCGACGAAGGCGGGGCGCTGGCGTGCCCGCAAAAGCGCCGCGATCATGGCGTCGGCTGCCGGACTGCGCACGCCCATGTAGTTCCGCGTTCCCCGTTGGTCGGCCGCGGCGGAGCCGAAGTAAAAGCTTTGCTCGTTACCCGGCGACAGCGACTGCTCCCAACGGTATTCGATCATGTCGAAGTCGTACGAGATGAGTCGCTGCTGATATTGCACGTCATCGACCAGCCGCACCTGCGCGTCAATGCCGGCGCGTTGGAGGTTGTGGGAAAATGCCAGCGCGAGGCGCTCCTGGTCGCGGCTCGCAACCATGATCTCGAAGGCAAGCGGCCGACCGCTACGGCGCTCACGCAAGGTCGTGCCTTTGAGCTCGTAGCCCGCGGACTGCAAGAGTGCGAGGGCTTGGCGCAACATAGCGCGGTCGTGTCCGGAGCCGTCGATTACCGGCGGCGACCAAGTGCCGTCGAGCACGTCGGGGCGCACGGTGCCGGGAAACGGCGCGAGCAGCGCGCGTTCCTGCGCATCCGCCGGCCGCCGATAGGCGGACAATTCCGAATCGTCAAAAAAGCTGGCGCTGCGCTTATAGAGACCGAAAAAGAAATTGCGGTTGATCCATTCGAAGTCGAACAACAGCGCAATCGCCTGGCGCACCCGGATGTCGGCAAAGATCGGCCGGCGCGTGTTGAACACGAAATCGAACGCCGGCTTCGGCAGTCCGTCGGCAAACGTTTCCTTGACGATGCGGCCATCGCGCACTGCCGGAAAATCGTAACCGGTCTGCCAGCGCGCCGGGTCTTCCTCGACGCGAAAATCGTAAAGCCCAGCCTTGAAGGCCTCGAAATAGGCGTTGGCGTCGCGATAATAATCAATGCGCACTTCGTCGAAATTATACAGCCCGCGATTGACCGGCAGGGCGCGACCCCAATAGTTCGGATCGCGCTTGAAGGTGACGCTTTTGCCGACGTCGACGTCCGCGACCACATAGGGGCCGCTGCCGATCGGCTTCTGCAAGCTTGTTTGCTCGAAGTGTGCCGCGTCGATGGCGTGCTTGGGCAGGATCGGCATCAGGCCGAGGATCAGCGGCAATTCGCGATCGTTGCTGCCGGCGAGATCGAAGCGCACGGTGCGCTCATCCAAAATGTCGGCACGCACCACCTTGGAATAATAGGCCCGGTGGTTCGGCATGCCGTGGTCGCGCAACAGCTGCCAGGAAAACACCACGTCGTCGGCGGTCACCGCCACGCCATCGGAGAAATGCGCGGCGGGATCGAGGCTGAACGTGACGAAATCGCGGGCGTCGTCGGTCCCGACGCTGCGCGCCAGCAGGCCATAGAGCGTGAACGGCTCGTCATTGCCGCGCGCCATCAGGCTCTCGATCACGAAGCCGCGTACCGGCTGCACCGGCAGGCCGAGCACGATCAGCGGATTGAGGCTGTCAAACGTGCCGAGCACGCCTTCGACCAGCCGCCCGCCCTTCGGCGCATCGGGATTGACGTACGGCATGGCGGTAAAATCCGGCGGCAATGCCGGCGCGCCATGCATGGCGATTGCATAGGCCGCGTCGGCCGATTGCGGGGCGGCCGCGCCGGCCACGGCCAGCGCCAGCGCCGCGGCGCACGCGCGACGCAAGGCTCTCAGCACGGCCGGCAACGGATTTTTGGCGCCCGACAACGAGCCGAGCCTTTTGCAACCGCGATGTTTCGGCATTGGCTTGATGACGCATCGAGTGTAACACACGGGCTCGCGGTTTACGCGGGCTTATGGCGGCGGGCAATTGCGCTACCCGACAACGGGCGGTGTCACGCTGTTGCCGTAATCTGCGTCGATTGACCGTCCAACCGGGGGTATGCGCGGCAAATGCGGCGACCGATCGAGGGGCATCCGCGCCGCTTTAAGACCAGTCATCACAGCTCGGACCGAAGAAAATCGGCTAGGGTCGATTTGCGGCCGGCAGCATGAAGAGGGACTGCTTCTCATGACCTATCGTAACGCGTGGGCACCGGCGCGGCCGAGCGGCCGCACGTTCGGTGCCATCGCCAAAACGGCCATCAAGACAGCAGCCAAGTCGACAACCCTTGCTGCAGTGCTCGCCGTCGCGTCGGGGTCGATCGCGCTCGCCCAGGCGCCGAAAAAGAAGCCGGCGCCTGCCCAGCAGGCGCAACCGGCGCAGCAGGCCGCGCCGGCGCCGCCGCAAGCGCAGCAGCAGCCGCAGCAACAACAGGTGCAGCTGATCTATTCGCCATGGACCAAATTCTGCCTGTCCGGCAACGAGGCCGGCGGCAAGAAGGTCTGCTTCACCGGCAAGGACGCCCGTATCGAATCCGGCATGCTGGTGGCTTCCGCGGTGCTGATCGAGCCCGAAGGTCAGCCGAAAAAGATCTTTCGCATAACGGTACCGCTCGGCATGGCGCTCGCCAACGGCACGCGCGTGCTGGTCGACCAGAACCAGCCGCTCACCGCACCGTTTTCGTTCTGCGTCCCGGCAGGCTGCATGGCGGACTACGACATCACGCCCGACACCATCGCCAACCTGAAGAAGGGCAAGGGTCTCTACATTCAGGCCATCAAGGTGGACGGCCAGCCGCTCACCGTGCCGCTGCCGCTTGCCGACTTCGCCAAGGCCTATGACGGCCCGCCGACCGACCCAAAGGTGTTCAAGGAAGAGCAGGACAAGCTGCAGTCGGAGCTGCAGAAGCGCGCCGAGGAAGCCCGCAAGAAGCTCGAGGAGGCCAATCCGCCCGCGCCCGGCCCCGGAGCCGGCGCCGCCGCCGCGCCGCAGGGCAAGACCCAGTAGCGCTTATTACCAGTATCGCACCGAAACGATGCCCGGCCTCGTGCCGGGCATCTTCGTGTTCAGCGTTGCGCGATCGCCCGGAACAAACCCTCAATGCCGCGTCGTCGCCCGCGGTCGATAGTTTTTGCCGTCTCTGACAAACACTTCAGCGACCTGCGGATGGCGCACCGGCTCGCCGGTGGTGTCGGGCAGCAGGTTCTGCTCCGACACATAGGCGATGTATTCGGTCTGATCGTTCTCGGCGAACAGATGGTAGAACGGCTGATCCTTGCGCGGGCGCACCTCGGTTGGAATCGATTGATACCATTCTTCGGTATTGGCGAAGACCGGATCGATGTCGAACACCACGCCGCGGAACGAATAAACGCGATGGCGCACGACCTGGCCGATCTGAAATTTCGCGATTCGAATTTTCTCCATCCGCGCGCTTTTGGCGGTCCGCGTCACAGCATCACCCTTGGATCGTGCCATCAGCGCCTCTAGCCGTGCCGCGGCCTTGACGCGTACATCGCGCAGAACGCGCTCATAGTCCATAGCGCGCCGCCATGTCGGGGTCCTTGGCGGCGACCAGACGCGCCAGGTCGAGCACGACTTTGGCCTGTTTCCAGGTGGCGTCGTCTTGCATCTTGCCGTCGATCATGACCGCGCCGCTGCCATCCGGCATGGCGGCGATGATCTTTTTGGCAAATGCGACCTCGGCGGGATCGGGCGAAAACACGCGCTTGGCGATCGGCACCTGGCTCGGATGCAAGGTCCAGGCGCCGACGCAGCCCATCAGGAAGGCGTTGCGGAACTGCGCCTCGCAAGCTGCCGGGTCGGCGAAATCGCCGAATGGACCGTAGAACGGCTTGATGCCGGCAGCCGCACAGGCATCGACCATTTTGGCGATCGTGTAGTGCCAGAGGTCCTGCTGATAGGCCGCGCGTGCAGCACCGGCTGCCGCCGCATCGGCCAACACCTTGTAGTCGGGATGACCGCCGCCGACGCGCGTCGTCTTCATCGCCCGCGATGCCGCGAGATCGGCGGGACCGAGGCTGATACCGTGCAGGCGCGGCGAGGCGGCGGCGATCGCCTCGACATTGTTGACGCCTTCCGCGGTTTCCAGGATGGCGTGGATCAGGATCGGTTTTGGCACGGCGTGTTTGGCTTCGAGCTGGGCCAAGAGCTGATCGAGATAATGAATGTCCCACGGCCCCTCGACCTTTGGCAGCATGACCACGTCGAGCTTGTTGCCCACGGCCGCGACGATCTGAGAAACGTCGTCGAGCATCCACGGTGAGGCGAGCGCATTGATGCGCGTCCACAGCCCGGTGCCGCCGAAATCGCACATCTGCGCCATGGCAATGAAGCCCGAGCGTGCCGCCGCCTTGGCGTCCGCCGGCACCGCGTCCTCGAGATTGCCAAGCACCACGTCGACGTCGCCAATGAGATCGGGAATGCGGCTACGCACCTTTTCGACGTGCGGCGGCACGAAATGAATCATGCGCTCGAGCCGCAGCGGCAACTCGCGCAGCGGCGCCGGCGCGCCGATCGCCAACGGTTTGAAGAAATTGCGCGGCAGTTTCATGCGGCGAACCGGAACGCGACGGGCGCAAACAAGGGCGCGCCGCTACGGCCTAGCCGCACTCCGGGCGCCAATGCTGCCGCACCATGGCGCCGAACCCGCCTGGCCGCAACCAGGCGCGATCAGCCACTTCCGTCGCGCCCGCCGCCGCGGCTCGCGTTATCGCGGCGAACCGGCCGCAATCAATGCGTCTGCACCACGTCGTCGTCGCTGCCGCCCAGCGACTCGATGGTCAGCTGCAGCAGCTGATACGCCTTGAGGTCCAGCGCGCGCACGTCTTTCAACGCATACGATAGGTAGGCGATGAGCGTATCACGCCTTTTGGCGGCAATGATTCCATCGACCGCCGGCCTGTCCATACCAACGCTTTTCATTTGACCCCCATCACTCGACTTCGACTTCCTTCGCACGCGCCTTGCGCCGCAACGGCATTCCGCCCCCAACGCAACGCGCCCTCCTCGCACTTGGCTCGATCGGCCGGCTCCGAGATTGCGGCCATCATCGCGCACGCTTATGACACTATGCTTTCGGTTTCCTCGGTGGTGACGCCGCCTTGGCCGGCAAATCGTCACCACCGCACACTTGGTTCAGTTCGTCGATCTCGGCCGCCCTTTCCATCAGCTCGACGCCGATCGCCTCGAGTTCCACCGCCGTGGGCCGGTGCGGGCAGTCGCGCGCCGCGCGTGAGCAGCGGTGCGCCAGCGCGCGCATGTACGACGCATCAACCCAGCCCCAGGCATGGGGATCGGCGCCGTTTGGTATGTTGGTCGCAGCCACAGTCACTTTGCAGTCCCGGCCGATGCGGCCGCAGCGATTGCGGGCCGCTTGTGGCATGAGCCGTCGCCACTCGAAGAGTGTGTACGTTTATGAGACATAAACAGACACTCCGGCGCGGCCAATTACGTTTTTTTTTATGTGCTTAGAGATTGAGCCTACCTATTAGGCCATTAATGGCGCGCGGCCAAAATCGTTCAAACGTACCCAGCGCGAGGACATAAGTATGGACACGCCCATCCTTTGGTATGAACTTCACATCTCCCGAAATGCCGGCAGAGGCACAAACACCTGCGTCCTCCGATTATTCCGCGGCGTCCTCCGATTATTCCGCGACCGGCGCCGGCGCTGCGGCTCGAGCCCCATGAGCCGCATGGGCGGCGGCTTTACGCGCGTTCACCGCGTATTGGCCGCGCTTGCGCTCAGGCGTGGTGTTGGGCACGACCACCGTGCGGTGGAACGCTTGCCATTCCTCGGCCGACAAGTCGGCCATGTCCTTGACGGTAAAATTCTGCAGGAATTTTTCGGCGTAGATTTCCTTGCGCACCGGCTGCACCTGCAGGAACGGAATGTCGCTGCGAAAGTCGATCGGCACGTCGGTCTTGAGGATGCGCACGTTGTCGAACAGCGGGCCGAACCAATGGTCGGTCTCGATGATGCCTTCGAGCGTTTGGAACGACTGGCTGTGCGGCAGGTTGGCGACGCCGCGCACCAACAAGCTCCAGCCCGGCGCGGTCCGCGCGATGGCGCCAGTCCAGATCTGCAGCTGCCCCGGCTGAATGGACGGCGCCAGAAACGTCGGCGAAAAGCCGCGGCTTTCCGGCGGCGCCGCGGCGTCGAACTCCTTACTGAAGTTCGGATACTGCACGGCGTCGCGGCTGAGCGGCAGCCATTCGTCGACGCCCGGATAGGTCCAGAGCATGTCGTGGCCGTCCCATACCACCTTGAAACTCAACGGTAAAAACACGTACCAGCCGAACGCCGACGCGCTCGTTATCGCCTCGCAATAACGCAGCGCCCGGGCCGGAATGACGCCGCCAACCGCCTTATCCGCCCGCCGCGGCGGATTGGCGTTCGGCACCAGCTGGAAGAACTCCACCAGCGGGGTAGGGAGATTTGCAGCGGACATGCGAACACTCCTCGCCGAAAGGCGCCGGCACGAACATTATGAGTCATGGGTCCGCGGGAGCGCATCGCGTTCCCGCGGCACCAACGGTTCGGGATGCTAACGGACGAAGGCGGGGGCGGTGTCGCCGAGACGCACTTTGCCCTGGTCTGCTGTTGCGGCGTCACGCGCAACCTTGTCGCCCACTCGAAAGGCGGGAGCGGTATCGCCGAGACGTACTTTGCCCTGGTCCGCAGTCGCGGCGTCACGGACAACCTTGTCGCTCACACGAAAGGCGGGCGCGGTGTCGCCGAAACGCACTTTGCCCTGGTCCATAGTCGCGGTGTCACGAATCACTTTGTCGCCAAGCCTAATCATGGCCATCGATCTCCTGTTATCAGTCGCTTCTCTGTTGACGTGCTTCTCTGTTGACGCTTCTACTGACTGCGATTCGCAGCCTACTAGGAGAGAGCCAGCCATCCGCAATCAAACAAAAGGATTTTTCCACTAAGCTGAAGTCTTAGGACTGATGCGGTGGGCTCTGGACAAAAGAACATGCGGTCGCGACTTCCGACTGCTTTATTTCACGTCTGAAACGGCACAAATTCTCTCTGCAATCTCTTTTTGTAATTTCCGCGGATTGGTGCCATGAGGGCGTTGCGCAGAGGCAAGGTAGTTGTCGTCGTCGAGGACGATCCTCTTGTTCTTGAGGCGACCGGAAGTCTCTTGCGATCATGGGGTTGCCGGGTCGTTGCGGCCAAAAGCTGCGGTGACGCGATCGCAAAGCTGCGCGAACTCGGTGAGCGCCCAGACCTGATCGTGTGCGATTACAGGCTTCCGCAAGGACCGAATGGCGTCGATACCATTAGGATGCTGCGCGGCACATCCAAAATTCCGGCCTTTCTTATTAGCGCCGATGCCAGTTCGCCCGGCGACGAGGATGGCGGTAACGGATATCGCCTATTGCATAAACCTGTGGACCCGAAACAATTTCGTGCCCTGTTGGTTGACGCTTCGGTGTTGCCTTTTTCATGCCGGGATCGACATGCTGGATAAGAAATCCGGTTTGTTCGAATTCACATTGCTGTTATTGTTAGGATTCCTTTGGGGTATTCCCTACGCGCTTACCAAAATTTCTCTTGCGACGATTCCGCCGCTGACTCTGGTTATGGCACGTGTAGTCATAGCCGCCATCGTGTTATGGGCTGTTGCCTTGAGCCAAGGGATCAAAGTCCCGAGGCAGCAATGGTTGGTCGGACGCTTGTTCGTGCAGGGCTGCATCGGCTGCGTGATCCCATACACGCTTATTACCTTCGGACAGCAATCCGTGCACAGCGCGCTCGCGGCTATACTCAATTCCACCGGGCCGGTCTTCGTTTGCCTCATTAATCTGATGTGGCTGCGGCGAGAACCGGAGACCTCCGGGCGCGTGATCGGCATAGCCATCGGGCTTGGCGGTGTTATCTTGATCGCCGGCGCCAGTGCTCTCCTCGACTTGGGCCGCACGACCCTCGGTCAGTTGGCGATCATCGCGGCGACTTTTTCTTCGGCTGTCGGGGTTATCCATGGTCGCCGGTTCGCAGCGATCGCCCCTGAGGTAGCCGCCGCCGGAACATTGACATGGGCAGCTGCGCTGCTGCTTCCGCTCTGCTTACTGTTCGAGTCGCCGCTGAGTAGCAAACCGACGACTGGTGCCATTATCGCATTGCTGCTCAATGCTGTCGTCGCGACCGCAATCGGCTTTGTCGTCTACTTTCGGCTCATTCGAACGCTTGGCAGCACGAGCACCGCGAGCGTCGGTTACCTGAAACCCGCCGTCGGCGTATTCATCGGCTGCCTATTCATGGGAGAAACACTCACGTGGACAGCAGCCATTGGACTCGCAGCCATTCTTTTCGGTGTAGCAGTCATTCACAATGTGGATTCGAATCGTGGTTGGCTTGCCCTAAAAATCGAACCAAGAATCATCTGACATCTAAGTATACTAACCGGACCTAGCATTGATCCTCACCTCACCCTAAAGCGTTTGCTCATTCAATAAGCGCATCAGCGCCGGCGAGAAGAATGCGAGGCACTACTAGACCCAGCGCACGTGCTGTTCTTAGGTTGACAGCCAATTCAAATTTTCTTGGCGCTTGAACGGGGAGATCTGCTGGATTCGCACCTCGCAGAATGCGATCCACGTAATCAGGTGCACGTCTAAACAAATCTAGGGCATCGACGCCGTAGGAAAGCAAGCCGCCGTCATCGGCAAAATAACGGTATGGGTAGATAGCAGGTATACGCAAGCGCGCGGCAAGCGAAATGATCAATGTGCGATGCACCGTCGTGAAATTTCCAGGAAACACGATGAGGCCGCTTTGAGGAATTGAGCCAAGCTTGCTCATAGTCTCTTCGACGTCGTCCGTGTTATGGACAGGGGCCACGACAGGAATGACATTAAATTTCTTAGCGGACCGGGTAAATTCCTCTACATAGGAGGCTGCGTCGTGGGGAAAGTTTTCGGGATTGTACAAAACTGTTACGCGGTTAAGCTGCGGGTCCAGTTCTCTGAGAATTGACAGATACTTTCCGCTAATCGTCGGCGGCAGGACTGCAAATCCCGTGATGTTGCCACCAGGTCTAGCCATGCTTTTCACAAAGCCGCTTCCGAGGGGATCGCCGACCACGACGAATACAATTGGAATTGTCTGCGTGATTTTGTGAAGGGCTGTAATAACTGGAGTACTATGGCCGATGATCACATCGGGTTGAAGCGCGACGAGCTCTTTTGCGAGGTCGAGCATGCGCGCTTCGTTGTCGTTGGCGAATCGATACTCAAGGTGCAGATTTTGACCAACAATCCAACCCCTTGTAGCAAGGCCTTCCTCGATGGCCGCAGTGCGGGCTTTGGTTTCCTTGTCGTTGCCCAATCCCATCAGCACACCGATGGAGCGTGTTTTTTTCTGCTGCTGCGCAAAAGTTGTTGTTATTGGTAGTGCCCAACCAGTGCCAAAAAGAGCTAAGAACACGCGCCGTTTCAACATCGCGGTCTCCTGACGCGATAGGGCTAAATCCGAGGCAATCGAACCGTGACGAGAGCCATGGCAACTTTATTAGCACCAAACAGAAACTGCATCCTCCCATTTTGACGCGCCCCAAGGCGTTTCCGTCATGCCCGGAGCCTGCTATGATCTCAACAGCAAGGGGCGCCACACGTCAAAACTGCGACGAGTAGGGCGTACACGTGTGATCGGTGGTGGTTTGATATATCTGCGAGTGGTAGATGAATCGGAGCAATCTACATACGAACAAGCACGCGGCCGCGACACCTCCGCCGAACAGTGGTCTTTTTCAAAAGTATGTCGCGATGTTCGTGGCCGTCGTCAGCCTTGCTCTCGCAATCAACGCTGCATCCGATATCTGGTTCTCTTACCAAACTCAGAAAGCGCTGCTATTTCGCGTTCAACGCAGTCAGGCGCAAGCCGCAGCGGAGAAAATCGATCAGTTTCTCAACGAGATCACGGCAGGGCTGGCCTGGGACACCCAACTGTCTTGGACTGATAGCACGTTTAACGAATGGCAGTTTGACGCGGTACGCCTCCTGCGCCAAGTGCCGGCATTGTTCGAGATCATGCAACTCGATGCCGCGGGACGGGAACAGTTCCGCAGTTCTCGTGAGGCGCCGGATGTCGTCAAGAGCGGGGCCGATTATTCGCACGACCCTGCATTTCTCGAAGCCAAAGCGCACAAAATCTATTATGGCCCTGTCTATTTTATCGATGAGTCGCAGCCCTATATGGCGATCGCGATGGCTGGGCTTCGCCCGGAGTTCGGCGTCATTGTTGCGCAAGTGAACCTCACTTCTATTTGGGACGTGGTCTCGCAAATCAAAGTCGGTAAAACCGGCCAGGCCTTCGTCGTTGACGACAAGGCCCGGCTGATCGCACATCCCGACATCAGTCAGGTCCTGCGCAAGACTGACATGTCCGGCTTTTCGCAAGTGCGCATGGCGCGGGCGGCGGAATCTTCTGGCTTGCCCGACCAGCCGCTGGACGGCGTGGATTTAAACGGCCGGCCCGTATTAAGCGCCTACGCCAAGGTGGCGCCGACCGGTTGGCTCGTCTTCACCGAGCTACCGAACAATGAGGCCTATGCGCCGCTATACAATTCGGCGCTGCGTTCGGCCGCATTGGTTCTCGTCGCGCTGGCGCTCGCGATCTTGGCCGGCTTCCTGCTGGCGCGGCGCATGGTGGTGCCGATCCGCGCGCTGCAGGCCGGCGCGGCGCGCATCGGCGGCGGTGATCTGGCGCAGCGCATTTCCATCAACACCGGCGATGAGCTCGAGGCGCTCGGCGGCCAGTTCAACCGCATGGCGGAGCGGTTGCAGGAATCCTACGCCACGCTCGAACAAAAGGTCGAAGAACGCACCCGCCAGCTCGAGCTCGCCAACAAGGCCAAATCGCGGTTTCTGGCGACCGCCACGCACGACCTGCGCCAGCCGCTGCATGCGCTCGGCCTGTTCGTCGCACAGCTGAGCGGACGCAACAACGCGGCCCAGCGCAGGGAAATCATCGCCGGCATTGACAGGGCGCTGTCCGGCATGAACGAGCTGTTCGACGCGCTGCTCGACATTTCCAAGCTCGATGCCGGCGCGGTGCAGCCGAAGTGGGATACGTTCCCGGCAGCCCATGTTCTGCGCCGCGTCGAAACCACGTTCGCGGGCTGGGCGCGCGAGAAGGATCTGGCGCTGCACATCGTGCCGAGCAATGCGTGGGTCAGAAGCGACGCCGTCATGCTCGCACAGATCGTCAGCAATCTCGTCCAGAATGCCATCCGATACACGGCGCGCGGCCGCGTGCTGGTCGGCTGCCGGCGGCGCGGCGACCGGCTGCGCTTCGAGGTGTGGGATACCGGGCCGGGCATTCCGCCCGACCAACAGCAGAACATTTTCAGCGAGTTCTATCGGCTGGCGCAAGCCGAGCGTGATACCAACGGGCTCGGCCTTGGCCTTGCCATCGTCGATCGCCTGTGCCGGTTGCTCGATCATCCGATCGAGCTGAAATCGGTGCCCGGCAAGGGCTCCTGCTTCGCGATCGCGGTGCCGATGGCTGCGCCGGCCGATCACGTCGCGGCGCCGCAGCTTGCAGCGCCGTCGCGCATCATCGCCGCCGACAACAAGCTCATCGTCGTGATCGACGACGATCCGCTGGTGCTCGACGGCATGGGCGGCTTGATCAGGAGCTGGGGCTGCGGCGTCGTCACTGGCAGCAATGAATCGGCGGTGCTCGATGGGCTGTCGCGCTGCGGCGCGCTGCCCGACGCCATCATTTCCGACTACCGCCTGCGCGACGGCAAGACCGGCATCGAGGCAATCGCGCGGCTTCGCCAAGCGCTGGCCGCGCCGATCCCGGCGTTTCTGATGAGCGGCGACACCGATCCCGATGTAGTGCGCAAGGCCAAAGCAAGCGGCCTGGCTTTGTTGCACAAGCCGGTCGAGCCCATCGCGCTGCGCGCCATGCTGGCCGGTGCGCTCAGGCAGCGCACGGCAGTGACGGTGATGTAGGGTGCGGTGGGCTGCGCAAAGCGAAGCCCACGCGGTCTTTCGGGTCGGCGCGCGACATGGGCATTCACGACTTCGGAGGTTCCGGAATCTTCCAGCCAAGCTTATTGACCGTGATGACCGCTTCGGTGCGGCTCGTCACTTTGAGCGCGCGCAGGATCGCGGTGACGTGATTTTTCACCGTCGGCTCGGCGAGATTGAGCATGCGGCAGATGGTCTTGTTGTTCTTGCCCTGCATGATCAGCGCCAGGACGTCGATCTGCCGCTCGGTGAGGCCTGCAGCCTCTGGCGAGGCGAGGGCCTTGTCGGCGGCATAGCGCGACTGCGGCGCCGACGACAGGCCGCCGGCAAGGATTTCGGGCGGAATATAGACTCCGCCGGAGATCACCAGCCGCAGCGCGCTGATGATGACGTCGGCCTTGGCCGATTTCGGAATATAGCCGCGCGCGCCAAAGTCGAGTGCCCGGCGCACTTTCTCGGCATCCCGCTCGGCCGACAGCACCACGATGCCGGCATCGGGATAGCGCTCGCGCAATTCGGCCAGCACGTCGAAACCGTCGCGGTCCGGCAGCGTCAGATCGAGCAGGATCAGCTCGGTATCGGTATTGGCGGCGAGCCGGGCCATCGCCTCAGCGTAGTTCGGTGCTTCGAGCAGAATGGCATCGCGCCTGAGCTTTTTGAGCACGCCGGCCATGGCCTGGCGAATGAGCGCATGATCGTCGATCACCAGGATCTTCATGACGCAAAAGCCGGGCGCCTTCGAAAGCCGGATTCTTCGAAACCGGACTCAGTGAATTGACGGGCAGTTCAACTAAAAAACGCTTTGCAAGACGGCACCGTACGCGTCAAGCGGGAACTGGACTCGTACAAGCTGCTCAGACCTGCCCGCCGCGCATTAACCTCTGCTTTGCGGCAGCGAAAGGGGTCACGCCTTCGCGCATGAGCGCGCAGCGCAGCGGCCCGATCCGGCCGACGAGATAAAGCGATAGCCCGCGCAACCCCTGCGCCGGAATGAAATCGGTCAACAGGCTGCGGTTGAGGAGGTCGACCACCAAAGTCCGGCTCGCCACGTCGGCGCGGCGCTCTGTCGCATAACGGGCAAGGACCGCGGCAGCGCCGACATCGCGGCTTTCGCGGCGGGCCTCGGCGACGATCTCGGCGATCGAGACGGCGTCGCGCAGGCCGAGATTGAGCCCCTGTGCACCGATCGGCGGCACCAGGTGGGCGGCCTCACCGACGAGAGCGATGCGGCCCTGGGCGATGCGGTCCGCGGTTTCGACCGCGAGCGGGAACAGGCCGCGGCCAGGCTCGACGTTCATCGCCCCGAGCAGCGAATGGGCGCGGCCCTCAATCTCCTCAGCGAGGGCGGCATCGTCGAGCGCCGCCAGCCTTTGCGCATCATCGGGTCGCAGCGCGCAGACAAGGCTTGAGCGTCGCCCGGGCAAGGGAACCAGCGTGAACGGCCCGTCGGGCGCGTGGAATTCGGTCGAGGTGTCATGGTGCGGGCGCGCGTGGCCGAGATTGAGGGTCAGCGCGGCCTGCGGATAACTGCGCCGCTTGGTGGCGATGCCGGCCGCGGCGCGGCACAGCGAACGCGCACCGTCGGCGCCGATCGCGAGCTGCACCCGGGCAGCGCCTGCGGCGTGAACGATGCTAACCGCATCGTCGCCGGCCTCGATCGCGAGGGCCGCGGCGCTGATGCGCGGGATCGAAAGCGCAGTGACGGACGCTTCGAGCGCGGCCAAAAGGTGCCGGTTCTCGACGTTGCAGCCGAACGAATCGAGCCCGATCTCCGCGGCCGAGAACAATACTTCGGGGGCGCGAATAAGCCGCGCCGTGTCGTCGACGATGCGAATGGCGCGTAGCGGCCCGGCATGCGGCCGGCAGGCCTCCCACACGCCTAGCGCCGTCAGCGCCGCGACAGAGCCGGCAAGGAGCGCCGTGGTGCGATGGTCGGGCGGCGCCGCCGGCGCGACGAGCAGTGTATCGACGCCGGCCGCCTTGAGCGCGATGGCGCAAACCAGCCCGGCCGGTCCGCCGCCCACGACCGCGACTTCCGCGTCCAAAGATTGGCTTGCCACCGTGTTCACGCCAGCCATTTTTCGGCCCATGCCGCCGCGTTTGCCGGACACCAAGACCGCAAAATACCAATGACAGAGCCGGTGCGCACGCTAGTCTCAAGCGCGATGGCCCCTTTTGGTTCGCCTCGAACGCCCGGCAAGTCCACGGCAGCCCCCTTCGCTGTGCATGTGTTCACCGCCTGCGGCGCGGGCTGCGCGCTGTTCGCGCTCCTTGCAGCCGTCGCAGCGCACTGGTCGACAATGTTTGCCTGGCTCGGCCTGGCGCTCGCCATCGACGGCGTCGACGGCAGTTTGGCGCGCCGGCTCCATGTCGCAGAAGTTTTGCCACGCTGGTCGGGCGAGGTGCTCGACCTTGTGGTCGACGTGCTCAATTACGTGTTCGTGCCGGCCTATGCGCTCGTCGCCGGCGGCTTGCTGCCGCAGGCTGTCGCCGTGCCGCTCGGCCTTGTCGTCGTCGTCACCGGCGCGCTCTACTTCGCCGACCGCTGGATGAAGACCGCCGATTATTACTTCCGCGGCTTTCCGGCGATCTGGAACGTCGCCGTGTTCTACCTGTTTCTGCTGAAGCCGCCGGGTTGGCTCGCGGCAGCGCTCGTCGTGGCGCTGGCGATCCTCACCTTCGTGCCCGTGCATTTTATTCATCCGGTCCGTATTGCGCACTTACGGCTGCTGACTGTGGCGGCACTGGTGCTGTGGGGACTGCTGGCGCTCTATGCGGTGGTCGAAGACCTGGCGCCGGGATTCTGGACGGTTACGGCGCTCTGCCTGCTAGCCGTCTACTTGGTAGCCATCGGCCTTTTACGGCGCCACCATCCTTGAGAAGAATGCGTCATCCGCGCCGCTCCCTTGCGCGGTCCCGGCCAGCACCTATGATCGCGCCGGCGGCGTTGCGCCGCTTGCGAGCAAGGTATTACGGGAGAGCGAAATGGTTGCTGCGGTGCGCGTGCATAAAATCGGCGGGCCCGAAGTTTTGACCTACGAGGAGATCGAAATCGGTGCGCCCGGTCAGGGTCAGGTGCGGGTCAAGCAGCATGCCTGCGGCGTCAATTTCATCGACACCTACTTCCGCATGGGCATGTATCCGTCGCCGGTCGGCTTGCCGTTCGTCGTCGGCAACGAGGGCGCCGGCGAGGTGGTGGCGATCGGGCCGGGCGTTTCCGACCTCAAGGTCGGCGACCGGGTCGGCTATGTAACCGGGCTCGGCTGCTACGCCGCCGAGCGATTGGTGCCGGCGGACCGCGCCGTAAAACTGCCGCCCAGCATCAGTTACGAGCAGGCCGCCGCCATGATGCTCAAGGGCATGACGGCCGAGTACCTGCTGCGCCGCACCTTCAAGGTGGAGAAAGGCATGAACGTGCTGATGCACGCGGCCGCGGGCGGCGTCGGTCTCATTCTGTGCCAATGGGCCAACCATCTGGGCGCCAACGTGATCGGCACGGTTGGGTCGAAGGAGAAGGCGGCGCTCGCTAAGGCGAACGGCTGCCACCACACGATCCTCTACCGCGAGGAGGATTTCGCCGCCCGCGTCAAGGAGATCACCGGCGGCAAGCTCTGCGAAGTGGTCTATGACGGCATCGGCAAGACGACGTTTCCCGCCTCGCTCGATTGCCTAAAACCGCTCGGCATGTTCGTCAGCTTCGGCAGCGCGTCCGGCCAGATCGACGCCTTCAACATCAACATCCTGCAGACCAAAGGCTCGCTGTTCGCCACCCGGCCGACGCTCAACACCTATGCGGCGAAACGTGAGGATTTGCTCGCCATCGCCAACGATTTGTTCGAGGTGGTCGGCAGCGGCGCGGTCAAAATTCCGGTCAACCAGAAATATCCGCTGCGCGACGCGGTGAAGGCACACCGCGATCTCGAAAGCCGCGCGACGACGGGGTCGTCCATCCTGTTGCCGTAAGCGGCAAGGAGGCCGCAGCCGCATGATCGCGCCGGCATGAAGTTTCCGCCCTTCTTGGCAAAGCCGGCGCGCGCGGCGCTGCCGTATCTGGCGACGTTCGGCTGGGCGTTCGGGGCCTTCGTCGTCGCCCAGATCGCCGCCTTGGCGGCGCTGGTTTTCTGGACGCACGGCGACCTGCGCGCGCAACTAAGCCAGCCGTTTGACGGCGCGCTCGTCACCATCTCGGTGCTGGTGCTCAATCCGGTCCAGGTCGCCATCCTGGTCATGGCGGTGCGGCTCAAGGGGGCCGATCCGATCGCCTATTTGGCGCTGGTGCCGCCGCGGCTGCGCGCGCTGGCGGTGGGCGTCATCGGCATCGTCGTCATCATCGGGATCACTGATCTCCTCCTGGTCGCGACCGGCCGCCCGCTGGTCTCCGAATTTCAGGAAGTGTCGTATACCAGCGCCGCAGCCGAGGGCTGGCTGCCGCTGCTTTGGTTCGCCACCGTGATCGTGGCTCCGGCCGGCGAGGAGATCACGTTTCGCGGCTTTCTGTTTCGCGGCTTCGTGCGCTCGGAGCGCTCGGTTTGGCCGGCAATCGTGGTCATCGCGCTGTTATGGGCCGCGCCGCACCTGCAATACGACTGGACCGGCATGTTGGAGATCTTCGTCGCCGGCCTATTCCTCGGCTGGGTGCGCTGGCGCTCAGGCTCGACGCTGCTCACTTTCGCGCTTCATGCTCTGTTCAACCTGGAAGGCATGATCGAGACCATGTTCCAGATGAAGCATTTTCCTTAAACACTTACTCCTGTTTGGCAATTGCCGACGTTCTCTCTCAGCGCGGACGCCGTCCCGCCCGCTCGAAGATGCGAGACAGCGGCGGCGACCGCCCGGACGGCTCGTCTCCCTGCCGCTTGCGCGGCAGCGCAATCACCGGCTCGGTGAAGCGGGCGATGGCGGCGACCGTGTCGTCGAGCGGCACGGTCGAGCCCGCGGTTTCGCTGACAATGACGGCGATCACGTCCAGGTCGCGCCGGAACAGGGAGTCGAGGGCAGTCAGCGTATGGCTGATGGTGCCGAGATAGCTGCCGGTCACCAGGATCAGCGGCAGCTGCAACGCCATCATCAGATCGAGCACGGTGCGCTCGCCGTCGAGCGGCACCATGATGCCGCCGACGCCTTCGATCAGCAGGAGGTCGCGGCGGCGCTCCACGGCACCCCGGCAAAATTCAATGACGGCGTCGACATCGATGCTGCGGCCCTCGCGCCGCGCCGCCAGATCGGGCGATAACGGCGCCCGAAAACGCCAGGGCGAGATGCGTTCGGCGCCTTCCGCGCTCACCGGCGCGCCCAGCGCCCGCAGCAGCACGCCCGGATCGCTCTCCGCCACGTGCGCCGGATCGAAGCCGCTGACCACGGGCTTGATGGCTTCCACCACGCGGCCCATGCGGCGAAAATGGCCGATCAGCGACGCCGCCACGTAGGTCTTGCCAACGTCGGTGCCGGTCGCGGTGATGAAAATCGCGGTCATGGCGCAAAGGCCTCCGACACGCGACGGCGCACCGTTGCGGCAAGCCGCTCGATCTCGGCGTCCGGATGCTGCGCCGTGAAGGCAAAGCGCAACCGTGCGGTGCCTTTCGGCACCGTCGGCGGCCGGATCGGAACCACCAAAAAGCCGTCCTCCTCCAGCGCCTGCGCTGCTGCCAGCACCGTTTCGGTTTCCTTGAGCACCAGCGGCACGATGGCGCTCTGCGGTTCGGGCAGGTTCAGCGCCCGGGCGAACAGTTTGGCCTTGCGCAATGGCAGTGCCGTGTAGGCCGGATCGCGTTCGATGATGTCGAGGGCGGCGACAGCGGCGCCGACCACCGGCGGCGGCAGCCCGGTCGAATAGATGAAAGTGCGTGCGCGCGTGCGCATCAGATCGATGACCGGCTGCGAGGCGCACAAATAGCCGCCATAGCCGCCGACGGCCTTGGACAGCGTGCCCATTTGCAGCGGCACGTCGTGGGCAGCGCCGTTGGTGAAGCTCGAGCCGCGGCCGCCGCCGATCACGCCGAGCCCGTGGGCGTCGTCGGCCAAAAGCCAAGCGTCGAAACGCTGCGCCAGCGTCGACAAGTCTGCGAGCGGAGCCAGATCGCCGTCCATGGAAAAGACGCCGTCAGTCGCGATCAGTGCTCTTTGGTGTTTAGCGCGATTCGCTGTCAGCAGGGCTTCGGCGTCCGCCACATCGCAATGCCGATAACGACAAACCGCCGCGCCGCTCAGCTTGGCCCCCGCGTGGACGCAGGCGTGCGATAATTCGTCGACCAAGATCAGGTCGTCGGGCCCGACCAGGGCCGGGATGATCCCGGTATTGGCCAAATAACCGGAGCCGAACACACACGCCGCTTCTGTCCCTTTCAGCCGCGCCAAGCGGGCTTCCAACTCGCCGTAGAGCGGGTGATTGCCGGTCACTAGGCGCGATGCGCCGGCGCTGACGCCGTAGCGCTGCGCGGCGGCGATGGCCGCCTTGATGACCTCGGGATGCCGGCTAAGATTGAGATAGTCGTTGCACGAGAACGACAGCAAACGGCGGCCGCCGCGTTCGGCGAAGATGCCGTCGCGGACCGTCACCACCGGCGTACGGCGGAGCCGCGCGCCATCGAGCGCCGCGAGCTTGCCGCACGCGAATGCGTCGAGTGAGCGCATCGCGCCGGCATGAAAGCGCCGAATGTCGGGCAATACCAGCAAAAACAAACGGGCGGGGCAGGGATCAGCCCCCAAGTGGTACGGTCGCGGGTTCCCTCATGTTTGGCTGCCCTACACCCAGATGAAGACCGCAAGCCCGCCGCTTGCTGTGGCTGCGACCCAAGGCAGCCGCATCATGCTCGCCGACGGCCGCGAACTGATCGACGGGATTGCGTCGTGGTGGTCGGCCTGCCACGGCTACAATCATCCGCACATCCGCGCCGCGGTAGAGCAGCAACTCGCCACGATGCCGCACGTCATGTTCGGCGGTCTCGTGCACGAGCCGGCGCTCACGTTGGCGCGGCGCCTTGTTGCGCTGTGCGCACCCGCAGACCTCGACCGCGTGTTCTTCAGCGAATCCGGTTCGGTCGCGGTCGAAGTGGCGCTGAAAATGGCGGTGCAATATTGGCGCAACCGCGGGCTCTCCAAACGGAGCCGGGTTGTCTGTTTCCACGGCGCGTACCATGGCGACACCACCGGCGCGATGGCGGTCTCCGATCCTGAAGCCAACATGCATGCGGCGTTCCGCGGTCTGTTGCCGCAGCAGGTCGTGCTCGATCTGCCAATTGACGAGCCAAGCGTCGCGCGATTCGAGCGTGTCATCGGAGAGCGGGCCGAGGAAATCGCCGCCATCATTGTCGAGCCCTTGGTGCAAGGCGCAGGCGGCATGCGCTTTCATGACGCGCAGGTCCTGCGCACGCTGCGCGCCACTGCGGATCGCTACGATGTCTTGCTGATCTTCGACGAGATTTTTACCGGCTTCGGCCGCACCGGTGCGCTCTTTGCCTTTCAGGCCGCGGACGTCACACCGGACATCATCACGCTTGGCAAGGCGCTGACCGGCGGCACGTTGCCGCTTGCCGCAACGCTCGCGCGCAAGCGCGTGTTCGACGGCTTTTGGTCGGACGATGCCGCCCAGGCGCTGATGCACGGTCCGACTTTCATGGCCAACGCATTGGCCTGCGCCGCGGCCAATGCGTCCATCGACCTGTTCGAGCGTGAACCGCGGCTCGACGAGATCGCAAGCATTTCACGTGCCTTGGCGCGGGGGCTGGGACCGTGCGAGGCACTGCCGGCTGTCAAAGACGTGAGGGTCAAAGGCGCCATCGGCATAGTCGAGCTTGAACGCATCGATGATCTCAACGCTTTGCGCCAACGCTTTATTGCCCAAGGGGTTTTTATCCGTCCGTTTGGCTCGGTGGTTTACCTCACGCCCGCCTTCACGATCACCGAAACCGAGCTAGAGAAATTGACCAGTGCTGTGAACGTCGTGCTGGCCGAATGGCTGGGCGACCGGTCCGATCAGTAGCCGACCACCGTGCCGTGGAGGTCATATGCGTCCGCACGTTCGATCTTCACGGTGGCGATTTCGCCGACCCGTAGCGGCCGGCGGCTTCTAACGAAAACCGAGCCGTCGATTTGGGGCGCGTCGCCCTTGCTGCGGCCCTTGGCGCCGGCCGGGCCGACTTCGTCGATGATCACGCGCTCGTTGCGGCCGACTTTGCGCGCAAGGCGTTTGAACGAAATGGTCTGCTGGTGTGCCATCAGCCGGTTCCAACGTTCTTGCTTAACCGGCTCCGGCACCGCATCGCCCTGCGCGTTGGCGGCGGCGCCGGCGACCGCCTCGTAACGGAAGCAACCGACGCGATCGAGTTCGGCTGTGCTGAGCCAGTCGAGCAGCGCGGCGAAATCGGCTTCGGTCTCGCCCGGAAAGCCGACGATGAAGGTCGAGCGGATGGTGAGGTGCGGGCACTGCTCGCGCCATGCGCGGATGCGCTCGAGCGTGCGCGCCTGCGCGGCCGGCCGGCGCATGCGTTTAAGCACGGCGGGGCTTGCGTGCTGGAACGGTATGTCGAGGTACGGCAGCACCTTGCCGTCGGCCATCAGTTCGATGACCTCGTCGACATGCGGATAGGGGTAAACGTAATGCAGGCGCACCCAGACGCCGAATTCGCCAAGCTCGCGGGCGAGGTCGACGAACTTGGCTTTTATGGGGCGGCTCTTCCACGTGCTTTCGGCATACTTGAGATCGACGCCGTAGGCCGAAGTGTCCTGCGAGATGACCAATAGCTCCTTGACGCCGGCGGCAACCAGCCGCTCGGCCTCGCGCAACACGTCGGCAGCCGGTCGGGACACCAGATCGCCGCGCAGCTTGGGAATGATGCAGAACGTGCAGCGATTGTTACAACCCTCTGAAATCTTAAGATAAGCGTAGTGCCGCGGGGTTAGCTTGATGCCCTGAGGCGGGATCAGATCAGCATAGGGGTCATGCGGCCGTGGCACGGCGTGATGGACCGCCTCGACCACGCTCTCATACTGCTGCGGCCCGGTAACGGCGAGCACGCCGGGATGTGCCGCGGTGATTTTTTCCGGCTCCGCGCCCATGCAACCAGTAACGATGACCTTGCCGTTCTCAGCCATGGCGGCGCCGATGGCGGCCAGCGATTCCGCCTGCGCGCTGTCGAGAAAGCCGCAGGTGTTGACGATGGCGAGATCGGCGCCGGCATGCTCGCGCGCCAGCTCATAGCCCTCGGCGCGCAGCCGCGTAACGATGCGCTCGGAATCGACCAGCGCCTTGGGGCAGCCGAGCGAAACGAAAGAAATGCGGGGCGGACGGGCCGGACGGTTCATTGCTGCGGCTTCTACCATGGCGCCGGCGCGTGACGACAACAACCGATTCTCGCTACATTGACCGCAGCCTGCGCCAGTGAGCGCCATATGGGGAGGACTGCCATGACTCGCACCGTCAAACGCAATGCCGCAGCCTCGCTTTTGCTGGTTTGTGCCGCGCTTTTTGCCGCGCCGGTACGGGCCGAAATCAAGACGCAATGGGTCGATTACAGTGAGGGAGGCACGGCGCTGCAGGGCTATCTCGCCTATGACGACGCGGTCACCGGCGAGCGGCCGGGCGTGTTGCTCCTGCACCGTCGCGACGGCATGTCGGACCTGACGCTGCAGAACGCTAGAATGTACGCGCAGCAGGGCTACGTCGTCTTCGCCGCGGACATTTTCGGCAAGGACGTGCGACCGAAGTCGGTGCCCGAGCAGCAGGCGCAATCGACGCTCTACAGCAAGGACCGCCCCTTGATGCGGGCGCGGGCATTGGCCGGCCTCGATGTGCTGCGGAATAATCCCATGGTCGAATCCGGCAAGATCGCCATCGTCGGCTATTGCTTCGGCGGCGAGGTGGCAATCGAGCTGGCCGAGACCGGCGCGCCCATTCTCGGCACCGTGACCATCCACGGTTCGTTCCGCGGCTTTCCGCCGGAAGCGGCGAAAAACATCAAAGGCCGCGTGCTGATCCTGCATGGCTCCGAAGATCCGGTCGCGCCGATGAGCGAAGTCGTGGCGCTGCTCGACCAGCTGCGCGCGGCCAAGGTACGCTGGGAACTCAACCTTTACAGCGGCACCCAGCACGGCTTCTCGACACCGAAAGGCCCGGCCGAAGAACGCGCCAACGAGGAATCCAAATTCGCCACCGCACGGTTCTTCAAAGAAGTATTTGGATTGTGAGGTGGCCGCCACAGTACTCCGTCACTTGCGATTGCCCGATCCGCCGCTGCTCTTGGTCACCGATCGGCGGCAAGCGCGGCGCCCGCTGGCCGAAATCGTCGCAGCGGCTTTGGCGGGCGGCTGCCGCTGGATTAGCCTTCGGGAAAAGGATTTGCCAGACGACGAGCAGGCAATGCTCGCCCGCCGGCTGTTACCGAGGATTCGCGCCGCGGGCGCTCGACTGCTGATCCATGGCGAGCCGGCGCTTGCCGAGTTCGCCGCCGCCGATGGCGTGCATTTGCCGGCCGGTTCCGATGCGGCCGCGGCGCGGGCCCGGCTCGGCCGCGACAAGCTCATCGGCATTTCGATCCATACCGTCGTCGAAGCCGCGGCGATCGACTCGGCCAATGCCGATTACGCGCTGGCCGGCCCCGCTTTCGAGACGCCCAGCAAACCGGGTTACGGGCCCGAGATCGGCCGCAAGGGTCTTGCCGAAATCGCCAATACTGCGCCGGTGCCGGTGCTGGCGATTGGCGGCATCAACACGCTGCGCGTGGCCGAGCTGATCGCAGCGGGCGCTTCCGGCGTCGCCGTGATGGGGGGCGTCATGCGCGCTGCCGATCCGGCACAAGAGGTGCGAGGGCTCATCGCCGCGCTGAACGGAGCGCTCGGGACCCGTGCGTGACGTTCGCGGTTGAGGCTGACGCTGGAACACGAGCGCGCGGGCTTGGACTATCGCGCCCGGTAGGTGCCGACGCCCTGGTCCGGCGCCCAGACCCCGGTTGGCAGCTTTCCCGCCTGCCAGAACACGTCGATCGGCATGCCGCCGCGCGGATGGAAATAACCGCCGATGCGCAGCCATTTCGGCTTGACCAGCGCGACGAGCTTTTTGCCTATGGCGACGGTGCATTCCTCGTGGAAGGCGCCGTGATTGCGAAAGCTGTTCAGGTAAAGCTTCAGCGATTTGGATTCGACGAGCCAACCGCGCGGCACGTAATCGATCACCAGCGTGGCGAAGTCCGGCTGGCCGGTCACCGGACACATCACGGTAAATTCTGGAAATGTGAAACGGGCGACGTAGTTGGTATCCGCATGCGGATTGCGGACGCAATCGAGCACCGCCGCAGCAGGCGAGGCAGGAGGCGGCGTCGGTCGGCCGAGCTGCAGTGATCTTTTCGGCATCGTTTGATCGCGAGAAAGGCCTATAGAGAATCTTGCAACGCCCGTCGAGCCAAACCCCTCCGCATGTTTCCCGGACGGGCATGACAGCAGCCGCCCTCATCCTGTAGAAGCCCTCGGCAAAGTGAGCCGGGAGTGAGCATGACCGCCATAGTCGACATTATCGGCCGAGAAATTCTCGACAGCCGGGGCAATCCGACTGTCGAAGTCGACGTTGTCCTTGCCGACGGCTCGCGCGGGCGCGCTGGCGTGCCGTCCGGCGCCTCGACCGGCGCGCACGAAGCCGTCGAGCTGCGCGACGGCGATAAGAAACGCTATCTCGGCAAAGGCGTGCGCAACGCGGTCGAAGCGGTCAACGGCGAGATTTTCGATGCGCTGTCCGGCATGGACGCCGACGCGCAGGTCAAGATCGATCAGACCATGATCGCGCTCGACGGCACCCCGAATAAGGGCCGGCTCGGTGCCAATGCGATCCTCGGCGTGTCGCTCGCCACCGCCAAGGCGGCCGCCGCGGCCAACAAGCTGCCGCTCTATCGCTACGTGGGCGGCACCTCGGCGCGGCTGTTGCCGGTGCCGATGATGAACATCCTCAATGGCGGCGTGCACGCCGACAATCCGATCGACTTCCAGGAATTCATGATCGTGCCGCTCGGTGCCGCCTCGTTTGCCGAGGCGTTGCGCGCGGGCGCCGAAATCTTTCACACGCTGCGCGCTGCGCTGAAGGCTGCCGGCCACAACACCAATGTGGGCGACGAAGGCGGTTTTGCGCCGAACCTGCCGTCGGCCGAGGCGGCGCTCGATTTCGTTCTCAAGGCCATCGAGAAGGCCGGCTACCGCGTCGGCGACGACGTGATGCTCGCGCTCGATCCAGCGGCGAGCGAGTTCTTCACGGACGGTGCCTACCGCTATAAGGGCGAGGGCAAGACGCGCTCGATCGATGAGCAGGTCCGGTATCTGGCCGAATTGAGCAAGCGCTATCCGATCGTCTCCATAGAGGACGGCATGGCCGAGGACGATCAGGCCGGCTGGCAAAAGCTCACGCAGCAGATCGGCACAACGTGTCAGCTGGTCGGCGACGATGTCTTCGTCACCAACGTGGCGCGACTCGCCGACGGCATCAAAAACGGCATCGCCAACTCGATCCTTATCAAGGTCAACCAGATCGGCACGCTGACCGAGACGCTGGCCGCAGTCGAGACCGCCCACAAGGCCGGCTATACCGCGGTGATGTCGCATCGTTCCGGCGAGACCGAGGATTCGACGATCGCCGACCTCGCCGTCGCCACAAATTGCGGGCAGATCAAGACCGGCTCGTTGGCGCGCGCCGACCGCACCGCCAAATACAATCAGCTCCTGCGCATCGAGGAGGAACTCGGCGCGGAAGCGCGTTACGGCGGCCGCGCCGCGTTCAAAGTGCTACGATAGGCGCGCTTGCCGCGCGCTTGTCCAGCGGCGGCAATCGGCGCTATATCGAGCGAGCGCCAGCACTTGAGGCCGCAACGGGCGGGGCTTTACGCCAATGGATCAGACGCTCGGCCTGCAAGCGGGCAACCGCAAATACGCCATCGAGCGGCTGCGCGACTATGTCGTCACCTCGATCGACACGGCGCTGCCGAGCGACACGCCGTTCATGCACCTCGTCCTCGACCGCGTGTTTCCGGACGATGTTTATGCGGCGATGCTGGCGAACATGCCCGAGGCCAGCGACTATCGGCCGATGAGCGGTCGCGCCAAGGGCCATGATCTCGCCGACGGCACCCATACGCGGGTGAAGATCGATCTGTTTCCCGAATACATTCGCCATCTGCCGCCGCAAAAGCGCGCCGTTTGGGACGTGGTCGGCCGGGCGCTGTGTTCGCGCGAGTTGCGCGATGCATTCGTCCGCCGTCTGGGTCCGCCGCTCATGCGCCGCTTCGGCCTGGGCTACAGCAAAGTCGGCATGTATCCCATCCCGGTTCTCACCCGTGATATTCCCGGCTATCTGATCACGCCGCACACCGACACCAAGTGGAAGGGCATCACGGTCCAGCTCTACCTGCCGCGCGACCGCGCCAACCCCCATATCGGCACGATCTTCCACGAGAAACGCGCCGACGGATCGCTGGCGAAGACCAAGCAGATGAGCTTTGCGCCGAATTCCGGTTACGCGTTTGCGGTTGGCACCGACACCTGGCATTCGGCCGATCGGGTCGGCCCCGAGGTCAAGACGCGCGATAGCATCCTTCTGACCTATTTCGTCGACGCGGGGCTCGTGCGTTATCTGCGCAACCGCGGCAAACGCCTCGGCAATTTCCTGGGCAGCGAATTCCGCAACATATTGCCGTAGAATGTTTCCCGGGCGCAGCGCAGCACGCAGTGGTGCGCTGCAGACCCGGGATCGTTACGTATTCAGAGGTTGAGACGATCCCGGATCAGCGGTGCACCGCTTCGCGCTGCCCGCGTCCGGGAAACAGCTTCATTAATTCTGCCTTAAGCGCCAGGCGGGCATGATCGTCGCATGGTCACCCGTAAGCGTTTGCGTTCGTTCCTCACCGCGTTCGGTCTTTATGTCATGGCCGGCCTGTTGATCGGCTATTTCGGCGTCAACGCCTACAGCGGCAATCATGGCATCAAGGCCAAGCAGGACATCGACCGGCAGATCGCGGCGCTAACCGCGGAACTGCACGGCCTGCAGATCGAGCGCGCGCAATGGCAGCGCCGCATCAATCTGCTGCGCCCCGACGACATCGATCCGGACATGCTGGACGAGCGCGCCCGCGAGCTGCTGGACTACGCCGACCCGCGCGATCTGGTGCTGCCGATCAAAGCGTCGCCTGCCGCGACAGGCGCCGCGCCGAGGCCTTGAACTCGCTCGCGCCCTCTCCGAAATTAAGGTTCTCCGACAACGATTTGTCCGGCAATCCCGCAACGCCGGATATCCACGCCGCCGACTTTCGCGATGGTGCGAATTCGGCTATGGGATCGAGTGCGCGGGACGCTTCGAGGAGACCGAATGGCCGTCGCCAGAACCAGAACCGCCGACCAAGGCGTGCAAGACCTCCGCCCCGTCGCCGAGCCGGCCGCCCCGCAAGGTCCGATCGCCGAATTCAGCAAGGAGGCGGAGTTCCAGGCGCTGCGGCAAATGCTCTTGATCCGGCGCTTCGAGGAAAAAGCCGGACAGATGTACGGCATGGGCCTGATCGGCGGATTCTGCCATCTCTACATCGGCCAGGAGGCGGTCGTCGTCGGCATGAAGATGGCGATGGCCGACGGCGACCAGATGATCACCGGGTACCGCGATCACGGCCACATGCTGGCGTGCGGCATGGATCCGAAGGGCGTCATGGCCGAACTGACCGGCCGGCGCGGCGGCTACTCCAAAGGCAAAGGCGGCTCGATGCACATGTTCTCGCTCGAGAAGAATTTCTTCGGCGGGCACGGCATCGTCGCCGCACAGGTGCCGCTTGGCACCGGCATCGCATTCGCCAACGCCTATCGCAGCGCCAATAATGTCTGTCTGACGTTCCTTGGCGACGGCGCGGCGAACCAGGGCCAAGTCTACGAAAGCTTCAACATGGCGGAGTTGTGGAAGCTCCCGGTGGTCTACGTCATCGAGAATAACCGCTACGCCATGGGCACCTCGGTATCGCGCTCCTCGGCGACAACCGACTTCTCCAAGCGCGGCTCCTCCTTCAACATTCCGGGCAAGCAGGTCGACGGCATGGACGTGCGGGCGGTGAAGGCGGCGGCCGATGAAGCGCTCGATTGGTGCCGCGCCGGCAAGGGGCCGACCATCGTGGAAATGATGACCTATCGCTATCGCGGCCACTCGATGTCCGACCCCGCCAAATATCGGACCAAGGAGGAGGTCGACAAAATGCGCACCGAGCACGATCCGATCGAGCAGGTGCGCAAGCGGCTTCTCGACAAGAAATGGGCCGGCGAGGACGAACTGAAAAAAATCGATGCCGCGGTACGCGCAGTCGTCAACGAAGCGGCCGAATTCGCCACCCACGACGCCGAGCCCGATCCTTCGGAACTCTACACGGACGTCTATCGGTAAACCGGTATCGGTAATACGACCAGTGCGACGGATGTAGGCAGCCATGCCGATAGAAGTCCTGATGCCGGCCCTCTCACCCACCATGGAGAAGGGCAATCTCGCCAAGTGGCTGAAGAAGGAAGGCGACGCCGTCAAATCCGGCGATGTCATTGCCGAGATCGAGACCGACAAGGCGACCATGGAGGTCGAAGCGGTCGACGAGGGCACCCTCGGCAAAATTCTGGTGCCGGAGGGCACCAACGACGTTGCCGTCAACACCCCGATCGCCATGATCCTCGCCGAGGGCGAGGACGCCGCCGCGCTCAAGGACGGCAAAGCCGGCGCAGCTGCGAGTGCGCCGACGCGTCAGGAGAAAGCAGCAGAATCTGCGCCGCCGGCTGCGGCCGAGCCCGCCAAAGCACCACCGCCCGCCCCGGCCAAGACCGGCACCGCCGAGGCCGCCGCCGCTCCCGCGGCGCCAGAGCCCGAAGTGCCGGAAGGCACCGAAATGGTCACCATGACCATGCGCGAAGCATTGCGCGATGCCATGGCGGAAGAAATGCGCCGCGATCCGGACGTGTTCGTCATCGGCGAGGAGGTCGCCGAATACCAAGGCGCCTACAAGGTAACGCAGGGCCTGCTCGACGAGTTCGGCGCACGCCGCGTCATCGATACGCCGATCACCGAACACGGCTTTGCCGGGCTCGGCGTCGGCGCCGCGCTTGCCGGCTTAAAGCCGATCGTCGAGTTCATGACCTTCAATTTCGCCATGCAGGCGATGGATCAGCTGATCAATTCTGCCGCCAAGACGCCGTACATGTCGGGCGGCCAAGTGCAGGTCTCGATCGTGTTTCGCGGGCCCAATGGGGCGGCGGCACGCGTCGCCGCCCAGCACAGCCAGGATTATTCGGCCTGGTACTCGCATATTCCCGGGCTGAAGGTGATCGCACCGTCCACGGCGGCGGACGCCAAGGGTCTTTTGAAGGCCGCGATCCGCGATCCGAACCCAGTCATGTTTCTGGAAAACGAAATCCTCTATGGCCACTCCTCGCCGGTGCCGAAACTCGCCGATTACGTGCTGCCGATCGGTCGCGCGCGGATAGTGCGCAGCGGCACCGACGTGACCTTGGTCGCCTGGTCGATGGGCATGACCTATGCGCTCAAAGCGGCCGACGAATTGGCGAAGGAAAACATTTCCGCCGAAGTCATCGATCTGCGCACGCTGCGGCCGATGGATTCCGCAACCATCGTCGAGTCGGTGAAGAAGACCGGCCGGCTGGTCACCGTCGAAGAAGGATGGAAACAGTCCGGCGTCGGCGCCGAGATTGCCGCCCGGGTGATGGCCGAGGCGTTCGATTATCTCGATGCGCCGATCGAACGGGTCGCCGGCAAGGACGTGCCGATGCCCTATGCGGCGAACCTGGAAAAACTGGCACTGCCGTCCGTCGCCGAAGTGGTCGCGGCGGCGAAAGCGGTCAGTTACCGATGAGTAAAAAACCCGAGCCAGCCGCAAGCCCGATCAGCTGAAAAGAAAAACAAAAAGATGCCGATCAACATCCTCATGCCCGCATTGTCGCCCACCATGGAGAAGGGCAACCTCGCCAAATGGCTGAAAAAGGAAGGCGAGGAGGTCAAGACCGGCGATGTCATTGCCGAGATCGAGACCGACAAGGCGACGATGGAATACGAAGCCGTCGATGACGGCGTGCTGGCGAAGATCGTGGTGCCGGAAGGCACCAACGACGTGCCAGTCAATCAGCTCATCGCCGTGCTGGCGCAGGAAGGCGAGGACCCGAAGCAAGCAGCAGCGCAGGCCGGGAAAGCAGGACGCCCCGCGCAAGTACCCAGCGCCGGAAGCTCCTCTCCCCAACCCTCTCCCCAACGGGGAGAGGGGGCTGCTCAGCAAGCCGCGCCGCCTGCGACTGCTGCGCAACCGCGTCCCGCAGAACCACGAGCGCCTGGCCAAGAGGCGAGGGCACCGAGCCCGCCGCCAACACCGCCCGCTCCCTCTCCCCGGAGGGGAGAGGGAGCGGGTGAGGGGGTTCGGACCAACGGGCATGGCGCTCCCCCAGGCGGCACCAACAGAATTTTCTCCTCACCCCTTGCGCGCCGCCTTGCCAAAGATGCTGGCGTCGACATCGGCCGCATTGAAGGCTCCGGCCCGCATGGCCGCGTCATTGCCCGCGACGTGGAAGCGGCGAAATCCGGCCGTGGTGCTTTACGCGCGCCGGGAGCCGCGCCCGCAGCACCTGCCGGCGCGCCGGCGCCGCTCATTGCGCCCTCGATGTCGGATCAGCAGATCCGCGCGCTATACGAAGACGGCAGCTACGAGCTCGTGCCGCACGACGGCATGCGCCGCACCATCGCGCAGCGGCTGACCGCCTCGATACAGACGATCCCGCATTTTTATCTCACGGTCGACTGCGAGATCGGTAAGCTGATCGAGGCGCGCGAGGAGATCAACGCCGCGGCGCCGAAGGACAAGGACGGCAAGCCGGCCTACAAGCTGTCGGTCAACGACTTCGTCATCAAAGCGCTGGCGCTGGCCTTGCAGCGGGTGCCCGACGCCAATGTCAGCTGGACCGATGCCGGCATGCTCAAGCACAAGCATTCCGACATCGGCGTCGCGGTGGCGATGCCGAACGGCTTGATCACGCCGATCGTCCGCAACGCCGAGACCAAATCGCTGTCCGCGATCTCCAACGAGATGAGGGAACTCGCCAGCCGGGCGCGGGCGCGCAAGCTCAAGCCGCAGGAATACCAAGGCGGCACCACAGCCGTGTCGAACCTCGGCATGTACGGCATCAAGGATTTCACCGCCGTGATCAATCCGCCGCATGCTACGATCCTTGCAGTCGGCACCGGCGAGGAGCGCGCCGTGGTGCGCAATGGCAAGATCGAGGCCGCCCAAATCATGAGCGTGACGATGTCGTGCGATCACCGCGCCGTCGACGGCGCGCTCGGCGCCGTGCTGATCGGCGCGTTCAAGGCGCTGATCGAAAACCCGGTGATGATGCTGGTCTAGGCATCGATCCTGCCGCCCACGTACCGATGGACGATCTGATTGCAGGCTATCGCCGTTTCCGCGCCGGCACTTGGCGCGCGGAGCGCAGCCGCTTCGAGGAATTGAGCCGGTTCGGCCAGCACCCGCGTGCGTTGGTGATCGCCTGCTCGGACAGCCGCGCCGATCCGCAGATGGTATTCAACGCTATACCGGGCGAGCTGTTCGTCATTCGCAACATCGCCAATCTGGTGCCGCCCTACGGACCTGACCAGCAGCCGCACGGCGTCAGCTCGGCTATCGAGTACGCGGTGCGGGCGCTGCGGGTGCGCGCCATCGTGGTGATGGGCCATGCCATGTGCGGCGGCATCAAAGCGCTGCTGGACGGCACGCCGCCGGAATTGCCGGATTTCGTCGGCCAATGGATCCGCATCGCCGAGCCGGCGCGGCAGCGCGCCATGCGCTTGCCTGCAGAACAGCGTTATGACTTTTGCGAGCACGAGACGGTTCGTCTTTCGCTGACGAACCTGATGACATTTCCGTGGATCAGGGGCGCGGTCGCAGCCGGGCAAACCACGCTGCACGGCTGCTTTTTCGGCATTCGCTCCGGCCTCCTCGAACGATTAGGCGACGACGGCTTATTTCGCCCCATCCCCGAATAGCAAGCCTGCTATAAGGCGGCCCGCAAACCCCATATAGGTGAAGGGTACGCACGAGGTTTTTATGCCTGATACGAATTTCGACATCATCATCATCGGCTCCGGTCCGGGCGGTTATGTCTGCGCGATCCGTGCCGCGCAGCTTGGCTTTTCGACCGCCATCGTCGAGCGCGACTATTTGGGCGGCATCTGCCTGAACTGGGGCTGCATTCCGACCAAGGCGCTGCTGCGCTCGGCGGAAATTCTTCACTACCTGCAACACGCGAACGATTACGGCCTGTCGGCAGGCGAGGTGACCTACGATCCGACCGCCGTGGTGAAACGCTCGCGCGTGGTGTCGAAGAGGCTCAATGACGGCGTCGGCTTTTTGATGCGCAAGAACAAGATCCCCGTGATCTGGGGCGAGGCGGCGATCGACGCGCCGGGCAAGATCACGGTGAAAGCGAGCAAGAGCGAAGCGCCGAAAGGCGTGCTCGGGCCGGGCTCGTACGAAGCAAAGCACATCATCGTCGCCACCGGCGCGCGGCCGCGCGTGCTGCCCGGCATCGAGCCCGACAAGAAGCTGATCTGGACCTATTTCGAGGCCATGGTGCCGGACCGCATGCCGAAGTCGCTGCTCGTCATCGGCTCGGGCGCGATCGGCATCGAGTTCGCCTCGTTCTACCGCACGCTCGGCGCCGAAGTGACGGTGGTGGAAATCCTGCCACAAATCCTCCCCGCCGAAGACGCCGAGATCGCCGCCTTCGCACGCAAAAGTTTCGAGAAGCAGGGCATCAAGATTCTCACGAGCGCCAAGGTGACCAAGCTCGACAAAAAAGCCGACAGCGTCACCGCGACCATCGACGACGGCAAAGGCGGCACGCAGACGCTGACTGTCGAGCGCGTCATTTCCGCAGTCGGCGTGGTCGGCAACATTGAAAATCTCGGCCTGGAAAAGCTCGGCGTGAAGACCGAGCGCGGCGTGATCGTCACCGACGGCGCCTGCAAGACCAACGTGCCCGGCATTTACGCCATCGGCGACGTCGCCGGCCCGCCGTTACTCGCACACAAGGCCGAGCATGAAGGCGTCATCTGCGTCGAGGCGATCAAGGGTTTGCATCCGCATCCGATGGACAGGCGGCTTATTCCCGGCTGCACCTATTGCTCGCCGCAGATCGCATCGGTCGGCCTCACCGAGCAGGCCGCCAAGGAGCAGAAGCGCGACATCCGCGTCGGCCGTTTTCCATTTGTCGGCAACGGCAAGGCGATCGCGCTGGGCGAAGACCAGGGCATGGTCAAGGTGATCTTTGACAAGCAGACCGGGCAGCTCCTTGGCGCCCATATGGTCGGCGCCGAGGTGACCGAGCTGATCCAGGGCTACGTGGTGGCGATGAATCTGGAAACCACCGAAGAAGAATTGATGCATACCGTGTTCCCGCATCCGACTTTGTCGGAAATGATGAAGGAAGCGGTGCTCGACGCTTATGGGCGCGCGCTGAATATTTGAATGTTCGTAGGGTGGGCATGGCGCGCCGCGAGGCGGAGCCGCGTGGGCAAAATCGAGATGCGCGCCTTGCCCACGCGGTGAAGCAGTGCCGCGATTTTGCCCACTCTACGCGACCAACCTTGCCATCGGCTTGACCGCCGCGCTGCCGGGAAACACGTCGTCGGCGAGCGCCGGCTCGTCGGCGCGCAGGTGGTCTTTCAGCACGCCCTTGAGCACGGCGCGCAGATCGGTAGTCGCGGCTAGATCGCGGCCTTCGTAAAGATTGGCGGGCTTCAGCCCCGGCCAGTCGGCGATGACGCGGCCGCCTTTGAGCGCGCCGCCGACGAGGAGTGCCACGGTGGCGGTGCCGTGGTCGGTGCCGTCGGTGCCGTTGATGCGCGCGGTGCGGCCGAATTCGGTCATCAGCGCGACCACGGTGTCGCGCCACGCCGGACCCATATTGGTCTTCACGGCGGCGAGCGCATCATCGAGCGCGCCAAGCAGCTGCGACAGCCGGCCCTTGGCGATGCCTTCGTTGAAATGCGTATCCCAGCCATCGAGCGCCAGCGCACCGACGCGCGGCCCATCCGGCTGCGCCAAGAATTTGGCTGCAGTGCCGGCGACTTCGGCAAAATAACCGCGCACCTGCGCCGGCCCGGGCAACGGTTTGCCGCCGCCGGCAGTCGCCCCCATCGCACCGGCATGTTCGATGGCTTTAAGCCGGTCATTCTGTTCCAGCACGGCGGCGAGTTTCGGGTCCGCATGGCGATAGAGTTCGAGAAGGCGCTGCGCCGTGTCAGCGCTCGCCGGCAGGCCGTGCTGCGGCGCCCATGACAGAACCGGCGCCGGGCCGCGTACCACGAGCGGCGTCACCGGACCGACGCCGAGCGCCTTGCTGCCGTTCGGGTCGACGCGGCCGCCGCTCGCAAGGCCGGTGAGCGCGCGGTTGAGCCAGCCGCTGGCGGCGACCGCCGGCTTCGGCAGGCCGCTTTCCAAAACGTCCTGGCCATCGAAATGCGAGCGCTCGCGGTAGGGCGTCGCGCAAGCGTGGACCACGATCGCCTCCTGCGCGGCGAACATGCGATGCAGATTCGGCATCGCCGGATTGAGCGCGAAGAAATCGTCGAGCTTGAGCGCTGGCGTCGCGCCGTCGAGCGTGAGCGCATTGTCGCCGCGCAGCGCCAGCCAGCCGGGATCGCCGACCGGCGCCACCGTCGCGAGCCCGTCGAGCGCGCCGCGCAGGATGAACGCCAGAAAGCGCGGATCGCGGCCTTCCGCGCGCGCCAGCTTCGGCAGATAGGCCCAGGCGAACAGCGTGCCGGAAGCGCGCAACAGCTGCCGCCGCGACGGCGCATGCAACGGTGTCATCGTCACCTCCGCAAAAATTCCGGCGCCATCAGAAGCAGCGCCACCGCCTGGCTCCGGCTTTCGGCGCGCGCGATCGTCTCGCGTGTCTCGGCCGAAGCGAGCGGGCCGAGGCTGTCGTCGAGCAAGGCGAGTGGATCACCCTGATCGGCGATTCGATTGGCGAACTCATTGGCGAGGTCGAGGCGACGCGGCACGCCGTCGATCCAGGCGGCCTCCCGGTCGGAAAACCCGTTCGGCGCCGGCGGTCGCCACAACGCCTCGCCCAACGCGGCCTGCGCGCCCATAACGCGAGCGATCGGAATGGTTGCCGGTTCGGCGGCAAGGCGCAGCGCGCCGGCGATCCACTCCGAGGGCTTCTTCAGCTTGGTGCGCTGCGGCGTCCAGGATTCATCGGCAGTGACCAGAGTTCTCGCCATCTGCTTCAGATCGCCGTCGCTGTCGCGAAACGTCTTCTCGAGCTTGCCGACCAGCGCGGGCGGCGGTTCGTCGGCGACGAAATGCGTGGCAAGCTGCTCGGCAATGTGCCGCCCCGTGGCTGGATGGCGCGCCAGGTCGGTAAGCACGGCACGGCCCTGGCCGACGCCGGTATCCGGATAGCTTTTGCCGAGCACGGTCTGCGGCCCGGGCTCGTGCAGGAGTTTGTTGAACACGAACCCGCCGCCATGCAGCGGTTCGCCCGGCGGCAACCAGGTCCAGCCGGTCAAAACCTTGGCGAAATTCGTCACGTCGGCCTGCGAGTAGCCGCTGCGAACGCCGAGCGTGTGCAGTTCGAGCGTCTCGCGCGCCAGATTCTCGTTCAAACCTTTGTCGCGGTCGATGCCGGCGATCGAGTGCGGTCCGATCGATTCGACATTGTCGAGGTAGAACAACATGGCCGGATGGCTCTCGACGGCCTGCAGGAGATCGACGAAACGCCCGAGCACGTGCGGCCGGATCGCCTCGCGCTCATACGGCCCGGCCATCGCCACCACCTTGTCGGCCGAGACGCAGAAGTGATTGGACCAGAACCAGACCAGCCGCTCGACGAAGCCGACGTCGGCCCGGGTCGCCGCGTCGAAGCGCACTTGCGCCTCATCCTGCATGAGCCGCGCCGGCAATGGCGGCATGGCCGGCTGGAGCTTTGGCGCCGGTGGTTCGGCGAGAGCCAGCGATGCAGATTTTGCACCGGCCAAGGCCGCCAAATGCTCTTGCTCGTCTTTTTTGGCGCGTTCCGCCAGTTTTTGTTTCGCGCGCTGCTCGGCGCGGAAGGCGAAGACGGAGCGGGTGGCTTGCGCGCTCGACGGCAGATTAGCCGCCGCGACTTCGCCGGCCTGCGGCCGCTCCAAATCGGCCAACAGCGCGCCGCGCGGGTCGCTCGCCATCGCGGCAAGGGCGCTGCCGGCCCCGCCGAAGCCGAAGCGATGCAGCGCCAACGCCGCCGCCTGTTTGCCAGGAGGAGTCAAACGAATCTCCGGCTGTTCCCCGAGCGCACTAAGGTAGTTCTTCCAATGTGGCAAAAATCCCAGCGCAGCATAATGAAATCGCCCGGAATTTTCTTACATTCTGTCCATGGGCGGAGGCCCGCCAAGCGGTGGAACGCGGCCGGTTGTCCGCTTGCGGCAAAGCAACGCGCCTCGTAAGTATCCAGCAAGAGCGGCTTACGCGCCGATCGATAAGCCGCCGCAGGGAACGGGCATGGCCCTTGTAATCGACACGTTGGACAATACCAGGCGTCTCCGCCATCCCGAGAAGGCGCATCGGCCCGATCAGCCCATGCTGCCCAAGCCCGACTGGATTCGCGTCAAAGCGCCGGTGTCGCCAGGCTATTTCGAGACCCGGCGCATCGTGCGCGACAACGGCCTGCACACGGTCTGCGAGGAGGCCGGTTGCCCCAATATCGGCGAGTGTTGGGACAAGAAGCACGCCACTTTCATGATCATGGGCGACACCTGCACGCGGGCTTGCGCCTTCTGCAACGTCAAGACCGGCTTGCCTGGCGCGCTCGATCCGGCCGAGCCGGAACACGTCGCCGAAGCCACCCGAAAACTCGGCCTCGCCCACGTGGTCGTCACTTCCGTCGACCGCGACGATCTCGACGACGGCGGTGCCGCGCATTTCGCAGCGGTCATCCGCGCCATTCGCGCGCGCTGCCCGAAAACCACGATCGAGGTTTTGACGCCGGACTTCTTGCGCAAAGACGGCGCCGTCGAAACCGTGGTTGCGGCCGGCCCCGACGTGTTCAACCACAATCTTGAGACTGTGCCGTCGAAGTATCTGACGGTGCGGCCCGGCGCGCGCTATTTCGCTTCGATCCGGCTCTTGCAGCACGTCAAGGAAATCGATCCGCAGATGTTCACCAAATCCGGCATCATGGTCGGACTGGGTGAAGAGCGAAATGAAGTGCTGCAGGTGATGGACGACCTGCGCGCCGCTGACGTCGATTTTCTCACCATCGGTCAGTATCTGCAGCCGTCGCGCAAGCACCACGCTGTCATGCGCTTCGTACCGCCGGACGAATTCGCCGCACTTGCGGCAATCGCCTATGCCAAGGGATTCTTGATGGTCTCCGCTAGCCCGCTGACCCGCTCGTCGCATCATGCCGGCGACGACTTCGCCCGATTGAAGGCGGCGCGGGCGGCACGCTGATTGATTGATGCCGCAATTTTCCACCACGCGCCGGGTGCAGCATTCCGCGGCGGACATGTTCGATCTCGTCGCTGACGTCGAACGTTATCCGCAATTCGTGCCGCTGTGTCAGTCGCTGAGCGTGCGCCAGCGCACCAAAAATGGCGAGGGCAAGGAAGTCATCGTTGCCGACATGACGGTTGCCTACAAATTCATCCGCGAGACGTTCACCAGCCGCGTCACGCTCGAGCGCGCCAATCTCTCGATCCTGGTCGAATATCTGGAAGGCCCGTTTCGCCGCATGAACAATCGCTGGAGCTTTCATCCGATCAGCGAGGACAGCTGCGAGGTGGAGTTTTTCCTGATCTACGAATTCCGCAGCCGCGCGCTCGGCATGCTGATGGGCAGCGTGTTCGACGCCGCGTTCCGCCGCTTCGCCGCAGCGTTCGAGCGGCGCGCCGACCAGGTTTACGGCGCCCAGCCGGCGTAAGCCGCGGCGGGGCGCGTTCTACGGACGGAGCCGCCGGCGGCACAATCCCGCAAGACCGAAGTGCACGGCATAAGCCGCACATTCAACGGCTTCTTCAAAATCGACGAGATCGACGTCTCGCACCAGGCGCGCGATGGCACCATGCGTCGCGAGCGGCGGCTGGTTTTCGAGCGCGGCGATGCGATCGCCGTGCTGCTGCACGATGCGCAGACCGATGAGGTCATCGTTGTCGAGCAGTTCAGAGCGCCGGTTCTGGTGGCGCGCCGCCGCGACGACCCGCATGCGACCGATGGCTGGATCGTCGAAGCGCTGGCCGGAATGATCGATGCGGGCGAAACGCCCAAACAGGCGGCGATCCGCGAAACGCTGGAGGAGAGCGGCTACAGAATCCGCGAGATGGTGGCGATCGGTACGTTCTTCGTTTCGCCGGGCGGAACGTCAGAGCGCGTCTTCCTTTACTTCGCCGAGGTCAGCGCGGCCGACAAAGCAGGCGAGGGCGGCGGCGTTGCGGGTGAGGAAGACATCGCGCTCGTTCGTCTGAGCGCGGATGACTTGTTCCGGCAGCTCGAGTGCGACCAAATCCACGACGCAAAATTGGCCATCGCGGCATATTGGCTGAAGGACCGCCTCGCCAGAAAACCATCGCCGTGACAGCGCACCCGGCCGGCCGCAAGCCACGTCTTTTAGGAATTGCCTAACCATAAGCGCGCCACGCCGCCGACCTGCGTGGGCGAATCTCGCATGCTTAAGGCCGCCTTTACGCTGGCAATGGCACCTCAGCATACGGGTGGGACAACTTTGCTCGCGTACAACAAACACAAGCTCGCAGCCGCCGCATTGGGCATCCTGATCGCGGTCCTGCCGATCTACTGGTTCACGAACTGGCTGGAGCGACAGGGCGAGGCCGCGGTCTCGGTCGCCGCCAATTCGTCGATTGCCGCCGCCGACCTCGTCGTCGGTAGGACCGTCCATGGGCTCGAGGCGGTTGCGGGCGGCGGCGTCGATTCGTGCAGTCCGGCTAACGTGGAGGCGTTGCGGCAAGCCGTGTTCGCGGCCGGCCCAATCAAGGAGATTGCCGTGCTCGGGCCGAACGGCGAGACCTTATGCACCGACGCCGGCACGGCCTTCACCCCGCGCGACGTTTTGGCGACCGAAACGACCAGCGACCCGAAAATCGTGTTGGAAGTCGTGCGCGTAGGGAGCGGGCAGGGCCGTTTCTTGCGGGTCCGGCTCGTCGTGCCGAGCAAGCCGGCGCTGGCAGCGCTGTTGCCGCAGGACGCACTGTTGCCGCAACTCGGTCCGGACGGAACGCCGCTCAAAGGCGCGGCCCGCCTCACTCTGGCCGACGGCACGCCGATCGCCACGGCCGGTGACGAGACGCCGATCGCGCCGCAAAACGACCACCTCATCGGGCGAGCGCGATCACAACGCTACGGCGTGGCCGTCGCGGTCGCCTTGCGGCAACAAGGCATCGTCGCCAGCCACGACGACCTGCGTCGCATCGGCATCGTGGTGTCGGCCGGCTTCGCTTTGGCGATCTTGACCTGTGCGCTGTTCCTGCCGCGACGCCAGCGGCACAATCCGATCGCCGAAATCGAAGCGGCGTTGGTCGCCGGCGAATTCATTCCGTATTACCAGCCGATCGTCGACATCAAGAACGGCAAGCTGCTCGGCGCCGAGGTTTTGGTGCGCTGGCGCAAACGCGATGGCACCATCGTCTCTCCCGGCGTCTTCATCCCGCTGGTCGAGAGCAGCGGATTAATTCTCGATCTGACGCGATCGTTGATGCGGCAAGTTTGCATCGAGCTCGGCGCCGCGATCGGCGCGCGGCCGCAGACGTACATCACCTTCAACATCGCGCCGCGGCATTTCAACGACGCGGTGGTGCTCAACGACGTCGGCTCGATCTTCGAGGGCTCGCAAATCCGGCTGTCGCAGATCGTGCTGGAAATCACCGAGCGCTTCGAAATCGAAAATATCAATGCGACGCGGCGTGTCATTGCGGCCCTGCAGGGCCTCGGCTGCCGGGTCGCGCTCGACGATGTCGGCACCGGGCACAACGGCCTGTCCTACATCCTCAAGCTCGGCGTCGACATCATCAAGATCGACAAATTGTTCGTCGAGGCGATCCAGACCGAACGGCACGCCCAGGCCATCGTGCAGACGCTCGTCGCGCTGGCGCGCGACTTGCGCATGCAGATTGTCGCCGAAGGCGTCGAGCGGATGGACCAGGTCGAATATTTGCGCGAGCACGGCATCAGCGCCGCGCAGGGTTACGTGTTCGCACCGCCGCTGCCCGGCTCGGCTTTCGCCACCCTGATCGATGCGATCAATCCGGTTGCCGCCGACGGCCAAAAGTCCGCAGCCGCCAACAAGACTGCGCCGGCGCTCGGCCGCTTGAGTGCAGCCTAACGCCCGCTTCAGGCCGGTCTGTTAGCTTTTCCTGTCAAGCGGCAGTGTTGCGTGTGCGGTAGAAGCCGAGCACGTCGCGGGCAGTCGCCGCCTGCAGCCGATGAAAGCTCGCGGTGGCGTGCTCGAGTTCCTGGGCGGAGAGCCCGCGGGCACCGGCCTTCATCAGCAAAATCGCCTTGGCCGTGTTCCAGGAAAAGCCCGCCAGCTTGGCCAAAATGACCAGAATATCGCTGCCCGGCGCCAGCAGCGCGCGCTCCACCACGTCGCTCTCGACGCCGCAGATCAGCGCCAGCGCGACCGCGGTCTCGGCAAGGCGGTGGTCGCGAGCGAAGTGACCGACTTCGGCTTCGCCGAGTCTGCCGGCGCGATGCATGACTTCGACTGAGGCGAGCGCAGCTGCGTAGTTTGCCGACAGCGTTTGGGCATCGTTGTGCAGCCCGCTGGAAATCTCGTTCACCACGCCGTCAATCGCCGAATCGTCACCGAGATTCTCGGCCAGAAGCTTGGCGCGCACTGCGGCCGAAGCTTGCTCGATTAGGCGCTGAAAATGCTGCCGCGGCAGGTCGGCGCGGGTGCCGACCAGAAGCGTGAGCTTGTCGTCGCCGACCGCCCGCTTGAGCAACATGCGAAAGCCCGCATAGGAAATGCGAGCCGATTGGTTCTTGGAAACCGAGCGCACGACCTCACGGTCGCCGCGCGTCACCAGGACGTCAGTCACCGCTTCGCTCAAGTTCTTGCGCTGCGCGATCGCCACCAGGTGCTGCTGGCTCTTGCTGTTGGCATTGGCGACGAGGTCAGCCTCGTTGAGGCATTCCGACTGGCGCAGAACCGGCCCAGCGACGTCGATATTGTCGTCGAAAGCGAGCTTGCGAACCACGCCGACCGGCGCATTGCGCGCGCCGGCGAGCCGCGAAGCAAGCTTGGCGCGGGCCATCGGCTCGATCGCCGCGACCAGCTTGGCGATGACCTCGTCGAACAAATGAACCTGGTCGGCCGAATAGCGCGACGCGCCGGCGAAAAACAGGTCGGTGACCCGCGTCAGCATCGCGACGCGATGCGCTTCGCCGCCGCCGGCGAGCGCTCGTTCGAGATCTTCGATCAGTGAATCCGTCAATGTCACGGGTGGCGCAACCCTTGCAAACTCGCAGCACTATGAGTTCGCGAAGACTAAGGAAACGCTTCGTTCCTCCATTTATTCAAAGATGCTTGCCGAGTTCCGCCGCCGTCGTAAACGCACTGTTAACGCTGCGCCGCTCTCGCCGCCAATAAGACGCGCTCAGCGACCTTCGCTGCTTGATCGAACATTCATCATATCGATTAGAGCTCCCTCAATAGGTTGTGGCTATGCTTGAGGGTCTGCTCGGCACTGGTGCCACTCATGCCAGATCGCAAGAAACGCCGTTTTCGCCGTAAGTCCTTCGAGCGCGTGGCGACACTCGATTTAGGCGACGGCTCGCCCTCGACCAGCTGCCATGTGCTGGCCATTTCCGACGGCGGAGCGCGGCTGCGGCCGCTGATGTGCTCGCCCAAGACGCTGCCAGAGAAGTTCATCCTGTTGCTGTCGACGTGCGGCAAGGTGCGGCGCAATTGCCGCGTGATCTGGCGCACGGCAGCCGAATTGGGCGTGCAATTTCCGCAGCTTTAAGCGCTCAACGTTGCCACGCGGCGGGGTCGCCGCCGTTTCACTGCGTCAACGCCAGCAGCATCGCCAAGGCTTGCGCGACCGATCGCTCGCGCACGCGGCGCCGGCCGACTTTGCCAAACAGCCGGCGGCACTGCAGGCGACGCCCGCCGCGGCTCGCGGCGGCGAAATAAACGAGGCCGACCGGCTTCTGCGCCGTGCCACCACCAGGACCTGCGATGCCGGTAATCGAGACCGAGAGATCCGCCGGTGAGTGCTTCAGCGCGCCCGCGGCCATCGCCACCGCCGTTTCGGCGCTGACCGCGCCGTGCCGCTTGAGCGTCGCCGCCGGCACGCCGAGCATCGCCTGTTTCGCTGCGTTGGAATAGACGACGAAGCCGCATTCCACGATGTCGGAAGAGCCGGCGATTTCGGTCAAGGCCGCGGCAACGAGGCCGCCGGTGCAGGATTCGGCCGTGGCGATCCGCCAGCCGCGCGCGCGGCAAGCCTCGAGCACATCAGCGGCCGCCGCGCGCAGCTTGCGGTCGATCATGCGCCGCTCCACGGCAGCCGCAGCGTCGCCGTCGCCATGGCGACGAGGCCTTCGCCGCGTCCGGTGAAGCCGAGTTTCTCGCTGGTCGTCGCCTTGACGGCGACACGGTCAATGCCAACGCCTGCGATCGCGGCGATGCGCTCGCGCATGGCGTCGCGGTAGGGCGACACGCGCGGCGCCTCACAGACGATGGTGACGTCGAGATGGCTGATGACGCCGCCCCGGGCACGCACGCGCTCGCAGGCAAAGGCGAGGAAGCGGTCCGACGAGGCGCCGCGCCATTGCGGATCGCTCGGCGGAAAGTGCTGGCCGATATCGCCCTCGGCAAGCGCGCCCAGGATGGCATCGACCAGCGCATGCAATGCGACGTCGGCATCCGAATGGCCGGTCACGCCGCGGCGGTGCGGAATGCGCACGCCGCCGAGCATGACGTGATCGCCATCGGCGAAAGCATGCACGTCAAAACCGTTGCCGGTGCGCACGTCGGTGAGCGTCGCGGCGTGTATGAGTTCGGCGCGGACAAAATCCTCGTTGGTGGTCAGTTTCACGTTGCCGGCCTCGCCTTCGAACATACTGACGCGATGGCCGGCCCATTCGGCTAGTGCGGCGTCGTCGGTAAAATCGTCGCGGCCGGCCGCTTCGGCGCGCTGGTGAGCGTCGGCGATCAGGGCAAAGCCAAAGGCTTGCGGCGTCTGCACGGTACGCAGCCGGCCGCGGTCGAGTGTTTCGGTGATGGTCGCATCCAGGCCGACGACCTTCACCGTATCGGCGATGGCAAGGCCGGGGATTGCCGCACCGTACTGCCGGCCGGCCTCGACCGCGCGGCCGATCAGGCTCGCGGTCAGAAAAGGCCTCGCCGCGTCATGGATCAGGACAAGTTCCGGCGCGTATGGCTGCAGCGCGCGCAGTCCTGAGCGGACCGAAATCTGCCGCGTCGCGCCGCCCGGCGCCGGCTCCCGCAGTTTGCCAAGGCCGCCACTAGCAGCACTAAACAGGTCTTCGTCCGCCGGATGGATGACCGGCTGGACGATGTCGATCTGCTGATGGTCGCAGAAAGCACCAAGCGTCGTCCGAATGGCCGGGGTGCCGGCCAGCATTCGGTACTGCTTCGGAACCGCGCCGCCAGCGCGTTCTCCCCGGCCTCCGGCGACAATAACGGCAGCGACGATGCCCATTCAAACGGCTCCATTTCCGTACTGCTGCCGCTTTAGCGCATGTGCAGGCCATCTGCGAATGGGCTTTCGCGCCAATTGCCTTCCTCGAACCTGGGGACAGACAGCCGTTATTCACATTCTGGAATATTGCACTGCAGCACTTGCGCAAGCCCGCGTTTTGGCTAAACTCTATGCAATTATTGAAAGAGCCTATTTAGTGTGCATCATGCTGGTCCGAGTTATCGCATTCGGCCTAAGGGCCCGCCGTCGCTCAGCTAAGGCTAAAGCGGAACCGGCAGAGTCCCATGGACGGCAGCATCAATCATGAGCACAGCCGAACCACTGCTCATGGTTTCGCCAGCCGAAGCAGTGCTGAACGCGCTGCCGCATCCGGTGATCGTCGTGGCACCGGACGGCAAGGTGGTGGACGCCAACGCGGCGGCGGAAGCCTTCTTCGAAGTGTCGCTGCCGCTATTGCGCCGGCAGGCGCTGCGCGACCTCGTGCCGTTCGGCAGTCCGTTGCTCACGCTGGTCGAGCAGGTGCGCAGCCGCGGCGCTGCGGTCAACGAATACAAGGTCGATCTCGGTACCCCGCGCAATCCGGGCGAGCGGCTGGTCGATCTGCACGTGGCGCCGTTGCCCGAAGAGCTCGACTGCGTGGTGGTGATGCTGCAAGAGCGCACCATCGCCGACAAAATGGACCGCCAGCTCACCCATCGCGGCGCCGCGCGTTCGGTGATCGCGCTTGCCGCCATGCTGGCACACGAGATCAAAAATCCGCTGTCCGGGATTCGCGGCGCCGCGCAATTGCTCGAGCAGTCGGTCGAAGACGACGACCGCACGCTGACGCGGCTCATCTGCGACGAAGCCGACCGTATCGTGAAGCTGGTCGACCGCATGGAAGTGTTCGGCGACGAGCGGCCGGTGGAACGCGAGCCGATCAACATTCACGTCGTGCTCGATCACGTGAAGCGGCTGGCGCAATCGGGTTTCGCGCGCAACGTCAAATTCGTCGAGGACTACGATCCCTCGCTGCCGCCGGTCCTGGCGAATCGCGATCAGCTGATCCAAGTGTTTCTCAATCTCGTCAAGAACGCAGCTGAGTCGATCGGGGACAATGCCGCCGGCGGCGAGATCGCGCTGACCACCGCGTTCCGTCCCGGCGTGCGGCTGTCGCTGCCCGGCACCAAGACCCGCGTGTCGCTGCCGCTCGAATTCTGCGTGCGCGACAACGGCCCTGGCGTTCCCGATGAGTTGCTGCCGCATCTGTTCGACCCGTTCGTCACCACGAAGCCGACGGGATCCGGACTTGGCCTGGCGCTGGTTGCCAAAATCATCGGCGATCACGGCGGCATCATCGAATGCGAGTCGCAACCGCGCCGCACCACCTTTCGCATCCTCATGCCGAAATACACCCCGACTGAAGAAGCCGCCGGGCCGGACGGCGGCCGTAAAACATAGGAACAAAAGAAATGCCCACGGGAAGCATTCTCGTCGCCGATGACGACGCGGCGATCCGGACCGTCCTCAATCAGGCGCTGTCGCGCGCCGGCTATGAGGTGCGCTCCACCGGCAACGCCGCCACGTTGTGGCGCTGGATCAGCCAGGGCGAGGGCGATCTGATCATCAGCGACGTATTGCTGCCTGACGAGAGCGCGTTCGATCTGTTACCGCGCATCAAGAAAGCGCGGCCCGAACTGCCGATCGTGATCATGAGCGCGCAGAACACGTTCATGACCGCGATCCGCGCCTCCGAGCGGGGCGCTTATGAATATCTGCCAAAGCCGTTCGATCTGAAGGAATTGATCGCGATCGTCGGCCGCGCGCTGTCGGAGCCCAAGGAGCGAATGCGGCCGGCCGCCAAGCCGGACGATTTCGAATCCATTCCGCTGGTCGGCCGCTCGCCGGCGATGCAGGAAATCTATCGCGTGCTGGCGCGGCTCATGCAGACCGATTTGACCGTGATGATCGCCGGCGAATCCGGCACCGGCAAAGAACTCGTGGCGCGCGCGCTGCACGATTACGGCAAGCGCCGCAACGGTCCGTTCGTCGCCATCAACATGGCGGCGATTCCGCGCGATCTCATCGAATCCGAATTGTTCGGCCACGAGAAAGGCGCGTTCACCGGCGCCAACACGCGGAACGCCGGACGCTTCGAGCAAGCCGAAGGCGGCACGCTGTTTCTTGACGAGATCGGCGACATGCCGATGGAGGCGCAGACCCGGCTTTTGCGTGTGCTGCAGCAGGGCGAGTACACCACCGTCGGCGGCCGCACCCCGATCAAGGCCGACGTGCGCATCATCGCCGCCACCAACAAGGATTTGCGCCAGCTGATCCAGCAGGGCCTGTTCCGCGAGGATCTGTTCTTCCGCCTCAACGTGGTGCCGCTGCGGCTGCCGCCGTTGCGCGAACGCAGCGAAGATATTCCCGATCTGATCCGCCACTTTTTCGTGCTAGTCGCACGCGAAGGTTTGCCGCTCAAACAGATCGACCAGGGCGCGCTCGACCGGCTCAAGCGGCACCGCTGGCCCGGCAATGTTCGCGAACTGGAAAATCTGGCGCGGCGCCTCGCCGCGCTCTATCCGCAGGAGACGATCACGGCTGCGGTGATCGATGCCGAACTGGCGCAGCCGACGCTCGTCGCCACGAGCGACGGTGGTCGTGCCGAGGACAATCTGTCGAGCGCGGTCGAACGTTATCTGGCCCGCTATTTCTCCGGCTTCGATGACGGCCTGCCGCCGCCAGGGCTCTATCATCGCATCCTGCGCGAGGTCGAAGGCCCGCTCCTTTCGGCGGCGTTGACCGCCACGCGTGGCAATCAAATTCGCGCCGCCGACCTGCTCGGGGTCAACCGCAATACGCTGCGCAAGAAGATCCGGGACTTGGAAATCCAGGTCTATCGGACGAGCGGCTGATGGCCGGCAATCAAAGGGGGTGGCGTAAAAGACACGCCGGGTCGACCGCGCGCGCCCTGGAATTGTCGCAATCGGGCAACATTGTTGTATAAATGCCTCACTGGGGGAGGGCGAATGGCCGGGCTCCATTCGACCAGCGCATTTCCGCGACAGTCCCGCGCCGCGTAACGTTTTCATGACGACCGTCGAACAGGCCGCGCCGCATGACGCGGCGGTCACTGCGCCAGTGCCGGCTGGTTGGCGGCTGATTGGGCCGGTTGCGGACAGTATTGCGCTCTTCTCAGCGGCCCTCACTCTCCTTGTGCTCTCGGGGATAACGCCGGTCACGCCGGTGCCTGCGCTGGCGATTGCGCTCGCAGCGCTGGAGTCGCTCATTCACGGCACCGCCGCCCCCGCGGCCACAGCGCCCGAGTTGATCCAGGTCGCGATCGTGGTTTTGCTGCTCGTCAGCAATATCGTGACGGACGCGCTGCTGCTGCTGGCGCCGACGCCGATGTCGTCCCGGCCGGTCGGCGCGATAGCGCTCGGGCTCGCGCTATTGTGGGCGACCGCTACGTTTCTGGTACTCGGCGGTCTGACCTGGATCGTGCCGGTTGACGAGGTGGTCAAGCAGCTCCTGCTTGGCAACGCCGTAACCGGAGTCTTGCTGCTCGCGATCATCGGGCGCGAAGTCTGGGTCGTCGTCCAAGCCCGCTGGCGAGGGCGCGCCGGTTCGCGGCTGCACGTTCAGATCGTCGGCTTATTCGCCGTCATCGCCGCGGTACCGACCATTCTTATCGCGGTCGTTGCCTCGACCACGCTTGATCGCGGTCTCGACCGTTTCTTCTCGACCCGCACGCGCGCCATGATCGACCAGTCGCAGATCGTGGCCAAGGCCTATCTCAGCGACCACGCCCAGATCATTGGCGGCGACAGTTTGGCGATGGCGTTCGACGTCGCGCGCGCCAAGCCGTTGTTCGATCAGAACCGCGAGCAGTTCCATAACTTTTTCACGGCACAAGCCAAGGGTCGCGGCCTCTCGGCGGCGATGATCATTACTGCCGACGCTTCGACCGTGGAGCGCGCCGACGTGACAATGGGCAAACCGGCCGCGCTGCCGTCGTCACAGCTGCTCAAGAGCATCACCGAGACCGAGCCGTATATCGTGTTCTCGCCGCAAGGCGTCGCCGCCGCAGTGAAGCTGCGCGGCTACGATGACCTCTACCTTTACGTCGCCCAGATGCTCGATCCGCGTGTCGTGCAGCAGATAGCCGCGATGCAGGAGAGCATCGGCGACTACGCCACCCTCGAAGCGTCCCGACTCGGCATTCAGATCGCGTTCGCGCTGATGTTTGCCGTCATCGCGCTGATCGTGCTGTTGTCGTCGGCCTGGATCGGGCTCGATTTCGCCAATCGGCTGGTGGCGCCGATCCGTCGCCTGATCGGCGCCGCCAACGTGGTGTCCACCGGCAATCTGCACATCCAGGTGCCGGTGCACCGCTCCGAAGGCGATTTGGCGCAGCTCGGCGAAACCTTCAACAAGATGACGCAGGAGCTGCGCACCCAGCATGACGACATCGTGCGCGCCCGCGACCTCATCGACAGCCGCCGCCGCTTCACCGAAGCGGTGCTCTCGGGCGCCAGCGCCGGCGTGATCGGCGTCAATGCCGAGGGCCGTATCACCATCCTCAACCGCTCGGCGGAGCAATTGACCGGACGCAGTGAAAGCGACGCGCTCGGCCAGCCACTGCGCGAGATCGCCCCCGAACTGGCCGATGTATTCGCCGACGCGCGGCGCAGCAATCAGCGGCTGATCCAGCGCCAGATCGCGATGACGCACAATGCCGAGCAGCGTAATTTCTCGGTGCGAGTCACCAGCGAGCAGGCGCCGGAATCCGAGCACGGTTACGTCATCACCGTCGACGACATCACCGAACTCGTTCTGGCGCAACGCTCCTCGGCGTGGGCCGACATCGCCCGCCGCATCGCCCACGAGATCAAGAACCCGCTGACCCCGATCCAGCTTTCGGCCGAACGGCTGCGCCGCAAATACGCCAAGCTGATCACCGAGGACACTGCCGTGTTCGAGCAGTGTACCGATACGATCGTGCGCCAAGTCGACGACATCAAGCGCATGGTCGACGAATTCTCGCGCTTCGCGCGGATGCCGAAGCCGGTGATCGCCGACGAGGACGTCGCCGACACCGTGCGGCAGGTGGTGTTCCTGCTGCGCGTCGGCCATCCCGACATCGATTTCGACGTCCAGCTGGCGACCGAAACGATGCCGGCTCGGTTCGACCGCCGGCTGATCTCGCAGGCGCTCACCAATATCGTCAAAAACGCAACCGAGGCGATCGGCGCGGTGCCGCCGGCCGACCTCGGCCGCGGCCGCATCGTCGTGAGCGCGCGGCGCGAGGGCAAGGAAGCGGTGATCGACGTCATCGACAACGGCATCGGCCTGCCCAAGGAGAATCGCGCCCGTCTGCTCGAGCCGTATGTGACGACGCGCGAAAAGGGCACCGGCCTCGGCCTTGCCATCGTCGGCCGCATCCTCGAGGAGCACGGCGGGCGCATCGAGCTGCGCGACGCTGGCGATAAAATTCCCGGCGCGCGTGGCGCCTGGATGCAACTGCGCTTCACGGCGGAGCCGCTGCCCGGCGGTGCGGCTGCGGCGCACGAGAGTCAGCACGACAGTAGGGCGGTGAATTGATCATGTCTTCCGACATCCTCATCGTCGACGATGAAGCCGATATCCGGGAGCTGGTCGCCGGCATCCTGCAGGACGAAGGCTATGGCACGCGGACCGCCCATGACAGCGACGAGGCGCTCGCCTCAGTAGTGGCGCGGCGGCCCAATCTCGTGTTCCTCGACATCTGGCTGCAAGGCAGCCGGCTTGACGGGCTGCAGCTCCTCGATTCGCTCAAGCTCGAGCATCCTGAACTGCCAGTGGTGATGATCTCCGGCCACGGCAACATCGAAACCGCGGTTTCCGCCATCAAGCGCGGCGCCTACGATTTCATCGAGAAACCGTTCAAAGCCGATCGGCTGTTGCTCGTCGCCGAGCGCGCGTTGGAGAATTCGCGGCTCAAGCGCGAGGTCAAACAGCTCAAGCAGTTCGCGCCGCTGCCGACCGTCATCGTCGGCCAGTCGCCGGCCGCCAATCAGCTGCGGCAGACCGTCGAGAAGGTCGCTCCCACCAACAGCCGCATCCTGATCGTCGGCGCCTCCGGCAGCGGCAAGGAGCTTGCCGCGCGCACCATCCACGCCCATTCGGCGCGCGCCAATGCGCCGTTCGTTGTGATCAACGCCGCGGCGATCTCGCCGGAGCATATGGAGATCGAGCTGTTCGGCGTCGAATCGAGCAACGGCACGCAGGGGCGCAAGGTCGGCGCGCTCGAGGAGGCGCACGGCGGCACGCTGTTCATCGACGAGATCGCCGACATGCCGCGGGAGACGCAGAACAAGATTCTGCGCGTCCTGGTCGATCAAACGTTCCAGCGCGTCGGCGGCAGCACCAAGGTCACTGTTGACGTGCGCATCATTTCCTCGACAAGTCGCAACATCGAGGCCGACATCGCGGTCGGCAAATTCCGCGAGGATCTCTATCACCGGCTCTCGGTGGTGCCGATCCGCGTGCCTTCGCTCGCCGAGCGGCGCGACGATATCCCAATTTTGGTCGAATATTTCATGGACCAGATCTCGCACGCCACCGGACTGCCTAGGCGCAAGGTCGGTGCCGATGCGCTCGCCGTGCTGCAGTCGCACGATTGGCCCGGCAACGTGCGGCAGCTGCGCAATAACGTCGAGCGACTGATGATACTCGCCGGCGGCGATCCTGAAGCGGTGATCACCGCGACGATGCTGCCGCAGGACGTCGGCTCGATGATTCCGACCATGCCGAACGGCAATGGTGGCGAGCATCTGATGAGTCTGGCGCTGCGCGAGGCGCGCGAAGTGTTCGAACGCGAGTACCTTCTGGCGCAGATCAACCGCTTCGGCGGCAACATATCGCGCACCGCCGAATTCGTCGGCATGGAGCGCTCGGCTTTGCACCGCAAGCTCAAGGCGCTTGGCATCGACTGACCAGGGATCAGTAATCAGGGATCGGGAAATCGCGGCGGGAATAGCGTTGATTGCTGATACCTGATATCTGACCGCTGATGTCCAGATACGCTTACGTCAACGGCCGCTACCTGCCATTTCGCGACGCCAAGGTGCACGTCGAGGATCGCGGCTATCAGTTCGCCGACGCGGTTTATGAAGTCTGCGAGGTGAGGGCGGGGCGCCTCGTCGACGAACGGCGCCATCTCGACCGCCTGGAGCGCTCGCTTAAAGCCATCCGGCTGGGCCTGCCGATGAGCCGCGCCGCACTGGGAATAGTGTTGCGCGAAGTGGTGGCACGAAACCGCATCCGCTTCGGCATGGTCTACCTGCAGATCGGGCGCGGCGTGGCGCGGCGCGATCTCGCCTTTCCAGTGCCGGCAACCGCGCCGAGCATCGTCGTGACCGCCCGCCCGGTCAACCGCGCACGGATCGACGCGGCGGCGGCGACCGGCATTGCAGTCGTGAGCGTGCCGGATAATCGCTGGGGCCGCGTCGACATCAAAAGCGTCGGTCTTCTGCCCAACGCTTTGGCGCGGCAAACCGCCATCGAGCAGGGCGCGCGCGAGGCGTGGTTCATCGACAAGAGCGGCGCCGTGACCGAGGGCGCTTCGGCCAATGCCTGGATCGTGACCGCCGACGGCAAGCTGGTGACGCGGCGCGCCGATCACGCCATTCTCGGCGGCATCACGCGCAGCGTGCTGTTCGAGGCCGTCAAATCGCAAGGCTTGACCATCGAGGAGCGCCCGTTCGTGCTCGAAGAGGCTTACGCGGCGCGCGAGGCCTTCATCACCTCGGCGACGCAAAGCGTCATGCCGGTGGTCCGCATCGACGGCCGCGTCATCGGCAACGGCAAGCCGGGGCCGCTTGCGACCGCGCTGCGGCGGGAATTTCACCTTTTCGCCGAAATCGGTTGAATTTAGCGTTTGCTAATCTTATGCGCGACTTTGGCCCCTGTGGCCAACTCGGGCTTGCATAGTTCCCTGCCGCGTTTTTTAATAGCGCAATAATGGCCCCGAAGATTTCGGCCGGGGCCACAGGGTTCGATGGGTCGGGCGAGGCAATAACCCATCGTCGGCAATGCGGCTCGTGGTGGCTTTCCGCCTCGCTCGGTCCACCTTACTTATGCAAATGCCGAGGGTGGCGAGGCGCCTGGCGCTGCAGCCCGTAACGCCTGTCCGCGCCGCCCTGCGCGCAAAATAGAAACCACCCGCGGAGCCGGGGTCCGCGAGGCAAGAACGGAAACAACGGCCATGGCAGCCGACCGCGCACAAAATCTGCAGGACACCTTTCTCAATCACGTCCGCAAGAGCAAGATTCCGCTGACCATCTTCCTGGTGAACGGGGTCAAGCTCCAGGGCGTGGTGACATGGTTCGATAATTTCTGCGTGCTGTTGCGCCGCGACGGCCATTCGCAGCTGGTCTACAAGCACGCCATCTCGACCATTATGCCGGGCCATCCGGTGCAGCTGTTTGAAGGCGCGGAAGAACCGCCGGCCGGGGAAAAGGTCTGATTGGAGCCGCGCCGTCGCGATTCGCGGGCTGATCGCTTAAGTCCGACACGGTTGCCGGACGCCGCGACCGGCCGCGCGCTGGTCATCGAGCCGGTGCTGCGCGGCGACCGCCTCGGCCGTGGCGCTGCCCGCGCAGTTGCCGCAGAACGCACGCCGGCCGCCAAGCTCGATGAGGCGGTGGGGCTTGCGCGAGCCATCGATCTCGATGTCGCGCAATCAGGCATTGCCCAACTCAACGCGCTGCGGCCGGCCACCTATTTGGGCAAGGGCAAGGTCGAGGAGATCGCCGGCCTGGTGAAGACGCACGAAGCCGGCATCGTGGTGATGGACTGCGCGCTTTCGCCGGTGCAGCAGCGCAATCTGGAAAAAGCGTGGGCCGCCAAGGTCATCGACCGCACCGGACTTATTCTGGAGATATTCGGCCGGCGCGCCCGTACCCGCGAGGGCGCGCTGCAGGTCGAGCATGCGCACCTGACCTATCAGAAAAGCCGGCTGGTACGCTCCTGGACCCACCTCGAACGGCAACGAGGCGGTTTTGGTTTTCTCGGCGGTCCCGGCGAGACCCAGCTCGAAGCCGACCGGCGCATGATCGAGGAGCGGCTCGCCAAGATCGAAGGCGAGCTCGCTCGCGTCAAACGCACCCGCGCGCTGCATCGCGAGAGCCGGCGCCGCGTGCCGTATCCCATCGTAGCGCTGGTCGGCTATACCAATGCCGGCAAGTCGACGCTGTTCAACCGCATGACGCAGGCGAGCGTGCTCTCCGCCGACATGCTGTTCGCAACCCTCGATCCGACCTTGCGCGCGGTTGACCTGCCGCAAGGCGCGCGCGTGATCCTCTCCGACACCGTCGGCTTCATCTCCGATCTGCCGACCATGCTGATCGCCGCCTTTCGCGCCACACTCGAAGAAGTGATCGAGGCCGACGTCATTCTGCACGTGCGCGACGTGTCGCACGAAGACGCCGAAGCGCAGCTGCACGACGTTGAAGAGGTCTTGCAGCAGCTCGGTATCGATCCGCAGGACGGCACCGCCGGCAAGCGCGCGATCATCGAGGTCTGGAACAAGATCGACCGGCTCGACCATGCCGAACGCGACCGCGTGCACAACCTCGCGGAGCGTCGGCCGGCGGCAACGGCGGCAATTCCGGTGTCGGCTGCAACCGGGGAGGGGATGGACGAGTTGGCCGCGGCGATCGAAACGCGCCTGGCGGCCGGCCGCGTGCTGCTCGAGCTCGAGCTCGACCCGGCCGACGGTGCCGGCATGAGCTGGCTGCACCGCCACACCGAGGTGATCGCCAAAGGGTTGAACGAACGCACCGGCCGCATCGCCATGACGGTCCGCGCCGATGCGGATCGCGCCGCCGCGGTGCGGGCGAGGGCGGCTAATGGCGAGTGGCGAGTGGCGAGTGGCGAATAGGGCTTTGGTGGCAGGGCGACCGCTGCTCCCTAGTCGTTATTCGGCATTCGCCGCCGCTCTTCGGCCTTCGCCTCATCCCACAGCGCGTCCATTTCTTCGAGCGTCGCTTGGCTCGGCGTCTTGCCCTTGGCGGCGAGCGCGCGCTCGATCGAGGCGAAACGGTGCTCGAATTTTTGATTGGTCGCCCGCAGCAGCGCCTCGGGGTCGGCGCGCAGATGGCGGGCGAGGTTGACGGCGGCGAATAATAGATCGCCGACTTCCGCCGCCGCTTCGGGCGTGGATGACACCTGTCCGGCAGCGCCTGCGTGGTTGAGTGCCACTTCGATCTCGTCGGCCTCCTCCCGGATCTTGCGCAGCACCGCGTGCGGATCGTTCCAATCGAAGCCGACTTTGCCGGCTTTCTCCTGCAGCTTGAGCGCCCGGGTCAGCGCCGGCAGCGCTACCGGCACGCCGGCGAGGGCGCCTTGCTGCCGCGCCCCGTTACGCGTCGCCTTTTCCTCGGCCTTGATCCGTTCCCACAAACCTTCGACCGCTTGCGGCGTCGATGACCGTTCGTTGCCGAACACGTGGGGATGGCGCCGGACCAACTTTTCCGTGATTGCCTGCACCACGTCGCCGAAGTCGAAGGCGCCCTGTTCGTCGGCCATGCGGGCGTGAAATACGACCTGAAGCAATAGATCGCCGAGCTCGTCCTTCAGGTCGCCGAGATCGCCGCGCGCAATGGCGTCGGCGACCTCATAGGCCTCTTCGAGCGTATAGGGCGCGATGCTGGAAAAATTCTGTGCCAGGTCCCAGGGACAGCCGGTTCCTGGCGTGCGCAACGCCGCCATGATCTCGATCAGCCGGCCGATATCGCGGGAAGGGGTCATGCCAAGGTCCTGGTAGGGTTCGCGCAAAACGTCGCGAACCCTACCAGAGCGGCAAATCGGCGGCGACCGCCGCCTGAGTTATTCAGAAGCCGCCGCCTTACTGATCGGCTTTGTGAGCGCGGGTCGCTTCGAACAGAAACCAGGTGCGCCGCTCGGCCTCGTCGATCCAGCTCTCCAACAGGCTGGTCGTGGCGACGTCCTCGTGCTTTTCGGTAATCCCGTGGGCCTCGCGCATCGAGACGACCAAGGCTTTGTTGTCGTTCATCAATTCCCGCAACATATCGAGCGCCGGCACGAACTCCTCGTCATTGTCCTTAAGCGTCTGCAGTCGCGCGATATGTCCGATCGAGCGCAACGTCAGTCCGCCGATCTTTCGTACGCGCTCGGCAATATCGTCGGTAATCGCAAAAATCTGCTCCGACTGCTGGTCGAGCAGCAGGTGATAATCGCGGAAATGTGGCCCGCTCATGTGCCAGTGGAAGTTCTTGGTCTTCAGGTAAAGCGCGAAAACATCAGCCAGCACCACATTCATTTTCTTCGAAATTTCGCCGACGGCTTCCGAAGAAAGATCAGTCGGCGTGTCGAGGGCAGGGGTCACTTTGCGGCGCGTATCGAGGGCTCGGACTTTGTTCACGGCATCACCTCGCGAAAGGGCAAGCTGGATGGGGGGGCCCGCGCCTGCTGCCGCAGCGCCCGGGTTGGTGTTCCAACGAACCGTCGGCGGACTTGGTTCCAACGCCGCCACAGTGCCGCAAAATGCATTCATAGGCTTGGCCGAACCTTCCACCGGGGAATCCGACGTGCCGACCTCCGCTTACATCCAATCTGCGTTGTTCCTGCTCATTGCAGCCGTCGCGCTGTTCGCTTCGGCCGGCACCGTGGCCATCGTCGGCTTTTGGCTCTTTCTCGCCATTCAGCTGGCCGGGATTGTGGCTTCGTTCGTCCTTTTGCCGCCTGATCTCGTCCGCGAGCGCATGCGGCCCGGGGGGCAGAAGCCGCCGCTCGGACTGCGCCTGTCCGTTATCGTGATCGTTGCCGCCTTTGTTATCGCCGGCCTCGACCGCGGGCGCTTTCATTGGAGCGACGATGTACCGCCATCGCTGCAAGGACTGTGCCTCGTCGGCCTGGCGGCGAGTTACGCGTTCGTCTTCTGGGCCATGAAAGTCAACCGCTTCTTCTCATCCATCGTGCGCATCCAGGCCGACCGCGGTCAACACGTCGTGGCGAGCGGCCCTTATGCTTACGTCCGGCATCCCGGCTATCTTGGTGCTGTCATCATGACCTTTTGCAGCGGACCGGCGCTCGGCTCCTGGCTCGCCGCGGCAATCTTTGTCGTCTCCGGCCTGCCGTTTCTCGTTTATCGCGCCGTCACAGAAGATCGCGTCCTGCGCGCCGAGCTGCCGGGCTATGCGGAGTATGCGGGCAGGGTGCGGTGGCGTTTGCTGCCGGGAATTTGGTGAGGGCCGCTAGATATCGGACTTCGGCATCGGCACTCGTTGGTGACGTTGGCTTTTTTCGTCTTGGTCTATAGAGATTGGGCTTCTGCCGGCAAGCAGCATATTCGCAGGAGGAAGACATGAGCGTTCGCGCCGGCCGCGAATTCCTCGCCGTACCCGGACCAACCACAATCCCCGACGAGGTGCTGCAGGCCATGCAGCGCCCCGCGGTGGAGATTTATTCGAAGCCGCTGATCGCGTTGACTGACAGTTTGCTGCGCGACCTCGGCCGCTTATTCGCAACCGAAGGGCGCTGTTACATCTACATCGCCAACGGGCACGGTGCGTGGGAAGCAGCGCTGAGCAACGTGCTGTCCAGGGGCGACAAGGTCCTTGCGTTGGAGAGCGGCAAGTTTGCCATCGATTGGGGCGATGCCGCCGCGCGGCTCGGGCTCGAGGTCGAGGTCCTCAAAGGCGATTGGCGTCATGCCGTGCGTCCGACCGAGGTCGAGCGCCGGCTGCGCCACGACAGGGGCGGCACGATCAAGGCGATTCTCGCCCTGCAGATCGACACCAGCACCGGCGTTGTAAACGACATCGCCGCGATCGGCCAGGCCGTGAAAGCTGCCCAGCATGACGGCTTGCTCATGGTCGACACCGTCGCGTCGTTGGGCTGCATGCCCTTCGCAATGGACGCCTGGGGCATTGATGTCGCCATGGCGGGATCTCAGAAGGGCTTGATGACGCCGCCCGGGCTCGGCTTTGTCGCCGCCGCCCCGCGCGCCCGCGAGGCCCACCGCAAGGCCGATTTGCGCACGCCCTACTGGGATTGGACCGTGCGCGAAGGCGAATCGCATTATCAGAAATATGCTGGCACTCCGCCGATGCATCTGCTGTACGCGTTGCGCCAGGCCCTCGACATGCTGTTCGCCGAAGGCCTCGACAATGCGTTCCGCCGGCATCAGCTGTTGGCCGAGGCGGTCCGCCGCGCCGTTGCGGTGTGGAAGAAAGGCAATGCGATCGACTTCAACATCGTCGAGCCAGCCGCCCGTTCCGACACGGTGACCACGGTCCTGATGGGTGACGGCATCAACCCCAATCTCTTGCGCGAGTATTGCGACAGCAAATGCGGCGTCGTCCTTGGCCGCGGGCTCGGGCCGCTCAACGGCAAGGCGTTTCGCATCGCCCATATGGGTCATGTCAACGCACCGATGGTGCTCGGTACGCTGGGCGTCGTCGAGACCGGGCTAGCCGCGCTCGGTATCGCGCACGGCCAAGGCGGCGCTCAAGCCGCAATCGAATGGCTGAGCGATAACGTGAAGCCTTAAAGATGCTGGCCGCGCGGTGGAGCGGCTTGGTCCGTCCAGCCGTGCGACGCTTTCGCCGCCGCGCCTGCCCAAACCCTTTTAATCTGTCATTCGCATAAGAGATATTATGGAACTAGATCAGATTCAGCTGGAGACGTAGAGGACGGCGGATTAGGTGCGCCACGCTCCTGAGGATTTCCAAACGCAACATTTGCGCGACGGATTCCATTGGCATACCGGCATCGGCGAGATGTCTGGCGCAGGCTGCGCGCAAGCGCCGCGCCTGTTATCGCACCGGAATACCCGAGGTGCGCCGTGTGAAGGTGCAGAGCTTTGACGAATACTGACCCCTCAAGCGGATTGTCGCCCTACCCCATGAAAGCGAATGCCAACGTCGCCGAAGTGCGACCTGACGCTGCGGGTGGTGAGGCGCGCTCTGCCCGTCGGTTCACGAAGGGCGGATCGTCATGTTTCAAGTCGAACCGAATGGCCACCAAGCAGCGCGATCATGCAGTCGATCCATTCGTCGCTTGCGCATGACGTCGCGGTCACCGCCGCGATCGTTTTGCTGTCGAAAGCCTCGTCTTGGACGGCGGACCACCTGGGCAGCTTGGCCCAAAGCAACAGCAGCCACGTGACGCCCGGAACCTCGTAGCGCAGCCAAGCCGTCGCAGGATTGTCGAAACGGACGAAGCCCCTGCTCGCCAATCGCCACGATCGCATCGACCTCCGCCTGCCCTACCCGGGCCAGATCCCGTGAACCGACCTTCCTCCGGACCGCCGCCGATGACGCTTGTTCGATGTCTGGCAAATCCCGCAGACAATTCTCGACCGTACGCGCTCACGCAGTGTGATCGAAGGCAAGAGGTCTTCGCCGGATGCCGGGGCTGGCTCACTGTGCAAGGAGTGGAACGAGTTGACCATTCACAAGCACCGAGGCTGGGGTCGTGCTTGCGGCTTGGCCACCTTTGCCGCCTGATTGACCGGAGGAATTCGATGAATTCGCCGCTGCTATGCTTTGCGCGGTTGCGTTCGCTACGAATAGCGTAAAGTCGGAAAGCTTCCATTTTTCCGACTTGCTTATGTATAGATCGTGCTTGACGAAGTGGCCAAGCCACACCGCATCCTGGGGCAAAGGATCGCCGTCCCGGTACAGCCACGGGGCTTGAGCGCCACTTAGCAATTGTAGCCGCTCATTCACCGTGAGCTTATCGCCGCGACTTCCAGGGTAAGCTCCCGGAATGGGAGTGTATAAAGCAGTGCGCGCTTTTTGCCGCAGACAAAGAATGCAACTGGGCCGCCGCAAGTACGTTTCGTCTGGAACGGTAATTATGTCCGTCACGCTTTCGCAATTCTGAGTAAGCGTGCCAGGCTTCCATAAAGCATCCCACTGACTGACCGTCCTGCCGGCAGTTCCCGTGCATTGGGGGTTGTTGGGCTTGGCACAGTTGCTGTCGTTTGGATTTGGCTTCCACCGACTTTGCCAATCGTCCAAAGTCATCCCATTTTTATCGACCGCTTTGTTAGCGGCATTCGTTTTATAGGTTACTGACCGCACCCCAATATCTTGGCAGTAGATTGAATTCGTCGTATCGGCATTATTCTTGTACGAGACGTTCACTGATTTCGTGACCGGAGGATAATCGAGTAAAAGGTCGTCATTAGCAAATGGCCGCTCGCACGCGACAAGCTTGCGCTCGATTGGGCACGGTACATGCGCCGGTGTACCCAACGCATATTTGTATAGGGCTCGAAGGCGTCGTAATTCGTCACCATCTGTCACTGGAGTGTAGTCCCAGCTTTGCGAATAAAGATTTTGCGCGCTTACGGAAGCGGTCACACCCGTGCGAGCAAACGTATTTTGCACCTGATTGGCGATCCCTCCACCGGTTGTCACTTGCGCAATTGTTTCCGGTACTGCAGAGGAAATAGAGGGCGCTATCGAATTGTTCGTTGACGCTGTCCCTGCGGAAAGGTCAACGTGAGTCGGAATTGCTGCAGGGTCGTCCAGAATGAGACTCAGATTGTAAAGGACCTGCTGGGTCTGAATATCGCCGACACTAGTCGCCAAATCGAGCGTGTTGTGGTTAAGCTGAGTGCTGGCACATCCCGATACAAATAGGTACAGTCCGACGGATACTGCAGCGCACGCCCGCATACGTGGGGCCCCACTAGAGGTAGTTCTTGATGCATTCTCCACCACAGCGAGTTTTACGTCAAGGACTACTTTTGGAGGTACATAACTGTGCGTTGTGGCAAAAGGGCGATGCAGCCAGGGCGGCGAGAGATCCCTGTTATGCTCATTATCGGCAATGATTCCGGCGATGCGAATGCTAGCTTTGACCTGCGACGTAACAGGCACCCTGATCGGACGCGGACGCCTCTTCACCCCTTCACAGGATCTTTTCCTTACAAAAGTGCTGCGAAGTCCTTCTATCCAAAATCGAGTGTGCTGAATAACTTGGTTTGCGGCGCATTTGGAGCATCGGCACAACAGGTTGTTCTAGGTGACTGCGGTACTGCGGTGCTTATCTACTGGCTGGAATGGGTCCGGATTCAAAGCGGGGGCTGCTTAACGGTTGCTCTTCCGTCATTTTTTTGCGCGGAGACAGCACTCGCCATTCGGGACAACGGCATACACGTTGTCCTTCTGGAGCTTTCGGAGGCTTTGGACCTCAGCCACGCGTCTGTTGACTTCGCCGTCCAGCAAGGATGCAAAGTGCTCCTATGGCCCAACTATTTCGGCTATCGGATGCACGACCGGAATGTGCTCAAAAGAGCGAGAGAAAACGCTGTGTGGGTGGTGTTTGATGAGGCTCATACTTTCCCTCCCGCACCACCTTGCTCTTACGATCTGCCGCAGGAAATCACCCTCTTTTCATTCGGACCCAACAAGCCACTCGCCGGGAACGGCGGAGGCGGGATGTACTTCCCTGATCCCGCGATGGCAAGCTCGGTGAACCGCTTTATTGAAAGCAAGGAGTTGCGGCACAAGCCAACTTGGGCTGCTGTCGTCGACGACGCCAAAAGCGTAATTCGAACCAGAGTCCGGTGGGCGAGCTACCGGCATTCCGCACGTCTCAAACTCAATCGCCCTTGGCCAATCGATCCAGGTTCCGTCCCTGGGCCTCGCTTGCTGGATGTTCCCTTCCCTACGATGAATCACTATCAAAGACAGATCGCAGCTCGACGGTGGCAGACGCGGCGTGAGGCAATGCCCGCCCATTCAGAATATGTGGCAACTTTGCAAGCCGAGATCCGGAACTGGTGGGAGCCGTTACGTGTGCGAATGATGGCTCCCACATGCGACGTGCCCGCGATATTCGCGGTCCGTGTTTCTTCGCGGTTTCGCTACAGCTTGTCTGTAGCTTTGGCGGCGCAAGGGATCCAAACCACATGGCACTACTATCCTTTACACCGACTTGCTCCTTTTCAAGACTGCCCTCGTGAGCCAATGCCTGTGTCAGACCAGTTGGCGAGTGAGATTTTGGTGCTTCCATGCCAGTGGATCCACACAACGCTTCGTCTGATGATAAACGCGCAAAACCTGGAAACCGCTGTGGAATGGTTGACCAACGAACGGCCCTGCTCTTAGGAGATTCGGCGAACCGCGACCAACCCGCCGGGACCGTTCGCTATGCCGGTTTGCTGAATGCATAGTAGTGGAAATATGTGGCCAAAGGTCTGGTCTTGCGGGGATAGTCCCCTCCCTGAGTAGCCAGCAATTGCCAACCGTATTGAGACATCTCTCCAATCACTTTGCGGGGAATCGCATAGTGCAAGAGCAGCCCTGTGTTATCCAGCATATACCCCACCCCTTTCCAGAATGCCGGCTTGCGCGCATAAAGATACGTCTTTTCGAGGGTGATTTTCGCCAAGGCCAGCGGCGCGATGATGAAATTCCTGATGCGGCCGATGTGGAAAGAGAATGTGCCGGAATGGGCCGGTATATGATCCAGCCTGTAGCGCTTTATCAGGCCTGGTGTGCGACGGGCAAGAATAGCATGGGGGGTACGAGAGGAAAAAATCAATACGCCATTCGCGCGCAACACTCTCCAGCATTCCAGCAGACAACGCCGACGGTCTTCGTCAGTAAGCAACTCATCGATGGCGTTGCCGGAGATCACGACGGCGTCAAATGTCTTATCCTGAAAAAATGAAAGATCAACTGCGGATATCTCCCAAAATTCCAACTGCGGGTATCGGTTGCGGCAAATCTTGAGCATTTCGGGGGCATAGTCGATGCCCACGTAACGAGAAGCAATCCTGGCCAGATACTTGGAAGTCCTTCCGGCGCCTACCGCGATATCGAGAATGGCCGCCCCTAGTTTAATGTAGGAATTGAACAGCAATTCCTCAACAGGAAGGATATGTTGCTCCCCTTCGTAGTCGGCAACCACGGAGGGCGTGTTGTAATATCGATAATGTCTTTCAGCCTGTTGCGCCAACTCGCTGAGGTCGGAGGAGTTCATGCCTTTGCTCCTTATCCGTGCTCAGGGCGACCCGGTGGCTTTGTTGGAGAGGGCCGCTCCAAGCAGGTCAATGATCAATCTCACTGCAGTCAGCGCTGTCACTCCAGTTGGATCGTAATAAGAGTTCACTTCCACAACGTCCATGCCGACGACGCGGCCTTTGGACGGAACCCGCCCGCAGCATATCACTTAGCTGCTGAAACGTGAGTCCACCAACTTCTACGGTTCCCGTACCGGGCGCCAGAGCCGGATCGAGCACATCAATATCGAGAGAGACGTAAATATTCTCGGACTGGGGAATAGCAGCGAGAGCGGGCTGGATGCCGTTTCGATGGATTTGCTCTGAAGTTATGACCGTCGCCCCGTATTTTCTGGAGAGGTTCAGACCTTGCTCATTGTTGGCAACGCCACGCATGCCAATCTGGGCGATTTTGATTCCCGGCAACCGCGCGACGGCGCTCATTCATGATCCATGGTCTGTTATAAAGGTGGGAATTTCGTCCCGGCTTGGAGAATCAGGCCGATGCCAGCCCGGTATCGCGGCTGGTCTTCCACTAAGAGCGCCTACTTCTGGTGCAACGGTCGGGGCCGTTTGCGAGTTTCGAGACCGGCCGACTTCGACCTTCCGGCGCTGGCGCGGCGGCGTTCCGACTGATGTCAACACCGCAGCCATGCCCACCATGCGTGATCCCACCAAAGGTAGTCACTGGTGTAGCATCTACCATAGCACGCTTTGGGTCAAGCGCTACTTCGAGATGTATAGAACCGCACGTTGCGGTCCGGCATAGTTTCGGCTAGCGCCGACAACGACGCGGCCTGGGCGGCGAGAAACGAGAAAGGAGTCCATAGATTGCCTATTTAACCGGACTGACAATCAGAGAATTACACGGATTGTTCAAATGGCGATGCGATGCCGCAAAGACACAACTGCCGATAGAAGCGCGTCCCGGCTTGTGATGCGCTGCAAAGCAACAATGTTGGGGGCTTTCGTCACGTCTCTTGATGAGCGGCTACAATGGCAGCGGCGGTCTGGTACTCAGCTCCGCCAAATTGAAGATTGCCGACCCAGCGAATGGCCGGCCTCCAATGGGCCTTATATTGCTGCCCGAACCCGGCAAGATCATATTCCCCGAAGCGTTCCGCGCAACACTGCTGAATCGTCTTGTCGATCAAAAGCTTTCCAGGGTCATACCGCTGTACTTCTGGCAAGAACCCGCCATTCCAGGCATACAGGCCTGACCAGCTGACCATGGCCAGATCAATGCCTGCTATCTGGTCCGCAAGCAATACAGCAAAAGCCCTCAGACGCCGCTCAGCAAAAAGACAAGGGAACAGATGTTGAATCCACTTGACTCCGCTTGGAGCTACCAATTTGCTGGCTTCACCAAAACGGGCCGAATGCAAAGAAAGGAATATCGCGGGCAGCTGCTCGGCAGTGATATCCTCTGGCTGTAATTCGCGCACCACCACTCCATTCGCTACGGCTTTGTGTCGCATGCGGTTAAGATTGAGTCGAAATTTTCTGCTCAATGTTTTCAGATATGCCTCATACCCTATGCCTAGTTCGATTACAGCGTGCTCGCCGGCGGCCTCGGCAGCAAATCCTTGCTCAACTTGGCCCGAAAAACCCAGCGCGCAAGCTGCCCGAACACAATTAGAATCACGTTTCAGGCGCCTCAACGAAAGCGTGCCATACTTGGACGCCTCCTGGAGCGCAAAGGCCAGCAAGTCTGTCATGACTTCCCCGTCATCATCGGCGGCGATGATGTCAATGTGGTCGCAGAAATGGTCCGCGAATCTGACCTCGTGCCGGCGCTGATCGCGCCAGAGAGGAAGGATGCCTTGCATAGTTCCTGCGCGCCGCGCAATGCAGAGCAAAGGCGACAGTTCAGGAAGAATCAAAGGCACGGCAAAATACCACTGTGCAGAATTGAAAGCGCGATTGCAACGGGAACGCGCCAGCAAAACGTTCCATGCTTCCCGGAGCGAAAGGATACCTTGCCAGTCTGTCAGGACCTCGCATTGAACACCGGTTTCCATAAATCGCTATTCTCCACGTCCTCAGAGATTCATACCTTCCATTCTTTCTATTTAGGACAATTGAGACCGTTTCCTCGACGCAGGGCGGCCGGACGACTTTCCGGATCAGGAAGCCATCTTAATTGTATTGATTGTATTCTTCACCTCCGCGTCCGAAATCAAACTCCCGCGGCATATATCTGCTCCGCACACCCCCATGGGCTCGCAAGCGTTTTCCTAAATTTCGTGTAATGCAAGCCCTGGTTCAAAATCAAACCTTCCCGTCACGCGCGAACCCGTAGCCCACCGAGTTTTGTAGGAGTCCTGCCCTTGCAGCCAGTCGTATTCTTCCACGCCCAAAGCAAAGCAGTGCCGGAGTTCCTCGGCAACAAGCAACTTCCCTGGAGCATATTCTTCGGCTTCAGGAAGGAAGCCGCCGTTCCAGGCGCCAAGGCCGCGAGGCCCGACCAAACAGATGTCTAGCGCGATTACTTTGCCACCAGCCGTCAGCGCGAAGGGCTTGAGGCGGCCTTGGCGGAAAACCTCAGGAAACGCCGCCCGCACAAAGGCCTGACGGGCCGGTCTGCGAAAACCGCTCTCTTCCCGAAAGCGGGCAAAGTTTAGAGAGAGAAAGACTTCAGGCAGCAGTTCCGGGGAAAAATCCTCGGGGGAAAGCGCTACCACAGCCAAGCCGTCCTCGTGGGCCCTGCGCTCGCAACGCCGCAGATCGGCGCGCAGTTTTTTGCTCCGGGAATCCAGGTAGTCATCGTAGCTGGCGTGCAGATTGATATAGAAACATTTGCGGTCGATCTGAAACCGCTTCTCCGCAAGATCGGGCCGCGCGTGGGCTACAGCGCGATAACAGTTGGAGTCAAGGCGCAGATGTTTCAGGCTGAGGGTTTTTCCCAACCCCAGCGCATAATCCAGCATCCCCTCAATTGTCAGGTTGTCCTCGGGACGAGCGATGATATCATTATAGTCGCTGGGAGATGCGAACTCGGCCCTTGCCGCGCCGGAGATCTGTACCAGCGGCAGGATGCCAACCAGTTGGGACCCGCACCAAGCGGCAATCACACAGGGTGAAAAGGAGGAATCAGCATTGCAAGCACTGAGAAACCAGGCGGCAGAGCTGAAGGCTTGATTACAGGTTGTGCTTTGCAGGAGCCTGTCCCATTGCTCGGAAAGCGCCGCTACCAGAGGCAATTCCGTATACTCGCGGTACGTTGCAGGCTCGTCGTTGTTTGCCTGATAACACATTGCAGCTTCAACCATTGTCCCAGTCGCGATGCGATCCATCGACGCACGCGATCCACCCTCCCCCGTTGGGATTCGGATCGACATGGTGCATGCCGCAGGCGTTCCAATCTGATCCATCCGGAGCAAGGACGGGACTGCCTGCAGCCTCCTTTTCCCGATAACGAGTCGGGCTCAGTTCGAGAATCTCAAAGTCTCTGACACGTGAACCGTAAGTCGGGAAGCAGTCCCGGGCGTGTCGGATGACCTTGCCGCCGTTCACAATCACTCTGCCCCCCGGCCGAGCTTTGCGTCGATCGCCAACAATGAGCGGACTTTGGGGGTGTTCCCACCAGGGACCAGTAAGGTTGTCCGCCATATACAGGCTCAGGACGTCATGCTGATAAGGATTGGGGCAGGTGAAGATCCACCACTTGTTTTGAAAGCGAACGATGGTGGAATCCGCGAACCTTCCCCGGACCAGTTCAGATACAAGGTCCAGCGCTCCGGAAATGGATCTGCGCGGTAAAGGCGAATGGCCGCCGACTCGACCGTCTCTGGGATCATCCAAAACTCGCCTCGTAATTGAAGGACGCAGGGGTAAGAAAGATGGTAGGGGTCGCGCAGCACAACTCTTTCGGTACTGCCAGGTGGCGCAACCGGGGCTGGTCGCCAATCCGATCTCGCCGCACTCGCGCTTGCGGTTCATGATCTCGAGAAACATATACCAGAGCTGGCCGGACCGGACCATGAAAGGATCCGCCAGAAAAGACGCATCGACATCGGAGACATGCTCCGCCGAAAGGACCGGATTCTGAACTTTGCCCCAAGGCCTCAAACACAAAGGAGATTTGCCGGAGTATATGCCGAGGGACCAGCTTGGCGGCTCTCTTCCGCTTTCCTTATCGGAACTCAGGTGAGGTTCTGCGACGACGCCTACGGGCCTCGGTGTTCGCTTTTCCGGCTGCTTACTTTTCATAACCCTCTACCTATCCGTATCACACAGCGTAGCCTTCGCAGATTTTACTGTTGACTTTTGATACGCTCGTGCACAGTTTCCAGATACTCAAAGATTGGAGATAGCAGATAGCGCTCCACCTCGGCCAAGCTCACGACGCTTCTCTGGGAATCCCGCTCGATCACAAGCCTATCGTCCCCATCGCAAGCCTGCCTGATGACGATGCCCTGATTGGAAGGGATGTCGGATTTTCCGCTCTGAAGAGAATCACCTTCCAAAAACAAGGTAAGCAGCCTGCTTCCTCGACAACCCAGACAGACCACAGGCTGCTCTATCCGTTCCTCGTCATAAAATATCCTCGGTCTGCCAATTCCGTCGCCACCTTCATTAAATTTCTCGCAACCGCCCCTAAGCAGGCGCGTTATCTCGGTCCACATCTTCAACACTGAACTGTCCGGAGGCTCGATACATTGCTGTGCAATATCCGCCGTGCGCCTACCCTCTTCGCATGAGAGCGCAGCAAAATCAGCGGGGCTCCAATCGCAGCTGTCTTCTAAGTCATCCAAACCCCAGAGATATCCTCTCGAGACGCGTGTCTTCCCATAAAAGTAGCTGTCCAGCGTCGAGCCGATATCGAGGTATGTATTTAAGGGACAGTAACAGTGTAATTGATGTATGGCTATGCATGACAGCATACCAGCCGCGAACAGGAACAACAAACCAGAGGAAGATCTCTTATCAAGATATGCCTTAAGTTCGTCAATGATGGCGGTATCATCACGCCATGCATTCATCCCGACGCGGAAATCTTTAGACACATTGAATGGAAGCCCAGCAATATTTGCCCCACGATCGCAGACCAGTATTACTTCGTACCTGTTAAACATTGGTACAACATTATTCAGGAAGAAATGATGATTCGAATCGGTTAGCAAATAGGAAAATGTCAGTTGCGCTATATCCTGTCCTGACTCTGTGGCCGCCCATGCAAAGTCGCGGGGTACGCAGTGTGGGCAAGGTATTCCGACGAAATAAGCTGGATGCTTATATCGAAACGCCGCCATCAACTTTGCGATGGGCCCAGAATAAGAGGGATCTTGCGGATCGCTGCTTTGCTCCAAATTGCTATGCCATTGCCTTCGCAGCGTTCCTATCTCTCCATCGCCAAACCTCGCCAGGGCAAACGGCTCAGCTCGCTCCAATTTCCGAGAAACGTCAAGCAAAGCAGCCCTAAAACGACTTGCTCCCCTTTCCGTAGGCGTTGTTGGTGTCATATTCTCCTCCTCTAATCGAGTGAACCGACGCTCTGGTCATTCCGCCGGCGCCTCAATGGCAACCGGCTCACGGGAAATTGTATCTGGTGCAGCATCCAATAGAGTCCACGCCGAGCGAGCAGCGATTTGTGGTCACCAGATTCGCGAATTTCGCCCTTGTGCATCACCAGGATCCTGTCTGCCGATTGGATGGTAGACAGCCGATGCGCAATCACTAGAGCGGTACGGCCTGCCAATATTTTCTGCGTCGCGTCACGAATTTGCGATTCCGTATGAGTGTCCACCGAACTGGTGGCCTCGTCCAAGATCAGAATGGGACGATCCAGCGCAAGCGCCCTGGCAAATCCGACGAGTTGCTTTTGCCCCACGGACAGGCCCGCGCCACCTTCGAAAACCTCAGATTGATAGCCATTCTCTAACCGGGCAATGAACTCTTCCAGATGGACATCACGCGCTACCGCTCGCACATGCGTCTCTGGGACAGAACGATTTCCTAATCTAATGTTGGAAGTGATGTCGCCAGCAAAGAGAAATATGTCTTGTGGCACCATGGCAAAGCTGGCGCGGAGTTCCGCAGGATGGAGCTCCCGGATATCTATCCCATCGAGCAGTATTTGACCGCGCTGAGTTTCGTAGAATCTCAGGAGCAGATTGGTAATCGTGGTCTTGCCTGCTCCTGTCCGGCCGACCAAGGCGACCGTCTCACCAGGCTCAACGGTGAAGGAAACATTTCTTAATATCCAATCCTCATCTTCATAGGCAAACCATACGTTGCGAAACTCGATCAGGCCACGTGCGACTCCAAGGTGCACCGTTTCGCCAAGGGGAGCGTTTGCCATTGGCTCATCCAGCAGCTCGAAGATTCTCTCCGAAGCAGCCAACGCCCCCTGCAAGGTGTGGTATCTGGACCCAATCTCTGTCACCGGGTCGTAGAAGGATTGAGCGAGTTGAACGAAGGCCACCAGGGTTCCCAGTCCCATGGCTTGGCCCATCACTTGACCGCCACCGTACCAGATGATGAGGGCAATCCCGACAAACATCGATGCCTCCATCGCGGGATTCAATAAGGCGTTGCGCAGAGTCTCGGCAACTTGTTGCTGCCAATGCTCTCCGTTGACGTGCTCGAACCTGCGCATCTCCTCTGCTTCGCGGGTGAAGATCTGAATCACCTGCATACCGGTCAAATGCTCCTGCAGGAAAGCATTCATCGCGGCAGCCCGCTGGCGAAGACGCTGGAAGACGAGACTGACTGTCCTCCGAAACGCAGCTACGAGGATTACCATTCCTATGAGAGCACCACAGGACACCAGCGCCAGGGAGCAATCGATTTGGAACATCAAAGCGGCAACATACAGCGCCACCGCCGCGTTGGCGAAGACGGGGACGATTCCTTCGGTGAACATCTCGTCGAGAGAATCAACATCAGCGGTGAGGCGAGCCATGAGTTGGCCAACGGGAGTTCGATCATAGAGCTGAATTGGGACCTTCTGTAAGTGACCGAAGATTTCCCGCCGCAGGTCATGAATTGCCTTCTGCCCGGCGCTTTGGGTAAGCATCACCTCAAGAGATTGAGCGGCAGATTGAGCGACTTTGGCGAGCAGAAACAGTATAGCGATAAAGATCAGGCCCTGATGCCTCGATCCGCCCAGGCCCACAAAGTCCGCGCCTTGTTTTAGCCAGAGCACGTATCCGGAGAGCGGCCTGGAGAGATCAGGCATGAGGAAAAGATCGATCGCTGCCTTTGTAAGGAGCGGACCGGCTGTCGCCAGAGGGGCATTCAAAATGGTCAGGGCGGCCGCTGCCAGAATGGACCACTTGCAGGCATGCAGATATCGAAACAGCCTGGCGACCAGCCGCAGGTCATCGGTTTTGTCCAAACGTTTTTTCCGGCCCTGCCAATCGCTCATAGTCCGAACCTGAGCGCTCGAAACAACGTCCCGCTTTGCCTCGCGTCTCATACAAACGCGATTTTATTGATCCATGCCCCGTCACCCCAGGTGCTTGGCGCGAAGCGCCGAGCCTCGAAGGGCGACGACCTCGGCACCTGTGGTCGATCAACATGAAGTTGTACTTGAAATTACTACCCGTTAACTGCATTGTCAATCAGCCGGCGGCCAGATTCTCTTCCAACAGCTGGGTTGCGTATATTTCCGAATAGAGTCCGCGCCGCTCCAGCAACCCCTCATGCGTTCCCTGTTCGACGATCCTGCCTTCGTGAAGCACTATAATCGCGTCGGCGCGCCTCAAAGTCGAAATCCTGTGGGACGAGATAAGGCAGGTTTTTCCCTGCATGCGTTTCCGCAGGCGCGCAAGAATTTTTTCTTCCGTGTAAGAATCGACGGAAGAAAGAGCGTCATCGAGCAGCAGAATTGGCGGACGTAAAAGAACGGCGCGGGCAATGCTGATTCGCTGCTTTTGTCCACCGGAGAGTGTGACGCCTCGTTCCCCAACCGCGGTCTCGTAGCCCTGGGAAAATGCAACAATATCGGAATCTACAGCAGAATCGGCAGCAGCTTGCTCAATCCCTTCCCGTGAAGCTTGGCTGTTTCCAAAAGCAATGTTCGCCGCGATAGTGTCACTGAACAGAAAGGTCTCTTGCGGAACATATCCGATGGAGGAGCGTAGCACTTTAAGAGGGAAGTCCCGCACCGAGCGTCCATCGATGAGCACATCTCCAGAGCAGGGCGCCAAAAGTCTGGGAACCATGTTCATCAAGGTCGACTTTCCCGAACCAACCAAGCCAGCCAACCCCACGATCTGCCCCGGATTAACCCGGAAGCTTATGCCATCTATGGCTGGCTTTTCCATCCCTTTGTATTTGAAAGTCACGTTTCGAAATTCCAATGTGCCGTTAATTTCGGGAATGGCGGCTGGGCGTAAGGGGTCCTGGATAGCCGGCTCCAGAGATAAAACAGAGTCCACTCTACGCATGGAGACAGCTCCGCGCTGGAGAACGAAGAGGTGCTGGCCGAGAGCATTCATCGGCGCGGCCAGATAACCTGTATAAAGAATGAACTCCAGGAATTGCCCAATCGAGAGGGTTCCGGCAGCGGTCAAATCGCCGCCGTACCAGAGCACAGCGATAAGACTCAGACCGATAAGGAACTGGAGCAACGGGTTCACCAGATTAAACAATCGCACGGTCCCCAAATAGGCCCCTACACACTGCCGACTGAGGTTTGTGAACGCCCCGACGGCAACACCCTCTTGCAGGTAAGCCCGAACCGTCTTCACAGCACAAAGCGCCTCATGCGCCTGGGCGCACATGCGCGCGTAGGACTCGCTGACTTTTGCGTACCCTGCTAGCATTGACCTTTGAAAAACCGAGGTGGCAATCAGCACCAAGAGCATGGGGGCAAACGCCAATAAGGTAAGTCGCCATGAAAGTAGCGCCATGAGCGGCAAAATAATCATAAGCGCAACAATCGTGTTTACGGAATACATCAGGGCTTCAGTGCTCGCATTGGCGGCCAGGGCAATGTCCCTGGTGGCCTGGGTCATCAGTTCTCCGGTGCGGTTTGCCTGAAAGAACTCCAGGGATAATTTCTGAAGGTGTTCGTAGAAGGCATTCCTCATGTCCCGTTCCACAGAGTGAGCCGCGCCAAGAAGCAAGCGTGATTGAGCAAATACGAATCCACTCTGCAGCAGCCCGAGTACGGCAACCACGACACTGTATCGAAGCAATTGGGAATGCGTAATTGGTCCAGCCAGCGCATCCACGGACCGCTGAATGGCAAGTGGAACCGCGGCCTTGAGCAGGTTAGCTGCAACAAGAGCCATGATTCCAAAGAGAAGCATTACCTGGTGGCGCTTGACATATGGCTGTAGCCTTTTGAACGGGGTCATGAACACAATCACTTTTTTTCGAACTAACGAGCTTTTACCTCGTCCTTGTGCAAGAGATAATTGAACACCGCTGGATATTGCTGATTGTTGCGCCAGAGGCCGTTTGCGGCGCCAGCATTCATCGGACCCGGTTCATGGTAACGTCAATTGTTCTGTGTCAGCAGGAAGGGGGTACTGACGCCCTGTGACTTATTCTCGTGAGTGAACACGGCGAACAGGATGCGATCCATTGATGTTCTGTCCTGGAAGGTGCCCATGGGCC
>Ga0335081_10000180_pt1 | contig 122659 bp, 102 predicted proteins | sample Lox_Sample_35_FD_206713 | JGI IMG/M metagenome (GOLD analysis project Ga0335081, IMG submission 206713) | Soil microbial communities from Loxahatchee National Wildlife Refuge, Florida, United States - Lox_Sample_3.5 | ecosystem: Environmental > Terrestrial > Soil > Wetlands | place: USA...
GGTCCTTGTAGGCGGCGACCGCGCTGGCGGCGTCGAGGGTGCCTTCGGGGACGGGGGTGCGGATGACGTAGATCCCGTCGGTGGCCGCCTCGGCGTCGATGGAGGACTGGTTGCGCTGCCAGGCTAGTTGTCCCTGGGTGATGTCGAGGGTGAAGTGCTTGGCTACCGTGCGCTTATTGATGATCTTCCCGGCGGCGACGCCGATCTTGTCCGGGTCTTTCAGCCGCCCGGCAGCCACCCGGGCGGCGATCGTGGCCAGGTCCGCCCCGGTCGCAGCCAGCAGATCGGCGCGCTTGCGGGCCCGCTCGGCGGCCAGGAACGGGTTGCGGCAGGCGATCAGCCGCTCGCCTGGGTAGTCCGGGGAGCTGATCTCGGCGAGATCCTGCTCGCCGAACAGGGACATCTGCAGGGGGCCGCCGTCTGCCATGAGCTTCTTGATCGCGGGGCCGCGCAGGCAGGTGATCCAGGCCATGCCGTCCAGCTTGCGCAGGCCGGCGATCCGCGCGGAGGTGATCATGCCCCGGTCCCCGGCCATGATCATCTGCTGCAGGCCGGACGAGCCGCGCACCGCGCTGACTGCCTCGGGGAAGGTCTTCGGGTCCCCGGTGTTCCCCGCGAACACCCGCACCGCCGTGGGGCGGCCCTGCCGGTCGGTGAGCAGCCCGTACTCGATTTGCTGCTTGCCGCGCTTGCCGTCGCGGGAGTACCCGAACGCGGCCAGCTCGCAGTGCGTCCCCTCCACCCAGGAAGAGGACAGGTCGAACATGGCGATGCCGCCCTCGCTCAGATGCCGGCGGGCCAGCTGCCTCTCGATACCGTCCTGGCGGGCTGCCAGCCAGTCCATCGCGGCGTAGACCTCATCGGTGCCCGCGCCGGCCACGCCCAGGTCCGGGCCTATGGTCACGTCGTCCCACCAGGCGGCCGTGGACAGCGCCGTAACCTCGGTTTAAGGCTCGCTCAAGCCCAGTGGACATGGCAGAAACCTGGGCTGACCTGGGTGTTCACATGGGAGCGGGCGAAGGGAATCGAACCCTCATGACCAGCTTGGAAGGCTGCGGCCCGCACCCACCTGAACTGGTGCGGCCCAGGTCAGGGCATATGTGGTAGTCACCGGGAGTGTCCCTGAGACACCGCTGCTGACCGTCCTATCGGGCACGGAACGGGCATGGCCGGTACATTCCGCTCCGCCTGCACCTCCCCGTCCTTCCGATAGGCGCCCACCGAGCCGGGCAGGATCGCGGTCAAGGGTGGCCGCAGGCCATCACGCGTGACGCGAAGCGCCCTTGACCGTGATCCTGCCCGGTTCAACGATGGATCGCCGGAAGGACAGCAGCGTGGATGTTGCTGTCACTTGACCCCCAGCTCACTGCCGGACGTCCGGCGGGTGCTGGCAAATCCGTTTCTGCAGGTGAGGGTCCACTACGTATCCCCGGATTACCTCCAGTCAGTTGCTATCCACACAGTCTGTGAGGCCGCCGTGGGAGACGGGCTTCTGCCCTTCGTGCGCTCGTGCATACGCGCACCCCTGCTAATCATCCCGGAGTCGGAGTGCCTGGTACTGCCCCGGTTCGACGCACTTCTGCCAACTGAGAAGCGTCAGTGGGCGTCGATCGTCGCCCACGAACTCGCGAGGATCCCAGCTATGGCAGGCAGTGATCATTGCTCTAGTGATCGGCGTTATCACAGGTGCACTCGTAATCTGGGCCGTTACGCGTGGCTTGGACCGTGCAGTCCCGAGGCCCCGTGCCGTGCTTCGCTAGGTCGCGCGCGGGCGGCGGCGGGCCGCACACTTGCCGCCACGGGCCACCGCCACCAAACGGATCGCCCACGCCGCGATCGGCATGGCCCCCTTGCACCCCGGACGGCTGACTGACCGCATCCGGCCGTCGCGACGCCGAGCCGGGCCGTCTGGTCCCGCCAAGGCTGTCACGCCACCAGTACATCGGCCACCATCCGCGACACCCAGAGAAGAAGAACCACCAGACGCGGACCGAGGCATCAGTCGGCTTTGACGGCTCGTAACGGATATAACTGTTACATGGTCGCGCTGACAACGCTATCTGATGTCGATTTGGCCAGGCGCCTCCGGCAGCTGCGCACCGAGCAGCTTCGGCGGGCCGGACGGACGCACAAGTGCGCGAGGTGTGGGAAGAGGTTCCATGCGCGTGCCGATGCGTGCTATTGCTCAGGGGCGTGTCGCGTAGCCGCCTTCCGGGACCGGACCCGCGAGGTCAGTCAGACAGATCAGGGGTGAAGTGATGACCTCGACAACGGAGGTGCCGCTCACGATCCGGGCGGTAGGAAGGACCGCAGCGGTGAGTCCGCTGAGGTATCCCGGCGGGAAAGCCGCTCTGGCCGGCTTCTTCGCCGAGATCATCGGCCGTCTGGGCATTCGGCCTGCGACATATGTGGAGCCTTACGCGGGTGGCGCGGGGGCGGGGGTCGCACTACTGCGGCAGGACATAGTGCAACAGCTGGTCATCAACGACATTGACCCAGCCGTGTACTGCTTCTGGGCTTCTGTGGTGGGCGAGCCGGAACGGTTCGCGGGCATGATCCTTGATACGCCCCTGGATGTTGATGAGTGGCGCCGCCAGAAGGCTGTGTACCGAGCCGCCGACGAGTCCGACCCACTGACGCTGGGCTTCGCCTTCTTTTACCTGAACCGAACCAACAGATCCGGGATACTCAACGCGGGCCCAATTGGTGGAGTCAATCAGAACGGTAATTACAAGATTGACGCCCGATTCAACCGTAAACAGCTCGCCGAGAGAGTGGCCGCCATCGGCGCTCTCAGATCTCGGATCACCGTGCTGAGCCTGGATGGCATGTCAGTCACCAGGCGGTATATTACTAACAACTCGGCGTTTGTATACATCGACCCGCCCTACGTGGACATGGGCGGCAGTCTCTACCTCAACGCCTTCACCCATCGCGACCACGCGGACCTTGCCGGAGAACTAGATCGGCAGCGGGATGGGAATTGGGTGCTGACCTACGATCCGTCAGACTTCATCCGGAAGCTCTACCACCAGCACGACATTCGCGAATACCGCCTCAACTACAGCGCTCACCGCACCGGAAAAGCGCACGAGCTGCTAATCCCCTCCCGCCCCGTCTCAGACGTCCTGACATCGGGCTGAGTCACTTCCGGCCTGGCGAATTCCTGGCTACTTTCCGACGATTTCGATGAGGATTGGCTTGATCCGCTCCCAGCCCGCGTGAACGTCCGGACTCTGAACGAACGAGTCTGGTTCGTGGTTGCTGGCATTGAGTGACGCCGCCGTTCCGGAGAACTGATCGGTCTTCATGCGCCCCTTGCGGTTGATGAGGTTGATCAATGTAGTCATGCGAGGGTTAGCTTGATAATCCTGGGCAAGATCCTCAACGCACCCGCCGAGCGTGCTCTTGCTTGGCAGCGGCCGTCCCTTCGCTGCGAAATGGTCCTTGATCGCGCATTCCAGGACCGTCCGCAGCAAGTCGTGGGCGGCGTTGGGGAAGTCCCGGAGATCCAAGCGCCTCAGTTCCTCAAACCGGCGCCGAAGGCCAGCAGAGGTTCCCTTGTACTCGAAGCCATCCATGTCCAGCCGCGAGCGCGTCTCCCCACGGTTAGCCCCACGTGTACCTGTCTGAGACGAACCACCGGCCCCGCTGGCTTCGCCTTGCGATGCACCTCCACGTCCAGAGTCGGATCCGCCATTGCCGGTTCCGGCTCCGGACATCGGCACTCCGCCGCCTGACTGGCCGGTCGACTCTCCGGCACCTGACTGGCCGGTCGACTCTCCGGTCCCCCCCGCGTCGGCGCCGCCCCCGTGCGCGTTCGTGTCGCTGGCTGCTTCACCGGCGACTACGCGCCGCAACTCCTCCACGAACGGCTCGTGCTCGGCGCTCTTCTCCCTTAGCTCAGGAGAACGGGTGTTGAGTGTCTTGGCTTGGAACCGCTGTAGCAAGTACATCAGCCCGCGCCGCTGCCCCTTGCTCATCCGCTTCGACGCGAGCAGGCCGTCCTTGCTGAACTTCAGGCCCAGTGCCTCCTGAATCTTCGGACGTTCGTAGGCGTACTCGAACGTCGTCATCTTCATTTGACTGGTTCTAACGAACTGCTCCAGGTCGCGATCCTCGTAGCGCAACCCGCGGATGACCTCGCGCATCTCACCCATTCGTATGAAGCTCACGATCCGCGATGTCTCACGAGGGTAGCGGGCGCGCAGGTCATTGACGCTCACTGTGGGCGATAGCTGCGCATGGTAGAAGACGGCTTGCTGCTCACGGAGCCAACCCTCTTTCGGCTGGCCCGTGTGAAGGCGGGCCAGAAGGGGCTGGGCCGCCTCGCGTGATGGAGCGACCATCACACGAATCTCGGTCGGCGTATCAGCCTCCAGATAGCGGCTGAGCAGGCGCACCATCCGGGCCTCGTGGCCGCCGAGCAGCGAGGGATCGCGGATGGCCTTCAGTGCAGTTATCCGGCGGTTACCCTCTAGTACCACCCGCCGGCCGTTCTCGTCAGCGACCACGGGCAGCTCGTTGTCCAGGTACCCGTCTCGCAGGATGTCGCGTGCCAGCTCAAGCAGGTCCGCGCCCTCAACCAGATAGCTGGCGATCGCCGTCTCATCGAGGTCACCACCCGGGATGCGGACATTGCGCAGATCAAGGCATAGCTCGTCCAGCTCCGCGTCCTCGATCGGCCACCGCATAGCTATGGTCTCCTTCCCGTCAATTCGCTGCGGGCATGGCAGATCCCCATGCCCGCAACCGCTCACCCTAGACCTCAGGCATCGGTTCGGACCATTGGAGACTCCGCTTAGACCCAATATCTCCGATGTGTCGGATATGTGCCCGGTCGTTACGGCGGGCCTTGCCTGTGGACGTCTCCGACGGACCCGGCCGCCGTCCTTCTCGCCGATGCGGCGACTACCCACGTGGATGGCAAGAAGGCGACGCCCAGCACCGCCTGGCGGCACTGCACGATTCTCGGCAACGCGCCAGGGAACTACGTCTACTGGACACCAAGCCCATCCCGTGGGCTGCTGGCCGGGGAAGCTCACCGTCCGCCCAGGTCGAAGTGAAGCGAGGATTGAGAAACGCCGCGACCTGGCTGCTCGTTCCGGTTGATCGGGCCCCCTTGCGGCGTGGCCCGGCGTGTGCCGGGCGGGCCTCGGCCAGGCCGAGCCCGGCGCTGACGCCCGGGCCAGCGGCGCCGCAGGCGCCGCCTTGTTCAAACTGCGGCACAATTCGGCAGTGCCGCCGGTGGGTCCACGCCGGTGGGTCCAGGCTCGTTCGGCGGTCGTCCGACCGGCAGCCTAGATTGCATCGCTACTGACCGCTTCGCTGGGCCTACAGAATTGGTGTATCGGAAGTGCTGCAGCGAAGGGGCGAGATCTGATAGATAGTGATTGGGAAGGAGCAAACATGGCTGGATCATCGAGGGGATATCGCTCAAGAGCGGCTCGTTATGCGTCCAGACAGCTAAGTGAACGTATGAAGGAGGCAGGCGAGCAGCTGGCGCTCGACTTCAGGAGGGCAACTGCTCTAGAGCATGCCGGTGCACGAGGCTCGCACCGTGAAGAGAGTGTCCGAAATTTCTTAGCTGAACGCTTGCCAGGCGGTTATGCTGTAACAACAGGATTTGCATTTGATGCACGTGATAAGCAATCAAAGCAGCTGGACGTTCTTATATACCGTGTGCGTGACACGCCATTTCTGTTGACAGGCGATCCCGTACTTGTGCCGTGTGAATCGCTTCTAGCGGCAATAGAAATCAAGTCTCAGATTACCCCGGAGGAGCTGGGCGATGCCCTTGAGATCGCTAGTTCGATTCGGGCGTTGAAACCGTTCGATAAACGCTTCGCCAACGCTCGCGATCGCGGGACTCCCGCGGATGACCGGCCTAGATGCCTATTCTCTCTCTTTGGATTCGGAACTAATCTCGTAGAGGGCGAGGACTGGCTCGTTAGGGAGGGAAGCAGATTTCGTAGTATCGCCGAGAGGCTTTCCATTCCCCCCCAGTATGTGGACCGCCTTATCGTTATGGATCGTGGAGTGATTAACTGCGCTGTGGGGAGAGGGCATGACAGCGCTCGGAGTGGGCAGAGTGCGCTGCAGATTTGGTTCGTCCACCTGATAAATCACCTACTGCGCGAGGACCGGCGTCGTAAAGAGATTGATGTTGATATTTACACGGGAGGTGACAGGTGGATGGCTCTGCCAGGATGGGAGAAGTCTCCGGGAGTTTCTTCCGCCAAGAGTGCGTCGACATCGCCGGTCCGAACGGTTCTGAAGGCTGCTCCGAAATCAAGGCGGCGGAAACGAGAGGGGTTCTCTGACTCTCAGCCCAACCGACGACGCCGTAGCGGAGGTTGAGCACCGTCCGGATAGAAGCGTTAGCGTCGGGCTGTGACTAACGCGAGCAGTGGGTCGAGCCGGTGGCGGACGTTCGGTGAGCGGACGATCTATGACAATCCGTGGGTGTGGCTGGGGCAGATCGATGTGGAGCTGCCTGGTGGTGAGCGGTTCTGGCATCACGTGGTGCGGTTGCACCGTGCGGCGATGATGGTGCTGGTTGATGGCCAGGACCGGGCGCTGTTGCTGTGGCGGCACCGGTTCGTGCAGGACAAGTGGGGGTGGGAGCTGCCGGGCGGACTGATCGATGAGGGTGAGGAGCCTTCGGGGACGGCGGTGCGGGAGCTGGAGGAGGAGACCGGTTACCGGGCAGGCCGGGTTGAGCATCTGGTCACGTTCCAGCCGATGGTCGGCATGGTGGACTCCGAGCATGTCGTGTTCGTGGGCCGGGACCCGGAGAAGATCGGCGAGCCAACGGAGACGACTGAGGTGGAGCGGATGGAGTGGGTGCCGCTCGCCGACGTGCCCGGGCTGATCGAGTCCGGGGAGATCTGGAACTCCGGGAGCCTGGTCGGGCTGCTCAAGCTGCTGGCGCCGAATCCGGGGAGTTAGGCGGCGCTGCCTAGGCGCCTGGCCAGGTTGGTGATGCGGCGGCGCTGGCGGGCTGAGCCGGTGAGCTGGGCCAGCTCGGCGGCCCGGGCGAGATGCTTGCGGGCTTCGCCGCGATCGCCGATCACATGGAAGGCGGCGGCCAAGTCGCAGCGCAGCCCCGCCTCGGCACGTGTAAACGTGCCATCCATCCCGGCCAGGGCGCTGCTCAGGTCGGTGATGGTGGACGGGTCGCCGAAGTGGACGAGGCAGTTGCCGCGCCAGCGGGCCAGGTGCGTCTCGTTGAGCGCCAGGTAGGGCAGGTCACCGCCGCTGGGGCCGTGGCTGAGTTCTATGCTGGCCTCATCGAGCGCCCGGTGACAATCACCTTGCTTGCGGGCGGCGGCGGCCATCTCCCCCTCGGCAGCATGCAGCCACCCGCGCATCTGGTGCGGGATGGCGGCATTGGTCTGGTCGTAGACGGCGCGCACCTTGCCGAGGGCGTCGCTGGGCTGGCCCAGGTCGAGGAGGACGTAAGCCTGTTCCCCGGCGGCGAAGGCGAGCAGGCACGGGTCGTCTGCTTCGCGGGCGGCGGCGGTGGCGGTCTCGAAGTGCTGCCAGGCGGCAGGGAGGCGGCACATGTCGATGGCCTGCCATCCGGCCAGAGCAGCGGCATCGGACAGGACCGCGGCGAGCTTCTGGCGCTGCACCGGGTGCAGGGAGTGGTGCAAGCCGGTACTGACGGCCAAGATGTGAGCTTCGAGCTTGGCAGCGACGGCGGGGGCGCCGAGGCGGCGGTCCAGCAGCCGGATGGTGTCGGTCTCGTCCTGCAGGATCCGGATGATCGCGGCGTCGATGCTGCGGGTGCTGGCAATCTCGCGCAGCAACTCCCCGGGCTGCTCTGGCTGAGAGCCGGATGCGGCCTCGTGGTCTGGGGATGGCTGGCGGGGGGCGAGGCCGAGGCGGGCGCGGGCGTGGTCGGGCATGGCGAGGCCGTCGGCGATGCGGGTGAGCGCGGTGAGGGTGGTGACGGTGCGCTTGCCGCGGGTGATCTCACTGACCCGCCCCTGAGCCATGTCCACGGCGATGGCGATGCGCTGCTGGCTGAGGTCGTCACGGTCACGCGCCAGACGGAACAGTGCACCGATGTCCTGGCGGGCCAGGGCGGCGCGGACGTCGGGGCGGTGCCAGAACGCCGCTGGTAACGCTGGCGGGGTGAAGGCGCTGTCGCGCATGGGTGGTCGCCTGCCATTCCGGGGGATGAGCCGTAACGGGCGATGCGTGCTCTGCCAGGCTACCGCCGTGTATCACGGTGATAACTCACCGTGGGATGGGTTAGGAAGTCGTAAGAACCGATCGTTGTGCCCATGGCACGACGAGAAGGTGATGCGGGGAGGTGCCCGGGATGCCAGGGACGCGGGTGGAAGCTGCGCCGGTCCCGGCGGGTGCTGGTGCGCGGCACGCTGACCCGGGGCGGCGCAGAGCCAGTGCGGGTCACTTGCCTGGAGTGTGACGGGTCGGGCCGTGCGCGGTAACCCGGCGGTGGCCGCGCTGGCGGAGGCCTGGTTTCTCGGCCAGGCCTCGGCGGTCCCGCAGGCGCGGCGGTTCGTTGCGGGCGTGCTGGGCGAGGACTTCCCGGTCCTGGATGAGGTGCTGCTCCTGGTGGACGAGGTAGCGGCCAACGCGGTGCGGCACAGCGCGTCCGGGGATGGCGGCGAGTTCGAGGTCTCCGTCTGGCTGAACGAAGGCGCGGTGCGCGTGGAGATCGGCGACCAGGGCGGTGAGTCCGAGCCCCGCTTGGGCGGGGCTAATCTCCCGGCGGATGCGCTGACCGGCGGGCGGGGTTTGCGGATCGTGGATGCCCTGGCCGCCAAGTGGGGGCATGCGGGTGATGAGCTGGGCCGGGTTGTCTGGTTTGAGGTGGAATGCCCGTGAGTACGGCCACGGGTGCCTCGTCCCTACGGTTCGCGGTGCCGGAGCGGCACCGGTTCCGCGAACTGCAGGCGCTGGAAGATGCGGTCAACTACCGGCTAGCGCGGCTGATGGCGCCATGCCCGCAGTGCGGACCTGGCCCGGCGGGGAGGCGATGCGATGAGCACGCGTGTGACGTGGCCCTGATCGCCGGGTACCTGGAAGCGGCACAGTCCACCGTGGCCGAGCTGTCCCGGGCCACCGGCGAGCAAGCCGCTGGCAGCGGGCGGCAGGGATAGGCACGGGGCGTGACAGCCCGGCTGGTCACGCGCTAGTCTGCTTGGGTAGCCAAGTGCCTGGCTGCCTGTCTACGCCGTGTGAGGCGCTGTCATGCCGTATGAGTACACGCCGCCGAAGTACGCGCAGGTGATCGCAGAGCTGCAGCGGCGGATCGAGAGCGGGGAGTACCCGCCCGGGTCGCTGATGCCCAGCGAGCATCAGCTCTCCGGTGAGTTCGGGATCGCCCGGCCGACCGTGGTGCGGGCCCTGCGGGTGCTGCGGCAGGAGGGGTGGATCGAGACCCAGCAGGGCAAGGGCAGCTTCGTACGTGGGCGTCCCGCCCTCGCCGGAGTCACCGCGGCCCGGCGCGGGCAGGCGGAACTGGACCGGGATGAGGCCCGAGAGCCGGGCGAGCTGGTGAGCACCGGCCTGGCCGTGCCTCCCGCCAGGATCGCCGCCGCGCTCGGCACCACGGCAGACCGGGAGCTGCTGTGCCGCAGGCGGCTGGTCCGCCAGGACGGCGAGCCCTCCGAGGTGATCACCTGGTGGTTCCCCCCGGAGCTGGCCGAGGGCACCAGCCTTACCGGCACGGAGCCACTAAAGGGTGGGGTCCGGGCGCACCTGGCCCGGCGCAAGGACGTGCGGGTGGATCATGTGGTCGAGCAGGTGACAGCCCGCCACCCGGCCCCGCACGAGGTGAAGCTGCTGGGCATCACCAGGTCAGCGCCGGTCCTGGCGCTGTATGCGGTGGCCCGGGATGCCTCCGGTGCTGCGTTGTTCGCGCTGGATGTGGCCATGCCCGGTGACCTGCATGAGCTGGAAGACGCCTACCCGGTGGGGTAGAAGTCCCTTCCCCCGACTGCTGATTGCTTGACTAACCAAGTTGCGCGGCCATACCTTGGACTCAGCTTGGATAACCAAGCAGTCAAGCAATCTGGAGGGTTCATGGCAGTGCAAGGCCCGATCCCGGTCGAGTTCGCATCGGTGTTCCCGCGTGGCGTGTTCGCGGCGGGGCCGTTCGAGCCGGTCCGGGACTTCGAGGCATCCAAGGGCGGCCGGTTCGTCCAGTCCAAGGACAAGCAGACCGGGCTGCCTTTGTGGCAGGCCGATGTCATCGACGCTGACCCGCAGGCGCGGGACAAGACAGTGCGGGTCAAGATCCCGGCGGCCGATCAGCCAGTGCTGCCCGCGCCGCATCCGGGGATGCCGTTCGTGCCGGTGGAGTTCGCCGGGCTGACGGTCACCCCGTACGTGAACCAGGCCGGGCGGCAGGCCTACTCGCTCAAGGCGGCCGGGGTCCGTGTGCCCCGTGGCGGCCGCGAGCGCAGAGGTGAAGGAGGGCGCGGTGTGAGCGGCCGGGAGTCGTCGGCGTCGGTGAGCCTGCAGGCAAGCACCGATGCGCAGGTGCAGTGCTACACCTACGCCGATTCCGGGCCGATCTTGTCGGTCGATGCCGGGCGGCTGTACCTGACCATCTCGGCGGGGCACAAGGCGGTGCCCGCTTCGGGTGTCACGTTCGCCCGCACGCTGGTCCGCGAGGCTCAGCGGTTCGCCGCCGAGTGCGAGCGGGTGCACGGCGACGGCCAGGCGCAGGACGCGGGCACGGGTGCTGCAGGTGACGCGGCCTGATGCTCAGCGGGGTGGCAGGAAGTTGGCGCTTCCTGCCACCCCTGGTTCTCCCTCCCCATCCCAATGGCAAGGAAGAGGCATCATCGTATGCGCGAGAAGTTCTCCGGCCAGCAATACGCGCAGGTAGACAACGCCGACCCGTTCGCCGCCCCGGTGTGGCGCTCACCCGTGCACCGCACTCCCGAATGGATCATCTGGCTGGTCCAGCTCATCCGGCTCCTGGTGCGGGCGCTCTGGTTTCTGATCCGCCACCCGCTGCTGGACGCTGCGGCGGGCCTGGTCATCCTCACCTGGGCCAAAGCGGGCTGGCCGGGTGTCGTGGTCCTGGCCAACGTCGCCGCCGCTGCGCTGGTGACGTTGCGGATCTGCTGGCCGGGCTGGTTCGCCCGGCTGGTCACGGTGCCGCTGCGGTGCCGGTGGCGGTGGCTGGCCTACCGGCGCCGCTGGCAGGCCGTCATGACCATCTCCGGCCTCGCCCCGACCTACCGGGGCCGGGTCACCGTGCCAGTGCTCGGCCACGTCCGGGCCGGTGCCTGCGCGGACCTGGTGACCGTCCGGCTCGTCTCCGGGCAATCACCCAAGGCGTTCGCCGACCGGACCGAAGCGCTGGCGCACGGGTTCGGGGTCCGGTCCTGCCGCATTCGCACCGCCCGGCCGGGCCTGATCGTCCTGGAACTGGTCCGCCGTGACGCGCTCGCGGCCGTCATCCTGGCCCTGCCCATCCCGGCTGTGACGGATCTGCGGGCGCTGCCGGTGGGGCGGCGCGAAGACGGCGAGGCATTCACGATCCGACTGCACGGCACCCACCTGCTCATCGCGGGCGCGACCGGCGCCGGAAAGGGCTCCTATCTGTGGAGCTTGGTCCGGGCAATGCTCCCGGCCATGGCGGCCGGGCTGGTCCGGGTCCATGCCTGTGACCCGAAGCTGATGGAGCTGGCGTTCGGCCGGGCCATGTTCGAGACGTTCGGCAACTACGCGGCCGACCCGGCCGACATCGCCGACCTGCTCGAAGCCGACGTGGCTGACATGCAAGCCAGAGCGGCACTGTTCGCCGGGCGGCAGCGCGACCACCAGCCGACCACTGAGCACCCGTTCGTGGTGGTGCTGGTCGATGAGGTGGCGTTCCTGACCGCCTATCAGGCCGACCGGAAGCTCAAAGACCGCATCCTCGCCGCCTTAGCGACCCTGACGACCCAGGGCCGGGCGGTCGGCTACTGCGTCGTCGCCGCGCTCCAAGACCCGCGCAAGGAGGTCCTGAACATCCGCAACCTGTTCCCCGACAAGATCGCGCTGCGGCTGGATGAACCGGCGCAGGCCGACCTGGTGCTCGGCGATGGCGCCCACGACCGCGGTGCGCTGTGCGAGGACATCTCCGCCGACCCGGCCACGGGCGCCGGGGTGGGGTTCGTGCGACTGGAAACCGACCCCGACCCGGTACGGGTGCGGGCCGCGTTCGTCACCGACGACGACATCCACGCCATGACCGCCACCGTCACCGACCCGGCCGGGGAGCCCGCCCTGGCAGCGGGCGAGGCCCGATGAGTGTCGGCTGGCTGTCTTCCGAGGACTGCCCGGACTGCGGCGGCCCGCTGCTCGATGTCAGCACCGAGGAGCGGTTCATCACCCTGGAGTGCCCCGGCTGCGGCTACCGCACCCGCTGGCACGCCACCCCGACTATCCCGACTGACCCGGACCGATCCCGGCGAGACGGAGGCTGAATGACTCCAAGGACCACCAGAGCGCAGCGGCTGGCCATGCCGCTGGCCCGGGACGTGGTACGCGAGCTGGCCATCACGCACGGCGGGTGCGTGCGGCCGGTCCAGCTACGCCGCACCGACCTGCACACCGGGCAGACCGAACCGGTGCTCGTGCCCTGTGGGCACACCCTGGCCGCGGTGTGCCCATCCTGCGCCGAACGTGCCCGGGTGCTGCGGGCGGCGCAGTGCCGGGACGGCTGGCACCTCGACCGTGAGCCTGTCGTCCAGGCCGACGCGGCCGACGACGAGCAGCACATGTGGATCGAGATGCGCTCCGACGCCCAGCGTCAGCGCGACAACGCCGCCACAGGAGACAGGGACACGGCCGAGGATGACGAGCTGATCGGCGAACTCGATGAGGAGATCACGCGGTCGGGGATGCGCGGCAACGTCCTGCCCACCCGGCCGGTACGCCGCCACCGCTCGACCCGGCGCCGCCAGGACACCCCGGACCTGCCCCGGCGCAAAGTCACCCCGCGCACGGTCGGCAAGACCTACACGGCGACGGACGGCAGGACGTTCCGGCCGTCCATGTTCATCACCCTCACCTGCCCGTCCTACGGGCGCGTGGGCAGCAATGGCGCTCCCGCCGACCCGGACCGGTACGACTACACCCGGGCGGCGCGGGATGCGCTGCACTTCGCCGCGCTGTTCGACCGGTTCATCCAGAACCTGCGGCGCTTCCTCGGCTTCGACGTCCAGTACTTCGCCGCCGTCGAACCGCAGCGGCGGCTCGCCCCGCACATTCACATCGCCATGCGCGGCACCCTGTCCCGCGCCGAGCTGCGCCAGGTGCTCGCCGCCACCTACCACCAGGTCTGGTGGCCACCTGCCCACACGGTGAAGCATGACGACGCGAATCTGCCCCTATGGCATGAGGCCAGCGGCAACTACATCGACCCGGCGACCGGTGAACTGCTGCCCACCTGGGACCAGGCACTCGATGCCATCGGCCCCGACGACGAACCGCTGCACGTGGCCCGATTCGGGGATCGGTTCGACGCCCAGGGCGTCATCGCCGGATCCCGCGACGCGAACCGGTGTATCGGCTACCTCACCAAGTACCTGACTAAGCACGTCGCCGACTGCCACCAAGCCGCCACAGCAGCCCAGCATGAGCACGCGGAACGGCTGGCCGACGCGCTCCGGTACGAGCCGTGCTCGCCGACGTGCGCGAACTGGCTGCGCTACGGCGTCCAGCCCAAGAATCCCCGGCCGGGCTTGCGCCCCGGGCACTGCAAGGGCAAAGCGCACGGCCGCGAACACCTCGGCTACGCCGGGCGCCGCGTCTTGGTCTCCCGGAAATGGTCGGGCAAGACCTTGGCCGACCACCGATCCGACCGGCGCGAATGGCTGTTGGCCGCCCTCGGCCTGCCCGCGGCCGACCCCGCCCGCTACACGTGGGAGCCCGTCGCCCCCGGCGACCCGGATCACATGCCCAACGCCCAACGTCTGCTCCACGTCGTCGCCGACCGCCAGCGATGGCACGCCGCGGTCACCCTGGCCAGAGCGAGAGCCAGCGGCCAGGCCGCCCCCGAACTTCCGGCAACGGAGCGAGCCGCATGACAGGCCGCCACGAGACCACCCGGGCTGATCGGCTGCTGACTGTCGCCGAAGCGGCCGATGTGCTTAGCACTACCGAGCGCTTCCCGCGTCGGCTGATCCAGCAGCGCCGTATCCGGTTCGTCCGGGTCGGCCGACACGTGCGCATCCCCGAATCCGCACTCCGCGAGTTCATCGAGGCCGGTCTCGTCGAACCGGTCACCATCAGGAAAAGGAGAAAGGTCGCATGAGCAAGAAACGACGCTTCGGCCGGGTCCGGCAACTGCCCTCCGGCCGCTGGCAGGCCAGATATGCGGGACCGGACGGGATCGACCGGGCTGCTCCGCAGACATTCGCGGTCAAGAAGGATGCCGAGGTTTGGCTCACGCTGAAGGAGGCGGAGATCAGGCGCGGCGACTGGATGGACCCGGACGCGGGGCGGATTCCGTTCGGCGAGTACGCGCAGACCTGGATCGGTGACCAGGTTCTCAAGCCGCGAACCGAGGAGCTGTACCGGGGCCTGCTCAACAACCATCTGTCACCGTCTTTCGGCAACGTGGATCTCCGCGACATCCGCGAGTCAGACATCCGCCGCTGGCGCAAAGAACGCCTCGCCGCCGGGCCCCGGCAGAAGCGGCCATTCGGGTCGGTCACGGTGGCCAAGGCATACCGGCTGCTGCACGCCATCCTGAACACCGCGACCGATGATCGGCTCATTCGCCATAACCCGTGCCGGATCAAGGGCGCTGGTCAGGAGGGCTCGCCCGAGCGCGAGGTCATCTCGCTGGAAGCACTGGTCGAACTGCTCGACCAGGTGCCGCCGCGATACCGAGCGCTGGTACTGCTGGCCACGTTTGCCAGCCTGCGGTTTGGCGAGCTTGCCGGGCTGCGGCGAGAACAGCTCGACTTGGAGGGCTGCGCGGTGCGCATCGTCATCTCGACGGCGGAGACCGACGATGGAAGGCTGATAGACGACGACCCGAAGTCCCAGGCCGGGCGGCGACGGGTCGCATTCCCGAAGGAGATCGCGCCGGAACTGCGCTGGCACCTGGAGCGATTCGCCCAGCCAGGACAGGGCGGCCTGGTCTTCATCGGCCCGAAGGGCGGCAGGCTGCGGCGGTCCACCTTTCGCCGGACCTGGACCAAAGCCCGCACCGCCATTGATCTGCCGGACCTGCATTTTCACGACCTGCGGCATACGGGAAACACCATGGCGGCGGCCCAGGGCGCGAGCCTGCGGGAGCTGATGGAGCGCATGGGCCATTCCTCCGCACGGGCGGCGCTGATCTACCAGCACGCCACGCAGGAGCGGGACGAGGCCATCGCGGCGGGCATGGGGAAGCTGTTGCGACGGGCGCGGCGGAAGGCCAGGGCGGACGGGGGAGCGGGCTCGGAGCTGCCATCGGGCACGCAACGGGCACGAGGCCGGAAACGCGCTTCCTGAAGATCACCTAGAAACCGATGATCATGACCTTGACCTGGGCCGGAACTGTGAGAGCGGGCGAAGGGAATCGAACCCTCATGACCAGCTTGGAAGGCTGGGGCTCTGCCATTGAGCTACGCCCGCGGGCCGGGCAGGCCCCCGGTATCATCGGCCGCCTGCTCGTCAACACGCGTTAGCGTACCGGCTCGCCGGGGCCGGCGGGTGAACAGGGATCCGGCGAGCCGGTACGGGTGCCCACTATCGGCTGGCGCGGGATAATGGGGCCGAGGTAGCTGCGGACCGTCCATGGACCGCGGGTCAGCCCGCGAACCCCGGTGGGCGGGTAGGCTACCGTCGGTCCTACGGGATGTGGCGCAGCTTGGTTAGCGCGCCTGCTTTGGGAGCAGGAGGCCGCCGGTTCGAATCCGGCCATCCCGACCAAACGCACAGGTCAGAGTACTAGCTGGGGGCTCTAGGGTGGCTTCCAAGATCATTTGACCGTGATTTGACCGTGATTTGACCGTGGACTTGAACGTCATCCGGCGGCAGTGACCGTCACAGAGCAGATCTGACAGGCAGGGCGGCCGGGACAGCTCGTGGCTGGTGTTGAACAAATCTCGGCCTCGTCCGTCGCTGGAGTGGCCGCCCGGACGTTGGCGCGCGAGGGCGGTCAGAGCATGGTGATGAGCATGTAGCCCATGGCGATGGTCATCACGATCTTGCTGAGGTCCCCGAAGTGTGCGGAGAGCACGGGATGGCCGGCTGTGGGGGGCGGTAGCGGTTCCTCCGGGGCACCTGGCGTGTGGGAAGGACTGGCCAAGCTGGCGAGGTCACCAGGTGCTGCCGCTGGGGCCGTGACCAGGGCCCGAAGTTGGGTTCGGGGCATTGCGGCCGGCGCTCTGCTGGCCCGGGCGCGGGTGGCCATCCGGTCTGTGGTCCACAGCAGGTAGCCGAGCATGAACAGGGCCAGGACCAGCGCAAGCGCTGGGAAACCCACTGACGCACCGGGGGAGGAACCCATCCCGGGCATGGTCATTCCCGCCGAGCGCTGCGCTGCAGGCAGCGCCAGGAGCATGTACAGCATGGCCATGCATTCCATGAGGTGCGGAACCGGGAACCGGCATTGCCACCATCGCGCTGGTGCCCTCCGGATATGGAGGGCGCTGCCGGCGAACCAGACAGCCGCCATGCCGAACGCCATTGCCCAGACGCCGCTGGGCAGCAGGCGGAGCTGGGGCAGGAACATTCCGGCCATGGCTGTGCCCATGAGAGCGTGCAGCCCGTCGGTATCGGCCTCGGCGGCCACCCGCAGCACGCGGGAGATGGCCAGGCGGCTGGCCGCGTAACCAGCCGTGAGGATCATGGCGGCGGCAAGCACGTCGGCCAGCCAGGGTGGCCCGGCCACCTCAGCAGCTTCCTGGTCCCGTGCTGCGGGCAGCCGACGGCGAACATGTCACTGAGCAGCCGTGTGCCAGCTGGGTTTCCTGCGAGCGCATAACGCCACGATGATAGCGGGTGGAAAGGGGTTACGCTAAACCCCCTAGGGGTATTGCGGAAACCCCCCGGCGGTATGCGAGAAACCCTCTCGGGGTATTTCCAGCAATGAGGAAGATTACATTTTTGCCACGTTGAACTGAGCTTTACTTTCGTGGTGTAGGTTCCCGGGCATGAAGCCAGTACCGGGCTGTGACGTGCTGAAAGGCAGGATTACGTAGGTGTCATCGGCGGCGGTCGCTGGGGAGGCATCATCCGCGCCCCTGGAGATGGGGTTCTCGATCGGGGGCATGACGTGCGCAGCTTGTGCGGCCCGGGTCGAGAAAAAGCTCAATGCGATTGATGGCGTCACGGCTACCGTGAATCTGGCCACCGAGCGGGCCATTGTCACGGCACCCGCCGTGGTTCCCGCGCAGCAGCTCATTGATGCGGTCGAGCAGGCCGGTTACCACGCCGAGATGCTCGGGACCGACCTCGGCGAGGGGAGTGCTCAGCCTGGGGCGGCCGCTGGTACCGGGACGGATGCCGCGCGGGTGACTGACCTGCGGCGGCGGCTGATCGTGGCCCTGGTGCTGTTCGTGCCGCTGAGCGACCTGTCGGTGATGTGGTCACTGTTCCCCTGGTCACGGTTCCCTGGCTGGCAGTGGGTGCTGATCGCGCTAGCCGCACCGGTGGTCGGGTGGTGTGCGTGGCCGTTCCATCAGGCCGCGCTGCGTAACGCCCGCCATCTGTCGTCGTCGATGGACACGCTGGTGTCGCTGGGCATCACCGCGTCGTGCGCCTGGTCGCTGTACGCGATGTTCGTGCTGGACCGTGGCCAGGCCGGACTGAGCGCGGACTACCTGCTGCTGCACGCGTCCGGCGGCGGCATCTACCTGGAGGTCGCCGCGTCGGTGACCACGTTCCTGCTGGCGGGCCGGGTGTATGAGGCCAGGGCGCGGCGGGACGCCGGGGACGCGATGCGAGAGCTGGCGGCGGCGGGCTCACAGGAAGCGTGTGTGCTGGAGGCGGACGGGACTGAACGCCGGGTCCCGGTCGCGCGGCTCACGGTGGGGGAGCGGTTCGTGGTCCGGCCCGGCGAGCGGATAGCCGCGGACGGCGAGGTCGAGTTCGGCCAGTCCGCGGTGGACCGCAGCATGATGACCGGGGAGTCCGTCCCGGCCGATGCGGCCGAGGGGGACACGGTGACCGCGGGCACGGTGGTGGTGTCCGGGCGGCTGGTGGTGCGCGCGGTCAAGGTGGGCCGGGACACCCAGCTCGCGCACCTGGTCGCCCTGGTGGAGCAGGCCCAGTCGCAGAAGGCCGCCATCCAGCGCTTGGCCGACAAGATCTGCGGGGTGTTCGTACCCACGGTTCTCGTGGCGTCCGGGCTGACGCTGGCCGGCTGGCTGCTGGCGGGCAGCCCGATAGAGCGGGCGTTCAGCGCCGCACTGGCCGTCCTGATCATCGCCTGCCCGTGCTCGCTGGGGCTGGCCACCCCGGCGGCGCTGATGGTGGCGTGCGGGCGGGGCGCGCGGCTGGGGATCTTCATCAAGCGGTACGAGGCGCTGGAGGCCTCCCGTGCGGTGGACACCGTGCTGCTGGACAAGACCGGGACCGTCACCACCGGGGGCATGGCCGTAGCCGGCGTGCTGACGGTGGACGGCGTGAGCCGTGAGACGCTGCTCCGGCTCGCCGGGGCGGTGGAGCAGGCGTCAGAGCATCCGGTGGCCACTGCTATCAGCGCCACCGCCCAGGCTCAGCTGGGGACGCTGCCGCAGGCGGACCGGTTCCTGGCCCTGCCCGGGCTGGGGGCCCGCGGGTCGGTAGGCGACCACGATGTGATCATCGGCCGCGAGCACCTGCTCGCCCATCTGGGCTTGGCCGTCCCGCCCGGCCTGGCCAGCGAGTACCGCCGGTGGGAGCAGGCGGGCCGCACCGTCGTGCTGGCCGGATGGGACGGCGAGGTCCGCGGTGCGGTCGCGGTGGCCGACACCACCAAGGCATCCGCTGCCGCCGCGGTCGCGCAGTTGCGCGGTCTCGGCCTGCGTACCGTGCTGCTCACCGGGGACAGCCAGGCCACCGCGCAGGCCGTCGCCGCCCAGGCAGGCACCGACGAGGTGATCGCCGGGGCGCTGCCCGATGACAAGGTGGCGGTGATCCGGCAGCGGCAGGCTCAGGGCCACCGGGTGGCCATGGTCGGCGATGGCATCAACGACGGGCCCGCCCTGGCCGCGGCCGACCTGGGGATCGCCCTGGGCACCGGCACCGACGTGGCGATGAGCGCCGCGGACCTGATCGTGCTGCGAGATGATCTGGCCGCCGTGCCGGACGCCATCCGCCTGGCCCGGGCCACCCTGGGGGTCATCCGGGGCAATCTGACCTGGGCGTTCGGGTACAACATCGCGGCCATTCCGCTGGCCGCGGCGGGATTCCTCAACCCGCTGATCGCCGGGGCCGCGATGGCCCTGTCCTCAGCTTTCGTGGTGGCCAACAGCGTCCGGCTGCGCCACTTCGGTGGATCGCAAGAACAGGTGAACTGATGTCTGGGATGAACTCCGGGATCAACGTCAACGATCCCACCGTGATCGCGGCGTTCAAGGCCGCCCTGGTGCACCAGGGCATCATCGCGCTGCTGATCTTCGCGCTGCTCGGCTTCGCGTGGATCACGGTGCGGGCGTGGCTGCCCGCACCCGCCTCTAGCACAGATGCCGCGTCGGTGCCCGCCGTGGCCGAGCCGTCCTGGCGCCAGGTGCTGCGGATCGGGTTCGGTCTGCTGTGGATCTTCGACGGGATCTTGCAGGCCCAGCCGAAGATGGCGATCGGCCTGCCCTCACAGGTCATCGAGCCCACGGCGGCCAGTTCGCCGCACTGGGTCCAGCAGGTGGTGAACTGGGCCGGAACGAACTGGTCGTATCACCCGATGCAGGCCGGGGCGGCCGCCGTGTGGATCCAGGTCGGGATCGGGATCTGGATGCTGGTGTCGCCCCGTGGCCTGCTGTCCCGCCTGGCCGGGCTGGCCAGCATCGGCTGGGGCCTGGTCGTGTGGATCTTCGGCGAGTCGTTCGGCGGGATCTTCGCACCTGGGCTGACCTGGCTGTTCGGCGCGCCCGGCGCGGTTCTCATCTACGCGGTGGCCGGTGCGCTGATCGCGCTGCCCGAGCGCACCTGGCATTCCCCGTGGATCGGGCGGGGCATCCTCGCTGGGACCGGTGTTTTCCTGATTGGCATGGCGGTGCTGCAGGCCTGGCCGGGACGTGGGTTCTGGCAAGGGACCGTGCACCACCAGCCGGGCACCCTGGCCAGCATGACCTCGGACATGGCCTCGACGTCGCAGCCAGTTGTCCTTTCCAGCTGGGTCAATGCGTTCACCGGCTTCGATCAGGCGCACGGCTTCGCGGTCAACCTGTTCACTGTGACCGTGCTCGCGGTCATCGGCGCGGCGTTCCTGACTGGTCGGCGGCAACTGGTCCGCCCGGCGGTCATCGCGTTCACCGTCCTGTGCCTGGCCGACTGGGTGCTGATCGAGGACTTCGGGTTCTTTGGCGGCCTGGGCACCGACCCCAACAGCATGCTCCCGTTCGCACTCCTGGCCATCGGCGGCTACCTGGCCCTCGTCCCCAGCCCGGCACCGGCGACGGAGCCAGCCACCACGGAGCCAGTTACCCCAGTGCCAGCCACCCCGGGGCCGGCGGCGGGCTGGCGGGAGCAGATCCGGCCGGCCTCGCTGCGCCGGGCCCTGGCCACAGCCAGTATCCGGACCGTCGCCGCCCTCGGGGCGCTCGGGCTGATCATCCTGGGCGCGGCGCCGATGGCCGCCGCCCAGGCCAACCCGACCGCCGACCCGATCCTGGCCGAGGCGATCGCCGGCTCGGCAGCGCCGCTGAACTTCCCGGCAAAGGCGTTCCAGCTGACCGACCAGCACGGCCAGGCCGTCAGCCTGGCCAGCCTGCACGGCAAGGTGGTCCTGCTGACCTTCCTGGATCCGGTGTGCACCAGTGACTGTCCGCTGATCGCCCAGGAGTTCCGCGCCGCCGGGCAGCTTCTGGGCAGCGCCGCGCGGCACGTCGAACTGGTCGCGGTGGTCGCCAACCCCGTGTACCACGAGGTCGCGTTCACCCGGGCGTTCGACCGCCAGGAACGGCTGACCCAGGTGCCCAACTGGCTGTACCTCACCGGCAGCGTCCCGCAACTCCAGCAGGTATGGCGCGACTACGGGATCGTCGCGCAAATCCTTCCCGCCGGGTCCATGATCGGCCATCCGGACATCGCTTACGTGATCGACCGGGCCGGGCGCGTCCGCGAGGAGCTGAACACCGATCCCGGGCCCGGAACCACTGCCACCAAATCCTCGTTCGCCGTCCTACTCGCCAACGCCGCCCGGAACGCGCTGAGGTCCTCATGAACCGCCGCATCCGCCTCGTCTCAGTGCTGACGGCCGGGCTGCTGGCCGCAGGCTGCGGTAGCGCCGCCAGCCAGGCCGCTACCCCGGCCGTCCCAGCCGCCCCACCATCGCTGGACACCTCGCTGGTCACCACGACCGGGACCTGGGCAGTCGCCGTCATGGGCGGCTCGGCCGCCAACCACAACAACTTCTGGCAGCTGTTCGTCCGCCCCACCGGGTCGGCCACCTGGCGGCTGGCCACCCCACCGGGCGTGGCCAGCAACGGCGGCCTGGTTCTGGCCGGGCTTTCTGCCGGAACCGTACTGGCCGGGTTCCGGCCCAGCCAGGACCTGTCCTACTCCCCGCTCGCCACCACCAAGGACACGGGGAAAGTCTGGTCACCTGGCCTGCTCGACGCCGCCCTGGCCGATGTCCCGGGCGCACTCGCCGCCGACCCCGGCACCGGTCACCTGCTGGCCCTGCTCAGCGACGGCACCGCCGAGACCTCCGGCCCCGGCGGCACGTCCTGGACCCGGCTCACCACCCGCCAAGCCATCGCCGCTTCCCCGGCTGGCGCGCGGTGCCGACCGGACAGCCTCACCGCAGTGGCGTTCAGCCCATCCGGGAAGCCCATGCTGGCCGCTAGCTGCAGCCATCCTGGCACTGCCGGGATCTTCTCCCACGCCCGCGGGTCATGGCAGTTGGCCGCGCCCGAACTGCCTGCCAGCTACGCCCGCCAGCCCATCACCGTGCTCCGCTTGACCACTACCGGCGGAACAACGACGGCGCTGCTCGCCGCAGGAAATGCCCCAGCAACCCGACTGCTCGCGGCCTGGTCCAGTGACGGTGGCAGCCGCTGGAGTCTGTCGGCCCCCCTGCCTCTGGACGACGCGACGCTCAGGGCGGCATCGGCCGGACCAGGCGGCAGCTTTGGGGTCATGCTGAGCAACCACCACGCGGCGGCAATCAGCAGAACCGCGCATTCGTGGCAGGAACTCCCTGTCCTTCCCCCTGGGACCGCGACGCTCGCGGCGAGCCCATCCGGCGGGTGGAATGCCCTGGCCGTCCACCGCACCCAGCTCACCATCTGGCAAGCCGCCCCGGGTGCCGACACATGGTCTGGCGAACAGGTGCTCAGGGTTCCTGTCCAGTTCGGGTCATCCGGCTAGGTAAGGGGCGGGAACTAACCGTGACTTTCCATTCGGGCCTGCGGCGGGGCGGCGTGCCGACATAGAAAAGTGCTCCTGACCTGGAACGATAAGGGTGTCGAAGTCCTTATTGAGCCCAGATCGAGGAGCACCTTCGGGGTGAACGTTACCGGGTGGCCGAGGGGCCTGGGAGTCACTGCTGGCGGGCGGGGCATCGTGTCGCACGCCGGGCTGGCGCTGGTGCGGGCGCTGGGCCCACGATTCTCCTGGCGTTGGCGGGTTGACTGGCCTAGCGGGTTCGGCTGTTGGTAGATCGTGCCCCCGCCCAGCAGCACCTTCGGCGCAACTCGCAGCACCTGCACGGTACGACTGTGTCACCTTCGCCGCCTTCGTAGTCCTCAATTTCGGGCAGCTCTGTCTAAATCACCCTCTACCGGTCATTGCAGACATGCGCTCTACAGCAGCCTTCCCACGTAGAGGGACGCCGAGCCCAACTCGCTTCGCCAAGTGGTCCCTGAGGAACTTCTGAACCTCGCCGTAGGCCTTCCTGTCGCGCGACTTCAGGCCATCGAGGTCCTCGCGGGCCGGCTCAGCTAGGTCGATGATTCGTCGTACTCCCAGCGGGTCACCCCCGCGTCGGGGTACCAGCGCGGCAGGCGATCGCTCCCAGTCTTTGGGAACCGATGGCCGGCACGGTACGTATCTCAGGATGATAACTGTGCCTGCAGGTAGCTGTGCTTCAGCGGCGACAGCTAGCTGCGGCGTTGCGGTCGGCCCGACTTCTGGTGCGCAAGATCGTTATACCCCTTGACCTGGTATGACGTGGCTCAGATCGGAGCGTGTCGAGGGCAAGGACCCGCCCCGGGGGCCGTGTCACGGAAATCCCGATTTCCCGGACATGATTCATCGACAGGGCTACTGTGATCCGCCGGGGCTAACCGAAGCCATAGGGAACAGTGGCGTGTCATACCGGAGAAGCAGAATCTTCAGCCGTGATCGTAGGTTCGAGCCAAAGTCACGGGCCACGCTGGTAGCGATCGCTTGCGGCCGTGTTCTGCCCCTGGAGCAACTACCAGGCGCCGCTGGCCGGTACCGGGCTGATCACCTACCAGCCGGCCAGCCGCTTCTGGACGTTCCAGCCCATCGAGGGAAGCTGGCTCCTGCTGCTCTCCAGCGCACTCGTCGCGGTTACCGTCTGGCTCATCCGGCACCGGGCCGCAGAGCCCAGCGGGCCAGCAACTGACGGCCACAGTGAAGAACACAGGCCCGGGGATGTCTGGGTTGGCTACTGATCGGGCCACCGATAGCAGAGCCACACGTCCCGGCACGCTGGACGGGACGGGCCCGCGGGGCGTCCCGGCTGTTCCGGCCGGCCGTGGTGGGCGGGTGCACCGGAAGGAGCCCACGGGCGGCATAGGCAGGCTGCGTGGTTCGGTGGCGGCGGCCCGCACGCAAACCCGTCGGCACTGGCTGTTCACGATCGTGTTCTGCGCCGGCCTGTCGCTGCGGGTCCTGACTCAGGTCGCCTATAGCCCGGCATTGGTCTACATCGACTCGTACCGGTACCTGCACGGCGACTCAAGCCTGGATCCTCTTGGGTACCTAGTCTTGCTGTGGCCGTTGCAGCACGCTGGTGGGCTGGCTGCGGTCGCCGTGGCCCAGCACTTGCTGGGCCTGGGAATGGCGTTGTCGCTCTATTCGGTCCTGCTCCGCTGTGGCATGTGGCGCTGGGCGGCCGCGCTGGCCAGCGCGCCCGTGCTGCTGGATGGCTATCAGCTGCAGGCTGAGCAGACGATCATGCCGGATGTGCTGTTCGAGGCGCTCATCGTGGCCGGGCTCACGCTGCTGCTATGGCGCCGTAACCCGCGGGCCTGGCAGGTGGGTCTGGCGGGCCTGGCCCTGGGCGTGGCCGTTGACGTCCGGCAGGTGGGTGCAGTCCTGATCGTCCCTGCGCTCGTCTTCCTGGCCGTCCGGGTGACGCGGTGGCAGCGGCTGGCCGGCTGCGCGCTGCTGGCGGCCGGCTACGCGGTTCCGGTGCTGGTATACATGCTGGTCCAGTTCGCGGTGGCGGGTCATTTCACATTCACCCAGCGGAATTCGTACGCCTTCTACGGGCGCGCGGCCGCGGCAGCCAATTGCGCCACGCTCAGGCTGCCACCGGACGAGCAAAGTCTGTGCCCATCGCCGCAGGTGGTGGCCATCCTGGGCATCGATGGCCTGAACGGGGATCCGTCGGGCCCGCTGCTGAGTTACCAGCCGCCACCGGGCATGACGACCGGGGCCATGGCGGACCGTTTCGAGCGCGCAGCCGTCGTGCAGCAGCCGATGGCAGTGGTGAGCGCCATCCACCGGGATTTCATCAAATTGTTCGCCCTCACCAGGAACACCGCTCCCGGGGATATGCCGATCAGCCGCTGGCAATTCCAGGCCACCTATCCCACCTATCCGCCCCTGGTAACGCTGCGCTATGTCGCCTCGATCAGGCCTGGCGGCGGCCAGCCATCGGTCATCAGGCCGTTGGCCGAAGCGCTCCGCGATTACCAGCTTCACGGCGGCTACACACCGGGGCCCCTGCTCGCGATCACCGTGCTAACGGGCCTGGCTGGCAGCTGCATGCTCGGCGGCCGCCGCCGGGAGCACACGGCCACGGCGACTGCCTGCCTGCTGACCACGGCCACGGGAATCATCCTCCTGCTCGCCTCGGACGCGTACGAATTCTCCTGGCGCTACCAGCTCCCAGCCCTCGTCTTGCTGCCGCCCGCGGGCATTCTCGGCGCCGCGGCCCTCGGCACCTGCCTGCGCAGCTGCTGGGCCGACGCGGGCCCGGCCACCAAGGCTGAACCCCAGGCCGGCGCGTCAGGACGGCCCGCCTAGGCACGCGGCCACACGCTCAAGATGCAGGCCGAATTTTCCGGCCGACCGGTGCCCAGCAGAGCCTGTGCCCGGGTTGCCGGGCCTGTCGAGCGGGGATGACCTTCGCCTCTGTGATGGCGCTGGAGGGGTGTGCATCGTTGGCTCAGGAACTCGCAGGAGGTGGGGCATCATGCCCGACGGCGCTGTCGGTGTGTTGCCGGGGCTGGCCCGGCGGCAGGGGATCAGCGACATGCTGCACCGCACTGCGTCACGGGTCCCGGGCAAGCTGGCCATCGTCTCTGGGGCTACCCGGCTGACGTTCGCGGAACTGGAGGCGGCGGTGTCGCGGACGGCCGCGGCCCTGGCGGCTGAGGGCCTGAAGAAAGGTGACCGGCTGGCGCTGTTGTCCCACAATTGCTGGCAGTTCGCCGTCTTGTCGTTTGCCACCGCCCGGCTCGGCGTGATCTTGGTGCCGGTCAATTTCATGCTCGGTCCGGGGGAGATCGGCTACATCCTTGGCCACAGCGAGGCGGCAGCGTTCGTGGCCGAGAACGGCTTGGCCGCCACTGCTGACCAGGCCATCGCGGCGGCCGGGCTGGACATCCCGGTGCGCACGGTGATCCGGCAGGCCGGGGGTGAGGTACCGGCCGGGTGGGCCGATGTTCAGCAATGGATCGATCGTGAGGGTACGCCGCCGGAGGTCGATGTCGGCGACGATGACCCGCTGCGGCTGATGTACACCTCCGGCACCGAGTCCCGGCCCAAGGGCGCCATGCTGTCGAGCCGCTCGCTGATGTGGCAGTACGTTTCCTGCATCATCGACGGCGGCATGGATGGCGATGACGTCGAGGTGCACGCCATGCCGCTGTACCACTGCGCGCAGCTGGACTGCTTCCTGGGGCCGGACATATACCTCGGTGCCACCAGCATCGTGCTGCCGGCGCCTGACCCGTCCGCGATCTTGACCGCGATCGAGTCGCAGCGTGCGACGAAGCTGTTCTGCCCGCCGACGGTGTGGATCGCTCTCCTGCGGTCACCGCAGTTCAGCCAGGCTGACCTCAGCTCGCTGCGCAAGGGCTACTACGGCGCCTCGGCCATGCCGGTCGAGGTCCTGCGTGAGCTGCAGGAGCGGCTTCCCGGCATCCGCCTGTGGAACTTCTACGGCCAGACCGAGATGGCCCCGCTCGCGACGATCCTCGGGCCGGACGAGCAGGTCAGCCGGGCCGGCTCAGCAGGGCGGGCGGCACTCAACGTGGAAACCAGGCTGGTCGACGACGACGACAGGCCGGTGCCGCCGGGCACAGTCGGCGAGATCGTCCATCGCAGCCCGCACGCGACGCTGGGCTACTACAAGGATGCGGCGATGACCGCCACGGCGTTCAGCAGCGGGTGGTTCCACTCCGGTGACCTGGGGGTCATGACCGAGGACGGCTACCTCACCGTGGTCGACCGCAAGAAGGACATGATCAAGACCGGTGGGGAGAACGTAGCGAGCCGCGAGGTCGAGGAAGCCATTTACCAGATGGACGAAGTGGCCGAAGTCGCGGTCTTCGGCGTGGCCCACCCGCGGTGGGTCGAGGCGGTCGTCGCCGTGGTCGTCCCCAGGCCAGGCGCCGCGCTCACCGAGGAAGCCGTAATCAGGCACACCCGCGGGCTGATGGCCGGGTACAAGACACCCAAGCGCGTCGTCATCGCCGGCGCCGTGCCCAAAAACCCCAGCGGCAAAATCCTCAAGCGGCAACTCCGGGAAGAGCACAAGGATGCCGCCGCCGACATGTGATTTCCCGTCCATCCGGGCTGCGCCCTGCGCACCGGCGCAGGCGCAGGCCTGCCCCATTCACCCGGCACTTGTCATCGAGGGGTCAGGACGTACTTTCCTGCCACCCTGCGTTCACCGAAGCTCTTCAGCAGCCGCCCGGCCTCGGCGAGCGGCACGGGTTGCGGCGCGGGCGGGTGTATCTCGCCTCTGCTGATCCGGGCGAGGACGTCGGCCAGCAGGTCACGGCAGGCGTGCGGGCCGCCGCTGCCACGCGACCAGTCCCCCCAGTCGACACCGATGATGCTGCGGTTGCGCAGCAGGACGACATTCATGGGCAATCGCGGGATCTCACCGGAGGCGAACCCGAGCACGCAAAGCCGCCCGCCCGCGGCGAGTGCCCGCAGGGCTGACTCGGTCGGCGGGCCACCGACCGGATCGATGACGACATCCGCGCCGCCCTCGGTCGCGGCGCGGATGGCGTCCTTAAGGCTGTCGTAGCCGATGGCGACGTCGGATCCCGCGGCCAGCGCCGCGGCCCTCTTCTCGGCCGTGGACGCCACGGCCACGACCCGTGCGCCGAGGCCATGAGCGACGTCGACGGCGGCCAGCCCGATGCTCCCGCCAGCGCCGAGAACGACGACATGCTCGCCGGGTTCGATCGCGACCCGCCTGGTGACGGCGAAGATCATTGCCGAGTAGTTCTCAGCTGCGCTGGCCGCGACCGCCATATCGACGCCATCGGGAACCGGGACGACCGCGGCCGCGGGGCGCACGGCGTGTGAGGTGTAGCAGCCGAAGTCCATGTCGATGCACGCAACCCGGGTACCGACCGCCGGCGTGCCGGTGCCGGCCCCCCGCCCGGCGACGCGCCCGGCGAATACCGAGCCGGGAGTGAACGGGAGTTCGGGCCGGATCTGGTATTTCCCCCTGACAATCAGGCCATCGACGAACGACGCCCCGGCGGCCTCCACCTCGACCAGGACGTCGTCCGGGCCCACCTCGGGAGTGGGCTCGCCGACCAGTTCGAGCATCTCGGGGCGGCCGAAACCCCGGCACACGATGCGCTGCATCGATGGACCTCCTGCCTGCCGGAACGCTGCTACCAGTTTGACCTGAAGCCTGCCCCGCCCGGCCTGACTGGTCCTGGGTCCTTAGCGGTCTGGCCGCGGCCGGACAAAGCCAGCCAGCATCTTCCCGACTTCAATCGTGCCCGTGCCGGTCGTCACCACTGGATCCTGAGCGGCGAAAGCCCGCAGCTCCTCCTCGTCGTCAGCCTCCACGACGCCCAGGCCCCACGAGCCGCCGCTGTCGAGCACGGGACCGAAGATCACCATCTGGCCTGACTCGACCAGCGGCCGCCAGTGATCGGCATGGCGGGCCATGATCTCCCGCTCCCCGTCGCTCATATCCAGCGCGAACGTTGGACGTGGCGCATGGAGCCTGAACACGTAGGTAGTCATGAGCCAAGGATGCCAAGGCCCTGGATGGCTGAGCCGGTGGGAGCCACTCACCGGCTCTCACCTACGCTAGGAGACGGTGCTGGAGCCAGCGCCCTCGGGCGGGATTCGCCCATGGCCGGCATGCTGGGCCAGAACCGGCACAGGGGGTGGCGAATGTGAGTGCGGCCGAATATCCGGTTCCCCAGCCAGTGGCCGGGCGTGGTGCGCTGTTCGTGGAGCACCGGCTGAAGACTCCGCAGGTATCGGAATCGGCTTACATCGCGCCGTCGGCCGTGCTGGCCGGCGATGTCACTATCGGCCCGCACAGCCGGGTGCTATTCGGCGCCGTGATCACCGCCGAGGGTGGCCCGGTGGAGATCGGGCGGGACTGCGTCATCATGGAGAACGCGGTCGTCCGGGGTGTGCCAGGCCAGGAAACCCGCTTCGGTGACGAGGTACTCGTTGGCCCGCACGCTCACCTCACCGGCTGCGTGATCGAGGGCGGCTCGCGCATCGCGACCGGCGCCATGGTGTTCAACGGCGCCCGCGTCGAAACCGGCGCGGAGGTCGAGTTCAATGCGGTGGTCTACGTCAATACGGTCGTCCCGGCCGGTACGGCGGTACCGATGGGCTGGTTCGCCGGCGGGCAGCCCGCCGAACTGGTGGCACCGGGAGACTGGGACCGCATCCGCGCCATCATGGGCCCGCTGGACTATCCAGGCACCGTTTTCGGCGTGGGTGCCAGCTCACTAATGCCCGACATTGCCCGCCGCTACGCCCGGGGACTAGCCCTGCATCACCGAGATCACATTCTCCCCGACGAGCGCCACCTGCTTACCCAGGAGGACGCGCACTAGCGCAAACCCAGCGACCCCGATGCCGGAGGATTAGGTATCGGTGCGTCGTTCAGCTGCTGGTCAATGTCCACCAGGATGGCGTCGTCCTCGATCCTGCAGGCGTACACCGGGATAGGGCCGCAGGCAAACACGCCGACGGCCTCGCCGGTGGTCAGGTCATAGCGTGACGCGTGAGCCGCGCAGACCAGCGTGTCATCGTCCTGCAGGGTTCCCTCGTGAAGGGGCTGCTGCTGGTGGGTGCAGGTGTTGTGGATCGCCCTGACATCGTCATCGTCGAGGCGGATGAGGCAGATCGGTTCGCGCAGCTCGTCAACGAGCATGGTGTCACCAACCTCCAGGTCGTCGAGGTTCGCGACGACTACGAACGTCATGGCTGTCTCCTCCCACTTGCGGGCCGCCGGGGGGCCGGCTGGCTGCCACGAACTTCGATCCAGCCATTACGGATCCGGGTCGGCAGCACGGGCTGCGGCTGGCTGGCCGGACCGCGGCTGACGCAGCCGTCGGCGAGCGCGAAACGTGACCCGTGCAGCGGGCAAGTCACGGTCAGGTCTGCGACTGGGCCGCGGCTGAGCAGGCCACCAGCGTGGCTGCAGATGTTGTCGATGGCGTACAGGCGGCCCCGGTGCCGGTACAGCATGATCTGACGTCCCTCGGCCTCGACGGCGGCCGGCGAGTCGTCTGGCAGGTTCGCTTCCTGCAGCGCGCGGGTCCACCGCCGCGGCCCGATGGCCCACGCAACCCGGTTGACCATCACACCTTTGGTGAATACGAGGTGACCACCGAGGTAACCGGCCGTGGCCGTGACCGTGAGGCTAGCCGCACCCAGAGCGCGTGCCGTGCTCCGGTGGCCGGCCACCCGGGTGCCCAGGGAGGCGCCTTGCAGCCCCAGGCCCAGCGTGTTGAGCAGCCCGTGGAACAGCCCGACGCGGCGGTCCTGCTCGTCGCTGACGGTCCAGTCGCTCAGCCCGGTCAGCGCGGTAGCGCCCGCGGCGAGGATGCCAGCCGCGCTGAGCATGCCTGCAGCGTCCATCCCGCGCCGCGGAACCCGGTCGCGGTCCATAGCGTCCAGCACCGTGACACCTGTCCACAGCCCGATGGGCAGATCGCTGAGGGCCGGGTGCAGCGGGTGGCCGACCCACCGGCCGCCATGCATCAGCTCAAGGACCAGATTGTCTTGATGCCGTTCGCGGACCGGCCCCAGCACCCCGGTCAGCCAGTCGCTCAGGCCCCGGAGCCAGCCGAGCTGGTCGATCCGGGCCGCGACATCGCCATGCCACGTGACCGGCCGGGTACCAGCGGACGGGGCACGGCCAGCCTGCCCGGCCTGCTGGCTAGCTGCCGGCGGATCGTCGGGCTGGCCGGTGCCTGGTCGCATCACGTTCCCCCACAGCCGTCAGCTTGTGGCTCGATCCTGAAGAGAATCTTCCGGCTCTCCGCCCGCCCTGCTTGTCTCACCTTGCGGCACATGCCTGGCCGCCAGCGGCACGGCGATGACCACCAGCAGCCTGAGCGGGTCAGGACTCGAGGTAAGCCAGGACGGCGAGGACGCGCCGGTGGTCGGTGTCGGAGGGTGGCAGGCCGAGCTTGCTGAAGATGTTGCTGATCTGTTTCTCGACCGCCCGTTCCGAGACGGTGAGCTGGCTGGCGATCGCGCTGTTGGAGCGGCCCTCGGCCATCAGGCGGAGCACGTCGTGCTCGCGTGCGGTCAGCGTGGCGAGCGCGCCGGCGTGGCGGCTGGCGCCCAGCAGCTCGGTGACGACCTCGGGGTCGAGCGCGGTGCCGCCCGCTGCGACCCGGGCCAGCGCGCCGGCGAACTCGGTGACGTTGGCCACCCGGTCCTTGAGCAGGTAGCCGACCCCGCCCGGGCGGCCGCCGGAGCGCATGCCGAGCAGGTCGGCGGCGTACCGGGTCTCGACGTACTGGGAGAAGACCAGGATCCCCAGGCCCGGATGGCCGCGGCGGATCGCGATTGCCGCACGCAGTCCTTCGTCGGTGTGGCCGGGCGGCATCCGCACGTCGACCACCGCGACGTCTGGCCCGTGCTCGTCCACCGCGGCCCGCAGCGCGTCGGCGTCGCCCACCGCCGCGACGACCTCGTGCCCGCGATCGGCCAGGATCTCGGCCAGGCCGGCCCTGATCACGGCGGAGTCCTCGGCGATGACCACCCGCATGGCTGCGCGCGCCTCAGGCATGGGAGGGCAGCTCCACGGTCACCACCGTGGGGCCGCCGCGGGCTGTCGATCTCCAGCTGGCCGTCGACGGTCCTGATCCGGTCGGCCAGCCCGTGCAGCCCGCCGCCCGCCCCCGGGTCGGCGCCGCCCGCGCCGTCGTCGGTGACGCGGATCCGCAGCAGGCCAAGGACGTGCACCGCCTCGAGGCTAGCGCGCCGGGCGCCGCTATGCTTAGCCACGTTGGCGAGCAGTTCGGCCGCGCAGAAGTAGGCCATGGTCTCGATCGCCGCCGACGGCCGGTCGCCGATGTCGGTGATCAGCTCGACCGGGACCGCGCTGCGCGCGGCCAGCGTGGCCAGCGCGTCGGCCAGCCCGTTGTCGAGCACCGGCGGGTGGATGCCGCGGGCCAGGATCCGCAGTTCGGCGATGGCCTCGATGGCGCTGCGGTGTGCGGCTCCGACCAGCTCGGCGGCCCGGTCCAGATCGGCCGGCGCCACCGCGCCGCCTGCGTCCCGGGTGAGCTTCTCGCTGGCCAGGCCCAGCTTCATGGCCAGCCCGACCAGCTGGGCCTGGGCCCCGTCGTGCAGGTCGCGTTCAATGGTGCGCAGCCGCGCCGCGGAATCGTCCACCGCGTGCGCCCGGGTCTGCTCCAGGTCGCGCACCCGCTCGGCCGAACCCGGGCCAAGCAGCCCCCGGATCAGCGCCCGGTCGGCGGCGGGCACGGCGTGGGTCAGCCACGGGGCCGCGAGCAGCATGGCCGCGCCGAGCGGGATCGCGGCGAACGAGTAGGCCAGGGTTACCCCCATCAGGGCGCCGAGCCCGAACGGGGTGCCCGGGGCCACGGACGGAACATGGTGCGCGATCTCCCACAGGACCGGGTAGGCCAGGTAGCCCAGGCCGAACATCCAGCAGCATCCCGAGACGAACAGGCCGACCACGCTGACCGGCAGCTTCAGCGCCAGGTAGGCACGGGCCCGCCAGCCTGGCTTGTCGGTCAAGGCGGCCCTGAGCCAGCCGGAATGAGACCGGATGTCGCTGACCGCGATGCCCTCCGCCGTGGCCAGCCCGACGAGTCGCGGCACGGGCATGCCGGTGACCCTGAGGCGGCCGCCATGCTGCCGCACCCGGCCGCCGTGTGCCCTGGCCAGCACGCTGAGCCGCGCCGGGTCCGGCGTCCGCAGGCGGATATGCGGCCTGACCCGCATCGGCGGCGGCGGGGGCACCCGCTCGCCGGTCAGCCGGCCGGCCAGCAGGCGGTTGGCCTCACCCAGCCTCCGCATGGCGGGCATGGACACGGCGATCAGGATGACGGGCACGAACGTGAACGCGTTGGCGGCGAAGCCGGCCACGGCCAGCGGGAGGCCGGCTATCACGTACCCCAGGTCGGCCCAGACCCGCCGGGTGAACGTCGCCCGGAGGATGCGCAGGGACACCGGGGCGAGCCGGGGCCGGTTAGCCGCTACCACGCTCATGTTCCTATGCATACCTCGATGCTGCCGGCGCTGGCCATGCCCGTCGATCGTGTGGGCACGCCGCGCCGGGTACGGCTAGCACGCTGGCCCTGGCTCAGGAACAGTACCGGCCGGGGCCGGGGCTGAGGCTTACGACCGGGCCGGCCCGGTGGCGTTAGGGAAGATTCCACGGCCGGGCGCTGGGCGGCACCAGGTGTGCGGGTACGGTGAGGGCGCCGGGGTAGGTAACCGGCGCGGGCAAAGTCGCGCGGGCCAAGGTAAGCGATTCCGGTCACTGGTGGGTTAACAGGTGTGAGCCAAGACGACGCCGAGTTCGCCGAGTTCTTCGCGGCCAGCTGGGGTCCCTGCCTGCGGGCGGTGGCCGCCGTCACCGGCGACATGACGCTGGCCGAGGACCAGCTCGCGGAGGCGTTCGCCCGGGCGTGGGCGTGCTGGCCCAAGGTCAGCCATCATCCGGCGCCCCGGGCCTGGGTAGTCCGCACCGCGCTCAACGCCGGGGCGTCCGCGTGGCACCGGCGCAGCAGGGAAACCGCGCTGACCAGTCATGACATCGCGGCGGCCGACAGCCAGGGAACGGGCCTGGACAGTGCCGTGCTCACCGCGCTGCGCCACCTGCCGGCCCGCCAGCGGGAGGTGATCGTGCTACGGGTCTTCCTCGACCTGGACATCGACACGACCGCCAGGCAGCTCGGCATCGCGCCGGGAACGGTCCGGGCTCACCTGTCGCGGGCCATGACGGCCCTGCGCGGCGAACTCGTGCCCGCCATGACGACGGAGATCGGACGATGAGCGACGACGAGCGCCCGACCGACGGCGAGCTGACCCAGGAGCTGCGCGATTCGCTGTCTGAGCTGGCCGTGCCCGAGCGGCCATCGCTGGCCGCGATCGCCGGCCGGGGGCGGGTGCACCGGCGGCGCCGGCGCGCCGCTTTTGCGGGGCTCGGCGGCGCCACGTCCGCTGTGGTCATCGCGCTGGCACTTGGCCTGACCGGTGTTTTCGGTACCGCGCCTGGCCGCGGCAGCGGCACGGTGCAAACCGCGGACTTCACCCTCACCAGCTATGTCAACGGCACGGTCGCGCTGAGACTGGGGCAGGTGTTCGACCCCGCCGCGCTGCAGCGGGCGCTCGCCCAACACCACATCGCGGCCCTGGTCAGGACCGACACCTACTGCTCGTCCAACCCCGCGGTCCCCGCCCCGGTCAGCCGTCACGTACTGAACCTCCCGGACCCCGGCGGGACGCGGCAGCAGCGAGCCACGCCGCCGAACATCCTGCTGACCGGCAACTTCCCGGTGATGCCCAGTCAGCTGGCCCCGTCCGTGGACCCAGTAACGATAGTGCTCAGCCCCGCGGCCATGCCTTCCGGGACCGAGCTGTTCATCGGCAACTACGACCTCGGCCACACCATCCTGGTCAGCGTCGTCCACACCGGCTCGCACACCTGCCAGTACAGCCAGGAACCGCCCGGAGCCCCGTGGGACAAACACTCCCCGGGCCGAAGGTAAGCGTTTCTGGGCACTGGCCGGTTAACGGGTGTGAGCCAAGACAACGCCGCGCTGGCCGCTGCCCACGGCGCACCTGATGCTGGCCAGCCGCCGCAGGTCCTGGTGGCGGTGGATGATATTTCCCGGACTTTCGGTAGCGGGCACACGGCCGTGCACGCCCTGCGCGGGGTGTCGTTCACGATAGGCCGGGGCCAGCTCAGTGCCTTGCGCGGGCGATCGGGCTCCGGCAAGACCACGCTGCTGAACATCATCGGCGGCCTGGACAGCCCGACGGCAGGCCAGGTGTGGGTGGACGGCCGCGAGGTGGGCGCGATGACCGAGCGGGACCGGCTGGCGCTGCGCCGGGACACGGTCGCGTTCATCTTCCAGTCCTTCGGGCTCATCCCGATGCTGTCCGCGGCCGAGAACGTGGGGATTCCGCTGCGCATCGCGGGCACCCGGCCCAGCCAGCGCCGCGAGCGGATCGCGGCCATGCTGGCCCTGACCGGCTTGTCCAGCCATGCCGCGCACCGGCCGAACGAGCTCTCCGGTGGCCAGCAGCAGCGGGTGGCCATCGCCCGCGCGCTGGCCAGCCGGCCCGCCCTGCTGATCGCGGACGAGCCAACCAGCCAGCTCGACCTGGAGACGGGCCGGCAGATCATGCAGCTGCTGCTGAGCGTGGTGCGCTCCGAGGGCATCACCGCCCTGGTCGCCACGCATGACGAGGCGCTCATCGACCTGGCCGACAAGGTCATCGTGCTGGAGGACGGCTGCGTCGTGACCGGGCACGCGGCCGGGCAGCAGGCCCTGGCCGCGGACGCCGGGAGCTGATCTGTGCCTGGTCTGGGAGTCTCCTTCCTGGCCCGCCGGGCCAGATCCTCGTGGCTGCTGCTGGCCTGCGTCGCGGTTACCGTGCTGCTCGCCACCGGGCTGGCCACCGTGCTGTGGACGTTCGCCGCCGCGGCGATCCCGGCCGGAGCGGAGCGCATCCTCGCCCCGGCGCCGGGCCGGGTGATCGGGCTCAGCGGCGTGGTCGACGACGCCGCGGGCGTTGCCACCGACTCGCGACAGGTCCGGGCCACGCTGCGGAAGGCCTGGCCCGGCATCGGTTATCAGATGCAGAGCGCGGTGTGGGCGAACCCGGTCCCGCTCTCGCCGCCCCGGGCGGTGCGTGCCGAGGCCAGCCCGGTTCCGGGCACTCCGCAACCGGTCGAATGGCAGCTCCAGCCCGCGGTGCTGGACGGGATCCGTGCCCAGGCGGTGCTGGCCGCCGGGACGTGGCCGGGCCCGCCGCACCGCGGTGAGCCGCTGCCGGTGGCGCTGCCAGCGGCCGTGGCCCGTCGGCTGCACGCGGTACCCGGCTCGGTGCTGAAAGCCGCCACCCGCACTGGGCCGGCCGCGGCCGGGCTGCGCGTCACCGGCCTGTTCCGGGCCAGGAACCCGGCCGCCCCGTACTGGGCGATGGATCTGGTGGGCGTCTCCGGGTTCATGGCTAGCATCCTTCCCGGGCAGGGCCCCCCGGGATCGCTGGTCGTCTACGGCCCGGCGGTGGTGAACCCGGCGGCGTTCCATGGTGGCCTGGCCGCGAGCCAGGGCTCGTGGTTCGTGCTCCCGCAGGCGGCGGCCCTGGCCCGGGGCAACATCGGCGTGCTCGCCCCGAAGACGAGCCAGGCGCTGCCCAGCCTGACCACCTTGATCCTCCCGTCCGGGCTGCAGGTGACCACCCGGCTGCCCCAGGTCCTGGCCGGCATCGCCAGCACGATCGTGCTGGCCAGGTCGCTATTCACCATCGGCGCGCTGGCGTTGCTGCTGGTCGCGGCGGCGGCCCTGGTGCTGGCCGCGCGGCTGCTGGCCAGTATGCGCGACGAGGAGTCCGCGCTGCTGCGGGCGCGCGGCGCGACCAGGTGGCAGCTGATGCGGCCGGTGCTGGCCGAGGCACTGGTCATCGCGGCCGTGGCCAGCGTCGTCGGCGTGCTGGCCGGCGCCCGGCTCACCGGCTCGCTGGCCGGCCTGACCCAGGTCCGCCTGGACAGCTATCAGGCCACCCGGATCAGCCCGCTGGCCTGGCTGTCGGCCCTGATCATGGTGGCGGTGTGTACCGCGGTGATGGCCTGGCCGGCGCTGCATGCCGGGACTCCGGATGCGGCCCGGGCCCGGCAGGGGCGGCAGGCCCGGCTGGCCGGGATCGCCTGGGCCGGCGGCGACCTGGCCGTGGTCGCCCTCGCGGCGCTCGCGGTGTGGCAGCTGCGCGGCTACTCGGCGGTCGCGCACCCGGCCGCCGGGCCGCTCGGCATCGATCCGGCGGTCGCCATCGCGCCCGCGCTCGCACTGGCCGGGGTGGCGCTCATCCCGCTGCGCACCCTGCCGATGCTGGCCCGGGTCACCGACCGGGCTACCGACCACGGCCGGCGGCTGGCCGCGGCCATGGTCAGCTGGCAGATCGCCCGGCGGCCGATCCGCCAGGCCGGGCCGGTGCTGCTCGTCGTCATCGCCACCGCCACCAGCACGCTGGCGCTGGCCGGCTACCAGAGCTGGCACCAGTCGGCCGCCGACCAGGCCGCCTTCGCCGTCGGTGCGGACGTGCGGGTGAACGCCACACCCACGGCGGCACTGAACACCGAGACGATCGCCCGGGAGCGCGGGGTCACCGCCGCGACGCCGGCCAGCAGCACCAGCCTGGGCAGCACGGGCCAGTTGATCGCGCTCGACGCGGCCTCGGCGGGCCGCGCGATCCTGCTCCGCCCCGACCTGTCGCCGGTTCCGGTGAGCACGCTGTGGCAGAGCATCACCCCGCGGCGTGAGCCCGGGCTGGTGCTGCCCGGCCGGCCGGGCCGGCTGCGGGTCCTCGCCACCCTCGGGGCAGGCCCGGGCACGAGCGCGTCGGCCCTTCGGAAGGGGGTCGGCTCAGCCCTGGTCACGGCCTTGGTCCAGGATGCCGACGGAACCACCTACGCGCTGCCTGCCGGGGTCCTGCCCGCCGACGGCCAGCAGCACGCCCTGATCGTCCCGCTGTCCGGTCCGCAGGCCGGCCCGCCCCAGGGCAGCTACCCGATGCGGCTGCTCAGCCTCAGCCTCACCGTTGTCCTGCCGCTGTACCACCCGGCGCGGCCGGCCCCGAACGCCAGCCTCAGCATCGGGCCCCTCGCGGTGGCCGGGCCGGGCCACGGCTCGTTTGGCCGGCCGTTCCGCGACGGTGCCGCCCTGGCCGCGTGGCAGGGTGCGGGGTCCTCGCCCAGCGTGCCGACCGGGCCACCGGGCCAGTTCGAGACGCCCGCCGCGGACGGCGTGCCGCCATCGATCCTGGGCTGGCATCGCGCCGCGGGAGGCAGCCAGCAGCTCACGTTCAATACCGGGCACGATCCGTCCCTATGGATCATGAATAACGAGCTCATCGCGCCCGGCACCATCGTCGGGCAGGTCTCCATCACGGCGCAGCCGCCGCCGGGGTACGTCCCGGCCATCGCCACCAGCGGATACCTGGCTGCCACCCGGCTGCACATCGGATCGATCCTCACTGTCCCGCTCGGCGGATCCAGCGTCCCGCTCCGCATCGTGGCCTCGGTGACCAGGTTCCCGACCGTGTTCGGGCGGAACCAGGCGCTGATCGCCGACCTCGGGGCGGTCAGCGACGTGCTTGCCGCCAACCAGGGGATGCCCTTGCCGGTGACCACGTTGTGGCTGAGCACCCAAGGCGGCCAGGTACCGCATCTGCCCGCCGGGCTGCCCGTCGCCGTCCGGGCCGACCAGGAGGCAACCCTGCTGCACAACGCGCTGCTGACTACGCCCAGGCAGGCCATGCTGGCCATCGGGCTGGCGGCGGTGCTGCTCGGCGTGCTCGGCTTCTCGGTCAGCGTCGCGGCCAGCCTGCGCACCCGCCGGACGCAGCGCGCGGTGTTCGCCGCGATGGGGGTGGGCCGGCGGGCCCAGGCCGGCCAGCTGTGCCTGGAACAACTCGCGCTCAGCCTGCCGGCCGCCGCGGTGGGCCTGCTGGCCGGGATCGGCCTGGCCCGGCTGATGGTGCCCGCCATCACGCTGACCGCTGACGCGGCGGCCCCGTGGCCGCCCGCCCTGCCGGTCCTTCCCCTTGGCCTGGCCGCGGCCCTGGCCCTGGTCACCGCCGCCGTGCCGGCCGCGGCCGCGGCCCTGTCCGTCGCCCGCAGCCCCGACCCGGCCACCCAGCTGCGCGCGGAGACCAGATGAGCACACTGTGGCGGCGGCTGCGCGCCGCCTGGATGACACTGACCGGCACCGGGGCCACGGCCAGCCTTGCGTTCGGCTTGCTGGTGTTCGTCGCCGTGCTGGCCAGCCTGGCGATTCCGCGGGAGAGCATCAGCTTGCGCACCGGGGCGCTGCGGCAGACGGTCGCGGCCGCACCGCGCAGCGACCAGTTTGTCCTCGGGGCGATCGGGCTGACCGATACCTTCAGCCAGCAGGCGGCCCCCCAGATCGCCGCGCTGGGCGCGCGGCTGCGGAACCAGCTGGCCGCGGACGGGCTGCCGATTGCCAGCGACCCGCCGGGCTGGTCCGGCCTGACCTCGGGCTACGCGCCGGTTACCGGTGCGGCCCTGAGCGCCGGGCGCGCCGGGCCGCAGTTCGAGGTGAGCTACCGCTCGGCGCTGGCCCGCTACAGCCACCTCGTGGCCGGGGGCCTGCCGTCCAGTGGCACGGGCCAGGTGGACGGCGTGGTGACCACCGCCACCGCGGCCAGGTTCGGCCTGCGCCCCGGTGCCCGCCTGACCATGGGGCCCGTGCAGCTGGTGATCACCGGGATCATCCGGCCGGTGGACCCGGGGTCCGCGTTCTGGACCGAGGATCCCGCGGCGATCCAGCCCGAGCTGATCCAGCGCTCGACGAGTCAAGCCGCGCACTGGGACGGGGCGGTCCTCATCGGCGCCGCCGGGCTCACGTCCGTCGAGACCGCCCTCAACACCAGCGAGATGCTGCTCACCTGGGAGATCCCGGCCGCGCTGGGCCGGCTCACCGCGGACCAGGCGAGCGCGGTGAGCACGGGCATCGGCAGCCTGGCCTCCTCGGGGTTCGTGATCAGCGGCGGAACCAGGATCCGCGCGGGCGACCAGACCTGCCCAACGGTCTGCCCGAACACGTCCCCCCCCGTCACCATGACGGTCAACTCCCAGATTCCGGCCGTTCTCAGCCCGTTCATCGCGGCGGACAATGCCGTCGCTCCGGTGCTCGCGCTGCTGTACGTCAGCCTGGCCGTGCTGGGCGCGGTGGTGGTGCTGCTCGGCGCCCGGCTGGTGGCGCAGCGCCGCGCCGCGGAGTTCACCCTGATGCGCGCGCGCGGCGCGTCGCTGCGCCAGCTGGCCTGGCTGGTCCTGCGGCCCAGCGCGGTCATCGCCGTGATCGCCGGGGCGGCGGCCGCGGTGCTCGCCATCAGCCTGACCCCCGGCCAGGGCGACCGGCTGGGCTGGTGGCTGGCTGGCGTCACGATCGCGGTGACGCTGGTGGGACCCGTGCTGATCAGCGTGCTCCCGCAGCGGGTGGCGGCGCCGGCCACCGGCCGGCCGGTGCGCCGGGCCAGCGGGCGGACCCGTGCCACCCGGCGGATCGTTCTCGAGGCGGCGCTGGTCGCCGCCTCGGTCGGCGGGCTCGTCGTGCTGCGGAACCAGGGCCTGTCGGCCGGGAACATGACCCTGTTCCCGGCCGCGGCGCCGGTGCTCGTCGCCATCCCGGTGGCCGTCATCGTGCTGCGCTGCTACCCGCCCGCCGCCCGCGCGCTGGCCCGGATCGCCGGCCGGTCGCGCGGGGTGGCCGCGTTCGTCGGCCTGGCCCGGGCCACCCGCACCCCGCCCGGCGCCGGCCTGCCGGCGTTCGCCCTGGTGCTGGTGCTCAGCATGGTGGCCTTCGCCGCCATGATCAGCACGTCGGTCACCCGTGGCCAGGTGGCGCAGTCCTGGCGGCAGGTCGGCGCCGACGCGGTCATCGAAGCTCCCAACGGGCAGGCGTTCCCGCCGGGGCTGCAGCGCCAGATCGCCGCGCTGCCGGGGGTTTCCGCCACCGCTACCGGGGTGGTCTACGGCGCGACACTGACGGCCACCGGGGGCGAGCTGACCGCGGTGTTCGTCAGCCCGGCACAGTACGCGGCCGTGACCGACCAGGCACCGGGCGCCCGGTTGCCGCTGGCCGCGCTGTCCGGCACCAGGCACGCCAGCGCGCAGGGGGGCGTGCCGGCGGTCGCCACCGCCGCGGCCGCCGGGCTCGTCGGCACGCAGCCAGCCCAGATCAGCCTGGGCAGCCAGACCATGACCATCCAGGTGACCGGGCGGATCAGCGGCGTCCCCGGCATCGGCGCAACCAACGTCGCGCTGCTGCCCGTGGCAGCGCTGGGGCCGCCACCCCGGCCCACGCCAAGCCTGATGCTGGTGGACGGATCCGGGCTGGATGCCGCGCGGCTGCGCGCGGACGTCAGCCACGGGCTGCCGGGCGGGACGGTAACGCTGCGCTCCACGGCCCTGGCCGCGATCACCGGGGCGCCGGTGCCACGGGCGGCGCAGGTGGCCCTCGCGCAGGGAATGGCCGCAGCGGCCGGGTTCGGCGCGCTGGTCCTGCTGCTGTCGCTGGTCCTCACCGCGCGAACCCGGGACATGACGCTGGCCCGGCTGGCCACGATGGGGATGCGGCGCTGGCAGGCTCAGCTAGTCCTGGCGGCCGAGACGCTGCCCCAGGTGGTAGCGGCCGCCGTCGGCGGCATCGCCTGCGCGTGGCTGCTGGTGCCGCTGGTCGGGCCGTCGGTCAACCTGGAAGCATTCACCCAGGTCGGCCCCGGCGTCGCGGTGGTTCCCGCGCCGGGCCCGCTGGTCGCCTCGGCCATTGGGCTGGTGCTGGCCGCGCTGCTCGTGCTGGCCGCCCAGGCCGTGGTCAGCTACCGCCGTGGCAGCGCCAGGGCGCTGCGGATCGATGACTGAAGCCGACTGAGGGAGCCCAGGCAGATGACCGAATCCGGCCGCATCGCCCCGCCACCCGCCGGGGGTGGCGGGCTTACCGAAGGTTTCCCCCAGGACCAGCCGCTCACCGGCGCGGACGCGATGATCGTCTGTGACCGGCTGGTCCGGATCTACTCCGGGGACGGCATCGAAGTGCAGGCTCTGCAGGGGCTGGACCTGCTGATCGAAGAGGGGGAGCTGACCGCGCTGATCGGCGCGGCGGGCAGCGGCAAGTCCACGCTGATGAACATCCTCGCCGGGCTGGACGCACCGACCGCGGGGGCGGTGTGGGTGGCCGACCACAACCTGGGCGCGATGACGGCCAAAGAGCGGCTGGCCTACCGGCGGCGTACCGTCGGCTTCATCTGGCAGCAGACGTCGCGGAACCTGCTGCCCTACCTGACGGCCCGGCAGAACGTGCTGCTGCCGATGCGGCTCAGCCGGCATGGCCGCCGGGAGCGGCTGCGCCGCGCCGGTTTCCTGCTCGACACCCTCGGCATCGCGTACTGCGCCGACCGGGCGCCGGACCGGCTATCCGGCGGTGAGCAGCAGCGGGCGGCCATCGCCACCGCGCTGGCCAACGAGCCCAAGGTGCTGCTGGCCGACGAGCCCACCGGCGAACTCGACTCGTCCACCGCCCAGGACGTGTTCTCCGCCCTGCAGACCGCCAACACCGAACTCGGCGTCACGGTGCTGGTGGTGACCCACGACCCGGCCGTGTCCTCGCAAGTCCGCCGGACGCTCGCCATCCGGGACGGCCGGACGAGCAGCGAGACGATCCGGCACGCGGCCACCGACGAGCACGGCCAGACCGCGCTGCACGCGCGTGAGTACGCGACGCTGGACCGCGCCGGCCGGATTCAGCTCCCGCGCGAGATGACCAGGCGCCTGCGCATGCGAACCCGGGTCCAGCTGCAGGAGGAACCCGATCACATCGGGGTCTGGCCGGACCAGGCCGATGCGGACCGGGATCACCGCGCACCGGATTCGTAACGCCGGGTGGCGGCCTGATCCCGGTCCGTCTAGCCCGAAGTTGCCGTAGCTCCGCGTAAGGATCGTGGCTCTGACGTGGGGTAAGTGCGTGGCCCGGTCGCTCGGCTGTAGCCAAAACAAGTGGCGTGTCGTCGAGCTGGTGACAGATGTTCTGCCCTATAGTTACTGATATGGGCCATCAGCCAGCGGCGATGCACGTGGCCAGGATACGGAGCAGCCACACGGACAGCCAGGGCCGCCGCCGCGACTATGAGTCCCGCTATCTGCGGCGTACCTACCGCGACGGCGGCAAGGTCCGCCATGAGACCCTAGCCAACCTGTCCGCCCTGCCCGCCAGCACCGTCGATGCGATTGAGGCGGCGCTGAAGGGCACGCCGCTGGTGCCGGCCGGGCAAGCGGTGGCGATTACCGCCGCACTGCCGCACGGGCACGTCGCCGCGGTGCACGCCATGGCCCGGCAGCTGGGCCTGCCCGCCCTGCTCGGCCCGGCCGGCCGCCAGCGGGACCTGGCCCTGGCGCTGGTCGTCTCCCGGGTCATCGCCCCGGCCTCCAAGCTGTCCACCCTGGCCTGGTGGGACGACACCACCCTCGGCGGTGACCTTGGCGTCGCCGCGGCATCCACCGATGACATCTACGCCGCGATGGACTGGCTGGCGGGCCGGCAGGACGCCATCGAGGCCGCCCTGGCCCGCCGGCACCTGGGCCCCGAAGCGAACCCCTCGCGGATGGCGCTGTTTGACCTGTCGTCCTCATGGCTGGAAGGCCGGTGCTGCCCGCTGGCCGCCCGCGGCTACTCCCGCGACGGCAAGAAAGGCAAGCTGCAGATCGAATACGGGCTGCTCACCGACCCCGCGGGCCGGCCGGTGGCGGTGCGGGTGCTGCCCGGCAACACCGGCGACCCGGCCGCGTTCACCACCATCGTGCAGGTGGTCCGGGAGAAATTCGCCCTGGCCCGGATGGTCATGGCCGGCGACCGCGGGATGATCACTTCCGCCCGGATCGAGGCGCTGAACGCCGCGGAGGACGGTACGGAGCCGCCCGGCGGCAGCTACGGGTGGATCACCGCGCTGCGCGCCCCCGCCATCCGCAAGCTCATGGCCGAGGACGGCCCGCTGCAGCTGTCGCTGTTTGACCAGCAGGATCTCGCCGAGATCACTTCCAGGGATTACCCCGGGGAGCGGCTGGTCGCCTGCCGCAACCCGGTGCTGGCCGCCGACCGGGCCCGCAAGCGGGAGGACCTGCTGCAAGCGACCGAGAAACTGCTGGCCCCGCTCATAGCCCGGGTCGCCGCCGGGCGGCTGGCCGGCGCCGCGAAGATCGGCGTCGAGGTGGGCAAGGTGATCACCAAGTACAAGACCGGCAAGCACTTCGAGGTCACCATCACCGGCGGCAGCCTGGCCGTGACCCGCCGCCAGGGCCAGATCGACGCCGAGGCCGCCCTGGACGGGTTCTACGTGCTGCGCACCCCTGTCCCCGCCGCCGAACTGGACGCCCCCGCCGTGGTAACCGCCTACAAGAACCTCAAATATGTCGAGCGCGACTTCCACTCCATCAAATCCGGCGACCTGGACCTGCGGCCCGTCTTCCACCGGCTGGAAGAACGCGTCAAAGCCCACGTGCTGATCTGCATGCTCGCCTGCTACCTCACCTGGCACCTGCGCCGCGCGTGGGCGCCGCTGACCTTCACCGACGAGAACCCGCCCGCCCCCGACAACCCGGTCGCCCCCGCCCGGCGGTCCCCCCACGCCCAGGCCAAGGCCTCCGCCCAGCACGGCCCAGCCGGGCGCCCCTACCGCAGCTTCCGCGGCCTGCTCGGCCACCTGGCCACCCTGACCCGCAACCAGGTCCGCTTCACCGGCGCCGCCACCACCGTACCCATGCTTACCGAGCCCACCCCCACCCAGCGGCAGGCCTTCGACCTGATCGGCACCACCATCCCGCTCACTTTGAAGTAGCCAGAACACCACCGGCCAACCCGGGCGAAACACCAAGTCAAGCCAGGAACCACCCCCCAAACAGGCCGTAACTTCGGGCTAGCCGCGGGCCAGCCGGGGGACGAGCACCTGCGCGTTGGGGCTTCCCCAGCCCGTCACCGGGTCCCATCCGGGACCGGCGTGGTAACCGTCGCTGACCGGGCCGAGGGTCAGGTTGTCACCGGTCGTAACGTCGTGGAAGGCCTGGTGGTAGCTCGCGCTGCGGGCGATGCGGTAGAGGGCTGGGTTGACGAAGCCCAGGCCGCGCTGGGCGTCCTGGTCGGCCAGCGCCATGAGCCCGGCCCACAGCGCCGTAGCGGCACTGGTCCCGGGGGCCGCGTTGACCGCTGACTGCCTGCCACTGGCCAGCACGACCGGGAGGCCGCCCTGCTGGTTGGCGTCACCGGCGACGTCCGGCACGCCCCTCATCTTCGCGATACCGGGGACGCCAGCCTGGTAGGCGGGACGGGGGTAGAGGTGGCTGAAGCCGCCCCCCGATGCTCCGGGGGTCACATCGAAGCTGCCGGTGGCGCCATTCCAGGTCGTCTCGCTCACGTAGCTGCCGGTCACGGGGTTCGCGGTGAGTGTGGTGCCGCCGACGGCCAGCGCGAGCGGGTCGGAGGCCGGCAGACTGACCTCCCTGACCACGGTGCCCCCGTAGGAGTTGCTGACCGAACCGTCGTCGCCCGAGCTGGCGGCCACCGTGACGTGCTGCGCGGCCGCGCCCTTCAGTATGGAGTGCAGCTCGGCCACCTGAGCCGGGCTGAAGAAGTGCTCTCCCAGGCTCCAGCCGATCGACGCCACGTCAGTGCCGGAGACGGCGAGCCGGAGCGCGGCGATCATGTCCGCGGTCGCGGTCGCCTGGCTGTCCAGGACGGTGGCGGGCAGCGACACCACGCGGAGGGTGGCGGCGGGGGCGACCGCGTGCACGACCTCGAGGTCCTGGGCTCCCCCGGCCGATACCTGCCAGGGCGAGGCCGCCCCGGCCTGGGTGGTCACGGCCTGGATTCGCGCGGCGGGCAGCCGGAACATGCGGTCGAATGCGGCCAGATCCTGGCGGATGTCGGTGGTTGCCGGGGCCGGACCAGGAGGCGGGGTGGCCGGGGCAGTGGGTGCCCCGGCTCCCGGCTGGTTGGGGGGCTGGGGCGGGGCCAGGACCGTCACCGTCTCGCCCCGGCCGTCGACCCCGCTGTCCAGCAAGGGCCGGATGCCATACGCGACCCGGAACAGGTTCGGGGCGTAGCAGGTGGCCGGGGGGACCAGGCAGCCGGAAGCGGCGCTGAGCGGCGCCGGGCTAGCCGGCCCGTGCTTGGCCGGGTGGGCTGGGTGGGCTGGGCTTCCCGTGCATCCCGCCACCAAGGCCCCGCCCAGGAGCAGGGCGAGGGCGGGCAGCGGCGCCCGCCGTGACCGGATCAGCCGGGCTGGAACGTTGTCGTGGCTCACACCCGTTAACCCGCAGGTGGCGGCAAACGCTTACCCGGCCCGGCCGGATTCCGCCGCGATCCGGCCCGGGGTGGCCCGGCTTGCGGGGTCAGCCTGGGACCACCCCGACGTCGCCCAGGCCAGCGGCCTGCACCGGGCCCTCGATCTGGGATGCGTCGCCAACCAGGATCGTGACGAGGCGGTTCTCCGGGAACGCCGCGACCACCGTGGCGGTTGCCTCGGCGGTACCTGTCCCGGGCAGGCGCGCGTACAGCTGCGCCTGGTAGTCGTCCGGCAGGTGCTGTTCCACCTGGTCCGCGAGTGTGTTGGCGACCGGCGCCGCCCGCTCGTATTCAAGTGGCGCGACACCGACCAGGTTCTGCACCGCCGTATCGCGCTCGGCCTGGGTCAGGCCGTCCGCGGCGAGCGTGTGCAGCACCGCCCGCAGGTCGTTCAGCGCCGGGCCGGTGGACGCCGTGTCCACGGAACCGCTGATGGCGAGCACCGACGCGCCCGCCGCGGTGTCCGGGGCACCCGGCGCCGGCGACCGTAGCACCTGCTCGAAGGCCCGCACCCCGTAGGTGTAGCCCTTCTCTTCGCGCAGCACCCGGTCCAGCCGGGAGGTGAGCGTGCCGCCCAGGCAGTAGGTGCCGAGCACCAGGGCCGGCCATACCCGGTCGTGCCGGTCCGGGCCGGTCCGCCCGATGAGCAGCTGCGTCTGGACGGCACCAGGCCGGTCGACGATCACCACGCGGCCGGTGTCATCGGCGGTCACCGGCGGCGTGGGCGGGGGCTCGGCGGCAGCGCCGGTCCATCCGCCGAGCGTGCCGGCCAGCACCGCATCCAGGTCGGTGCCGGTCAGGTCGCCCACGATGACCGCGGTCGCGGTGGCCGGCCGCACGTGCGCCTGGTAAAGCGCGCGCACCGCCGCCGCGTCGATCCGCGCCACGGTGTCCTCGCTGCCCTTGCGCGGCCGGGACAGCCGCGACGACGCCGGGAACAGCTCCCGGGAGAGCTGCCGGGCCGCCCGCCGGGCGGGGTTGGCCAGCTCGAGCGGAATCTCGTCCAGGCGGTTGCGCACCAGCCGGTCGATCTCGCTGGCTGCGAACGCGGGCGCCCGCAGCGCCTCGGCGAGCAGCGCGAGCGCCCTGGCCAGGCGGGAGACGGGAACCTCCAGCGAGACACGCGCGCCGAGGTAGTCGGCGTGCGCCCGCAGCGTCGCGCCGCAGCGCTCCAGCTCGGCGGCGAACTCCTCAGCCGTGTGCTGGGCGGTGCCCTCCGACAGCGCATCCACCATGACCGTGGCGATCCCGTCGAGCCCGTCGGGCTCGACGTCCAGCGGCACGCTCAGGCAGATCTCCACCGCCACCACCTGCTGCCCGGGCCGGTGGCAGCGCAGCGTGGCCAGCCCGTTGCCGAGGCCCCCGCGCTCGGGCGTGGGGAACGCCCAGGGCCTCGGCTGCCCCGGGGCCGGCTGGGGGTGGAAGTCCATGGTCACGGCGGCGTCCGTCACGGCCTGGCTCCTTCCGGCTGGCCGTTCTCCCCGGCGGCGGCCTGGCTGGCCTGGCCGGCTGCCGTGCCCACGGCGGGCACCCGGTCGTACACCAGCACGGCCCGGTTGCCGGGGCGAAGCCGCGCCGCGGCAATGGCCTGGATCTCCCCGGCCGTGATGTCCAGGAGCCGGTCGATAGCGGTGAACGCGAGCTGCGGGTCGCCGAACAGCACCGTGTACCGGCACAGCGCGTCGGCCCGGCCCGCGGCCGTGCTCAGCCGGTCCAGCCACCCGCGTTCCAGCAGGGCCTGGGCCCGCTCCATCTCCTCGGCCGTCGGCGCCTGAACGCCCAGCCGGGCCAGCTCCTCGTCGACGGCCGCCCCGATCTCCGGGATGCCGGCATCCCCGGAGGCCTTCACGTCCAGCCAGCCCAGCGAGGGCGCACCAGCCAGCCGCAGCAGCCCGAAGCCTGCGCTGATGGCGGTACGGTCGCGCCGCACCAGCCGGTTGTAGAGCCGGGACGACAGGCCGTCGCCAAGCACGGTGAGCGCCACGTCGGCCGCGTCGCACTCGCGCGTGCCGTCGCGCGGCATCCGGTAGGCGGCCATCAGCGCACGCGCCGGGACCTCCTCCTGGATCTCCACGCGCAGCTCCGCGCCGATGATGCCGGGGAGCGTGCCGTCGCGGGGCGGGACCTTGCCGCCGTGGGACGGGATGGAGCCGAAGTATTTCTCGGCCCATCGGCGTGTCTGCTCCGGGTCGATGTCGCCGGCGACGGCCAGGACCGCGTTGTCCGGCGCGTAGTTCGCGCGGAAGAACGCGCGCGCGTCGTCCAGCGTCACCGCGTCCAGGTCGGCCATGGAGCCGATGGGCGTGTGGTGGTACGGGTGGCCCTCGGGGTAGGCCAGTGCGGTCAACCGCTCGAACGCGGTGCCGTAGGGCACGTTGTCGTAGCGCTGCCGGCGTTCGTTCTTGACCACGTCACGCTGGTTCTGCAGCGACTCCTCGTCCAGCGCGGCCAGCAGCGAGCCCATCCGGTCCGCCTCCAGCCAGAGCGCCAGTTCCAGCTGGTGGGCGGGCATGGTCTCGTAGTAGTTGGTGCGCTCGAAGCTCGTCGAGCCGTTGAGGGAACCGCCTGCGCCCTGGACCAGCTCGAAGTGGCCGTTTCCCTTGACCTGCGCCGATCCCTGGAACATCAGGTGCTCGAAAAGGTGCGCCAGCCCCGTCCGGCCACTGACCTCCTGCCGCGAGCCGACGTCATACCAGAGGCAGACCGCTGCGACCGGAGTCAGATGGTCCTCAGAGAGCACCAGGCGCAGCCCGTTGCCGAGACGGTGCTCGGTCGCTCTCAGGCCGCCGGAACCGGCCCGCTGGATGGCCGCGTGACCCACAGGCGTGCACGTCCCTTCGATCGCACGGAGATGAGGTACTGCCACTGTAGGCAAGGAACCTCCCGGGCCTGCCGACCGGCACCCAGGTCAGGCTCCGGCCAGGGTGACGGCCAGGGATGTCACGGGCGCGACGTGCCCGTCCGTCACGCGATCGTGAGGCGATACCAGCTCGTCCAGGAAAGGGAGCAGATCCCATGTCCAGCGAAACTGAAATCCGTCCGCTCCGCGTCGAGGCCCCGCAGCAGGAGGTCGCCGAGCTGCGCCGGAGGGTCGCGGCCACGCGGTGGCCCGAGCGCGAGACGGTGGCCGACGATTCGCAGGGCGTGCGGCTTGAGATGATGCAGGATCTCGCGCGCTACTGGGTGGCAGACTACGACTGGCGCAAGTGCGAGGCGAAGCTGAATGCCCAGCCGAACTTCATGACCGAGATCGACGGGCTGGACATCCATTTCATCCACGTGCGTTCCCGGCACGACAACGCGCTGCCGCTGATCGTCACCCACGGGTGGCCTGGCTCGATCATCGAGCAGCTGAAGATCATCGAGCCGCTCACCAATCCCACCGCGCACGGCGGGAGCGCGGCGGACGCGTTCCATCTGGTGATTCCCTCGCTGCCGGGTTACGGCTTCTCCGCCAAGCCGGCCGCCACCGGGTGGGATCCCACCCGCACCGCACGGGCCTGGGTTGAGCTGATGAAGCGCCTCGGATATACCCGGTTCGTGGCCCAGGGCGGCGACTGGGGGGCGGCCGTCACCCAGTCGATGGGCATCCAGGCCCCGCCGGAGCTGCTCGGCATTCACTCCAACATGCCCGGTACCGCCCCCGCCGCGATCAACAAGGCGGTCCAGCGCGGCGACCCGCCGCCGCCGGATCTCTCCGGTGAGGAGAAGAGCGCGTTCGAGCAGCTGAGCACGTTCTACGCCAAGCACGTGGCCTACGCCCAGATCATGACGACGCGCCCGCAAACGCTGTACGGGCTGGCGGACTCACCCGCCGACCTCGCGGCGTTCATGCTGGACCACGGCGACGGTACCGGCCAGCCGGGGCTCGTCGAGAAGACCCTGGACGGAAGCTATCCGAGCGCGCTGACCCGGGACGACCTCCTCGACAACATCACGCTCTACTGGCTGACCAACACCGGGGTCTCCTCGGCCCGGCTGTACTGGGAGAACAAGGCGGACTTCTTCGACGCCAAGCCCATCACGATCCCGTTCGCCATCAGTGTGTTCCCCGACGAGCTCTACCAGGCCCCGCGAAGCTGGGCCGAGCGCGCCTACCCCAACAACCTCATCCACTACAACCGGCTCGACCGGGGTGGCCACTTCGCGGCCTGGGAACAGCCCGGCCTGTTCACCGCCGAAATGCGGGCCTCGTTCCGGTCACTCCGCTAGTCCCCGGGCGGGGGATAATGAGCCTATGGCAAGCGGGCTGACCCGGTGCGGGCACTGCGGTCAGGCAAACCGGGTGCCGGCCGCGGCGCCCGGGACGCCCCGCTGCGGCAAGTGCCATCAGCCGCTGCCGTGGATCACCGACGCCGACGACACCACGTTCGGGGAGATCGCGGAGGCGGCCAGGATTCCCGTCATCGTGGATTTGTGGGCGCCGTGGTGCGGGCCCTGCCGGATGGTCAGTCCCGCGCTTGAGCAGCTGGCCCGCGACCTGGCCGGCCGGGTGAAGCTGGTCAAGGTTAACGTCGACGTCTCGCCGCGGATCTCGCAGCGGTTCGAGGCGCAGGCCATCCCAACCCTGCTGGTACTCAAGGGCGGACGGGTGGCCGCCCGGCAGACAGGCGCCGCCCCGCTGGCTGCCCTGCGGGCCTGGGCCGAGAACGCGCTGGCCGCGGCCGCCCCCTGAATTGGTCTTGGCCGCCCTCAGGTGGCTGGGCCGTCTGTCTCAGGTTCCGGAGATTGCCGCTCCCTCGCTTGCCCCGGCGCGCGGGTGGCGGTGCACGACCACGCAGGCGATCACAGCGGACGCCGCCGCGAGCCCCAGGGCGACGTACGGGAAGGCGCTATAGGGGGCGGGCTGCCCGGGCTGGCACAGCTCGACGAACGGGACGATCAGGGTGACGGACCCCAGGGCCGGAACCACCACGTGGCGGAGCAGCGAAAACGAGTCCCGGTGGCGGCGCCGTATGAACACGGGCAGGGAGAGCATGGTGAGGAAGTAGACGAACAGGATCACGATCGTCGCCATCGTCGAGCACTCCGCATACAGGCCCACCGGGTTCATCGATCTCATGTCCCCGGTGATGAGGCGGGACAGCCACCAGACTCCGATGATCCCCAGCCCGCCGGCCGTCATGAAAAGCAGCGCGTTGACCGGCGTGCCATACCGCGGGCGAATCTGGCCGAGCTTGGCCGGCAGCAGTCCCGTCCGGCCGCCGTCGAAGAGCATGCGTGACTGGGAATCGGCCCCGGCGATCAGGGTAGCGAGCACAGAGACGATACCGGCGATCCACGCCAGCACGGCCGCCCCGCCGAGGTAGTGATCGGCCACGGTCAGAAACGGGACCGATGAGCGGCCGATGGAGGAGACGTCGTAATGAAAACCGGTAATGGTCGCGTAGCTGAAGAAGACGAACAGGGCGGCCGCGATCGCGACCGAGATGTAGAGCGCCCTGGGAATCGTGCGGCGTGGATCGCGGGCCTCCTCGGCGAGCGCGGGGCCGTTTTCCCATCCGATGAACATGAACAGGGCCAGCGGGAAGCCCGCCGAAAGGCCGGCCAGGCCACCGGTGAGGTGTGCCCAGGAGAACGGTATCCCCGACAGGGCGGCACGCTGATCGACGAGGACCAGGAGGCACACCGCGGCCATGACCGCCACCTGCATCAGCACCGCCGCGCCCACCGCGGTGGTGGACAGCTTGACCCCGCGCGCGGTGAGCCAGATCGCGGCGGCGGTGAGGACCAGGGAAAACGGCCCCCACCAGGGATGCCATGAGGTGAATTGCGCGAGGGTCAGGGCCAGCAGCCCGCCCGACATGGTGAACACGGCCGCGATGGCGACGGTGTACCCCACCGTGACCAGCAGGGCCGTTGCGACACCGGCTCTAGCTCCCAGCGCGGTTTCGACATAAGTAATGAAGCTGCCCGCCGAGGGCTCCGCCCGGGTGAACTCGGCCACCGTAAAAGCCAGGCACGCCACGGCCACGGTAGCGGCGAGGATCGTCAGCGGGGCGGCGACACCGGCGGTTACCGCGATCACCCCGAACCCGAAGTAGAAGTCAATCCCGGGCCCGATATTCGCGACCGTCGAGGCCGTCACGGCGGCGGTACCGAGCTGGCCGGACCTGAGGCGGTCTCCGCTCTGGCTCGCCACGTGTCCCCCCCGTCGGTCCGCCGGTCGCCAGCAGGTGAGGTTCCTGCGGCCGGGCGCCCGGCACAGGTGGCAACGCCCCCCGGCCGCTGCCGAGCCGGACTGGCCAACCGAGTTTCTGGCCCGGGTGGGGCGTTACCGGCCAGGGGCGGGGAAGGACCTCATACTAACGGCGGCAGGACTGGGTGTACTGCGTCGTGAGGGGGTTCAGCTGATGGCCGGTGATGAAGAGAGCACACCCGGCATGGTTCCCGGCATGGTTGACGCGCTCATGGCGCAGCTGCGCGTCATCACCGCCGGGCTGGAGACCGTGGCCCGGTCCGGTGCGCACGTGCCGTCGTCGGTGTCGCGCGCTTTCCCGCTGCCCGGCGCTCTGTCAGCGACCCAGCTGACCGCGATCGCGGCCAGCGTCGCCGCGCAGCGGCGCAGCATCGGGGCGCTGCAAGCCCAGCTGTCCGCGTTCGACGAGCAGCTGGCGGTGCTGGAGCAGATCCTCGGCCCGCTAGCGGAGTGGAGCAGCACCTGGGCCGGGCTTGAGCAGCGGCTGCTGAACATGCCCCGTCTCCCGGAGTCCCCGGGGGGGCCGGGGGGCCACGACAACGAATGACACGGGAAGCGTTCCGCGCTTGGACGCTGGTGTGCGCACCGAGGAGCGCCGCGCACACCAGCACGGTCCATGACCGCAATGCGGCACCCGCAAGCTGGCTACCGTCGCCGGCTACCGGCGCGGTTCTTACGCGATGAGTGGGCCGTATGCACTGCCACTGCGACCACGGCTGCCATCATCGCGGCCACGAGCAGGAAGAACAATTCAAAATGGCCGGTCAGCACCGGTGCCGCCAGCACCAGCAGCGCGAGTGTCGCACAGGCGCATGAATTGACGACGTTGTTCTCCGGGTGGGGGGACTGCGCCCGGGCCGGCTTCCGTGGCGGCTGGGTTGCCATCAGCCCGGCGGGCATGTCGGCAGTGAGCTCAGCCAGCTCGGCATAGGTCCGCGAAGCCAGCGTCTGGCTCACCCGCGCATCGAACTCGTCCTTGGCCAGCCGGCCCTGGACGAACGCGACCTTGAGCACTTCGAGCACGTGCTCGCGGTCGGCATGAGACGCCCGCAGGCTGCCGCGGCGGGCCGCGGCAGCTGCCATGCCGTCTTCCAGCTTTCCCGTCACCGGCGCCTCCCCGATGCCAGAAAGCGTAGTTCGGTTTGCCCCCAGTGGCTATCCTCGCCGCCGCCAGGGCACGCCAGGCGGCGGCCGCGGCTCAGCTCTGGGTCAGGTAGCCGTACCGCTCGCGGAAAGCGCTGGGCGTGAGCCCCGAAGCGGCGGCGATCGGGCCGAGCTTCCCCCGATCCTCGAGATCCTCGCGGTCCAGCCGGATCATGTACTCGCGGGCCACCTGGTACGAACTCGACCCGACGTTCACCAGCCGGATCCGCACCCGCCCCGTGTCGGGGTCGTTGAACGACCCGAAGGGCAGCGCCACCATGTGCCCCTCCTGGATCGTGACCATGCCGCCGGACTCGCCGTCCTCCAGCCGCTTCAGGTAGTCCACGGCACTGTAGCCAAGGTCGCGGGTGTACTCGATGTCGAATGGGATGGGGGGCGCGCACCGCAGCTCGTAGCCGATGTTCTTGCCCTCGACCGTGACGCTGGCCCCGCGCTCTTTGAAGCGGTCCTTGACCAGTTTCGCCAGCAGGCGATCGAGCTCGAGCTCGGCCAGCCGGACGTGGCCGTGCTCGTCCCGCTCGACCTCCGGCATGGCTCTCTGGAGCTCGTCCTGGGGAAGGCGCAGGCCGATGCCCTCGGCGAGTATCGCCACGCCGAAGGGGCGGCCATGGGCGATCCGCTTGAGCATCGAGGTCTCCAGGACGTCCACCAGGCGCGACAGCCGGATGGGCTCGTCGCGGGGGAACTCCTCGGCGATCACCGTGAGCGTGGCCCCGGCCGACTTCCCGATGCCAACTGCCAGGTGACCGGCCGAGCGGCCCATGGCCACCACCAGGTACCACCGCTGGGTGGTGATGGCGTCGGTCATCAAGTTGTTGACGAGCTGGACCCCCACGCTGCGGGCGGTCTCGAAGCCGAACGTTGGCACGCCGCCCGGTAGCGGCAGGTCGTTGTCGATGGTTTTCGGCACGTGCGCCACGCGGAGGGTCCCCCCGGCCGCCTCGGCCAGCCGGGACGCCGAGAACGCGGTGTCGTCCCCGCCGATCGTGACGAGGGCCTCGATCCCCAGCTTCTGCAGCGACCCGAGGCAGGCGTGCAGCCGCCAGTCCGGGTCGTCGGCGTCCTCGTCCCGCACGGTCGGGTTGGCCCGCGAGGTCCGGATGATCGACCCGCCCTGGAGATGGATTCTCGATACGTCCGTAATGGAGAGGGGCCGCGCCTCCTCGGTCCGGCCCTCGATGAGGTGCTGAAAGCCGTCCATGATGCCCAGGACGTCCCACCCCGAATTCCGGGCCTCGATCGTGGCCGCAGAGATGACTGAGTTCATCCCAGGAGCCGGGCCGCCGCCGCACAAGATCCCCAGTTTCACGCCGCCCATCGTTTCAGCGCCGGAGCCATCCTGACAAGCGGGCGCGCCCGCGGACCCGCGCCCGCGGACCCGCGCCCGGGCCGTTTCCGCACCGCTGCCCGCGCCGGGCCAGCGCTGCGCGGCAGCTCTGGCCCGGCACCTGCCCGGCACCCGGCCTACACTCGGTTCCCGTGACGACTGGAGGCGGGGAGGCCGGCCCGCAGATATTTAACATCCTGCGCGGGGAGGCCAGCCAGGTCCGGTCCACGCCTTTCGGGGACGTCGGGACCGTATTCTCCGGGCCGGGCCTGGAAATGGTCTGGGTGAGCAAGCTGGCCGAGCCCATCGATGAGGGCTGGTTCTCCGCCGCGGAGGTTGACCTCATCCTGGTCGTTCAGGGTCAGCTGAAGTTCGAGTTTGAGTCATCCGGGCAGCCGGACTGCGTGCTGGGTGTGGGAGAGGTGCTTGTCCTGCCCGCTGGGGCGCGCTGCCGTGCTTACCGGTGGCCACGCGACTCGCGCCAGGCGACTGTCTTTGTCGCCGCTTACCCGGCGGGCGGCAGCCGGCCGGCCACCGGGCACGGCGGGCAGCACGAGGCCACCCGGCTTCCTGGCCAGTGATTGCGCCTGGCCCAGCCGCCGGGCACCACGGTGCGTACCGGCTCAGCGGATGGGATCCGCCGCCGGGGAGCCGTTCAGTGGTGTGATCCCGGCTGTGCTGGCTGGCTGGCCTTCTGGCAGGGCGGAGGGCGGGGCGGCGGTCGGGGCTGGCAAGGCGGTGGTCTCGTCAGCCCCGGCGTCCGCCGGGGCCGGGATGTCGGGCAGGGACGTACGGTCGAAGAAGCGCAGCAGTTCCACCGGGAAGGGCATGACGAGGGTGCTGTTCTTCTCGGCGGCGACCTCGACGACGGTCTGCAGCAGCCGCAGCTGCAGGGCGGCCGGGTCAGCAGCCATGACGCTAGCGGCCTGGGCCAGCCTCTTGGACGCCTGGTATTCGCCGTCCGCGGCGATGATCCGGGCGCGGCGCTCCCGTTCGGCTTCTGCCTGCCGGGACATGGAGCGTTTCATCGATTCGGGCAGGGAAATGTCCTTGACTTCGACGCGTTCCACCCGGATCCCCCACGGTCCCTCGGTGGGAGCGTCGATGACGTCCTTGAGCTCGGCGTTGACGTGCTCCCGCTCGGACAGGAGCTGGTCCATGTTGCTGCGCCCGGTGACCGCCCGGAGCGAGGTCTGGGCCACCTGCGCGACCGCGAGCTGGTAGTTCTGCACGTTGATGATCGCCTTGAGCGGGTCCACGACCCGGTAGTACACGACCGCGTCCACCTTGAGGGTGACGTTGTCCCGGGTGATGGTCTCCTGCGCGGGCACGCCCACCACCGCGATCTGCATGTTGACCTTGACCAGCCGGCTGCTGAACGGGTTGATCCAGATCAGGCCCGGCTTGCGCACGCCGGGCAGGGCCTGCCCCCAGCGGAACACGATGCCTTGCTCGTACTGGCGGATGATCCTGAAGCCGAACACACCGGCCATCCCAACCCCCGGCCAGGCTGCGCCGGGTTAGCTGGCCCGCGGACGGCGCCAGCGTGACTGCCGGCGTTCGAGATGCCCACGGCCCGGTTTCATCATCACACACCACGGTGCCCGGTCAGAACGCCCATCAGCGGATCAGCCTGCTGGGCCGGTGACCGGGCCGGCTCAGCTCGCGGGTAGCTCCGGCGGTGCTGGTGAGCCTGAGCCGATTTCGGCCTTGAGCGCGGCGAGTTCCTTGTCCACCCCGGCGGCTGCCCCGGCTTCGTCGAGTTCCTGCTGGATGTCATCGGTGTCACCCCCGACGTCTTCGAGCACTCCTGATGCGAGCAGCTCATCTACTGCACCGGCGCGGGCCTGCATCGTGGTGATCTTGTCCTGGGCCCGCTGGAGTTCGGCCCCCGGGTCACCCGCGGTCTGCGAGATCCCGGCGGCGCTCTCGCCCACCGAACTCTCGGCCTTGGCCGCGGTGTACTGCGCCTTCAGTACTTCCTTCTGCGTCCGGAAGTTGTTCACCCGCTTCTGCAGCGCGTCGAGGGTGTGCTCCAGCTTCTCCTCCTGTTCGGCGAGCTGCTGGTGCTGCGACTCCATGGCGTCGATCTGGGCCTGGGCGGCGGCTTTGCGGGACAGTGCCTCCCGGGCCAGGTCCTCCCTGTCCTGGGAGAGCGCTGCCTTAGCCTGGTCCTGGAGATGATCCACCGAGTGCTGGAGCTGCTGTTCCTGCAGCTCAATCTGCTTGCGTGACGCCGCGATGGACACCAGCCCCCGGCGCACCTGGGTGATCTGATCGAGCATCTGCTCGTAGGACAGATCAAGCATCTCGTCGGGTTTCTCAGCGGCGTCGAGCGCCTTGTTGGTCTTGGCCTGGACAATGTCGTGGGCCCGCTGGAAAAGACTCATGCCGGCCTGCTCCCTGTGATGGTGGGCTGAGCCCGCGCCGATTCGCGCCAAGCCGGCCGCCGGGTGGCGCCAGCGCTGCTGCCGGCACGGATACCCAGAGGCTACCGCCCGGGGTGATCAACTCCCATGGCCGCCGCCGCCAGGGCTGGCCGGTCCGGCTGATCACACGTCACGAGGTGAAGAAATCCACCAGGACCGGAGCGAGGACGCCCGGGTTCACGTCGTGCGTCTGGCCCGCTAGCAGCAGCAGATGGCCGTGCGGCATCGCGTTGCTCAGCGCCTGGGCGGCGTCCGGCATGAACGGCAGGCTCGCGTCGCCCGCCATCACCAGGGCTGGAACTGACACCAGCGCGGCCAGGTCGGCCGGCGCAGACCAGCGTTCGCCGATGATGCCGGCGTGGTCGTGAGCCAGCGTGCCCCCGATAGCCTCCATACCGGGCCAGAACGGCGCCTGGCGCATGCCCTCGACCTGGTCGCCGGGCGTGCCGAGGAACCGCATGAACAGGGCCACCGCGTCGCCCGGGCGCCCGTCGGCCAGGACCTGCCGCAGCTCCCTGAGGTACCCGCTCCAGGGCTCCTGGGCCGCGGGGTCGTCGTTGTGCGGAGGCTCGTACATGGCGATCTTGCTGACCCGGCCGCCGAGCTGGACGGCGGCCCGCATGGCCAGCGTCGCGCCCGATGAGTGGCCATAGAGGAACGCCGGGCCGCCGGCCCGGTCGATCAGCACCTCGATGTCCTCGATCTCCCGGTCCACCGCGTAAGGCAGGGTGTCCCCGCTCCCGCCGCGACCGCGGCGGTCGTATCCGTAGACAGTGAAGTGCGGCGCGAGCAGCTTGGCCAGCTCCGACTTACCGCCGGACGAGTGGACGCTCAGCGCGCCATCGACCAGGATCAGGGCCGGTCCTTGGCCAGCCTCGTCGTACGCGATCGTCGTGCCGTCGGATGAGCTGACCGTATTCATCGTTGCCTACTCCGGGGTGGTGTGCGTCCGGATCCCCACGTGAACGGGCCGGCGCGGGTTCCACGGCACGGGTGAGATTACGCGGTGGCTCTGACAGTTCCGGCGCTTCAGTGGTCGGGGACCGGCCGGGCGATCGAGGCCAGCAGGTCGCCCTCGGTGGCGGCCAGGCTGCTCAGCCCGTAGCAGACGACGCCTGCCTGGGGAGCGAGGATGTCCTGGACGTTGTCGCCGAACGCATCCTCGAGGCGGCCCAGGCGCGTCCCGCTGGTCACGAACGTCCCGGCGGGAATCTCAGGGAACCACAGGCCGGAACGGCCGCTGACCACGTCGGCCGCGTCCTCGAACAGGGGCAGTGGCGGCCGGGTGGCTCTTTCCCCGGGCAGGATGCCGGCCAGCGCGGCGACCCGGCGCAGGCCCGTCCGGTGAACGTCTGCCTCCGCCCGCGACCAGCGGCCTTCGCCGCCGGCTTCGACGAGGACGGCGGGGATCCCGGCCGCGGCGGCGGCGCTGATGCTGGATCCCGCGGTGTGGTTCACGATCAGCCGCGCGACGTCGAAGCAGTCGGCCATCGCACGGGCCTGCTTGCTGATGGCACCGTCCGCTCCGGGGCTGACACTCGTGAACGGGTCGAGCGTCTCCGGAAGGTCGCCGCAGTGGCAGTCGACGTAGTAGTCAGCCCGGGCCAGCACGTTCTCCCACAGCCAGGCGGCCAGGCGCGCGGTCGGCCCGCCGTGGGCGCCGCCCGGGAAGGACCGGTTGAGGTTCTGGCCATCGAGCGGGTTGACGAAAGCCGATCGCTCGCGGAAGGCGACCGGGCTGGACTGCAGGCAAGCGACGATCGTTCCGTGCATCCGCGTGGGGTCGAGGTCGCGGATGAACTGGCGGACCGCCACGATCGGAACGTATTCCCCGCCATGGATCCCGGCTGTGACGGCGAGGACCGGGCCCGGCGCGCTTCCGTGCGTTACGGCCACCGGCAGCGACACGGCAGCCGCGCCGAGGCTGACGGTGCAGTTCCCGCGGGCCTGTGACCCGGCCACGGCCAGGAGATCACCGAGCGCGTAGGGCGCGATGCCGGTCACGGCGCCTCCAGGTGGGACTCGGGCGCCTCCAGCGGAAGAGCACTGACCGGGTACGGGGCCGGCCGGAAGCGTGCCGGGTCCATGAAACTGACGTCCGTGGCCGTGGTCCCTTCCGAAATCAGGTCGGCTGCGACCGCCCCGAGCGAGGACGCCATCTTGAACCCGTGGCCAGAGAAGCCGACGGCGACGACTACCCCGTCCAGGCCCGGCACGAGACCGAGCAGCCCGGTCCCGTCCACCGTGTACCCGTCCGAGCACAGCACCGCCCTGACCGGCTTCGGGACCAGGGCGGGCAGGTAAGTGCGCACCCAGGACTGCACCGTGTCGAGATGACGCGGGTTCCAGGTGAGCGGGCGGTCCGTCGCGGTGGCCTCGTCGAGGTAGATGCTGGCCGCCACCTTCACGGTCCAGCCGTCCAGGCTGGGAAAGCCGTAGAACTGGGCGTCGCGGGAACTGCGGATGAAGACCTGCTCCGGCTGGCCAGCCAGCAGGGCGGCGTCGGCGACCGGGAACCAGGTGAGGACCTGAGGGAGCACGGCGAGGTGCGTTCCCAGCGCGGCGCAGACCGGCCCCGCGCCGGTGCCCGTGGCGACCAGGACCCGTGGCGCACGAACCTCTTCCTGGTCAGTACGGACCGACCACCGGTCACCGCGGCGTTCCAGGGCACTGACCTGCCTGTTGCCCAGGAATACCGCTCCGCGGCGCTGGGCCAGCTGCACGGCGCAGCACACCGCGCGCTCGCTGCGCAGGTAGCCCCCCTCAGGATCGAACAAGGCCACGTCACCATCGCGGATGAGATGCTGCGGCAGCCGCCGCCGCGCCTCTTCCCCGGCCACCACCTCGAACCGCAGGCCCCGCTCCCGCCCAGCTCGCAGCAGCGCCGCATGGTCGGGGTGATCGTGGTCCATGATGGTCACCACACCAGTGACGGCCAGCAGGCCGGCCCCGGTGGCTGCCTCCAGGTCACGCCACAGGTCCCGGGCGCGCTGCAGCAGGGGCGTGTAATGCCCGCCCTCGGCGTAGACCATCCGGAAGACCCTGGACTCACCCGCGTACGCGGAAAACGGTCCCGGAACCGGGAACCGGTCGATGCCGACCACGCGCAGCCCGCGGGCAGCCAGCTGCCAGCTCGCCATGCTTCCAACCGAGCCAGCCCCGACCACCACGACGTCCGCCTCGATAACCGTCACCGCCGCCCGTCCTCCCGCCGCGTCCCCGGGGCCGGTCCGCCAGACGGACCCGCGCAGTCCCGCAGTACCCTAGCTGCCCCAGATGCCGGCGGCTGGCGGCAGGCGCCCGGCCAGGTGCAGACGCAGGCCAGTGGCGGCACGGTGGTTTCCTGGTGGCGTCAGGCCAGTCCGAACGGTTCGACGGCGGAAAGCTGGACGCGTACCCGCCGGGAGCCGTCGTCGTGCTGCCCGGCGGTACCCCGCATTTCCACTGGGCAAAATCTGGTGAGTACGTCACCCAGGTGACGGCGACCGGGCCGGTTAGCCTCGAATACGTGGACCCGGAAGACGATCCGCGGAACAAGTGAGCATGGTGTGGCGCCGGATGACCAGCGCCGGAGCTGATCACGGTTGTGCCGCGTCTACTGGCCGAGCAGGGTCTTGAGGGTTCGTGCATTCCGCACCGCATTCGCGTCGCCGTCGTTGTTGAAGTACACGAACACGTCTTGGCCGGCCGCGTTCCATTCCTGTATCCGGTCAGCCCACCACGCCAGGTCGGCATCGCTGTAGGAACCGGCGTACAGGTGATGATGATCTGGGCCGTGCATTCGCACGTAGGCGAAGTCGGTGGTGACCCGGAGCATGCACGGCAGGTTCGCGCCGCTCATCACGCAATAAGCGGCACCATGCGCTTCCAGCAGCGCGAAGACTTCCTCGCAATGCCAGCTGGGATGCCGGAATTCGGCGGTCAGGCGCATCCAGTCGGGGACCGCCCGGAGGAAATAGCCGAGCCGCGCATCATCGCGTACGTGTGACGGCGCGAGCTGGACCAGCAGCACCGCTCGCCGGTCGCCTAGCTCGTGCCAGCCCGCGCCGATGCGCTCGATCCACGCCTCCGGTGCGTACAGTCTCCGGCCATGGGTCAGCCCGCGCGGTGCCTTGACCGACAACCGGAAGCTGCCCGGCAATTTCTGCCGCCAGCTGCTGAACGCCGATGGCCGGGGCCAGCGGTAGAAGCTGCTGTTGAGCTCAGCCGTGCTGAAGGCCGCCGCGTAGCGTGCCAGCCGGCCGCCGGCCGGAAGCCCAGGAGCGTACAGCTCAGGCGCCCAGTGATCATAACTCCATCCAGAAGTCCCGATCCTTACCACCACGACGGCCTGCTCATGGTGCGGACGTCTCACCAGGCTCCGGGCCGGGTTCCGGTTCACGGCCCGGCGGTATTCTCGCGTCCACCAGGGCGGTAGAACCGGCGGAGCGGGTGGCCGTGCCATCGGTCCGCTCCCGCAGCCGGTCCAGCGATTCGCCGTCACCGAGTGTGACAGTGGCCATCTAGTGCCCGCTTGCCTGCACCTCGGGCAGATCCATGACGGCGTCGACCAGGCTCGCCCGCTTGCCCGGGGCAACGTGCCCCGATGCCGCGCGCAGCGATGCCCGAGCCGTTCCGCCGGGTTCCTGCGCAGCAGTCACCTCCGCCGCGGCGACCGTCTGACCGCCATCCTTGATTTCTACGCCCCGGGGCGCGCTGGGACGGGGCGCATGGGGATCAGTCATGGATACCTCCTGGGGGCTCGCCGTGGCCCGCGCCAGCAAGCGCACCAAGCCCCTAACCCTGGAATAGCCCAGCCAACCCGGCACGCACGGCAACCTCGCTGCCGCAGCCGTAGGTATTGCCGTGCCCGTCCCGCCCGGGCATGAAACGGCTTTGGCCAATTCGCCCCGGCCCGCCGGGACGCTGCGGTGCGGTAACGTCCGCCACATGCCCACCGCAGCGGTGAACGGGATTCAGATCAACTACGCCGACTCCGGCGGCGACAGGCCGGCTGTCGTGCTGAGCCATGGCTTCCTGATGGACGCGTCGATGTTCGGCGCCCAGGTCGCCGCGCTCACACCGGAGTACCGGGTGATCACCTGGGACCAGCGCGGCCACGGCGGCACCCCGGCGCCAGGCCCGTTCAGCTACTGGGACTCGGCCCGGGATGGGCTGGCCCTGCTCGACCATCTCGGCATCGGGCGAGCCGTCCTCGGTGGCATGTCCCAGGGCAGTTTCCTCAGCCTGCGCGCCGCGATGCTGGCCCCGCAGCGGGTGCGCGGCCTGACCCTGATCGACAGCCAGGCGGGCACCGAGGCGGAGGCCAGCCGGCCGGGATATGAGCAGCTGCACCAGGCCTGGCTGGACCAGGGGCCGGGCCCGGTGCAGGAGATGGTCGCCGCGATCATCCTGGGCCCGGGCCAGTGGGACGGCTGGTACGGCAAATGGGCTGACCAGTACGCTCAGTGGGCGCCCGGCCACCTCGGCCAGCTCAACTGGCTGTTCCGGTGCCTGATGGACCGTGATGACATCACCGGCCGGCTCGGCGAGGTCAGTTGCCCGGCCCTGATCGTCCACGGCGGCGAGGACGCCGCGATCCCGCTGGCCAGAGCGGAAGAGATGCGCGACGGCCTGGCCGGCCCGGCCACGTTCGCCGTGATCGGCGGGGCCCCGCACGCGTCCAACGTCACCCACCCCGGCGCGGTGAACGCCGAGATAGTGAACTTCCTGCACCGGCTAGCCAGCTAGCGGCCAGTGGCAGCTGGCGGTTCCCGGGCCGCTCAGCGACCGCGCTTTACTAACAGGGACAGCCGGCGGAGGGCTCGTCGCGGCATCCCGCGGGAGAGTCCTCGCCCGGTTCCCGCCGGGCCCGCCCGGCGGTAGCGCAGCAGCACAGGAGGTGCACCGCGCCGTGCCAGCCGAAAACAGGAAGCGGGCCGGTTACGGGCCCGGCAGGATCGCATCCTGAACGGGGAGGGCCGGGGCTCGCCGGAGCAGCGAGCCCGCGCGTTCAGCAACGCCGGCCTCGCCCAGCCGCTGAGGGCTTCGAGGCCGGAGCGAAGTACCTGCTCAAGCGGGGTTACCGGTACCCCGGTCAGCCAAACGTCCTGCGCCAGGGTGACGTTGGTCCATGGTGCATGGTGCCGCGATGGGATGGACTGATGGATGACAGAGGACCCGGACAGACGCGGAGCAGCGGATTGGCTCGCGCACCGCGCAATCGAGATCCGCGAAAGCGGAGGCGGGTCCTCGTGTCATGTCCAGCCACAATCTCGCGGCCGATGGTCGTGACGGATGGCAGGGGAGTGGCGGAGCGGGACCGAATGAACCGCGCCGAGGTGGCCTGCTTTGGTGCTGCGGCTGAGCTTTCCGGCCGGTGACGGTTCTCGGCACGCTTTTTGAGGGCCTCGTTCTGCTCCCGGAAGCTGGCCCGGGCGCCGGCCAGGGTCCGGCCCGTGGCCGGGAACATTCTCAGCGTGATCCTGCTACCGACGGTGACCTCTCCGGCACCCTCGCGAAGGTGCGGATTCCACTCCGGGTAGCGGTTCAGGTCAGCCAGAACGGTCCACACGTCCATGGGCGGAGCGGCCATGTCCACCGTCGTAGCGATCGTTCTCATCGGCTCGCCCGCTTGGTGCTTTCTGGCCCAGCCTTGGAAAGCCGGCGGACGTGGCGGGCGAAGCGCTGATGGGCGGCCTGCTTGCTGATCCCATAGGCGGCACCGATGTCACTCCACGACATGCCCGCGTGTATGGCAGCGGCGGCGGCGTTCTGCGCGAGCGTGCGGGCCAGACGTTCCAGCCGCGCCGCCTCGGACAGCGCCGCAAGCGGGTCAGCCCGGCCCGCCCCGGCGGCCATCTCGGCTTCGATCGCATCAGCCAGCTGGACCACGGCCGGGGCCGGGCCGGAGCTACGGCCGGTTTCTGGTGCATCATCCATCGTCGTCAAGGATGCTTGACGACGATGGCACTGTCAAGGGTTCTTGACGCTCGGGCCGGTGCGAGTCAGGTCCGGCCTTAGCGGCGGCCCTACATCCGCGGCGGCTCGACGTAGCGGCGCTGCTCGGTCACCTCGGTGGCCGTCTGCTGGCGCCGCCGCAGGTACATCATGCCGATGGACACGAACAGCCCGGCCACCCCGCCGATGATCAGGATGACCCCGATGACCTGCAAGTCGACGTTCTTCGGGGTCCAAGTGATGGCGAAGCGGAGGATGGCGCCAATGATGATCAGTGCTGCGCTACCGCCAATGGTCACCGGCGGCCTCCTTTCGGGCTCGCACCGCGCGGCGCACGTCACCCGGCTGGCGGCATGCGCCTGGATGGACTATGACGGGCCAGATCGGTCACTGCCTCACCCGTGAGGGGTGAGCCCGCCGACCTCATCCGCACCTGGCCCAGTCAGCCCAGTCTGACCATGTTATGGCCGCTGTCACAGCGGCAGCAATCGCCCAAATCCCTGACCGGGCCAGGATTCGCGCGAAATCCCGGCCCGGCCGCGCCCGGCTGGCCCGGCTGGCTTTCACCCGGTCCGGGGGAGGCGGCGGCCCGGCCGGCTCGGCCACGGTGAACAAGCCTGCCGCCGAGGAGCACCCGCAACCGGGGGGCACAGGTGCCCGCGGCGGCAGGCTTGCCCACGGTCCCGGCCGCAGGAGGTGGCCTGATGTCTGAGGTCGGTAGTAACGCAGGCAACCCGCCAGACGGGCAGGCGCCGGCCAGCCCCGGCCTGTCCTCGGACGAGCGGGCCGAGCTCGAGGAGCTCCGCGCCGAGGTCGACGAGCTGAAGAAGAATCCGGCCGAGGCGCCGCCGAGGCGCCACCGGGTCGGCTGGCGGGCGCCGGTGGCCACCGTGCTCATCGTGCTCGGCTGCATCCTGGCGCCGATCTCGGTGCTCGCGGTCTGGACCGCCAACCAGGTCTCGGACACCAACCGGTACGTGGAGAACGTGACCCCGCTGATCCACGAACCGGCCGTGCAGACCGCGCTGACCGACAAGATCAGCGCCCAGATCGACGCCCGGCTGCCCATCCAGTCGCTGACCAACCAGGCCGCGGACACGCTGAACAGCAAGGGTTTCCCGCGGGTCGCCACGCTGCTGCACTCGTTCTCCGGCTCCCTGGCCGGCGCGATATACGGCTTCATCCACACTCAGATAGGCAAGATCGTCAAGAGCCCGCAGGTGGCCAACTTGTGGGTGCAGCTGAACCGCAGAACGCACACCCAGCTGGTCAGGGCGCTGTCCGGCCAGGGCGGCGGGGCACTCACCACCAGCAACGGCCAGGTGGTGCTGAACCTCGGGCCGATCATCGACACGGTCAAGAAGGACCTGGCCGCCCGGGGCTTCACCATCGTCAACAGCATCCCGGCCATCAACCCGACATTCCCGTTGTTCTCGGACAAGTACCTGGTCAAGGCGCAGACCGGGTACCGGCTGATCAACGACCTGAAGATCGTCCTGCCGATCCTCACCCTGCTGCTGCTGGCCGCCGGGATCTATGTTGCGCGCCGCCACCGGCGGGCCCTGGTCGGCGCTTCGCTCGGCTTCGCCGCGTCCATGCTGGTGCTGGGCATCGCGCTGGCCATCGCGCGGGGCATCTACCTGAACAGCGTGCCGAGCAGTGTGCTGCCGAGCGACGCGGCCGCCGTCCTGTATGACACCCTGGTCCGGTTCATCAAGGACGGGCTGCGCATCCTGCTGGTGGTCAGCCTGATCGTGGCCATCGCCGCGTTCTTCACCGGCCCGTCGGTGACCGCGGTGCGCACCCGGCACGCGCTGAGCAGCGGCCTGGGCTGGCTGCGGTCCAGCGGCGAGCGGGCTGGCCTGCGCACCGGCCCGGTCGGGGCTTGGACGTACGCGCACCGCACCGCGCTGCGCATCGCCGCGGTGGCGCTGTTCGCGCTGATCTTCGTGTTCCTGGCCACGCCAAGCGTCGGCTCGGCCATCCTGCTGGCCATCCTGCTGCTCGTGGTGCTTGGCCTCATCGAGCTCATCGGGCGTCCCCCGGCGCCGGTCCCAGCCACACCCCAGGTGACCGGTCCCGGCGGCAGCTAGCCCGGTGCTCGCCCAAGCGGCCGGCCTGGCCGTGCTGGCTGCCATTTCCCCGACGGCGCTGCTGGTGGCCGCGGTCTACCTCGGCTCGGCCCGGCCCCGGCAGACCCTGCTCTGCTATCTGATCGGCGCCGTGCTGATGAGCGCGGTGATGGGCGCCGTGGTGCTGGTGCTGCTCCGCAGCGGCGGCTTCAGCCTTCCGCGGCACCGGACACCCCGCTACGAGCTGCGGCTGATCCTGGGCATCCTGCTCGTGCTGGCCGGGCTGGTGCTGGCCCGGCGCAAACCCAAGCCGCCCGACCCGGACAAGCCGCAGGGCGGGCTGGTGGCCCGGCTGATCGCCAGCCCCGCCCCCTACACCGCGTTCCTGGCCGGCGTGCTGATCTTCGCGCCCGGCATCACGTTCATCGCCGCGATCCAGGTGGTGGCGACCGCGAAGGCCACCCTGGAACAGACCGTCGCGGCCCTGGCCGTGATCGTGGTCATCAATGTCGCGCTGGTCTGGCTGGCGCTGATCGGCTACCTCGTCGCCCCGGGGCCGACCACCCGCCGGCTGGTCGCGTTCAACGCCTGGCTGCGCCGGAACGGCCGGCTGATCCTGGCCGCCGCCATGGCCGTGGCCGGGCTGATCGTGGCCATCAACGGCCTGACCGGGCTGATCAGCTAGCTGCAACCAGTGTAATCAGACCATCACGGATTGTTCACCCAGCCCGGGTGATGCTTCTCATCCGCGCCCTGGTCAGCGTGGTAACCGGCGCAACTGTCCAGCTGGGCACGATTCCCGGCTACCGCAAGGGAGGGGCGCACGATGAGCGATACACACGCAGACACCAGCCCGGGCACCGACCGGCCGGCCGGATCTCAGGCCCGCCGCGCGGCCGAACCGACCGGCTGGGTGGGCTGGGTCATCTTCGCCGCCGTGGTAATGATCACGCTGGGGCTGTTCCACATCATCGACGGGCTGGTCGCCATCTTCGAGAAGGGTTATTACCTGGTCACCAGCAGCCAGCTGGTGGTGCACGTCAGCTACGCGACGTGGGGCTGGGTGCACCTGGTCATCGGCGCGATTTTCGTGGTGGCCGGCTTCGGCGTGCTGGCCGGGATGATCTGGGCCCGGGTGATCGGTATCGCGCTGGCGGTGATCAGCGCGATCGTAAGCCTGGCCTTCCTGGCCGCGTACCCGGTGTGGGGGGTCATCCTGATCGCCCTGGACATCGTGGTCATCTACGCGCTGGCCATGCACGGCCGGGAGATGGAAGCGCTTTAGCGGCGGCCCTGGCTAGCCGCGGTCCTGGCCAGCGGCGTCCGGCACGCGCCGGGGCGTGCGCGCCCGCCGCCTGGCCGTGCCCGGCGGGCGCAGCCCGACCAGCCCGGACGCGCCCGCCCGCCGGGTGCTGGCCCGGCGCGCCCCGGCTGGCCCCGTCCGGGCTTGGCCGCGCGGCCGCCGGGCCGCGCCGCGGAAGCCCGCCACTAGCCGGGCGACCAGGGTGGCCAGGAAGATCTGGCCGGTGATCGCCTCGAGGACCGCGAACGCCCGGCCGCCGCTGCCGCCCGCGGTGAAGTCGCCGTACCCCGTGGTGGTCAGCGTGACGAAGCTGAAGTACTGCCAGGTCCGGCTGTCCTCCTTCTGGCCCTTCTGCGCGAAGAAGTGGTCCCCGCCGAAGTGGTACATGGCCGCGTACACCGCGGCGAACATCAGGCCGATGAGCAGGTAGGCGCTGATTGCGCCGTAGATGCTCTGCAGCGTGATCTCGGCCTGGGCCAGCACCCGGTGCACGATGAGAACGGCCGCGAGCAGCAGCACCAGCGCGGTCCATACATTCGCAACGCCCGCGCCGGGGCCCTTGCGGTTCAGCGCTAGCAGCGCGATGGCGCCGATCGAGCCGGCCACCAGGCCGGCCGCGGCCAGCTGCATGCCCCGGCGGTGCAGCCGGCCGTTGCGCAGCGCTAGCAGCACCGCGGCCAGGAACAGCACGACCTGGAACACGCTGACCAGCAGATCGGACACGAACGCGGACAGCAGGTAGGTGAAGACGAGGATCAGCAGCAGCGCACCGAACCGGCCGGCCGCGCGCTGATCAGCCCGGCCGGCGCCATCCCGGCCCGGCCCGGCCAGTGCCGGGCTCACCTCCGTCCGGGTCGTCATGGCGCAAGCCTAGGGCTGGGCGGATCAGCTTCAGCTCATCCGCCCGGGATGGCGCGCCGCGCGCCGCGGCCGACGCAGTGATCGAGGCATCTTCGGCGGCCTGCCTGGCCGGGCGCTGGGCCCGAACATGATCGCGGTGGATCAGTGGTTCTAGCTGGCCCTGATCCACCACGATCATGTCTGGCGGGAGTCAGCCCCCTTGCTGCCCGTGCAGGGCCTGCTGAAGGTCCTGCTCGCCTTCCTTGGACAGCGAGGACTTGAGCACCGTGCCGCCGAACTTGCTGAGCGCCTCGGTGGCCTTGTCCGGGGTCACCTTCTCCACCATCAGGAACAGCGCCGAGGTACCCGGCTTGAGCATGCCGCGGACCTGCTCCTGGAATTCGCGGTCGATGCCCGACTTGGTGATCTTCCCCATCAGGGCACCCATGCCAGCGCCGATGGCCAGGCCGAAGAACGGGATGAAGAACAGCAGGCCGAACAGCAGCCCCCAGAACATTCCCCAGGACGCCCCGGTGCCTACCGGATGGTGGCTGGTGTGTACGTGGAACCGGCCCTCCTTGTCGCGGATGATGACCGCGATCGCGTCGGGCTCGATGATCAGATCCTTGGCCAGCCGGCGCGCTTCGTCGGCGGCCAGCTCGGCCGTCCCCTCGTCGGGGTAACCGATGGCAATGAGGTCAGCCATGATGTCCTTCCTTCTCCGTAATGGTCGGCCGGGCTCAGTCCACCGCCAGCGCCTGCGGGCCGCCCCATCCCTGGCGGGTGAAGGTCTGTGCTAGCCCGGGGGGCTGTGCTGGCCCGGGGGGACGACCCCCCGGAACCCCCCGATCGCCGCTGCGCGCCGAACGCCGGCTCGGCCCGGAACACGCCTGCGGCGCGCCCGGCCTCGCCGGCGAGCTACCGCGCCCGCCTATCCCACCAGCCGCACTGCCTCGCCTCGCCTGCTAGAGGCTGATGAACTCGGCCTCGGTGTCCAGCGCCGTCTTGATCCGGCCCATGACCAGCCCGGGCCCGGGCAGCGCCGCGTAGGTGGCCAGGACCGCGCTGCGGGACGTCGGGTGAATGGCATCCCGGCCGATCTGCTGCGTGATCCCGGCGTCGGACAGGCATTGATGCAGTTCGCGGGCGCTGGCGGCCAGCCGCAGCCGGGTGCCGATAGCGGTCAGCCGCTGGTGTACGGCCAGGATGGCGGCGCACGCTTCGCCGTCGATGCTGGTGACCGCGCCGAGGTCCAGCACCACGGTGCCGACCGGGCAGCCACAGTGCAGCACCCGGCGGACGACCGCGTCGGCCAGCCTCCCGGCCTGGCTGCCTTCCAGGGCGCTGGTCACGGCCAGGCAGGCCAGCTGGGCCCGGGCCTGCCGCGCGGCGGCCCGGGGCCTGATCCGGCCGGAGATGACGGCTGAGGCGCGCGCCGCACGCTGCCCGAGCCCGCGGCCGCCCGCGGTTCCCGGGGCTAGCAGCGGCACGATGTGCGAACGGCTCATCGCAGCGGGCCTCCCGGGACCGGTGTTGCCGACCAGCGGCCACCAGCCCGCATCCGGGCTGGCCTCGGGGTGGCCGCTATTCAGCGTGGCCGGGGATAGGCCGCGGCGCATCACCCAGACCGGGCGAGTACGCGCCGGTTAGTCCAGGCTCAGCGCGCGGGCTGTGCTGATCAGCTCGGTGTGCGCACTGGCCAGCGGATGATTGCCCGCGAACCGCCTGCGCAGCGGGTCATATCCTTCGGCCAGCAGGCCGACGTCGTTACGCAGGCCGAGTACGGCCGTGAACACCTGCCGGGCCTGGGCCGTCCGCCCGGCCGCGGCCAGGCAGCGGGCCAGCCAGAACGAGCCGGGCAGGTAAGCCGCCGTGCCGGGCGGGAGCCCGTCGCCTCCGGCCGGCCCCTGGGCCTGGTAGCGCAGCAGCACACCGCTGTCGTCCAGGTCCCGGCTGATCACCTGCAGCGTGCCGGCTATCCGCGGGTCACCGGCGGGCAGGAACCCGAGCAGCGGCAACTGCAGCAGCGCGGCGTCTGCCGAGGCGGAGCCGTAGTGCTGGGTGAACGTGTTCCGCTCCACGTCGAAGCCCCGGTCCAGCACGTCGGCCCGGACCTGGGCGCGCAGCCGCCGCCAGCGGCGGGATGGTTCCGGGCCGCCGGCCCGGTCGAGCAGCCGCACCGCCGCGTCGGCGGCTGCCCAGACCATGGCCTTGCTGTGCACGAACTGCCGGGGTGGCGCGCGCATCTCCCAGATCCCGGGGTCCGGGCGCTGCCAGCGTGACTCCAGGAACGAGAGCAGATCGGCCGGCTCGCCCGGGCCGGGGATGCCGGGCAGCCCGGCGGCCCGGGCCGTCCGCCGGGCCCGCAGCAGGTGGCCGAGCGTGCCGAGCCCGCTGTGGGCTGCGCTGGCGTTGCCGATCCGGACCGGCTGGGCGCCCTGGTAGCCGGGCAGCCACCCAGCCTCCAGCTCCGGGATGCGCCGCTCCCCGGCCACCCGGTACACCGGCTGGACCTGGGCGGCCGGGCCGGCCACCGCATGGCCCAGCCAGCTCATCAGCCGGCCTGCCTCGTGACCGGCCCCGGCGGCCAGGAAAGCATCCAGCCCCGCGGCCGCGTCGCGGATCCAGCAGTACCGGTAGTCCCAGTTGCGCACCCCGGCGGGCTGCTGCGGCAGGGACGTGGTCGGCGCGGAGAGCAGGCCCCCGGTGGGCTCGTAGCTGAGTGCTTTGATGGTGATCAGCGAGCGGATCACCGCGTCCCGCCACTCCTCCCCGCAGCGCAGGCCGGCCACCCAGGCCCGCCACCACCGTGCGGTCTGCCCGGCCAGCGCGCTGGCCGCGGGCCTGGCCGGGGCGGGCCGGTGGGCCGGTCGCCAGACCACGGCCACCGGCACCCGGTCCCCGCCGGCCACGAAGAAGCGGGCCTGCACCGATCCGCCGTCGGTGGCCACGTCCAGCGGGGTGAACAGCCACAGGGCGTGCGCCCCGGCGGTGATCTGCACGCCGCCGGCCCGCCGCCGCACCTGAGGCGTGGTCAGCCCGTACTCGAACCGGGGGGCCAGCGTCATGCGCATGTCGACCCGGCCGGTCACCCCCTCGATCAGCCGGATCAGCACCGGGTCGGCGTCCCGCGCGGGCATGCAGTCGGTCAGCCGCACCGTGCCCGAGGCGGTGGCGAACTCAGTCTCCAGCACCAGCGTGTCCGGCAGGTAGCGGCGGCGGACCCGGCCGGCGCCGCTGGCCGGGGCGATCTGCCAGTGGCCGTTCCGCTCGTCGCCGAGCAGCGCGGCGAAGCACGCCTCGGAGTCGAAGCGGGGCAGGCACATCCAGTCGATGGAGCCGTCCCGGCTGATCAGCGCGGCCGTGTGCAGGTCACCGACGAGTGCGTACTCTTCGATCGGCGCCGGCATGCGCGGGCCTCCGGGGGTGCGATGGCGAAGGCTGTTCGCGCCAGACTGGCTGGCTGGCTGGCAGAGGTCGTCATCCGCCACGGGTGACGCGCAGGCCGCCACCTCAGGTGAGGGTGGGGATGAAGCGGACGCCGGCCCTGCCCGGGATATGCCGCGAGGGAGGTAGGAAGCTTGATGTCGCAGCCAGAGAAGCCGACCACGGCGGCCAAGAAGTCGGGCTCGGCCCGCCAGGGCACCAGGGCCACCGCGAGCCGCAGCAGCACCGGGAGCCGCGGCAGCGACGCCGCCGCCAGCCGCAGCACCGCGGGCACCAGCCGGGCAGCGGCCGGGAGCGAGGGCACGGCGGCCAGCCGGGGCACGGCGGCCAGCCGGGGCGCGAGCACCAGCCGGGGCACGGCGGCCAGCAGCCGGGGCACGGCGGCCGGCCGGAGCGGCACCAGGTCGAGGCCCGGCACAGCCAGGACGGCGGCCAAGCCCGCCGCGACCGCCGCCAGTAAGGTGGCCGGGAACGGGTCGGCCGCCAGAGGCCGGGTGCCGTCCGGCGTACCCGCGGGTGCGGTCAAGGCCGTGGTCTTCCCCCGCGGCGAGGCGACCGGGCTGGAAGAGCCGCCCCGGCGGCTGACCCCCGCTGAGCGCCGGGTCCGCGGCAAGGCGGCCCGCGCCGAGGTGCCGCGGGAGAGCCACGCCGCCTGGGACCCGCCCGCGGACCGGCCCAACCCGGTGGACCTGCTGCAATCCCAGGAGGCTTCCCGGGTCCCGGACCTGATCCCGGTCCGGCACGGCCGGATGATGGAGTCCCCGTTCACCTATTACCGTGGCGCCGCGCTGCCGATGGCCAGCGACCTGGCCCACACCCCGGCCACCGGGATGATCGTGCAGGCCTGCGGGGACGCGCACCTGTCCAACTTCGGCCTGTTCGGCTCGCCGGAGCGCAGGCTGCTGTTCGACGTGAACGACTTCGACGAGACGCTGCCCGGGCCGTGGGAGTGGGACGTCAAGCGGCTCGCCGCCAGCATGGAGGTGGCCGCGCGGGACAACAACTTCAGCGCCAAGGACCGCCGGAAGATCTTGCTGGCCACGGCGTTCGGGTACCGCAACTGGATGCGGCAGTTTGCCGGCATGAATGACCTGGATGTCTGGTACGCGCACGTGGACATCGAACAGCTCCGGACCCAGTGGGATGGGCTGCTGCAGGCGCGGCAGCGCAAGGCGCTGGACAAGGGCCTGGCCAAGGCGCGGACCCGGGACAGCACACAGGAACTACGCAAGCTGACCCAGATCAAGGACGGCCGGCCGCAGATCGTGGCCGACCCGCCGCTCATCGTCCCGCTCCGCGACCTGCTCGGCGAGTTCAAGGGGGTGGACATCGAGCAGGAGCTCCGCGGCCTCATCGCCCAGTACCGGCGCACGCTGCAGCCGGACCGCCAGGTCCTGCTCGAGCAGTACGAGTTCACCGACATGGCGCACAAGGTCGTCGGCGTGGGCAGCGTCGGGACCCGCTGCTGGATCGTGCTGCTGCTCGGCCGGGATGACAACGACCCGCTGTTCCTGCAGGTCAAGGAGGCGCAGGAGTCCGTGCTGTGCGCGTACGCCGGGAGCAGCTGCTACGACAACCAGGGCGAGCGGGTGGTCAACGGGCAGCGCCTGATGCAGGCGTCGAGCGATATCTTCCTCGGCTGGCAGCGGGTTACCGGGCTGGACAACAAGCTGCGCGATTTCTACGTCCGCCAGCTCCGGGACTGGAAGTTCTCCCTGGACATCGCGTCGCTGATCCCGCGCGGGATGCGGATGTACGGCCAGCTGTGCGGGGCCACCCTGGCCCGGGCGCACGCCAGATCCGGTGACGAGATCGCCATCGCGTCCTATCTGGGCGCCTCGGACGTGTTCGACAACGCGATCGCCGACTTCGCGGCCGCCTACGCCGACCAGAACGAGAAGGACTACCAGACGTTCATTGCCGCGATCGAGTCCGGGCGGCTGAGCGCGCAGCGCGGCGTGTAGCGCACCTGGCCGGCGGCCCGGATAGCGGGAGCACAGCTTGCTGCACGTGCGGGTGGTGAGCCCGGCCGAGCTGACCGGCCGCCTGGTGGCCAGGCTGGCCGGGCACTCCGGCGTACGCAACCTCGTGCTGCTGCGGGGTATGGCGCAGCGGCCGGACGGCGACGCGGTGCAGTTCGACCTGCACAATGCGAGCGCCAATCCCGTGCTGCACGACCTGCGCAGCCTGGGCCTGGACGAACGGGGCTCGATCACCGTCGGCGAGGTGAACGTGGCCCTGGACGGGCCGCCCAGCCCGGCGGCCGAGCGGCGGTACGCGCGCCGGGAGCAGGTACCGGTCTGGGAGGTGGTGGAGGGCATCATCCGGGCCAACGCCAGCTACCCGCCGAGCTTCTACCTGCTGCTGATGTTCGCCGGGCTGATCGCCGCGGTCGGCATGCTGACCAACTCCCAGATCCTGATCGTGGGGGCCATGGTGGTGGGCCCGGAGTACTTCGCGATCATCGCGGCGGCGCTGGGCCTGAGCGCGGTGAGCAGCGGCAAGCGGGACTGGACCGCGGTCCGCGTCTCACTCGCCGCGCTGTGCTACGGGTTCCTGGCCGCGATCGTGGTCACCCTCCTGTTCGGCCTCGCGGTGCGGGCCACCGGGACCGCCCCGCAGGCGTTCGTCAAGGGGGTCAGGCCGGTAGCCGAACTGATCAACTCGCCGAACATCTTCTCGGTCATCGTCGCGGTGCTGGCCGGCCTGGTCGGCGTGGTGTCGCTGACCGAGTCCCGGGCCAACGCGCTGATCGGCGTGTTCATCTCGGTCACCACGATCCCCGCGGCCGCGTCCATCGGGCTGTCGCTCGCGTTCTCGAGCTGGCACGACGCCGAGGGCTCGCTGGCCCAGCTGCTGCTGAACGTGGTGCTGCTCATCGTGGTGGGTGCGGCCGGGCTCAGCGCCCAGCGGGTCATCTGGCGACGGCTGGCCGGCCCGCCGGCCGGCCCGCCGGGGGTCACAGAATCGCGATTGGATTGACCGGGGAGCCGGTGCCCGCGCGCAGCCGCAGCGGGGCGATGACACACAGGAAAGACCAGCGGCCCGCCTGCTCGCAGGCGGGCACCAGCTCCACGAAGTCCAGGTAGTCGAGCAGGTGCACGCCCAGCGCGTTGATGGCCAGCACGTGCACCGGGAAGTCCACCTGGTCGGCGGCGCCGCCGGCTGAGTCGTTGTTGCTGTCGCTGCCCAGCACCGCCACCTGCCGGTCGGCGATGAACTGCATCGCGGCCGGGTGCAGCCCGGCGCGCTGGCTGGCCGCGTCCCACGGGCCAAGTTCCTTGCGCCGCCGCCGGTGCCCGACCCGGACGAACAGCAGGTCACCCCGGCGCACCTGGACCTGCTGAGCCCGCTCGGCCGCAGCCAGGTCATCGGCGGTCACGTGGTCGCCCGGCTCGAGCCAGGGCACCCCGCGCAGCCGCGGGATGTCCAGCAGCACGCCGCGCCCGGTGATGCCGTCCTTGACCACCTCGACGGACAGCTCCAGGGCCCCGCCCGGGGTGACGGTGTTCGCGGGCACGCCGTTGTACAGGTGGCCGTCGTACATGACGTGGCACAGCGCGTCCAGGTGCGTGTCCGCGTTGCCGTGCACGTTCATCTCCACCCGGTCGGTGGCGAAGCACAGCCCGGATGGCCCGGCGTCATCCGCGGTGCCGGTCATCGGGTGCCGGGCCGGATCTGGGTTGTCCGGGGTGACCTGGCTGACCACCGGGGCGGCCAGGCTGACCGTCTGGCCCAGCCGGACCTCCGCCGCCGCGGCGCGCACCTCGGCCGGGGTGATGTAGTTGAGTGCTCCGTGGCGGTCCTCCGGCGGCCAGGGCAGCTGCCCGCGCAGCCGGTCATACAGCTCCCGGAAGCTGGCCGCGGTCATGGCTGCGGTAGACCTAGAGTGCATCGACACCCCCCAGGGAGAGAGGCCCATGGCCCCGGAACGGCTGGTAGCGGTGAGCTACCCGGTAGACGGCGAGTACACCGCGATCAACACCGAGGTGCTTGGCGACGTGGCCCAGCTCAGCTTCCTCGACGGGCTGCCCGCGGCCGAGCAGGCCGCGGCGCTGCACCGGGCGGACGCGCTGATCGGCTGGCGGCTGGACCGTGAGCTGCCCGGGGGTGCGCTGGCCAGCGCGCCGAAGCTGGGCTTCCTGCAGCTGCTCTCGGCCGGGCTGGACAGCGTGGACTTCACCGCGATCCCGCCCCGGACGGCCGTGGCCGGGAACGTCGGCGCCTACGCCGAGCCGATCGCCGAGCACGTCATGGCCATGACGCTGAGCCTGTGCAAGCACCTGCAGGCCGAGCACGAGGCCATGGCCCGCGGCGAGTTCCGGCGCGGCGTGATGTCCAGAACGCTGCACGGCGCGGTCTGCGGCATCCTCGGTTTCGGCGGGATCGGCCTGGCCACGGCGCGGCTGATGCGCCCGTTCGGCGCGCGGATCCACGCGCTGAACAGCTCCGGCCAGACCACCGAGCCGGTGGACTGGATCGGCACCGACGCCGACCTGGACCAGCTGCTGGCCGTTTCCGACGTGCTGGTCATCTCGATCCCGCTGACCGCCGCCACCCGCGGCCTGATCGGGAAGCGTGAACTGGCGCTGATGAAGCCGGACGCCATCCTGGTCAACGTGGCCCGCGGGGCCATCGTCGACGAGCAGGCGCTCTATGACCACCTGCGGGCCAACCCGGGGTTCTCGGCGGCCATCGACGCCTGGTGGCACGAGCCGTGGCACGGCGGCGGGTTCCGCACCGACTACCCGTTCTTCGAGCTGCCCAACCTGCTCGGCTCGCCGCACAACTCCGGGGACGTGCCCGGGGTGGAGCAGCTCGCGGCGCGCCGGGCGGCCGAGAACACCCGCCGCTTCCTGGACGGCGAGCCGGTGCGGGGCGTGGCCCGGCGGGCGGACTACCCGGGCCCCCGCTGAGGGCCCAGGGCCGGCGGCCCCGGCGGTGGGCCCAGGGCCGTCCCGTCCGTCGTGTACACGTCGGCCACCCGGCCCACCTCCCCGCTGGTCAGTGTGCGTTCCCGGCGCAGGTCCCGGGTGAACGCGAACCACCACGACAGGATGGTGCCGGCCCGGTTGCGGAAGCCGGTCAGGAAGCCGATGTGGATGAACAGCCAGCCCCACCAGCCGATGAAGCCGGACAGGTGGACCCGCCCGGCGGACATCACCGCGGACCCGCGGGAGATGTAGGCCGCGGACCCGAGGTCGTGGTAGCGGAATGGCTTGCGCTCGGGCCGCCCGGCCGCCTCATGCTTGATCCGGCGGGCCACGTACAGCCCGGCCTGCATGGCCACCTCGGCCACCCCGGGCAGCCCGTGCAGGCTCATCAGGTCACCGGCCACGGTGATCTCCGGGTGGCCCGGGATGGTCAGGTCGTCGCCGACGATGATCCGCCCGGCCCGGTCCCGGCTGGCACCGGTCGCCTCGGCCACCACCGCGGCCAGCGGGGGCGCCTCCACCCCAGCGGTCCACAGCACCGTGCCCGCGTCGTACCGGGTGGTGCTGCCGTCCTCGCCGCGGGCGTCCACGCCGTAGCCGTCCACCTTGGTCACGATGGATCCCATGTGCAGCTCGACGCCGAGCTTGCGCAGCGCCGCGGCCGCCTTGCCGGACAGTTCCGGGCCGAACGAGGCCAGCGGGGCCTTCCCGCCGTCCAGCAGCAGCACCCGGGCATCCTGCGGGGCGATGTGCCGGTACTCGGCCCGCAGCGTCTTGGTCGCCAGCTCGCGGATCTGGCCGGCCAGCTCCACCCCGGTCGGCCCGGCGCCGACCAGGACGAACGTGAGCCAGTGCTGGCTCTCGGTGTGGCTGGTGGCGCTCTCCGCCATCTCGAACGCGCCGAACACCCGGCGCCGGACGGTGAGCGCGTCCTCGATCGTCTTCATCCCGGGCGCGAACATGGCGTACTCGTCGTGCCCGAAGTAGGACTGCCGTACCCCGGCGGCCAGGATCAGGTCGTCGTAGCCGAACTCGATGACCTCACCCAGCGGGCGCCGGGCCTGCACCGTCCGGGCCGCGGCGTCGATGCCGACCACCTCGGCCAGCACGCACTCGGTGTTGCGGTGCTTCTTGAAGATCTCGCGCAGCGGCGCGGCAATCTTCCCCTCGGACAGGATCCCGGTGGCGCACTGGTACAGCATGGGCTGGAACAGGTGGTGCTCGGCCCGGTCGATGAGGGTGATGGCGACCGGGGCCCGGCGCAGCGACCGGGCGGCAAACAGCCCGGCGAACCCGCCGCCCACGATCACCACCCGGCGGCGGTCACGGTCGGCCATCGTCCCTCCTCCGCCGGTCAGGCCGGATTGAGCCACATGTCCCGGGCGGGCAGCAGCCGGTCGGCCTCCTTGGGCCCCCACGTCGCCCTGGCGTACGGGTGCACCGGCGTGACGTCGCCCAGGACCGGGTCCACCACCCGCCAGGCGGCCTCGACCGCGTCCTGCCGGGCGAACAGCCAGCGGTCCCCGTCCAGCGCGGCGCCGATTAGCCGGTCATACGCCCGCTGATCCGAGCCGGGCCGCTCGGCGAACACCAGCTCCTCGCTCTGCGGCTCCCAGCCCGCGCCCGGCTTCTTGCCGGCCAGGTTGACTCCGACCGCGGTCTCCGGGTTGACCCGGAACCGCAGCGTGTTGTTATCCGGCAGCGGGTCCAGGCCGAAGATGTCGTATGGCGCGCGCTTGAACCGCACGATGACCTCGGTGGCGGTGACCGGCAGGCACTTGCCCGCCCGGATCAGCACCGGCACGCCTGCCCAGCGCCAGCACTCGACGGCCAGCCGGACGGCCACGAACGTCTCCACGGTGGACCGCCGGGCCACCCCGGCCACGTCGAGGTAGCCCTCGTACTGCCCGCGGACCACGTCCTCGGGCTGCAGCGGCTTGATGGCCGAGATCAGCCGGGACTTGGTGTCCCGCCAGGAATGCAGCCCGTTGCCGTCCGGCGGGTCGGCCATCACGGTCGCCGCCACCTGGAGCATGTGGTTCTGCAGCACGTCCCGGATGGCGCCGGTCCGGTCGTAGAACCGGCCCCGGTCCGAGACGTCGAACGCCTCGGCCATGGTGATCTGGATGCTCTCCACATGGTCCCGGTTGAGCAGCGGCTCGAGGATGGCGTTGGCGAACCGGACGAACAGCAGGTTCTCCACCGGGTCCAGGCCCAGCCAGTGGTCGACCCGGAAGATGGCGTCCTCCGGGAAGAACTGGTGCATCAGCTGGTCCAGTTTGATCGCGCTGTCCAGGTCGGTGCCGAACGGCTTCTCGACCATGATCCGGTTACCCTTGGCCCGGCCCGCGGTCGCGATGCCCTGGGCGATCCGGCCGAACAGCACCGGCGGCACCTCGAGGTAGAACAGGATCTGCTGGCCGCTGCCGACCGCGTCCGACATCGCGTGGTAGGTGGCGTCATCGTCGAGGTCGCCGTCCACGTACTTGAGCAGCCCGAGCATCTTCCGCGCCGGGTCGCTGTCCGGGTCCATGTCGTTCAGCTTGAGCGACGCGACCGCGTAGTCGCGGAACTGGTCCAGGCCCCAGCCGTTCTTGGCCACCCCGATCACCGGCACGTCGAGCACCCCGCGGTCGACCAGCCCGACCAGCGCCGGGAACGTCTCCAGCTTGGCCAGGTCGCCGGTGGCGCCGAAGATGACCAGTGCGTCAACCTGCTCTGCTGCCATCTGAGCTCCTTAGCTCCGCTGTGGGCTATCTGAGCGCGGGGCAAGTCAGTGGGCATCGCCTCACGCGGGTGATTCAGTTCCCCGGTCACCCTACTGCGCCGGCCTCCTGGCCTCCGGGCTCGGCGGCCCGGCGGCCGGCGGCGGCCCGGTGGCCGGGCCGCGCGGGCGGAGCAGCGCGGGCGGCTGGAAGTCGCCCGGGCTGATCCGCTGCCGGAACACGTAGTACGTCCACGCCTGGTACAGCAGCACCACCGGCAGGAAGATGACCACCACGATCGTCATCACCTTCAGCGTGTACGAGCCGGACGCGGTGTTGTTGATGGTCAGGCTGTAGGCCGGGCTGGTGCTGGACACCATCACGTTGGGATACAGCTCGGTGAAGATGGACAGCACGGTGAGGGCCATGGCCACCGTGGTGGCCGCGAACGCCCAGCCCACCGAGCGCTCGGTGGCCAGCCAGGCCGCCGCGAACACGGCCAGCACGGCGGCGATCTCCACCGGGTTGGGCAGCACGCCCTTGCCCGAGTCGACGTGCGTCCAGATCGCGAAGCCCAGCACCAGCAGCCCGGTCACCGGCGCGGCCCGGCGGGCCAGCCAGGTGGCGCGGTCCCGGACGTCGCCCTCGGTCTTCAGGCCCAGGAACGTGCTGCCGTGCAGCACGCATAGCGCGACCAGGGTGACCCCGGTGTACAGCCCGTAGGGCTGGAGCAGGGTCCAGAAGCTCCCGGTGTACTGCTGGGCCTTGTTGATAGGCAGCCCGTGCAGCAGGTCACCGAGGGCCACCCCGATGAGCAGCGGCGCGACCAGGCTGCCCCCGGCCATCAGGCCGTCCCAGCTGCGCCGCCACGCCGCGCTGGTCACCTTGCCGCGGTACTCGAACGAGATGCCGCGCACGATGAGCGCCACCAGCAGGACCACCAGGGCCAGGTAGAACGTGGAGAACATGGTCGCGTACCAGCCCGGGAACGCGGCGAAGATGGCCGCGCCCGCCACGATCAGCCACACTTCGTTGCCGTCCCACAGCGGCCCGATCGTGTTCACGGCGGCCCGCCGCCCGGCCTCGTCCCGGCCCAGCACGTCGTGCAGCATCCCCACGCCGAAGTCGAACCCCTCCAGCACGAAGAAGCCGGTCCACAGCACCGCGATGATGATGAACCAGAGCTGACTGAGGGTCATGGCCGCGCCCCTAGTACCGCACCGCGGGCACGGGCACGTCCGCGGCGTCCCCGCCGTCGGATGGGGCCGGCAGCGGCTCCAGGTCCCGGCGCCCGTACCGCAGCATCAGCACCAGATCGACCACGGCCAGGGCCACGTACAGCAGAATGAAAATGACCAGGCTGATGACGATGCTGGTCGAGCTGACCGACGGGGACACGCCATTCCTGGTCAGCATGAGCCCCTGCACGATCCAGGGCTGGCGGCCGATCTCGGTCAGGAACCAGCCCGCCGTGTTCATGATGAACGGCGTGATCACTGCCCAGGTGGCCAGGATCAGGAACCACCTGGATGAGGCGAGCGTTTTTCGCCGGATCAGCCACAGCCCCCACACCCCGAGCAGGAAGACCAGGCCCGCGATATAGGCCATGACCCGGATCGACCAGTACTGGATGAACACGTTCGGCACGTAGTAGCCGGGGCCGTACCTCTTCACGTACTGCGACTGGAGCGGGTCGAGCCCGATCACCTTCCCATCCCAGTGGTTGGTGGCCAGCAGCGACAGCAGGTGCGGGATGGACAGAATCTGGGTCGGCGTGTGATCGTCGTTGCCGCCGCCGATCTGGAACAGCGAAAACGAGCACGGCTGGCAGGTGGTCCACTGGGCCTCGGCGGCGGCGATCTTCATCGGCTGGTAGGTGGCCTCCACCACGCCGAGCTCGCTGCCGACGAACATGGCCAGGATGATGGCCGGGACCAGCACGGCCAGCGACATCCGGGCCGACCTGGTGAACGTGTCCGGATCGCGGCCGTGCCGCAGCTGCCAGGCCGATACCGCGAGCATGATCAGCGACCCGGTGACCAGCGAGGCGAGCAGCACGTGGGTGTAGCCCCACAGGAACACCGGGTTGGTCAGCACGGCCCAGATGTCATTGAGCTGCGGCTTGCCGTGCACCATGACGTAGCCGACCGGGTGCTGCATCCAGGAGTTGGCGGCCATGATGAACGCGGCGGACAGCACCGTGCCCAGCGACACCAGCCAGATGGTCAGCAGGTGCACCCGGCGGGAGAGCTTGTCCCAGCCGAACAGCCACAGCCCGAGGAACGTCGACTCCAGGAAGAACGCGAGCAGCCCCTCCATGGCCAGCGGCGCGCCGAAGATGTTGCCGACCAGCCGCGAGTAGGCCGACCAGTTCATCCCGAACATGAACTCCTGGACGATCCCGGTCACCACCCCGACCGCGATATTGATCACCAGCAGGGTGCCGAAGAACCTGGTCAGCTGGAGGTACTCGGGCTGCTTGTTGCGGTACCACGCGGTCTGCAGCAGCGCGGTCAGGAAAGCCAGCCCAATCGTCACCGGGACGAAGAAGAAATGGTTGACGGTTACGAAACCGAACTGCCAGCGCGCCAGGTCAACCGCAGTCATGGCCCCCCCTGACCAGCCTTATCCCGATATGTGCCGCCTGGGCGCCCGGCATCAGGACTGGGCGGCGGGCTCCTGGACGCCGTTGCGCCAGGTGTTCGCGCCCGCCACGGTGGCCGCCTTGACCCGGTGCCAGTGGTGCCTGGCCACCTCCGTGGGCGGCACCTCCTGCCGGTTCGCCCAGTCCCGGCTGGCGGCCGCCAGCGCCGTCCCCGCCACGGCCACACCGGCCAGCCCGAGCAGCCCGGCCAGCCCGATCAGCACGCCGCCCACAAGCAACGGCTTGGTATTCATCCGGAACGCCGTGTCCGGGCCGCTGGTGTTCGTCATGTTCCGGACTGTGCCGGGACGCGGTCCGCCGGGCATCATCCCTGAGGGGTGATTGGCCAGCGCTCACCCGGGGCAGGCGATGTGCCGGGCGGGCGGTGACGGCATAGTTTGACGGGTGACCGAACGCTATGACGTGATCATCATTGGCACCGGTGCGGGCGGCGGCACGCTGGCGCACACCCTCGCATCCACGGGAAAGAAGATCCTGCTCCTGGAACGCGGCGACTACCTGCCCCGCGAAATGGACAATTGGGACCCCAGGCCAGTATTCGTCGATGGCCGGTACATAAGTCACGACACCTGGTACGACCGGGACCACAAGCCGTTCCAGCCCCAGGTGCACTACTTCGTCGGCGGGGCGACCAAGATGTACGGGGCGGCGCTGTACCGGCTGCGGCCCGCCGACTTCGGCGAGATGAAGCACGTGGACGGGATCTCCCCGGCCTGGCCGCTGTCCTACGACGAGTTCGAGCCCTGGTACACCAAGGCGGAGTGGCTGTACCAGGTGCACGGGGCACACGGCGAGGACCCCACGGAAGGGTCCTGGTCGAAGCAGTACCCGTGGCCCGCGGTCAGCCACGAGCCGCGGATCCAGCAGCTGGCCAACGACCTGCAGGCGGGCGGGTTCCACCCGTTCCACTCGCCGTGCGGGATCCTGCTCGACGAGGCCCGGCGGCCGGCCAGCGACTGCATCCGGTGCACCTGGTGCGACGGCTACCCATGCCTGGTGCACGCCAAGTCCGACGCCGAGGTGATCGCGGTCCGGCCCATCCTGGGCCAGCCCAACGTCACCGTGCTGACCAGCGCCGAGGTGATCCGGCTGGAGACCGACGCCACCGGGCGGTCGGTCACCGGGGTGGTGGTGCAGCGCGGCAGCGGGCAGGAAAGCTACCAGGGCGACATCGTGGCCGTCTGCGCGGGCGCGGTGAACAGCGCCAAGATCCTGCTCCGCTCGGCCTCCGCTGCGCATCCGGACGGCCTGGCCAACGGTTCCGGCCAGGTCGGCCGTAACTACATGTGCCACAACAGCAAGGCCATGGTGGCGCTGAGCAAGGAACGCAACGACACCGTCTACCAGAAGACACTGGCCATCAACGACTTCTACCTGCCCGGCAACGGCCGGGAATGGCCGCTCGGCAACATCCAGATGCTGGGCAAGTCCAACGCCGAGGCGATCCGTGGCGAGGAGCCGCACCTGACCAAGCTGGCCCCGGAATGGAGCCTGGCCGAAGTGGCCGCGCACGCGGTGGACCTGTGGCTCACCACCGAGGACCTGCCCCAGCCGGAGAACCGGGTCCAGCTGGACCGGGACGGCAACGTGCACCTGTCCTACACGGCGACCAACACGCCGGAGGCCGACGGCCTCTACCAAGAGGTCAAGACGATGCTGAACCACGTCGGGATGGCCACCCACCACATCCTGCACAAGAACTACTACGCGAAGATGGACGTGCCGCTGGCCGGGTGCGCGCACCAGGCGGGCACCTGCCGGTTCGGCACCGACCCGGCCACGTCGGTGCTCGACGTGAATTGCAAGACCCACGAACTGGACAATCTGTACGTGGTGGACACGAGCTTCTTCCCGAGCATCGGTGCGGTAAACCCGGGGCTGACGGCAATGGCCAACGCGATAAGGGTGGGCGAGCATCTGGCCGGGCGGCTGAGCTGAGGGCACCGGCACCGACCCGGCGCGGGCGTTAAGCAAATAAAGGGTGGGCAATAGCCCGCTACGGGTGACGACGGGGCTGGGCCGGCGGGGGAATGTGGCCAGCATGAGGGCTGGCCTGATTGGTAGTGCCCTGCTGGGCGCCGTGCTGCTGGCCGCGGGCTGCTCGTCGGGTGGCAGCACGGCCGCGGCCAGCCCGTCACCGGGCACCTCGTCGTCCAGCCCGGCGCCCAGCGTGTCGTCGGCCGCCTCGGCCACCATCTGCCCCGAGGTGACCGCCCTGCGCAGCTCCGTGGCCGAGCTGGGCCATCTCAGCTTCGGCTCCAACGCCCTGGACAAGCTGAAGGCCGACCTGGAGCACGTGCAGGCCAACCTGGCCACGCTGCACAGCACGGCCGGCACCGAGTGGCACACGCAGATCAGCGACCTGCAGAGGGAGCTGGGCAAGCTGGGCAAGACGCTGGGCAGCCTGAGCAGCCAGCCCAGCGCCACGGCCGCGGCCAAGGCGGTGTCCGCCGACCTGGCCGGGGTGACGGCCGCGGCCAGCAGCCTGCTGGCCGCGGCGAGCGTCCGCTGCCCGGCCCCGACACCCACCCCGTCGGCATGATCCCGGCCGATGACTGCCGTAAGGAGCACCACCATGCCGCAGCGCTATCCGAACATCAGTGATCACGGGCTGATCGGGGACCTGCAGACCGCCGCACTGGTCACCACGGACGGGTGCGTGGACTGGTTCTGCTGCCCGCGGTTCGACTCGCCGAGCGTGTTCGGCGCGCTGCTGGACGCGGACAAGGGCGGCTACTTCCAGGTCCGGCCGGACCGGGACGACTACGTCACCAAGCAGCTGTACTTCCCGGACACGGCCATTCTGATCACCCGGTTCATGACCCCGGATGGGGTCGGCGAGGTCACCGACTTCATGCCGATCGCCGGGCCGCGCGCGACCAGCCAGCACCGGATAGTCCGGCAGATCCGGGTGGTCCGCGGCACGATGAAGTTCGTGGCCGACGTCAAGCCGCGCTTCGACTACGGCCGCAAGGAACACAAGCTGGAGATCACCGACGAGGGCGCGGTGTTCCACTGCGGGGACCTGGAACTGACCCTGCACACCATGGGCCACCACGGCGCCACCCCGGCCGAGCTGGGCACTGAGTTCGAGCGGATGGGTGAGGACCTGCGCCTGCACCGGACCCTCAAGGAGGGCGAGAGCGCCGGGGTGGTGCTGGAGTGGATGGGCGGCCGGCCGCGGCGGCTGCCCGAGGGCACTGTGCAGCAGCTGATCCACGACACCTCGGAGTACTGGCGGAACTGGCTGCGCAAATCCACCTACACCGGCCGGTGGCGCGAAATGGTGACCCGGTCGGCGATGACGCTCAAGCTGATGACGTACGCGCCGTCCGGCGCGCCGGTCGCCGCGCCCACCGCCGGGCTGCCCGAGCAGGCCGGCGGGGAGCGGAACTGGGACTACCGCTACACCTGGATCCGGGACGCCTCGTTCTCCGTCTACGCCCTGCTCGGGCTGGGGTACCTGGAGGAGGCGGCCGCGTTCGGCATCTGGGTCCGGGACCGGCTGGTCGAGGCGGAAGACCGCAACGGCGCCCACCCGCTCAGGATCATGTACCGGGTGGATGGCTCCTCCGACCTGACCGAGGAGACCCTCGACCACTGGGAGGGCTGGCGCGGCTCCCGCCCGGTGCGCATCGGCAACGGCGCGGCCGACCAGCTTCAGCTGGACATCTACGGCGAGGCGCTGGACGCGTTCAACCACGCGGACTCCCAGGGCCTGCAGGCGGCGCACCGCGGCTGGACCGCGATCGTGAAGATGGTCGACTGGCTGTGCGAGCACTGGGACCAGCCCGAGGAAGGCATCTGGGAGACCCGCGGCGGCCGGAAGGACTTCACCTACGGGCGGTTCCAGTGCTGGGTGGCCCTGGACCGGGCCATCCGGCTGGCCGAGCGGCGCGGCCGGCCGGCCGACATCCTCAAGTGGCAGTCCGAGCGGGACCGCATCTACCGGCAGGTCATGGAGCGCGGCTGGAACGAGAAGCAGCGGGCGTTCACCCAGCACTACAGCACCGAGGTGCTGGACTCCTCGCTGCTGCTGATGCCCCTGATGGGCTTCGTGTCGCCGTTCGACCCGATGTGGCTCGAGACGCTGGAGGCGATGGACAGAAAGCTGGTCTCGGACAGCCTGGTCTACCGGTACGACCCGTCCGCTTCGCCGGACGGCCTGCGCGGCAGCGAGGGCACGTTCTCGCTGTGCACGTTCTGGTACGTGGACGCGCTGGCCCGGTCCGGGCGGCTGGACGAAGCGTCCCTGGTCTTCCAGAAGATGCACACCTACGCCAACCACCTCGGCCTGTACTCCGAGGAGATCGGGCTGACCGGGGAGCAGCTGGGCAACTTCCCGCAGGCGTTCAGCCACCTGTCGCTGATCAACGCGGCCATCAACCTGGACTTCCAGCTCGACCACGGTGCCGGGGATGTGGGGAACCTGCTGGACCGGGCCCGCCGGATGCCGGGCGGCCGCCGGTTCTGACCAGCGGCGCTGCGGCCGGTCACCCGGCCGCGCGCTGACCCGGGCCGGCAGCCACCCCGCATCCTCACCCGCCGCGGGTGAGGGACGCCTGCCCGGGCGGGCGAATCATGGTGTGGGGGCGGCCGCCGGGACGCGCGGTTGATACCAGGCGGCCCCGGGTATGACCCGCAAAGGCGGCTGACCTGCGCATTCACCCCAACGGGATGAGGATAGCTGGCGCGTGGCAGGCAGGCCGACGTTCTCGGGGGGATTTTGCATGACTAGCACTCTCAATGGGGCGGCCGAGCCCGCCCCGGTGCTGCCCGACGGCACCAGTCTCCCGGACAGCACCAGTCTCCCGGACGGCACCAGTCTTCCGGACAGCACCGGGCCGGCGGATGGCCGGCCCGCAGCGGACGGTGAGCCGCCGCCGCGGTTCCTCGAGGGGAAGCTGCAGGTTCCTCAGCCGCACTTCCCGGTGCTGCGCCGCCGGAGGATCACCGGACTGCTGGACCAGGCCGTCCGGAACCGGGTCACGCTGATCAGCGGGCCGGCCGGCGCGGGCAAGACCGTAGCGTGCGCCACCTGGGCCGGCGCGGCCGCGCAGAGCCGGCGGGTGGCCTGGCTGACCGTGGACTCAGCCGACCAGCAGTCCTGGTTCTGGGCTTACGTGTGCACCGGCCTGGCCCGGCTCCGCGCTATCCCGGCCGACGTGCTGCGGTCCCTGGAGGACACCAGCCCGGAACGGTTCCCGCTCCGCCTGGTCGAGGGGGCCCAGCTGTTCACCGAGCCGGTGGTGCTCATCCTCGACGACGTGCACGAGCTGGCCGATCCGGCCGTGCTGGGCGGTCTCGACCTGATCATCCGGCATGCTCCCAGCACGCTGCGGCTGGTCCTCTCGGCCCGGCAGCCGCCCGCGCTGCAGCTGGCCCGGCTGCGGGTGTCCGGCGAGCTGGCCGACATCGGCGGCCAGGACCTGGCCTGCACCGCCGAAGAGGCGGACGCGTACTTCGCCATGCTCGGCATCGACGTGGACCGCGGCGCGCGGGACGAGCTGCTCCGCCGCACCCAGGGCTGGATGGCCGGCCTGCGGCTGGCCGCCATGCGGGCGCACGGCGCCCCGGAACCGGGCGTGAAGATCACCGACCTGGTCGGTGACGAGCCCATCGTGACCGACTACCTCTGGGACGAGGTGCTCGGCAAGCAGCCCCCGCCGACCCGCATGTTCCTGCTCCGCACCAGTATCACCGGGGAAGTGTGCGGCGGCCTGGCCGACGCGCTGACCGGGCAGGCGGGCAGCGCGCGCACCCTGGAGCGGCTGAGCCGGGAGAACAGCTTCGTGGAGGTGGTGGACCGGGAACGCGGCGGGTACGCCTACCATCCGCTGCTCCGCGAGGTGCTGACCGCGGAACTGCACCGGGAGATACCGCACGAGATCCCGGTGCTGCTCCGCCGGGCCGCCCGCTGGTACGCGGCCCACGACCAGCCGTTCGCCTCGGTGCGCTGCGCGGCCGGGGCCGAGGACTGGGACTACGCGGCGCAGGTCCTGGCCGAGGCGGGCGCCGGGGTGGCCAGCCCCGGGTCCACCGCGGAGCTGGAGAGCGTGCTGTCGCTGTTCCCGCCGGACCGCTCGGCGGACGACCCTGCGGTCGCGGTGGCCTGGGCCGCGGCCCGGCTGTGGGACGGCGACCACGAAGGCTCGGCCGCGTACCTGGAGAACGGCGACCACGCCCTGGGCCGGGCGGCCCCGGCCATGCGCCGGATCATGGAGCCGACGCTGGCCGCACTGCGGGTGATGCTGGCTGGCTGCCGGTCCGACCCCGATCCCCGCCTGCTGGCCGAGGCGCAGGCGCTGGCCGAGCGGTGTGAGGCCGCGGCCAGTGCCCAGCCCGAGCACCGGGCGGCCGGGCTGCTCTGGTTCGCCCTCGGTGTGTCCCAGCTGCGCCGCTGGGAGATCCAGCACGCCCGGCACGCGCTGCGGCACGCGGACCGCCAGCTGGCCGCGGGCAACCTGGCTGCGCTGCAGGCCCGGGCCCGGGCCTGGCGGGCGCTGGCCGAGGCCTGGTCCGGCGACCTGACCGCGGCCCAGCGCTCAGCCACCGACGTGCCCGCCACCCGCGGCCTGGACCAGGCCACCGGTGGCGCGGCCGCGGAACTGGCCGCGCTGGCCCGCGCGCAGGTCAGCCTGCGCCGGGACGACCTGGCCGCGGCCCAGCGGCTGGCCGAGGAAATCAGCAGCCAGCGGCTGGCCGGTGACTTCCCCGGCGAGCCGCCGGTCAGCGCGCTGACCGCGCTGATCCGGGCCCGGGTGCTGCTGGCCGACGGCGACGCCACCGCGGCGGCGGCCGTGCTGTCCCGGCTCCGCGAGATGTACGGCCCGGCGTACCTGGCCCTGTCCGACGTCTTCACGGTGGCTGAGGGGGACGCCGCGCTGCGGGTGGGCAACACCGGCCGGGCCCGCGCCGTCCTGCTGCTGGTGGAGGACGGCGAGCATTTTGACCGGGCCGACGGGCGGCTGCTCCGCGCCGGGCTGCTGCTGGCCGACGGGGACTTCAAGGCCGCCCTGGAGGCCGTCGGGCCGTGCCTGGACGGCCCGGACGCCGGGGTCACCCGGCACGAGCGGATCAGCGGGCTGCTGATCGCCGCGGTGGCACAGCGCCGCCTCGGGTCCAGCGACGAGGCAGCCGCGCTGCTGGAGGACGCGCTGGCCCTGGCCGAGCCGGACGGCGCCTACCGGGCGTTCCTGGACGGCGGGGCCGCGGTCCGCTCGGCCATGACGGTGCTGATCCCGCCGACCAGCCGGCACGCCGGGTTCGCCGGGCGCATCCTGGAGCGTTTCGACGCCCAGGTGCCGCAGGGCGCCAGCTCCGCGGACCGGGCCAGCGTGCCGCTCACCGACAGCGAGTGGGCGGTGCTCCGCTTCCTGCCCTCGCACATGACCAACGAGGAGATCTCGCAGGCCCTGTTCCTGTCCATCAACACGGTGAAGACCCACCTGCGCTCGGCCTACCGCAAGCTCGGCGTGAGTTCCCGCCGCGAGGCCATCGCCCGCGGCCGCCGTCTCGGCCTGCTCTGAGCAGCTACGTCCGCTGGTCCGCCCAGGACCACTAGACTGGGCGGCCGTAACCGTCATTGGTTGCGCTCGGGTCGCGCGGAGCCGCGGATCGGCGCGGCGGGGGCGGCTTGGAACTCAGAGCGCAGCGATCAGGGAGTGACGGCGACGTGAAGACCGACGTCGAGGAGCTGAGCCCGACCCGGGTGAAGCTGACCATCGAAGTTCCGTTCGAGGAGCTGAAGCCGAGCCTCGACAAGGCGTACCGCGAGGTCGCCCGGCAGGTCCGGGTGCCCGGCTTCCGGCCGGGCCGGGTCCCGCCGCGCATCATCGACCAGCGGTTCGGCCGCGGGGTGGTGCTCGAGCAGGCGGTCAACGACGCCGTCCCGCAGCTGTACGGGCAGGCCCTGCAGGACAACGATGTGTTCGCGCTGGGCCAGCCCGACCTGGAGATCACCAGGCTGGATGACGGCAAGGAGCTTGCCTTCACCGCCGAGGTGGACGTCCGGCCCAAGTTCGACCTGCCTGACCTGACTGGCCTGCCGGTCACCGTGGACAGCGCCGTGGTCACCCCGGACGAGGTCGAGGAGTACATCGGCGGGCTGCGGGACCGGTTCGCGTCGCTCAAATCGGCGGACCGGACGGTACAGCAGGGCGACTACACCTCGATCGACCTGTCCGCCTCGGTCGGCGGCGAACCGGTGGAGGACGCGCAGGCCAGCGGGCTGTCATACGAAGTGGGCAGCGGGACCCTGCTGGAAGGCCTGGACGACGCGCTGCTCGGCATGGCGGCCGGGGAGTCCGAGACGTTCAGCACCGAGCTGGCCGGCGGCGAGCACGGCGGGGAGCAGGCGGACGTCACCGTCACCGTGCACAGCGTCAAGGTCAAGGAGCTGCCCGAGCTGGATGACGAGTTCGCCCAGTCGGCCAGCGAGTTCGACACGCTGGGCGAGCTGCGCGCCGGCACCCGGTCCCAGCTGGAGGCGGTCAAGCGCATGCAGCAGGCCCAGCAGGCCCGGGACCGCGCGCTGGACGCGGTGCTGGAAAGGGTCGACATCCCGCTGCCGGAAGGCCTGGTGGAGAGCGAGATCGAGGCGCGGCGGCGGAATCTCGACGAGCAGCTCGAGCGGGCCGGCGCCACCCGGGAGGCCTACCTGGAGTCCTCCGGGCAGACCGAGCAGCAGCTCGAGGCGAACGTGACCGAGGGCGCCCGCCGCTCGGTCAAGGCCGGGCTGGTACTGGACCAGCTGGCCCAGAATGAGGACCTGAACGTGGAGCAGGACGAGCTCAACGCGTTCGTGATCGAGCAGGCGTACCGGATGGGCGTGCAGCCCGACCGGCTGGCCCAGGAGATCGCCGACCACAACCAGATCGGCTCGGTGCTGGCCGACGTGCTGCGCGGCAAGGCACTCAACCTGATCACCGAGCGGGTCACGGTAACCGACGAGGCCGGGAAGCCGGTGGATGTCAGCGCGGCGCTGGCACCCGACGAGGACGCTGCGGACGCGGCCACGGACACGGCCGCCGGTGCCGCGGAGGCCGGTGCCGCGGAGGCCGGTGCCGCGGAGGCCGGTGCCGCGGAGGCCGGCCCGGCCGCTGCCGCCGCGGACGTACCGGAGGCCGCCGCGGACGCGCCGGCCGCGGCCGGCGCAGACCGGGACGGCACAGACCGGGACGGCACAGACCAGGACGAGACGGCCACCCGGCAGTAACCATGGGCGGGCGGCCTGCGCCCACAGCGAACAGGCCGCCGGCCGGGACGTTCTCGCTCCGGCCGGGCGTTATCGTCGCAATCAATGACGCAGGACATACCGAGGAGAGCAGAGTGAGCACGCCTCCGGCTGTCCAGGACCCGACCGGGATCCTGGCGCGGACCGCGGAAGCGGCACCGCCCCTGATTACCGAGCAGATTTTCCAGCGGCTGCTCCGGCACCGGATCATCTTCCTCGGCCAGCAGGTCGACGAGGACATCGCCAACCGGATGTGCGCCGAGATGGTGCTGCTCGCGGCCGAGGATGGCAAGCGGGACATCAGCATCTACATCAACTCTCCGGGCGGCTCGGTGTACGCCGGGCTGGCCATCTACGACGTGATGCAGTACGTGCCGAACGACATCGCCACCTACGCGATGGGCATGGCCGCATCGATGGGCCAGTTCCTGCTGGCCGCCGGGACCCCGGGCAAGCGCTACGCGCTGCCGCACGCCAGCATCCTGATGCACCAGCCGTCCGGCGGCATCGGCGGCACGGCCTCGGACATCCGGATCCAGGCCGAGCAGATGCTCTACATCAAGCGCAAGCTGGCTGAGCGCACCGCGTTCCACACCGGGCAGACTGTCGAGCAGATCGAGAAGGACGCCGACCGGGACCGGTGGTTCACCGCGGATGAGGCCAAGGACTACGGCTTCGTGGACCACGTGATCCGCAGCGCCCTCGAGGTGGACTCTGAGGGGCCGGTGTCATGAACCTCGATCCCGGAGCGGAGGAACCGCAAGTGAGCACATCCCAGCGGAGACTGGCCGAGTCCCGTTACGTCCTCCCGTCGTTCGTGGAGCGCACCTCGTACGGCATCAAGGAGATGAACCCGTACAACAAGCTGTTCGAGGAGCGGATCATCTTCCTGGGCGTGCAGATCGACGACGCCTCGGCCAACGACGTCATGGCCCAGCTCATCACGCTGGAGTCGATCGACCCAGACCGGGACATCCTGATCTACATCAACTCGCCCGGCGGGTCGGTCACCTCGATGATGGCGATCTACGACACGATGCAGTACATCCAGCCGGAGATCCAGACCATCTGCATCGGCCAGGCGGCCTCGGCGGCCGCCGTGCTGCTGGCGGCCGGTACCACCGGCAAGCGGCTGGCCCTGCCCAACGCCCGCATCCTGCTGCACCAGCCGGCCACCGAAGGCGGCTACGGCCAGTCCAGCGACCTGGAGATCCAGGCCCGGGAGATCCTCCGGATGCGCAGCGCCATGGAGAAGATCGTCGCGCGGCACACCGGCCGGTCCGAGGAGCAGGTCCGCACGGACATCGAGCGGGACAAGTTCTTCACCGCCGCGGAAGCCAAGGAATACGGTCTCGTGGATGAGGTTCTGACGAGCCTCAAGCGCAAGGCCGAGGTAGGGTCGTCCTAACCGGGAGGATTCACCCTCCTGGTGGTCCGCACCGGGCAGGCTCTCGCGGCCGGGGGCCCGGAGGCGGTACCGTCGGAACTGAGAGCAGGATGGCACGGCGGGGACATGCCCGCGGCTGCCGGCCCGCCAGGCGCGGGTCGCGGCCCCAGGTAAAGGAGTAGCTGGGTGGCTCGCATCGGCGATGGTGGTGACCTGCTGAAGTGCTCTTTCTGCGGGAAGAGCCAGAAGCAAGTCAAGAAACTCATCGCGGGGCCCGGTGTGTACATCTGCGACGAGTGCATCGACCTGTGCAACGAGATCATCGAAGAGGAGCTGGCTGAGCCGTCCGAGCTCAAGTGGGACAGCCTGCCCAAGCCCAGGGAGATCTACGAGTTCCTCGACGCCTACGTGATCGGCCAGGAGAAGGCCAAGAAGGCCCTGTCCGTGGCGGTCTATAACCACTACAAGCGGGTCCAGTCCGGCGGTGACACCCGGCCCGGCGAGGACGGCGTGGAGCTGGCCAAGTCGAACATCCTGCTGCTCGGCCCGACCGGGTCAGGCAAGACGCTGCTGGCCCAGACGCTGGCCCGGTTGCTCAACGTGCCGTTCGCCATCGCCGACGCGACCGCGCTGACCGAGGCTGGCTACGTCGGTGAGGACGTCGAGAACATCCTGCTCAAGCTAATCCAGGCGGCCGAGTACGACGTCAAGAAGGCCGAGACCGGGATCATCTACATCGACGAGATCGACAAGATCGCCCGGAAGAGCGAGAACCCGTCGATCACCCGCGACGTGTCCGGCGAGGGCGTCCAGCAGGCGCTGCTGAAGATCCTCGAGGGCACCACCGCGTCGGTCCCGCCGCAGGGTGGCCGGAAGCACCCGCACCAGGAGTTCATCCAGATCGACACGACCAACGTGCTGTTCATCTGCGGTGGCTCGTTCTCCGGCCTGGAGAAGATCATCGAGCAGCGGGTCGGCAAGTCCGGGATGGGTTTCGGCGCCGTGCTCCGGGTCAAGAACGACCGGACCTCGGGGGACGCGTTCGCCGACGTGATGCCGGAGGACCTGCTGAAGTTCGGCATGATCCCCGAGTTCGTCGGGCGGCTGCCGGTCATCACCAGCGTACACAACCTGGACCGGGACGCGCTGATCCAGATCCTCACCGAGCCACGCAACGCCCTGGTCAAGCAGTACCGGCGGCTGTTCGAGCTGGACGGGGTGGACCTGGAGTTCACCGGCGACGCGCTGGAGGCCGTGGCCGACCAGGCCATCCTGCGCGGCACCGGCGCCCGCGGGCTGCGGGCCATCCTCGAAGAGGTGCTCCTGTCGGTGATGTATGAGGTGCCCAGCCGCAAGGACGTCGAGCGGGTGGTGATCACCGGGCCGGTCGTCCTGGAACACGTCAACCCGACCCTGGTGCCACGCGACTCCGCCCAGCGGCGGACGCCGCGCGAGAAGTCGGCGTAACTCTCTCCGGGCGGCCCCGCCGCGCGCACCACGAGTCAGCGCGGTGAGTTATGCCCCGCGGGCGGGCCTAACTCACCGCGGTCCTTAGCCGGCGCGGAAGCCCCCGCCAACCGCACTAGACTCGGCTGTCGTGAGTGCAGATGTGACGCAGCAGCGAACCGAGCTCCCGCCGCAGTACATGCCGGGCGAGGTAGAGGACCGGCTGTACGAGTCGTGGGACGAGCGCGGCTATATGCACGCCGACGTCACCGCGGTCAGCCCGGACCGGCCGCCGTTCTGCATCGTGATCCCGCCGCCGAACGTGACCGGCTCGCTGCATATCGGCCACGCGCTCGATCACACGCTGATCGACTCGCTCATCCGGCGGCGCCGGATGCAGGGCTACGTCACGCTCTGGCTGCCCGGCATGGACCACGCGGGCATCGCCACGCAGAACGTGGTGGAGCGGGAACTGGCCAAGGACGGGCTCAGCCGTCACGACCTGGGCCGGGAGGCGTTCGTCCAGCGGGTCTGGCAGTGGAAGGAAGAGTCGGGCGGCAAGATCCTCGGCCAGATGCGCCGCCTGGGCGACAGCGTGGACTGGTCCCGGGAACGCTTCACCATGGACGAGGGCCTGTCCCGCGCGGTGCAGACCATCTTCAAGCGGCTCTACGACGACGGCCTGATCTACCGGGCCGAACGCATCATCAACTGGTGCCCGCGCTGCCTGACCGCGCTGTCCGACATCGAGGTGGACCACACCGACGAGGACGGCGAGCTGGTCTCGATCCGGTATGGGGACGGCGACGACACGGTCGTGGTCGCCACCACCAGGGCCGAGACGATGCTGGGTGACACCGCGGTGGCGGTGCACCCGGACGATCCCCGGTACGCCCACCTGGTCGGCCGCGAGATAGTCCTGCCGCTGTCGAACCGGCGCATCCCGGTGGTGGCGGACCCGCACGTGGACCCGGAGTTCGGCACCGGCGCGGTCAAGGTCACCCCGGCGCACGACCCGGACGACTTCGAGATCGGCCGCCGGCACGACCTGCCCAGCCTGACCATCATGGACGCCCGCGGCCGGATCACGGCCAAGGGCCCGTTCGAGGGCCTGGACCGGTTCGAGGCCCGGCCCGCGGTGGTCGCCGCGCTGCGCGAAGAAGGCCGCATCGTCAGCGAGATCCGGCCGTACGTGCACGCGGTCGGGCACTGCATGCGGTGCGGCACGGTGGTGGAGCCGCGGCTGTCGCTGCAGTGGTTCGTCAAGGTCGGCCCGCTGGCCACGGCGGCCGGGGATGCGGTCCGCGACGGCCGGGTGCGCATCCACCCGCAGGACCTGACGGCCCGCTACTTCGGCTGGGTGGACGACATGCACGACTGGTGCATCAGCCGCCAGCTGTGGTGGGGGCACCGGATCCCGGTCTGGTACGGGCCGGAGGGCCAGGTGGTCTGCGTCGGGCCGGGGGAGCAGGCCCCGCACGGCCCGGGCTGGCATCAGGACCCGGACGTGCTGGACACCTGGTTCTCCTCGGCCCTGTGGCCGTGCTCCACGCTGGGCTGGCCGGACGACACTGCGGACCTGCGCGTCTTCTACCCGACCAGCGTCCTGGTCACCGGGTACGACATCCTGTTCTTCTGGGTGGCCCGGATGATGATGTTCGGCCTGTACGCGATGCGGCAGCGGCCGCCCGGCCAGGCCGTCCCGTTCCGGCAGGTCGCCCTGCACGGCCTGGTCCGTGACTCACACGGCAAGAAGATGTCCAAGTCGCTCGGCAACACGGTGGATCCGCTGGACTGGATCAGCCGGTTCGGCGCCGACGCCACCCGGTTCACCCTGGCCCGCGGGGCCAGCCCGGGCGGCGATGTCCCGGTCAGCGAGGAATGGGTGACCGGCTCGCGCAACTTCTGCAACAAGCTATGGAACGCCACCCGGTTCGCACTGCTGCACGGCGCCACCGTGCCGGACGGGGAACCCGACCCGGCGGGGCTGCCGACCCCGGCGCGGTGGGTCCTGTCCCGGCTGGCCACGGTCATCGCCGAGGTGGACGACCTGTTCGAGCGGTTCGAGTTCGGCAAGGTCTGCGACACCCTGTACCACTTCGCCTGGGACGAGGTCTGCGACTGGTACCTGGAACTGGCCAAGCCCGAGCTGGCGCGGGCTGGCGGAGCCGGCCCAGCCAGCACTGCGGACGAGAGTGCCGCCCAGCGCACCCGTGAGGTGCTCGGCTACGTGCTGGACCGGCTGCTCAAGCTGCTGCACCCGGTCATCCCGTTCGTCACCGAGGAACTGTGGACCGCGCTGACCGGCGGGGACAGCGTGATGATCGCGCCCTGGCCCGGCCAGCGGCCCGCGGCCGGCGGGCCGGCCGCCCCGGCCTTCCATGACCCGGCCGCCGAGGCCGAGGTCGGCTCGCTGATGCGGCTGGTCACCGAGGTCCGGCGGTTCCGCTCCGACCAGGGGCTGCGGCCCGGGCAGCCGGTTCCCGCCACCCTCGGCGGGATCAGTGGCACCCGGCTCGCCCCTCATGAGGCCAGCATCCGCTCGCTGCTCCGGCTCACCCCGCCCGGCGCCGGGTTCACGCCCACCGCCACCGTGGTCGCGGAGCAGGTCACCGTGGAACTGGACACGGCCGCGGGCATCGACGTGGCCGCGGAGCGGCGCCGCCTGGACAAGGACCTGCTGGCCGCGCGGAAAGAAGCCGAGCAGACCCAGCGCAAGCTGGCCAACGACTCGTTCCTGGCCAAGGCCCCGCCCGGCGTGGTGGCCAAGACCCGGGACCGGCTGGCCGCGGCCAACGCCGACATCGGCCGGATCAGCGGCCGTCTCCAGGACCTGCTGGCCGGGGGGGGCAGCCCCCCGGAACCCCCCGGGGACGCTGCCCCGGACGGGACACCCCTCTGGGGCGCCCCCCCTGGCCAGAGCCGGGATGACAGTTGACCATCCCGGGTGACCCCAGCCCCGACGAGGAGCTGCGCGAGGCGGAACGGGAGATCCTCACCCGCCGCCCCGAGCACACCATCGAGCCCACCCTGGACCGGATAGCGGCGCTGGTCTCGCTGCTCGGTGACCCGCAGCGGGCCTACCCGGTCATCCACGTGACCGGCACCAACGGCAAGACGTCCACGGCCCGGATGATCGAGTCGCTGCTGCGCGCCCGCGGCCTGCGCACCGGCCTGTTCACCAGCCCGCACCTGTCCTCGATCCGGGAACGGATCGTGGTGGACGGCGAGCCGGTCCCGGCGGAGCAGTTCGTGGCCGGGTACCAGGAACTGGCCCCGTACGTGGCCATGGTGGACGGGCAGCAGCCGGTACCGCTGTCGTTCTTCGAGGTGCTCACCGGGATGGCGTTCGCCATCTTCGCCGATGTGCCGGTGGACGTGGCCATCGTCGAGGTCGGCCTGGGCGGGACGTGGGATTCGACCAACGTGGCCGACGGCGCGGTGGCGGTGGTGACGCCGGTCTCGCTCGATCACACCCGGTGGCTGGGGGAGACGGTCGAGCAGATCGCCGGGGAGAAGGCCGGCATCATCAAGCCAGGCGCGGTCGGGGTGCTGGCCCAGCAGCCGGTGGCCGCGGCCGAGGTGCTGCTCCGCCGGGCCGTCAGCGTGGGTGCGAGCGTGCTGCGGGAAGGCATCGAGTTCGGCGTGCTCGAGCGCGACCTGGCCGTGGGGGGCCAGCGCCTGGATCTGCATGGCCTGCGCGGCGACTACACCGATATCCTGCTCCCGCTGTTCGGTGCCTATCAGGCCAGCAACGCGGCTGTCGCGCTGACCGCGGTCGAGGCCTTCGCGTCCGGGGCGGCCCTGCCTGGCCAGGCGGCCGGCGAAAGCGGTGACGCGGCCGCCGAGCCGGGGCAGCTCGGGCAGGAGATTGTGCGGGCAGGGTTTGCCCAGGTGACGTCGCCGGGGCGGCTGGAGGTGGTCCGGCGCAGCCCGCTGGTGATCGTGGACGCGGCGCACAACCCGGCCGGGATGGCGGCGGCCATGGCCGCCGTCACGGAGGCGTTCACGTTCGCCGCGCTGATCGGGGTGCTGGCCATCAGCGAAGACAAGGATGTGCCCGGGATCCTGGATCAGCTGGAGCCGGTGGTCTCCGAGCTGGTGGTGACGCGGAACTCGTCGGACCGGTCGATGAACCCGGCCAAGCTCGCCGAGCTGGCCACGGGGGTGTTCGGCCCGGAGCGGGTGCACGTGGCGCCGCGGCTCGACGAGGCGCTGGAGATGGCCGTGACGCTCGCTGATGAGGCATCGGGGGAGGAAGGGCTGACCCGGACCGGCGTCCTGGTGACCGGGTCGGTGATCACAGCCGGGGATGCGCGGGTACTGCTGGGCCCGCTAACCGGGACGGCGGCTGGCCCGGAATGAAGCGCGCCCGGTGAAGAGACTGTGCGCCACCGTGCTGGTGATGGAGGCGATCGTGATCGCGCTGGCCATCCCGGTGGCCATCAAGATCGGGCACGACCCGCCGCACGCGGCCGGGGTGGCGGGTGGCTGCCTGGCCGTGGCGGCGGTGCTGCTCGCGGGCCTGGTCAGCCGGGTGGCGTCGCCCGGGGTGCTGGCGGCTGGCAGCGCGTTTCAGGTCCTGGTCATCGGGGCCGGGGTGGTGGTGCCGGTGATGTACGCGCTGGGCGCCATCTTCGCCGGGTTCTGGGTCCTGGCTATCGTGATGGGGCGCCGCGCGGAATCGTCCTGACCCCGCCGTCGGCGGTCTTGGGCAGCTCAGCGCCCGGGCCGTCCGGCCCGGCCAGCGGGGCCCGCCAGGTTAGCTGGCTCATCCCGTCCGCTGCCGGGCCGGCCAGCGCAGTGCCGCTGACCTGCGCGGCGCGCTTGCGGAGCAGGGCCAGTTCGGTGCTGTCCGCGGCGGACTGGTTGGCCCACCACGGGCCGTCCTCGGTCACGGTCAGCGTCACGGCCACGGCGTCCACGGTCACCGCCACCGCCACCCGGCCGGCCTGGTGCGCGTGGCTGTAGCCCAGCACCTCGCGCAGGCTGGCCAGCAGGTGCTGCGCGAGGGGCGGGGGCACCGCGGTGTCGATCGGGCCCTCCAGGGTGATCTCCGGCACCATGCCGCCGCCCGGGGTGAGCTCGCTGAACACGTCCAGGATGCAGCGCCGCAGGCCCAGGTCGGGTACGCCGCCGGCCATGGCCGGCCCGGCGGCCAGCGAATCCTGCTCCGGCTGGCCCTGCTCGAGGGCGAAGATGGACTGGCGGAGCAGCGTGATGGACTCGTCGAGGTTATGCACCACGTCGTCGATCCGCTCGGTCAGGTCCGGCTGGGCCGCCCGCAGCGCCACCCCCTGCAGGGCCAGGCCCGCCGCGAACAGCCGCTGCACCACGTTGTCGTGCAGGCTGCTGGCGATGCGGTCCCGGTCGGCCAGGATGCTCATCTCACGCAGCCGGTCCTGCACCCGGGCCGTCTCCTGCCGGGAGCGGCCGACCCGGCTGCGCAGCCCGTGCCCGACGAAGGCGATCATCGTGGCCAGCGTGGCCCAGAAGAACATCCGCCGGATCAGCACCGAGCTGGATGTCATGTCCGGGTCCAGCGAGATATAGAGGATGACGCCGAGAACGGCGAGGGTGACCACGGCCGATTCCCACCAGCGGTGGAACAGCGCGGTCCAGACCAGCGGGCTGAGCAGCACGATGGCCACCCCGGAGTTGGTCCCGCCGGCCGCCTGGATCAGCACGAGCACCGAGGCGGTGTACAGCAGCGGCACGGTCACAGTGAGCCAGCCCGGCACCCGGTTCCACGGCACGAGGGCGATGGCGGCCGTCACCAGGCCGAGCAGCAGCACGCTGGCGACGGCGTCCGGCAGCGAGGCCGGCCCGGGCGGGAGCAGCAAGCTCGCCTCGGCGAGGACGGCCAGCGCGGCGAACGGTGCGATCCGGACCAGCAGGCCGTCCCGTAGCAACAGCGGGTTGTCGGGGCGGGCCAGCGGGTCCGGAGCTGGGGAGCGGATCGCGCTGCTGGGGTAGTGGTCCACCTTTCACCTGCTCTTCGTCGGCGGCGGTTGGGACCAACGGCCCTTTCGAGCTTGCCGCAAAGATGGGATTGTGTCCAGGTCACAGGCATCTTGTGCGCTGCGGCGAGGGGTGGCGCACCGCGCGGTCAGGCCGGGCCTGGAGTGCGGCAACGGTAGGATCTGGGGGCTGGCGGGTTTGCCCTCGATCATTGCGGGACCGGCATCGTTGCCGCCGGCTGGAGGAGCAAAGCCTTGATCCAACGTACTCTCGTCCTCGTCAAGCCTGACGGCGTGCGGCGCGGCCTGATCGGCGACGTGGTGGCCCGCATCGAGCGCAAGGGCCTGCAGATCGTGGCCATGGACCTGCGCACGATCGATGCAGAACTGGCCGGGACGCACTACGCCGAGCACGTCGCCAAGCCGTTCTTCGAGCCGCTGGTCGCCTTCATCACGTCCGGCCCGCTGGTGGCCCTGGTCGTCCAGGGCCCGCGGGCCATCGAGGCGTTCCGCGGGCTGGCCGGCGCCACCGATCCGGTACGCGCCGCGGCGGGCACTATCCGCGGCGACCACGCGTTGGATGTGCAGCAGAACATCGTGCACGGATCCGACTCACCGGACGCGGCGGAGAGGGAAATCAAGATCTTCTTTCCAGACCTCGTTTAGCCGGGCTGGCGCTGGTCGATGTAAGGACACAGGGCGGCTTGGCCTCACCGGCTGTAAGCCGCGGAAAAACCGCACAGATCATCCAGCAGACCCTTTTTTCCGGAAGGTTCTTGTTCCTTATGAGCAACGCGCTGGCGTTTCTGGGCCGTGACATGGCGGTCGATCTGGGCACCGCGAACACCCTGGTCTACGTCCGGGGCCGCGGCATTGTGCTCAACGAGCCGTCCGTGGTGGCGCTGAATACGAACACCGGCCAGATCGTCGCCGTCGGGGTCGAGGCGAAACGTATGATCGGGCGGACGCCGGGCAACATCGTGGCGGTCCGGCCGCTCAAGGACGGGGTCATCGCCGATTTCGACGTGACCGAGCGGATGCTGCGTTACTTCATCCAGAAGGTGCACCGGCGCCGGCACCTGGCCAAGCCCCGCGTCGTGGTGGCGGTACCGAGCGGCATCACCGGGGTGGAGCAGAGCGCGGTGAAGGAAGCCGGTCACCAGGCCGGCGCCCGCCGGGTGTACATCATCGAGGAGCCGATGGCGGCGGCTATCGGCGCTGGCCTGCCGGTCAACGAGCCGACCGGGAACATGGTGGTGGACATCGGCGGCGGCACCACCGAGGTAGCGGTGATCTCGCTGGGCGGGATCGTAACCTCCCAGTCCATCCGGGTGGCCGGCGACGAGCTGGACCAGGCCATCATCACGTTCGGCAAGAAGGAATACTCACTCATGCTGGGCGACCGGACCGCCGAGGAGATCAAGATGGCGCTGGGCTCGGCCTACCCGTCGGTGGACGAGCCGCACGCCGAGATCCGCGGCCGGGACCTGGTCAGCGGGCTGCCCAAGACCATCGTGATCTCCGCGGAGGAGATCCGGCGCGCCATCGAGGAGCCGGTCGCGCTGATCGTGGACACGGTCAAGACGACCCTGGACAAGTGCCCGCCTGAGCTGGCTGGCGACGTGATGGACCGGGGGATCGCGCTGACCGGGGGTGGCGCGCTGCTCCGCGGGCTGGCCGACCGGCTCCGCGAGGAGACCGGGATGCCGGTGCACGTGGCCGACAACCCGCTCGACTCGGTGGTGCTGGGTACCGGGAAGTGTGTAGAGGACTTCGATACCCTGCGTCAGGTACTGGTTCCCGAGTCCAGGCGCTGAGCGTCCCGTCACAGGCGGGAGCAGGCCGCCTGGGCTGCGGCTGCTAACTGGGGCATTGGCCGGCGGCACGGATGAGGAGACCTGGTGCACGACACCCGGCGGACCCGAGTCCTTCTCGGGGTGCTGCTGGCTGCCGCGCTCGCGCTGATCACCATCGATTACCGGGGCGGCGTCACCACCCCGCTGCGTGGGCTGCGCTCGGTGGGCGGCGCGGTGTTCGGCTCGGCCGAGAACCTGGCCAGCCTGGTGACCCGGCCGGTGGCCGCGGTTGCGGACGGGGTGACCGGCAACTCCGGCTCGCAGGCCAGGATCGACGCGCTGCAGCGCCAGGTGGCCGGCCTGCAGGCCCAGCTCAGCCAGCAGCGGCTGAGCAAGTACGAGGACCGGCAGCTCAACCAGCTGCTGCAGCTGGCCGGGCGGGGCCGGTACCGGGTCGTCACGGCCAGCGTGATCGCGGCCGGCGGGAACTACGACGACTCGGTCACCATCGACGCGGGCCGGGGCGACGGCATCAAGCCGGACATGACCGTGCTCAACGGCCAGGGCCTGGTGGGCACGATCACGTCGGTGAACGCGACCACCTCCACCGTGCTGCTCAGCACCGACGCCAGCGTCACCGTGGGGGTGCGGCTGGCCGGCACCGGGGAGATCGGTGTGGTCAGCGGCACCGGCAAGTCGATGTCCGGCAACGGGCTGCTGCGGCTCCAGGTGTTCGACGTCAACGCGGTGCTCCGGCCCGGGCAGCAGCTGGTCACGTTCGGGTCGGTGGGCGGCACGTCCTACGTCGCCGGGGTTCCGGTCGGCGTCATCACCCGGGTGGAGGGGTCGGCCACCTCGCTGACCAAGCTTGCCCTGGTCCGCCCGTACGCGGACGACACCGCGCTCGGCGTGGTCGGCGTGGTCATCGTGCCGCCGAAGGTCAACCCGCGGTTCTCGGTCCTGCCGCCGTCACCGACCCCGGCCCCGAAGGTCACCGTGACGGTGACCGCGTCGCCCAGTGCCCACCCCTCCCCGGCCGCGACGCCGACGCCCAGCGGCCCCGGGCCGGGGGGCTGACATGCTGCGGCGCGCGGCGCTGTCCGGCGGCCTGCTGCTGATCGCGATCCTGATCCAGCTGACCATCCTGGACAACCTCCGGCTGCCCGGCGGGGCCGGGCCCGACCTGGTCCTGGTGGTGGTGGTCGCGGTCGGGCTGACCGGCGGGCCGGTGGAGGGCATGCTGGGCGGGTTCTGCGCCGGGCTGGCTCTCGACGTGGCCCCGCCCGCCACGCACCTAGTCGGCCAGTATGCGCTGGTGTTCTGCCTGGTCGGCTATTCGTGCGGGCGGCTCCGCGTCAGCCTCGACCACTCGGCCTGGGCGCCCATCGTGGTGGTGGCGGTCGGCTCCGCGGCCGGTGAGCTGCTCTACGCGCTGACCGGGATGATCTTCGGCGACCCGGACATCACCTGGACCGCGATCCGCCAGGTGCTGCCCGCCTCGGTCCTGTACGACGTGCTGCTCAGCCCGTTCGTGCTGTACGCGGTGGCCCGGGTCCAGGGCATCGCCATCCAGGGCCTGGCCGCGCTGCGCGGCGGCGACGCCCCGGCCCTGCTCACGCCGGGCCTGGCCGCCGCGGCCGGGCTGCTCGGCACGTCCGGTGCGGTAGTCCGGGACAGCGGTACCGGCCGCGCCCCGCGGCTGAGTGCCCGGTCGCTGCGCGCGGGCTCGACCCAGGGCGGGTCGGCCAGTGGCGGCCGCGCCCCGGCCCGCCCGCCCGGCCGGCCGGTGCAGCTCCGGTTCGGCGGGGCGGGCGCGATGCAGGGCGGGTCGGCCAGCAGCCCGCGGATCCCGCGCCAGCTGCCGGCCCGGCCGGTCAGCCTGCGGCTGGGCACCCGGAACTGGGCCAGCCGGTACCGGAACGGGCTGCCGGCCCGGCCGGTCAGCCTGCGGCTGGGCACCCGGAACTGGGCCAGCCGGTACCGGAACGGGCTGCCGGCCCGGCCGGTCAGCCTGCGGCTGGGCACCCGGAACTGGGCCAGCCGGTACCGCGGCCGGTCGCTGGCCAGCGCGGGATCCGGCCTGCTCGGCGACGGCGGCGGTGGCCGGGCCCTGCGCCCGGGCCGTGGCCCCCGGCTGCGGGGCAGCGTGATGCAGGGTGGCTCCGCCAGCGGCACCCGGGTCAGCCTGACCCGGCCGGCCCGCCCGGTTCACCTCCGGCTGGGCGGTTCCGCCCGGCGCCGTGACGGCGCGATCGGCGGCTCCGTGCTCGGCCGTGGGCCACACGGCCGCAGCGGCACGGCCGGCCGCGGCTTCAGCGGCCGGGCGTTCGGCAATAAGAGCGCGCTGGGTAGCCGGCGGCCCGCGGTGGGCAAAACGCATGTCCCACGGTTCCGCGGCGTGAAGTCGGCCGCCCTGACCGGGCGGCGGGGGCCGCGGGCGGCTCCGGGCCGGGGCACGTTCGGCCGCCACCGGCCCATCTGGCGGATGTTCAGCAAGCGGACGGGAGGGCTGGGATGATCCCCGCATCGCGGCGCCGGCTCGTCGTGCTGTACGCGGTGGTGGCCGCGCTGCTGATCACGCTCGGTGGCCGGCTCTGGTACCTGCAGGTCATGACGGGCAAGAACTACACCCAGCTGGCCGCCCTGGACCAGACGCAGACCGTCATCACCCCGTCGGTGCGCGGCCAGATCCTCGACGACGGCGGCAGCCCCCTGGTGGACAACTCCAGCTCGCTGGTGGTCACGGTGAACATGATGGACCTGGCCACGCAGAGCGACGGCGGCCACGCGGTGCTGAGCCGGCTGGCCAGCCTGCTGCACATGCCGCGCAAGCAGCTCACCGAGAAGGTCCGGCTGTGCAACGCCCATACCGGGCAGCCATGCTGGCCCGGCTCGCCGTACCAGCCCATCCCGGTCGCGCAGCACGTCCCGGACTCGGTCGCGGTCGAGATCATGCAGGACCACGACCGGTTCCCCGGGGTCAGCGCGGGCGTGGTCCCGGAGGCCAGGTACCCGCAGCCGTACGGCGCGCTGCCTGCGCAGGTGCTAGGCTACCTGGGCCCGATCACCGCCCAGCAGGTGAAGCAGGAACACCTGCCCACGGCCGGGTTCTCCGGCGAGGACCTGGTCGGCCAGGCCGGCCTGGAGGAGCAGTACAACAAGTACCTGCAGGGCACCCCGGGCCAGGAAGTGCTCTCGGTGAACAGCGCCGGCCAGCAGCTCGGCACCGTCCGCACCGAGGCGCCGCAGGCCGGTGACGACGTGGTGACCAGCATCAACGCGAAGCTGCAGGGGGACCTGCAGTCGACCCTGGCCAGCACGCTGACGAACGCCCGGGCCCACGGCAACCCGCATGCCACGACCGCGGCGGGCATCGTGATGACCACCACCGGCCGGGTGGTCGCCATGGCCAGCGTGCCCACGTATAACCCGTCCGTCTGGACCGGTGGTATCTCCAACCGGGAGTACCGGCAGCTGTTCGGCGCCGCGCGCGGCGAGCCGATCCTGAACCGGGTCACCCAGGGGGAGTACGCGCCCGGGTCCACGTTCAAGGTTGTCTCCACGGCGGCGGCGGTCAAGGCCGGGTACGGCCTGGACGGCACGTACGACTGCCCGGCCGTGTTCAGGATTGGCGGCCGGTCGTTCGCCAACGACGGGGAGCCCAGCATCGGGCCGATCAGCCTGCACGAGGCACTGGTCATCTCGTGCGACACGGTGTTCTACGAGCTGGCCTACGACATCTACCAGCGTGACCATCCCCAGGACAACGTGGTCACCAGCCCCAGGGTGCCGACCCAGGAAATGCAGAAGATGGAAGTGGACTGGGGGTTCGGCAACACCCCCGGCATCGACCTACCGGAGCAGAACGCGGGCAGCATCCCGACCCGGGCCTGGCTGTACTACTACTGGAAGCAGTACAAGAACACCTGGTGCAAGGACGGCCGGGCGAACGGCTCGTACGTGCAGCAGATCGAATACCAGGACTGCCACTACGGCAACGTCTGGGAACCCGGTGAGGCGGCCATCGCGGCCATCGGCCAGGGCTACGTCACGGTCAGCCCGCTGCAGCTAGCCAACGCGTACGTGGCGCTGGCCAACGGCGGCACGCTGTACAGCCCGCGGATCGGCCGGGCCATCATCAGCCCGGCCGGCCAGGTGGTGAAGCGGATCTACCCCCCGGTGATCCGGCACCTGCCGGTAACGGGCAGCACGCTGGCCTACATCCGCGGCGCGCTCGCCGACGTGACCACCGGCGGCGGCACCGCGGCCAGCGCGTTCGCCGGCTTCCCGCGCAACAAGGTCTGCGTGGCCGGCAAGACTGGTACCGCCGAGGTGTTCAACAGCTCGGTGACGTCGGTGTTCGCCTCGTTCGCGCCGTGTTATGACCCGAAGTACGTGGTGGTGGTCATGATCCCCAACTCGAACTACGGTGCTGAGGTGGCCGCGCCCGCGGTCCGGCAGATCTACAACGACATCTACGGCCTGGAGGGGCACCAGGCCGCACTGCCCGGCGGCAACCTGCCGCACGGGCTGCCCAAGATCTCGATAGACGGCACGATCACGCCGCCGGCTGGGTACGGGGGGAAGTGATGAGCCTCGGCACCCGCGACTACGCCTCACCCCGGACCCCGAGTTTCGGCCAGGGCCACAAGCCGCTGCTGGCCCGGGCGGTGGCCAAGGACTCGCCGCTGCGCCGGTACGACTGGGTCCTGGTGCTGGCCGTGGTGGCACTCAGCCTGATCGGCACGCTGCTGGTCTACTCGGCCACCCAGCCCAGCGCCGACCCGCGCGCCTACCTGATCAAGCAGCTGATCAACGTGGCGCTCGGGATCATCCTCATGGTTGTGGTGAGCCTGCTGGACTACCGGCAGATCCGGATGCTCGCGCCGGTCGTGTACGTAGCCGCCACGGCGGGCCTGCTCGGCGTGCTCAGCCCGCTGGGCACGTCGGTGAACGGGGCCAAGGCGTGGATCAACCTGCCGGCCGGGTTCCAGGTGGAGCCGTCGGAGTTCGCCAAGATCGCGCTCATCCTGGTTATCGGTGTGACGTTCGGCGACCTGCGGGACAGCGGCCGGATCCCGCGCCTCCGGGACGCGGCCAAGGTACTGGTCCTGGCGCTGATCCCGGTCGCCCTGGTGGAACGCGAGCCAGCCCTGGGCGTGGTCATCCTGCTGCTGCTCATCACCACCGGCATGATCGCCCTGTCCGGGCTGCCGCTGCGCTGGCTGGCCGGGCTGGCCGTGGCCGGGGCGCTCGCCGTGCTGGCCGTGGTCAAGCTGCACCTGCTCAAGAGCTATCAGGTGGACCGGCTGACCGCGTTCCTGCACCCGCAGACGGACCCGAGCGGGATCGGCTACGAAACGCTGCACTCCAAGATCATGATTGGCTCAGGCGGGCTGGGCGGCACCGGCTGGCTGCACGGCTCGCTGGTCACCGCGAGCTTCGTGCCCAACCAGCAGACCGACTTCATCTTCAGCGTGGCCGGCGAGGAACTCGGCTTCATCGGCTGCGCCGTGATCATCGCGATCCTGGGCGTGGTGGTGTTCCGCGCGCTGCGCATCGCCCGCCGGGCCGACGACCAGTTCGGCCTGCTGGTGGCGTCGGGCATCGCGATCTGGTTCGGCGTGCAGTCGTTCATCAACATCGGCATGACGATCGGGATCATGCCGGTCACCGGGCTGCCGCTACCGTTCGTGTCCTACGGTGGCTCGGCCATGTTCGCCGACATGATCGCGGTCGGGGTGCTGCTGTCCGTGCACCGCCGCCGGTCGGTGTTCGGCTGAGCCCGCGTATCCTTTCAGGATGCCCGTGGAATCGGTCTACCCCCGCCTGGAGCCGTTGCTGCCCCAGGTGCGCAAGCCGATCCAGTACGTCGGGGGCGAGCTGAACTCGGTCGTCCGTGACTGGGACTCCGCCGAGGTGCGGTGGGCCCTGATGTACCCGGACGCCTACGAGGTGGGCGTGCCGAACCAGGGCGTCCAGATCCTCTACGAGGTGCTGAACGAGACCGGCTGGGCGCTGGCCGAGCGTACCTACAGTGTCTGGCCCGACCTGGCCGGGCTGATGCGCGAGCACGGCATCCCGCAATTCACCGTGGACACGCACCGCCCGGTGGCCGCGTTCGACGTGCTCGGCGTCAGCTTCGCCACCGAGTTGTGCTACACCAACCTGCTGACCGCGCTCGACCTGGCTGGCATCCCGCTGTCCGCCGCCGACCGGGCCGACGGGCACCCGCTGGTGATCGCGGGCGGGCACGCCGCGTTCAACCCGGAGCCCATCGCGGAGTTCCTGGATGGCGCGGTGCTCGGCGACGGCGAGCAGGCCGTGCTGACCATCTCCGGCCTGATCAGGGACTGGAAGCGGGACGGCGGCCCGGGCGGCCGGGACGGCCTGCTGGAGCGGCTGGCCGCAGCTGGCGGGGTCTACGTGCCCCGCTTCTACGACGTGGACTACCTGCCCGATGGGCGGATCAAGCGGGTCGCCCCGAACCGCAGCGGGGTGCCGTTCAGCATCGCCAAGCACACCGTGATGGACCTGGACGAGTGGCAGTACCCGCGCCAGCCGCTGGTCCCGGTGGCCGAGTCGGTGCACGAGCGGTTCAGCGTGGAGATCTTCCGCGGCTGCACCCGGGGCTGCCGGTTCTGCCAAGCCGGCATGATCACCAGGCCGGTGCGCGAGCGCAGCATCACCTCGATCGGCGACATGGTGCAGCGCGGGCTGGCGGCCAGCGGGTTCAGCGAGGTCGGCCTGCTGTCCCTGTCCAGCGCGGACCACAGCGAGATCGACGACGTGGTGACCGGGCTGGCTGACCGGTACGAGGGCACCTCCACCGGGCTGTCGCTGCCCTCGACCCGGGTGGATGCGTTCAACGTGACGCTGGCCAATGAGCTGTCCCGGGGTGGCCGCCGGTCCGGGCTGACGTTCGCCCCGGAAGGCGGATCGGAGCGGATCCGCAAGGTGATCAACAAGATGGTCACCGAGGACGACCTGATCCGCACCGTGACCACCGCGTACTCCAGCGGCTGGCGGCAGGTCAAGCTGTACTTTATGTGCGGCCTGCCCACCGAGACCGACGAGGACGTGCTGGCCATCGCCGACCTGGCCCGCCGGGTCATCGAGGCGGGCCGGGAGGTGACCGGGCGCAAGGACATCCGGTGCACGGTGTCCATCGGCGGGTTCGTGCCCAAGCCGCACACCCCGTTCCAGTGGGCGGCCCAGTGCGGCCACCAGACGGTGGACGAGCGGCTGCGCAAGCTGGGCACAGCGCTGCGTAACGCCCCCGGGTACGGGCGGTCGGTCGGCTACCGGTATCACGATGGGCGGCCGTCGATCATCGAGGGGCTGCTGTCCCGCGGTGACCGCCGGGTGGCCAAGGTCATCCGGGCCGCGTGGCAGGACGGCGCACAGTTCGACGGGTGGAGCGAGTACTTCTCGTTCGACCGGTGGGCCCGCTGCGCGGACCAGGCGCTGGCCGGTTACGGGGTGGATCTGGCCTGGTACACCACCCGGGAACGGGAGTACGGCGAGGTGCTGCCGTGGGACCACCTGGATGCGGGCCTGGACCGTGACTGGCTGTGGCAGGACTGGCAGGACGCCGTGGACCCGGCCGGCCCGGCGGAGGTGGAAGATTGCCGCTGGACCCCGTGTTATGACTGTGGGGTGTGTCCGACGATGGGAACCGAGATTCAGACCGGGCCGACCGGCCAGAAGCTGCTGCCGCTGAGCGTGGCCGGCCAGCGGACCGGCGGTCCCGGAGGCGTCGGCTAGATGCCAGCTCCCGGTGCAGGCCAGGGCGGCCCGCCGACACGCGGCGGTGATCAGCGGCCCGTCGTCCAGCGGCTTATCGTCCGGTACGCTAAAAGAAGCAGGATGCGATTCGCCAGTCACAGAGACATCGCGCGGGCCGTCGAGCGGGCAGTACGCAAGGCGCAGGTGCCGATCGCGTACTCGGCCGGGTTCACGCCGCACCCGAAGATCTCTTACGCTGGCGCGGCCCCGACAGGAACGGCGAGTGAGGCTGAGTACCTGGAGCTTTCGCTGACCGCAGTGTGCGTCAGCTCCGAGGTGCGGGACCAGCTCGACGCGGCCCTGCCGGACGGGATTGATGTGATAGACGTGACCGAGGAAGCCGGTCCCCTGGGCGCCATGACGTTCGAGGCGTCGCTGTGGGACGTGGTCCTCCCCGGGATCGGGCCCGATGAGGCGGCCACGGCGGTCGAGGCGTTCCTGGCCAGTGACGACGTGCAGGTTGAACGCCTGACCAGCAAGGGAATCCGGCGGATGGATGCCCGCGCCGCGGTGGTCAGCATGCGGGCCGGCTGGCGTGCCGCGCAGGCGCGGAACGCCGGGTATGCGATACTTCGAATGGTCGTTCAGCAGCTGACACCTGCGGTCCGGCCCGATGACATCCTGGCGGCGCTTCGCCAGGTGGCTGGCCTGATGCCGTCGTCACCACCGTTGGTGACCCGGCTGGCCCAGGGACCGCTTGAGGCCATGGCTGGCCTAGCCGGGCCCGGCGCGGGCCAGGCCCCTGGAAGCGCGGCACAGGGACATGTAAAGACAACGCGCCTGGACGCGCCGCTGGCCCAGTCGGCCGCGGCGGGCCCGGCGAGCGCGTACGACCAGCTCCTGCGCGGAGCGGAGGGTTCCCAGCGAGCCCACGCGCCCGGGAGCCTGACGGGAGATAGCCCGGATGCTCGAGACCGAGCTCAACGATCAAGAACCCACAGCGAGCAGCAGTGCGGGTGACGGAGGTGCTGCGCCGTCCGGTGTGACCGGACCGGCCGGGGGCGACGACAGCGCGGCCGGCCAGCCCGCCAGTCCTGATGCTGCCGCGCCAGCCAGCGACGGTGGCCCGGCGCCGGCTGGCGATGGTGACCCAGCGCCGGCCGATGATGGTCCGGCCACCCAGCGGCGAACCCGGCGCCCGCGCCGGGCCGCGACCAGGGCGGCCGGCCCTCCGCCGGCCGGCATCGACACGGCCCCGCCGGCCCCGCCTGCTGCCATCGGTTCGGCCAGCCAGCCGGCCGATGCGGGACCGGGCGCGGGGGAGCCACCCTCGGGGCCCGTGGTCCCGGCCGTAGCCGACCAGGCCGGGCCGGCGGCGGGCGGTGCCGTGCCACAGGCCACGTTCCAGCCTCCGCCGGCCATCTTCCAGCCACCGGCCGCGGGCGAGCCCGCCGAGCGCGGCCAGGCCCGTGAGGACGCGGGCAGCGGCGGCGGCGGCCCAGACGAGCCGGACCGGGACGGCGAGGGGACCTCCCGGCGGCGCCGCCGCCGCGGCGGCCGGTCCCGTGGCCAGGACGCGGATGGCGAAGTGCCCGGCGAGGACACCGCGGGCCGCGAGACCCCGGACGGCGACGCGGCCGACAAGGCCCGGCCTGACCGCGGCGGCCGGCGTGGCCGGGCCGCCGAGGCCAGGCAGACCGACACCAAGCAGGGCGACGCCGGGTCCGCGGATGGCAGGCAGCCGGACGGCCAGCCGGGCGCCGAGGACACGGCCGAGGATGGGCCGGACGACGGCGAGGGCGGCAGCCGCCGCCGGCGGCGCCGGCGGCGCCGCGGCTCGGGCGCCGACGCAGACCAGCCCGCGTCGGATGACCCGCCGAACACCGTGGTGCACGTCCGGGTGCCGCGCCCGCACGCCGACGAGCCGGTGTCGGCCAGCGACGTCAAGTCGGTGCGCGGCTCGACCCGGCTGGAAGCGAAGCGGCAGCGCAGGCGGGAAGGCCGGGAATCCGGCCGGCGCCGGCCGCCGGTCATCACCGAGTCGGAGTTCCTGGCCCGCCGCGAGTCGGTGGACCGGGTCATGGTCGTCCGGCAGCAGCAGGACCGCACCCAGATCGCGGTACTCGAGGACCAGGTACTGGTCGAGCACTACGTGGACAAGGCCACCCACCAGTCCCTGGTCGGCAACGTCTACCTGGGCAAGGTGCAGAACGTGCTGCCGTCCATGGAGGCGGCCTTCGTCGACGTGGGCAAGGGCCGGAACGCGGTCCTGTACGCGGGCGAGGTCAACTTCGACGCGAGCGGGCTGGAAGGCGAGTCCAAGCGCATCGAGTCCGCGCTGAAGTCCGGCCAGTCCGTGCTGGTGCAGGTGACCAAGGACCCGGTCGGGCACAAGGGCGCCCGGCTGACCAGCCAGGTGAGCCTGCCCGGCCGGTACCTGGTGTACGTGCCGAGCGGGTCGATGATGGGCATCAGCCGTAAGCTGCCGGACAAGGAGCGGACCCGGCTGAAGCAGATCCTCAAGCAGGTCATGCCGGAAGGCGCTGGGGTGATCGTGCGCACCGCCGCCGAAGGGGCGACCGAGGAGGAACTGTCCCGCGACGTGGCGCGGCTGTCCGCGCAGTGGCAGGCCATCGAGCAGAAGGCCAAGACGGCCAACGCGCCCGAACTGCTCTACAGCGAGCCCGACCTGACCATCCGGGTGGTCCGGGACATCTTCAACGAGGACTTCGCCTCGCTGGTCGTGGCGGGCGACGAAGGCTGGGATCTGGTCCATGAGTACGTCCAGTACGTGGCGCCGCACCTGGCCGGGCGGCTGACCCACTGGGCGGAGGACGGGGACGTCTTCGCCCACTACCGGATCGACGAGCAGCTGGCCAAGGCGCTGGAACGTAAGGTCTGGCTGCCCAGCGGCGGCTCGCTGGTGATCGACAACACCGAGGCCATGACGGTCGTCGATGTCAACACCGGGAAATTCACCGGGCAAGGCGGCAACCTCGAGGAGACCGTGACCCGGAACAACCTGGAAGCCGCCGAGGAGATCGTCCGGCAGCTCAGGTTGCGCGACGTCGGCGGCATCATCGTGATCGACTTCATCGACATGGTGCTGGAGAGCAACCGTGAACTGGTGCTGCGCCGCCTGCTCGAGTGCCTGGCCCGGGACCGGACCAAGCACCAGGTGGCCGAGGTGACCTCGCTGGGCCTGGTCCAGATGACCCGCAAGCGGGTCGGGTCGGGGCTGCTCGAGGCGTTCTCCGAGCCCTGCGAATGCTGCAATGGCCGGGGCCGGATCATCTCCCTCGACCTGACCGGGCCGGCCGGCAGCGGGCACCGCGGCCAGTCCGACGGTGGGCGGCACGCGGGCGGCAGCCGGTCCGACCGCGACGGCCAGCCGGACCGCAACGGCCGTCAGGACAAGAACGGCCGCCGGGACCGCAATGGACGCCAGGACCGCGGCCAGCCGGACCAGAACGGCCAGGATGCCGACCGGGATGCCGACGTGGCCGCCCAGGCCGCCGGGAGCGGGCCGGTGGGCCCAGGCGGCAGCCCGCCCGCCGAGGAGCGCAGTAGCGGCAAGCAGGGCGGCCGGCGTCGCCGCCGGTCCGGTGGCGACTCAGCCGGGGCCGGAGCAAGTCAGGTCGGCATGGCCGTGCTGGAGCAGCCCATGCTCGACGACCCCACGGCCGGCGACACCGCGCAAACCGAGGCCCCGCCGGCCGGAGCCACGCCAGCCGTGGATCTCACGCCAGCCGCCGAAGCCGCGCCAGCCGCCGGCCTCACCCCGGTGGCCGGCCCGGCACCGGCCACGGATCCGGCCCTGGCCGCGGACCCGGCGCCGGCAACCGACCCGGCGGCAGCTGCGGACGCCGCGCCGGCTACCGACGACAGCCCAGGGACCGGCAGCCAGCCTGCGCCGCCGGATGACGAACCCAGCCCGCACTGGCCGTGACGCGGCCAGCGGCCGGACGAGGAGCCGTGTCCGTCTGATAACCTGAGTGGTCGGCGCACAGAACGGATCCGGGGCGGTCATGCCCAGGGAGACGTGTGCAACGCAGGCAGGCCCCCTCGTGATGCTTCCCGCTGCCGCGGGCAGCATAGTGGCGGGCCCGCGGCAGGCATAACCCGAACCAGGCGCGGTCAGTGGCCGTGCCGCCTGAGGCAGAGAGCGAGTTCTCGGTGTACGCGATCGTGCGCTGCGGTGGCAGGCAGGAGAAAGCGGCGGTAGACGACGTGCTCACCGTCGACACGCTGGCTGGTGAGGTCGGGTCGAGCGTCACGCTGCCGGCCCTGCTCGTGGTCGATGACGGCCAGGTGATCAGCAAGCCGGCCGACCTGGGCCGCTACCAGGTCACGGCCGAGATTCTGGGCCCGGTGGCCGGCCCCAAGATCAACATGATCCACTACCGGAACAAGACGGGCTACCGGCGCCGTCTTGGCCACCGCCAGCACTACACCCAGGTGAAGATCACCGGCATCAGCACCGCGAAGTCCGGGGCCGGGAAGACGAGGGACTGACGTGGCACACAAGAAGGGCGCATCGTCCAGCCGGAACGGCCGCGACTCCGCGGCGCAGCGGCTCGGCGTCAAGCGCTTCGGCGGTCAGCGGGTCAACGCGGGCGAGATCATCGTGCGGCAGCGTGGCACCCACTTCCACCCCGGGCCAGGGGTTGGCCGGGGCAGCGACGACACCCTGTTCGCGCTGGTCAGCGGCACTGTTGAGTTCGGCAACGTGCGGCGCCGCCGCGCGATCAGCATCATCGCGGGGCCCGGGCCCCGCGATGCGGAGCCGGCCGCCGAGTAGGCCGCCGGGGGCAGCGGCACCGGCCAGCCCGCCGGGATCCGCTGCGCAGCAGCTTCCAGCCACACCGGCAGGGGGCGGACCTGGTCGCGGGTCCGCCCCCTGCCGGTGTCAGAGTTCCTGGCGGAGGCCAGGGCTCCTGGCGCGGTCAGAGCCCAGGGAAGGAGGGCCATGGCGGAGTTCGCAGACCGGGCACTCCTGCGGGCCAGGGCCGGGGACGGCGGTCACGGCTGTGCCTCGGTGCACCGGGAGAAGTTCAAGCCGCTGGGCGGCCCGGACGGCGGCAACGGCGGCCGCGGGGGCGACGTCATCCTGGAAGTTCACCCCAGCATGGCCACCCTGCTCGACTTCCACCGCCGCCCGCACCGCCGGGCCGCCAACGGCAAGCAGGGTTCCGGGTCCAACCGGAATGGGGCGGCCGGGTCCGACCTGGTCATCCGGGTGCCGGACGGCACCGTGGTCAAGACCGAGGACGGCGAGGTGCTGGCCGACCTGGTCGGCAGCGGGACCCGGTTCGTCGCCGCCCAGGGGGGCCGCGGCGGGCTGGGCAACGCGGCGCTCGCCTCGGCCAGGCGCAAGGCCCCCGGGTTCGCGCTGCGCGGTGAGCCGGGCACGGAGATCTCCCTGGTCCTCGAGCTGAAGACGGTAGCCGACGCCGGGCTGGTGGGCTTCCCCAACGCGGGCAAGTCGTCGCTGATCGGCGCGCTGTCCGCGGCCAGGCCCAAGGTCGGCGACTACCCGTTCACCACGCTCACCCCGCACCTCGGCGTGGTCGAGGCGGGCGACACCCAGTTCGTGGTGGCCGACGTGCCCGGCCTCATTCCCGGGGCCAGCCAGGGCAAAGGGCTGGGTCTGGACTTCCTCCGGCACGTGGAGCGGTGCGCCGTGCTGGTGCACGTGCTCGACTGCACGGCGCCCGCCCAGGACCCGGACCGCGGCCCGGTCGCCGACTACGAGGTGATCGAGGCCGAGCTGGCCGCCTACGCCGACGCCACCGGCGCTGACCTGGGCAGCCGGCCCCGGGTCATCGCGCTCAACAAGATCGACGTGCCGGCCGCCCGCGAGGTCGCCGAGCAGGCCCGCCCGGTCTTCGCCGGCCGCGGGCTGAGCGTGTACCAGGTGTCCGCGGCCACCCGGGAGGGCGTCCGGGAACTGGCCTTCGCGCTGGCCGCCGTGGTGGCCGAGGTCCGCGCGGCGGCGCCGGTGGCGCAGCCCAGCCGCGTCGTCATCCGGCCCCAGCCGGCTGGCGGCCCGGATTTCGAGCTCGAGCGGACCGGCGAGAACACGTTCCTGGTCCGCGGGAGCAAGCCGTGGCGCTGGGTGCAGCAGACCGACTTCGCCAACGAGGAGGCCGTCGGCTACCTGGCCGACCGGCTGGCCAAGCTCGGCGTCGAAGAAGCACTGGCCGAGGCGGGCGCGGACGACGGGGCCGAGGTCCTGATCGGCAACGGCGACGACGCGGTCGTCTTCGACTGGGCCCCGGACGTGCCGGCCGGCCACCGGCACACCCACGGCCCGCGCGGCACCGACCGGAGACTCGCCCCATGACCCCGTTCCCCGGTCGTGATCATGACTTTGGTGGGAATAGGTTCCCACCAAAGTCATGATCACGAAGAAGGCCGGGCAGGAGCCAGGGCTGCTGTGACTGGAGTGGGCCGGGAGGCTACCGGGGGCCGGGCGGATATTGCGGCCGCGGGGCGGGTCGTGGTCAAGGTCGGGTCGTCGTCGCTGACCACCACCGAGGGCCAGATCGACCAGGACCGGATCACCGCGCTGGCCGACGCGCTGGCCGCGCGGGCCAGCGGCGGCACTCAGGTCGTGCTGGTGTCCTCGGGGGCCATCGCGGCCGGGCTGGCCCCACTCGGGCTGCCGCGCAGGCCCCACGACCTGGCCACCCAGCAGGCCGCGGCCAGCGTGGGGCAGGGACTGCTGGTGGCCTCGTACAGCGCCGCGTTCGAACGGCACGGGGTACGTACCGGTCAGGTGCTGCTCAGCGCGGACGACCTGATGCGCCGCGGGCACTACCGCAACGCGCAGCGGACGCTGAGCCGGCTGCTCGAACTGGGTGTGCTGCCGATCGTCAACGAGAACGACACGGTGGCCACCGACGAGATCAGGTTCGGCGACAACGACCGGCTGGCCGCGCTGGTCGCGCACGTGGTCCGGGCCGGTGCGCTGATCCTGCTGTCCGACGTGGACGCGCTGTACGACACCGACCCGCGGCGGCCGGGCGCCCGGCGTATCCCCGAGGTACGCAGCCCAGCCGACCTGGCCGGGGTCACCCTGGGCCGGGCCGGCGCCAGCGGGACGATCGCGGTGGGCACCGGCGGCATGGTGACCAAGGTGGACGCGGCCACGATCGCCACCGAGGCGGGCATCCCCACCGTGGTCACCGCGGCGGCCGCGGCCCCGGCCGCGCTGGCCGGGCAGCCGGTCGGCACCTACTTCGTCGCACCGGGCGGCCGCCGGCCCGGTGCCCGGCAGTTGTGGCTGGCCCACGCGGCGGTGGGCCGGGGCCGGCTGCTGCTCGACGACGGCGCCGCGGCGGCCATCCGTTCTGGCCGGGCGTCGCTGCTGCCGGCCGGGATCACCGGCGTCGAAGGCGGTTTCGACGCTGGTGACCCGGTGGACCTCTGTGACCCGCGGGGCCAGGCCATCGCCCGTGGGCTGGTCAACTACGATGCGGCCGAGATCCCGGCCATGATGGGCCGGTCAACCCGCGACCTGGCCGCGCAGTGGGGGCCGGAGTACGAGCGCGAGATCGTGCACCGGGACGACCTGGTGCTGCTGGCCGCTCCCCGCCGCTGACCGGTCCGGCTCAGTTGCTGCCGCCGTCGCCCCCGGGACCCCCGCCGCCGCGGCGGCCGAAGATGCCCTCGAACAGGCTCTGCCCGGCGCCGGCCGCGGTCTCGGCGGCGCTCTTGACCAGGCCGATGAACGGGTCCTCCGACCGGTTCCAGGACTCCTGGTACGACTTGGCCGCGGCCAGGAACTCGTCGCCGATCTTGGTGTCGCGGTCCTCGTCCCGGCGCGGGTAGTTGCCGGCCAGGATGTCCTGGTAGGCGCCGTCGGCCACCCAGCGGTCCAGTTCGGCGAACCGGATCACCGCGAACGGGTGCGTGGTGCCCTGCATCTGCAGCAGCTTGAGCAGCCCTTCGCGCACGTCCGGCACGGCGTCGTACTCGCGGGCCTGCTCCAGGAACGCGTCCGGGCTGAGCTCCGAGATGCGCGACCCCCCGGCCACCTTCATCAGCGCGCGGCGCGCCGCGGCCGGGTCCTGGCTGGCCAGCACGCCGGCCCGGTCGCAGGACAGCTCGGACTTGCGGTACCACTCCTCCAGCCCGGCGATGATCACCCGCAGGCCGATGTAGCCGATGGCGAACCAGGCCAGCCGGGTGGCCAGCCGGGTCAGGTGGTACAGCATGGTCCGGTACACGGCATGCCCGGACAGCACGTGGCCGAGCTCATGCCCGATCACGTACCGGTGCTCCTCGGCGTCGAGCAGGTTCAGCAGCCCGGTCGTGATCACGATGAACGGCTTGTCTGAGCCGAGCGTCATCGCGTTGGGCATCGGGTCCTGCTGGATGTAGAGCTCGGGCACCTCGGGCAGGTCCAGGATGGCGGAGCCGTCCAGCAGCAGCTGGTACAGGTCGGGGAACTGCTCGGTAGACGCGCGCACCGAGCTGGCCAGGAACATCAGCCGCAGGCTCCGGTCGCTGAACAGCGAGGCCAGGCGGCGCAGCAGCGCGTCGAACCCGGTGAGTTTGCGCAAAGCTACCAGCGCCGACCGGTCAGCGGGATGCTCGTAGGCGCGTGAGCTGATCCCGGGCAGGCGGACGCGGGCGCGATCTGGCACAGAGGTCATGCAGCCATGCTAGGTCGTGCCCGGGGCCGCTACGGCCGGCCTAGCCCCCCAATTCCGCGGCCTGGGCGCTCGCCTTATCCATGATCGGCGGATTTCGCCGGGATGGCCAGTACGCGGCGGCCAGCAGGATCAGCACCGGCCCGGAGTTGGGGTCGGTGGCCTGCCCGCTGAACAGCCCGCCCAGGTTCTCCCCGAACACCCAGATCACCAGGGCGAACGCCACGGCGAGGAGCACGGCCGGCCGGGTGGTGCGGGGCCACAGCACCCCGGCGCCGATGGCCAGGCACGCCGCGGCCGCCGCGATCGAGATGGCCGCACCGGGCCCGGCCACCGCGCCGGCCACGGCTCGGTCCAGCCCGGCCAGCCAGCCAGGTTCGCCGGTGGCCAGCGCGGTAACGGCGTTACGCAGCGCGAAGGGGGTGCGGTTCGCGGGCTGCAGCAGGAAATAGGCGGAACTGGCCCAGAGCAGCAGAAAGAGCAGGCCGGCGGCGCGGCGGCCCAGCGGGCTGCCCGCGGCCACCGGGCCGGCCGAACGGCTGGGCCAGGCCGCCGTGGCCAGCAGCGCGTACAGCACGACCGCGCCGGGCGCGCCGGTCAGCGGGCTGGCCGTCCCGCTGAGCACCCCGCCCAGCCCCTCGCCGAACCACCACACGGCCAGCGCCCAGCCGATGCTGGCCGCCAGTGCGGCCCGCCTGGTGCGCCGGTACAGGATCCCCGCGCCGAGCAGCAGCTGAGTGACGGCGAACGCGGCGTCCCAGCCGGCCGGATCATGCAGCACCAGCCTGCCGAACGCCAGCGCGGGGCCGGTCACCCCGGCCGGGCTGCCCATGTAGGCGGGCATCAGGATCTGGGTGACGAACCCCCGGGTGAACATCAGCGGCTGCAGCTGGAGTGCGCCGTCGAGCAGCCAGAGCGCGCCCAGGGCGAGCTGCAGGCCGCGGCGCAGCCCGGTGGAGTCGTGGTCGGCGGCCCAGGCCGCCACGCCGCCGCGGGTATCCCGGCGGACCAGGGCGCGCTGGGCGGATGCGGGCAGGAACAGGGTGCTGAACGCCAGCACCGATCCCGCGGCGGTGACCCACAGCCCCGGGCCGCTGCGCGCGGCCACCATCGAGTCGGTGCTCAGCGAGCGCAGGCTGGCGGCCAGCTGGAGCAGCAGGAAGCCGGAGAACGCGCTGGCCGCGAAGCCGGCGCCGCCGGCCACCCGGCGGGACACCGGGCCGCCGCGGACCAGGTGGAACAGCCCGGCGGCCGCGATGACCAGGCCAGCCGCGGCCAGCAGGCGGCCGTTGAGGCCGCGGATCCCGGGGATGCCGATCAGGCCGGCGAACGTGGTCACCCAGGGCAGGAACGTCCCGGTGACGATGATGGCCCCGGCCGCGGTCGCGGCCAGCCCCACGCCGCCGCGCCAGGAGCGCAGCGCGGCGGCGGGAGCTGTGTGCTGGAGCTGGATCACTTGACCGCGAAGTAGAGGAACAAGTTGGTCGGGATGTTGCCGGTCACCGCGGCCGCGTCGGTGCGCTGCAGGTACTGCAGCTCCCGGTCGCTCTTGGCCCAGACGAGCTTGTCCCAGGCCGTCAGGCTCTTGACCCCGACGACGTCCACGTTCCACCACTCGGACTGGCCGCCGTTGGCGGTGGCCACGATGTGGCTGTGCGCGGGCAGCGGCAGGTTCCCGGTGCCGTTACCGAGCACCGAGGTCAGGTCGATGGTGTGCGGGTGGTCGATGCAGCGGCCCGCGGGGCACTGCAGCGTGTTCCTGGGCGGGGTGAACCCGAGCGGCACGATCACGTACAGCGGGTCGAACGTGCTGGCCGGGGTCTGGGTGTAGTTGGTGCCGCCCACACACTTCGAGGAGGCGGTGCTGGCCGGCGGCGCTGCGCAGCGGAAGTTCCGCGTGTAGTAGAACCGCACCGTGTGCCCGTCGTAGAAGCCCTTGGTGAAGCCGGCGTGGTTGTGCGGGCCCGCCGCGGACATCCCGGCCATCCCGGACATGCCGGCCTGGGATGGTGCCGAGGACGAGGCGAACGCCGTGCCGGACGCGAGGGCCAGGCCCCCGGCCAGCAGGCCGGCCAGGGCCAGGCCCGCCACCCGTGTTCCCGGCATCCGGAACCGTTTGGTACCCATCATGAGAACTTCCTCCGTGGGAAGAAGTGGACACACCCCCGTGGCGGTCCATCTGCCCCGGCGTTCGGGACCCGCCGGGACCCGGATTGGTATGCGAAGCTGGTGCCGTCCCGTGCGCCCGGTCCGCCGCGGGTGGCCGGCGGCCCGGAGCCGGGCCGAGTCCGCAGGCAGGAGAAGGACGATGATGTTCGAGCCTGACGCCGAGTCGATGCCAGTCGGGCAGCGCGCCAAGCTGCAGGAAGAACGGCTGCAGGGCCTGATCGACCGGCTGCTGGCGGCGGGCGGCCGGCCAGCGGAGCGGCTCCGGTCGGCTGGTGTGTCCCAGGGCGCCGATGTGGCCCTCGGTGACCTGTCCCGGCTGCCGATGGCGGAGAAGAAAGACCTGTGGGAGGCGTACCCGCTCGGCATGCTGGGCGTGCCGCGGTCCGAGGTGGTCGCCTTTCACGGCTCCAGCGGCACCGGCGGGCGGCCGACGCTGGTCGGCTACACCCGGCGTGACCTGCAGCTCTGGGCCCGGATGTGCGCCCGCGCGCTGGCCGGGGCCGGGGCCGGCCCCGACAGCGTCGTGCACAACGCCTACGGTTACGGCCTGTTCACCGGCGGCCTGGGCCTGCACCAGGGCGCGATCGAGCTGGGTGCGGCGGTGCTGCCAGCCTCGGGCGGGATGACGTCGCGGCAGGTCACCCTCATCAACGACCTGCAGCCGGACATTCTGACCTGCACGCCGTCTTACGCCATCCGGCTCGGCGAGGCGCTGGCCGGAGCCGGGCTGCGGCCCGGGGCGGGCCTGTCGCTGCGGGCCGGCCTGTTCGGCGCCGAGCCGTGGACGGACGAGATGCGGGCCCGGATCGAGGAACTGCTCGGGCTGCGCGCGCTGGATATCTACGGGCTGTCTGAGGTGATCGGGCCCGGAGTGGCCGCGGAGTGCGCCGAAGCCGCGGATGGGCTGCACGTCAACGAGGACCACTTCCTGGTCGAGACCGTGGACCCATTCACCGCCGAGCCGGTGCCGGACGGCAGCCCGGGCGAGCTGGTGTTCTGCACGCTGACCCGGGAGGCCGGGCCGCTGCTCCGGTACCGCACCGGTGACATCGCCGCGCTGCGCCGGGACCCATGCGCCTGCGGCCGCACGCTGGTCAGGATGAGCAAGATCACCGGGCGGCGGGACGACATGCTGGTCATCCGCGGGGTGAACATCTATCCCAGCGAGGTGGAGCGGGTGCTGCTCCGTGAGGACACGCTGAGCCCGGACTACCTGCTGGTGGTGGACGAGCGGGGTGACGCGCGGGACCTGGTGGCACTGTGCGAGCACCGGGTCGAGGTGGCTGGGTCCGGGGTGGCCTCGATGGAGCTGGAAACGCGGCTGCGTGACGTGCTGGGGGTGCGGATCGGGGTCCGGCTGCTGCCCGGGGGGACAGTGCCGCGAGCCGAGGTGGGCAAGGCGGTCCGGGTGGTCCGCTGGGCTGGCGGGGAGCCGCCGGTGCCCGGGCTGGACTGACCGGGGCTGGACTGAGCGGGCTGGTCTTACCGGGGCGGGCTCGCGCACTAGAGTCAACGGATGAGCGATGGTGAGAGGTCCGTGCCGGTGGCGGGCCGGCCGGGCCGGCCGGTGGCCGGGCAGCCGGAGCTGTGCACGCCGGAACCGGATGCGGGCCGGGTGCCGCGGATTGGGGTGATGGGCGGCACGTTCGACCCGATCCACCACGGGCACCTGGTCGCGGCGAGCGAGGTGGCGCACTTCTTCTCGCTGGACGAGGTGGTATTCGTGCCCACCGGGGTGCCGTGGCAGAAGGACAGCCGGAAGGTGGCGCCGTCCGAGGACCGGTACCTGATGACGGTGATCGCGACCGCATCCAACCCGCGGTTCTCGGTCAGCCGGGTAGACATCGACCGGCCGGGGCCCACGTACACCATCGACACGCTGCGCGAACTACGGTCGCTGCGCGGGGAGCAGGCCGAGTTCTTCTTCATCACCGGTGCGGATGCGCTGTCCCGGATGATGTCCTGGCAGGACGCGGCCGACCTGTTCAAGCTGGCCCACTTCGTCGGCTGCACGAGGCCCGGGCACCGGCTGACCAGCCAGGGACTGCCCGGCGGCGAAGTCAGCCTGATCGAGATCCCGGCGCTGGCCATCTCCTCCACCGAGTGCCGGGAGCGGGTCGCCGCGGGCGAGCCCATCTGGTACCTGGTCCCGGACGGAGTGGTGCAGTACATCGCCAAACGGCGGCTGTACTGTGCCGACTCCGGGGTCACCCGCCGTGGGTGATGGGTGCGCGACACATTCGTAGGGGTCCCACATCTTGGCTGGTTATGATGGAAGTCTGGTTGTAACCGTTACAACCAGACGAGGGATGCTTATGTCCGAGCCGTCGCTGCCGGAGCTGGAGGCCAGGC